>Ga0334722_10007474_pt1 | contig 10571 bp, 15 predicted proteins | sample C3_bottom_MG_FD_207210 | JGI IMG/M metagenome (GOLD analysis project Ga0334722, IMG submission 207210) | Sediment microbial communities from Yellowstone Lake, YNP, Wyoming, USA - C3_bottom | ecosystem: Environmental > Aquatic > Freshwater > Lake > Sediment | place: USA: Wyoming | collected... | reverse complement strand
CACCCCGATCTCTCTCGTATCCGTGACGGAACGGACGAGAGAGATCGGGGTGCGCATGGCGGTGGGAGCGAAACGCCACCACATCGTGATGCAGTTCCTGATCGAGGCCATGACGCTGAGCCTGGTGGGAGGCGCGTTGGGTATCGTACTGGGGATTACCGGGGCGAAATTGACGACGCTGATTGCCGGCTGGCCGACCATCATCTCCGGCAACGTCATCATCCTCGCGTTCTTCTTTTCACTCGTGGTCGGCCTGTTCTTCGGATTGTACCCTGCCAACAAGGCCGCTCGCCTCAATCCTATCGAAGCGCTCCGGTACGAATAGTCCTGGTTAGAGTGGAGATCCGGTGACTCATGTCTTACTCTGGGCGTGAGCATCCCGCGGAAAAACCATTCTGGCACAGCAGAACTTCGATGGTCCGCACGTGTGCCTGCCACGAGCTCAGTCGAGCGGCACAACAGCAGAATATTTCCGCAGGATGCTCAAAAGGCCGTTCAGCAAGGCCGCAGCGAGCGAAGAGGTGAGGAGGTACAGACCGCACTTCGTGTGGGTCGTTCGCCCTTTGAATTGATCTTGGCGAACGGAAAATCCCCTCCAGTGATTCCGATATCCGAGAGGCCCGCCTCTATACGTTGAGCCTCTAAGCGATGCGAGAACGCCGCTTGGGAAAAGGCGCGTCTCGGCGCGCCAGGGTTGGGCGGGTGAGAAGAGCGACTTTTTCAGCATCCTGCTAGGAACTGGACGCAGGCGTCAAACGCACTTCGATGCGAGGGTTGTCCTTATCGATGTGTTTGTAGAGATGGGTTTCGACGATGCGGTTGTCGTTGATGCCGAGTCCCTCACAGAGGGCATCCTGCGCGATTTTGAGCCCGCCATCGACGTCTCGCCGTAGGGCAGAGGTAAAATAGAACCGAATGGACAGGGCGAGCCACTCTGACTGGAGTCGGGCAAGTAGGGCAGCATGGTGAGTGGACTGTGCCAACTTCAGCCACACGAGTTGTCCCACCTGGGCCTTATAGGCCCGACCAGCCGAAGAGATCACTCGTCGGCCATTCACTGTGGCATATTGATGGTTCACGCTGGGAGGCACAGGGAGAGTCAAGGCGACCGCATGACTCTCGGTCGGTGGGTACGGTGATGGGGATGCAAGTATGCGGGAGCTCGGAGCCGTCCTCGGGGCGATACGTCGAACTGCGACCTTCTTGTCAGGGTTCCGGTAGGAGGTCAGGCGAACGGCCCGTGGAGAGGAGGGAAACCGGGGCGGGCGCCGAAACGTAGGCATGTGCGTCAGCTTACAGGAGATTGAGGATCTTGGGCATGTTCTGCTCGTATCGCTCTTCAGATTGGGCGATATACCGACGCCATTTGCTCGGATTCCAGATCTCCATGCGATGGTACAAGCCGACCAGAATGATTTCCTGGTCCTCATCCAACGGAATAATTTTTCTGAGCCGGCCAGGAATCAGGATGCGTCCGGCTTTGTCGACCTCCGATGTGCCGGCTTCCGATACAACGAAGTGCATGAACTGTCGACTCTGGTCTTCATCAAGTGCGGCTTTCGTCCGTTCGAGGACTTTTTCCCACTCTTTCTTAGAGTAGATGAGCGTCGACTCCTCTGGGCCTTTCAGAAAGACGACGGTCTGCCCATCCGACTCGATCTGCTCACGGATAGGCGAGGGGACGATAAACCGCCCCTTCTCGTCCACTTTGCAGAGGTATTCCCCGGCGAACATCAATGTATTGTGTCCTTTACGATGCCAGCGTGGCTCTGGTGCGATCGCGTATCCACTGTTCCAGATCCGAGCGTACGAAGCGCCATTCTTTCCCAAGCTTGAAGGCGGGAATCTGGCGACTCCGTAGATAACGATAGAGTGTGCGCGAGGTGATCTTGAGATAGCGGCATGTCTCCTCCGCCGTCATCAGCTCGCTCTTGGGCTCTTTGGCCATTGAAGAACCTGATTCGATAGGGATCCATATGCCTCACGAGGCCTAGCCCGCATTATTCACGAAGGCTTCTACTGCAACCGCCGATACGCCGCTGCGACAAGCCTGACGGCGGGCGGGCTCGCCGCTCGGTCGGTCAACATACTGTTTCAAGTATGCCTCCCTTCCTCGCGGGCTCGGCCCTGAAGCCTGCCTCGCCCACTCTTACAAGGGGGCCAGCCCCCTTGTAGAATCCCCACGAAGGGGCGCACCCCCTTCGGATCTCCCAAGCAGGGCATTGCCCCGCTTCACGGCTCCACGCGCCCGTCTCGCGTGGCGTCTCGGCGGTTTCGTCACGAACCCCCGTGAATAATGCGGGCTGGGATACTGTTGCCAGGGTAGGGAAGCTGGAACGATCTGTCAAGTGAAAATCCATGACATTGCCCGTCATTGCCTGTCAGTGTTATCCGATTCCATGGAGCCGGTCTCGGCTGACTCCATCCCCTCTGAGAGATCGTCACCGAGGTCCTCACCCATCTCTTCGCCCATTGTTTTCATGAATCGAGTCATGCTCTGTGGATCGTTTTCATCGAGCCCGGCCAGATTGCTGGGATCCGCCAAGGCTTCAAGGCGAGCCTCTTCGGATTTTGGCGAGGCAAATCGAGACAGGATTCGTTCAACCCGCGCGCTCGCGCAATGGGAGCAGGCTGCCGGCGCCTGATTGGCCAGGCTCAATACAAGGACCGTGCTGCGTTTCCTACAGTCGAGGCAGCGATATTCGTATAACGGCATCGATCATATTCCTGTCAGGCTGCGGGAAAACTACCTGGCACGCTTGAACTTCTCTGGTCCGCACGTGTGGGACAAACCCGGTCTAAATGGTTCATCTGGTTTGTTTTGTTTATCTGGTTGGTTTCGTTCAACCCAAAAACCAGACAAACCAAACAACGGGCTTTTTATGCTGGAGGACTTTTTCAGCATCCTGCTATGGTCGTCAGGGATTGTGCAGCCTGTTCGGCATAGAAGCGATCCGGCACCAGCCCCGTATCGACAGTCCTGGCCAGCGTCAGGGCGAAGACGGGCCCGGCGCCGGATTTTCGTAGGGTCTTCGCGCATTCGTTCACCGTCGTACCTGTGGTAAAAACATCATCCACGAGGAGGATGCGTTTCTCCGCGAGGTCCTGTGGCCTGCGGATTTCAAATGCTTTCCGTAGATTTCGTAACCGTGCCTGTCGCGTTAATGTGGTTTGGGGATCGGTGGCGGCGATCCTGACGAGGTGTGTGGCTGAAACCGGGCGGGCCAGATGACGGCTGAGCTGATCAGCCAGCAGCAACGATTGGTTAAACTCACGCGCTCGTAAGCGGGCCGGGTGTAAGGGCACAGGGATAATTACATCGACATCGATCCCGCTTGGTAGGGCACTGATCATAAGGCGAGCGAGTGGCTTGGCCATTGTATGTTTACCTCGATATTTGAACGAGCAGATGGCTTCCTGCAGTGGCGGAAGGTAGGGAAAGAGGGTCCAGGCCCGTTGAAAGTCCGGTGGCCGTTCCTGACAGTGCTGGCATTCATGGTTCGGTGTATAGGCCGTGGCTGCTGGCGAGACAAACGGCTGATCGCAGCGGGCGCAAACTGGCTGCTGGAGCGGGCGGATAGTTTGCCAGCACGCGCTACAGAAGAAGGGCACCGGGTCAGCGCTGAGTGAACGGTCACAGGCGATGCACTCTACCGGCAATACAAACCGGAGGGCCTGACGGCACCATCCGATGAGTCGATCCTGGGTGTCTTCACGTAACATCGCAGGGGAAGCATTCCAATCAATCTATGTGTGCACTTCTTCTATGGGAATGTGTCGCGCCTGTCAAGGTTGTTGCTCTGTAAATGGTTGTGATATACGAAGGCAGCAGGATGAGGCGCGAGTGATGCGCGACGGGCGCGGCGCGCGGGAGAAGCAGGACGGGCGAGATTCAAAGTTCGAAGTTCCGGGTTCGATGTTCCGAATACCTCGAACTTCGGACCTCGAACCGTCGTCCGTCTGGCCTTTCCCGCCAGTCTCGCGTGTCTCGCGCGGCGAGCCTGCTGGCTAGGGTATGGATGGAGAAGCAGATCACTATGGTGACATTCGACCAGGTGTCGAAAATTTATGAGCGAGGTGGCGACCGCATCACCGGGCTCGATCGGGTCACGGTCGAAGTGGCGAAGGGAGACTTCTGTGCATTTATAGGTCCTAGCGGCTGTGGGAAGAGTACGTTGCTCAACCTAGTTGGCGGATTGGATGTGCCAACCTCGGGGGATATCCTCCTCGGAGGGCGGTCGACCAGTCGATTCACGAGCGACGACTGGACGAGGATCAGGCGGGAAACAGTCGGAATTGTCTTCCAAGCATTCCATTTAATTCCCGGGTTGACAGCAGCGGAGAATGTCGCGTTTCCCTTGTTGCTGCGTGGGGAGCGAGGGGCATCGGTCCAAGCCCGCGTCGAGGAGGTGCTCGAGTTGGTTTCGATGACTGCACGACGCCACCATCGTCCAAGCGAGCTCTCGGGCGGGGAGCAGCAGCGTGTGGCAATTGCGCGAGCGATCGTGCATCAACCCCAGATCATTCTCGCCGACGAGCCGACCGGCAATTTGGATTCTCAGCATGGTGCCGAGATCATTGTCCTCCTTCGATCGCTCGTTCAGCAATTTCGCAAAACCGTACTGTTGGTCACCCACAGCACCGCGGCCGCTGAGGCTGCCGATTATGTCTGGGCCATGAAGGATGGACAGCTCGTGACGAGAACGCAGCATGAGCCTGTCACGGTAGTAGCGTGATGGATCTTTCGACCACCATTGCCGGCGTACGATTTCCCAGTTGCTTCATGAATGCCTCGGGGGCTCTCTGTGTCACGCGTGAAGAACTGCTGGCCCTCGGCCGATCTCGTACCGGGGCCATCGTTACCAAGTCGATGACGGTTGAGCCTCGCGACGGCAATCCCACACCCCGGTACTATGGGTTTCCCGGCGGGTCCATCAACTCCATGGGCTTGCCGAATCTCGGGTACAAGGCGTACGCCGCGCTCATTCCTGAATTAAAGACACTCGGAAAGCCGGTCATCGCCAGTGTGGCGGGTCTTTGTGAAGACGATTTCCCGACGATTGCAGCCACGATCAATGCGGCGAAGCCCGACTTGATCGAAGTCAATCTCTCTTGTCCCAACATTCTAGGCAAACCTCAGATCGGATATGACGCCGAAGCCTCCGAGCGACTGCTGAAGCGGGTTCGCAGGGTGATCACGGTTCCGATGGGTGTCAAGCTACCTCCGTACTTCGATCCGGCCCATCACACAGTGATGGGAGAGGTGATCGGCCGTTGCGGGGTCGATTTTCTCAACCTAATTAACTCGGTCGGCAACGGGCTCGTCGTCGATCCAGAGCGCGAGATCGTCCTCATCAAACCCAAGGGTGGGTTCGGCGGGCTGGGTGGGAGGATCATCAAGCCGGTCGCGCTGGCCAACGTGCGGGCTTTTTGGAAGATCTTCGAAGGGCGAATGCCGATTATCGGGACTGGCGGCGTGGTCAATGGCATGGATGCCTTCGAACATTTGCTCTGTGGCGCGTCGGCCGTGCAGATCGGGACGGTTTTGGTCGAGGAGGGGGTCGACGTGTTCGGCCGATTGGAAACGGAGCTGGCGGCACAGCTCAGCAAGAAGGGCTATACGAGGTTGGCGGACTGCCGGGGAAAACTGAAGGAGTTGTAAGCCTACTTGGCCCCGAACGTCTTGGCAAGGAGACCTAGCTGCAGGGCCCGTCGGAGTAGTTGCGCCACGTTTCTCACATTCAACCGTCGCATCAGGTTGAATCGGTGCACTTCGACCGTGCGCACGCTGATCTCCAGCACCTCCGCAATTTCACGGTTCGTGTGCCCGATCGACACCAGGCGAAGGATGTCACGCTGCCGAGGCGTGAGGTGATCGGCGTCGATCTCTCCCTGTAGCGGCAGGACTTTTCGGCCCAGAGCAGTTCTTGCGCCCATCAATTACCTCTCATCATCGACTCACGCGAGTCTAGCAAAGGTGTGTCAGGCTGTAAACGAAACGACTAATTTGTGCAGGGCTCCGTTACCGGCCCGATTGATTTGATTCATCCCCACTCCCTCATCCATTATGATTCGTCTCCTGAGCATCGCGCCCTACAGGATGGCTGCGGGAGACACGCGAGACTGGCGGGAAAGGCGAGACGGGTGAGGGTTGATCTGGTTCATCTAGTTCATCTAGTTTGTTTTGTTCATCTAGTTAGTCTTGTTTAACCAAACAAACGAGACAAACCAAATAAACCAGATAACGGTCTTCTTTTGCTGGCGGACTTTTTCAACATCCTGCTTGGCCCTAAATGACTATACCACTCATGCTCCATAGCGCTCTGATCCGCGCTCATGCGTTCCAACGGCCATTTCGCACCCTGCTCAGTATTGCCGGAGTGGCCCTGGGGGTGCTGGCCTCCGTGGCCATCGGGACGGCGAATATTCAAGTACTGCGATCCTTCGAGCAAGCGGTCACGACCGTGGCCGGTCCTGCCACATTGGAAATTGCAGGCCATGATCTTGGAGTGGATGAATCCGCGATCACGGCTGTCCGTGCGGTCAAGGGGATCGTGAGTGCCGCTCCGGTCATTGAAGAATCGGTCGTGCTTACCCAAGGGGAGCTGCGTGGCCAGGCACTTCAGATATTGGGACTGGATCTGCTCGCAGAGGCAGGGGTGCGTGGTTTCCAGATATCGCAGGCTGACGCCGACGTGGCGATGGAAACGCTCCTGGCTCCGGACGCGCTGTATCTTGGTCGTCAGATTGCCGCCGACTGGAATCTGGGAGTCGGTAGTGTCGTCGAGGTGACGGCGGGAGGGCGTGTCGTACGGTTGCGAGTCGCAGGGCTCATTCATCACGAGGCAGCAGGCACTTCCCTCTGGGACCGGCTTGCTGTCATGGATATTGCTGCGGCGCAGCTGTTGTTTCAATCGATCGGTCGGTTGGATCGGATCGAGCTGGTGACAAAGCCTAATCCACCGCTCGACGAGATCGCCGCCTCCCTGCGCGCGGTTATTCCTCCTCATCTTATCGTGCAACGGCCGGCGCAACGGACGAAGCAGGTCGAAAACATGGTGTGGGCCTTCCAGCTCAATCTGTCAGTCATGAGCTGGGTCGGGCTGCTCGTCGGGATGTTCTTGATCTACAACACGATCGCGTTTGCTGTGGCGCAACGGAGGCGCGAGATCGGCATTTACCGCGCCATCGGCATGACGGAGCGGCGGGTCACGGGCCTGTTTCTCGTGGAGGCGGGGCTGCTCGGTCTTCTTGGCGGGCTCTTGGGAGGTGTTGGCGGAGTTTGGCTGGCTAGGGGGTTGGTGTCGCTCGTCAGCCGAACGGTCTCAGACCTCTATGCGCCGGTCACCACTGGCGGGTTGATCCTGTCGATGGACGTGGTGACGTTCACGGCAGTGGCGAAAGGAGTTCTGCTCGGGACAGTGGTTTCGATGGTTGGGGCCTTGGGACCTAGCGTGGAAGCCGGCAGGACTGTGACGGTTCGCGCTTTGGCGCCGGGAGACTATGAATCGACGAATCAACTGAGGGCAGGCCTCTGGGGGTGGATCAGTCTCGCGTTGTTGGTGCTGGCAGGCCTCTGTTCGCTGGTGGGCCCGGTTGGAAACCTGCCGCTCTTTGGCTATCTCGCGACGGTCTGTCTCTTGGGGGCGCTCTCCTGTCTTGCGCCGATGTGTATCAAGGCGTTGGGCTGGCGGCCTCTTCGGCGGGACAGCAAGACGATGGTGGTTGGGGGAAGCCTCCGTCTCATCGCGGCAGACCATGCGGCGCGTCATCCGGGCAGGAATGCGGTGACGGTATCGGCATTGATGGTGGGATTGTCGATCATGATCGGAGTGGTCGTCATGGTTCGCAGTTTTCGTGACACGGTCGAGTTCTGGGTGGATGAGACCGTGATGGCCGATCTCATTGTAGCCCCGCAATCATGGCTCCAGGGGAAGCAGTCCGGGCAGGCCTCGCGCGCTTTGCCGGGAGGTTGGCGTTCAATCCTGTCGGCCATCGACGGCATTGATGCGGTTGATACCTATCGTGATGTGTATGTAGGCGTCGCGGGTCAGCCGGTGGCGCTGGTGTCACGAGATCTTCGGCTCCATGCGCAACGCAGCCGGTATCTGATGATTCATGGGGATTCAAGCACGGCCCTGCGGCGAGCCGCCGAGAGCGGAGGTGCCCTCCTGTCAGAAGTGTTGGCGAATCGGCTGCGGGTTCGCGAGGGAGACAAGGTTTCAATCACGACGCCGGAGGGACCCGCTGCTGTGTCTGTCGAGGGGATTTTTTACGATTACGCGACCGATGGTGGGAAGATGGTGATGGATCGAACATGGTATCAGCGACAATGGCACGACGACCGGGTGACCGTGTATTCCGTCTACCTGGCTCCCGGGGCCGATGCAGAGCAAGTCAGGCAGTCGATTGTGACGCACGTCGCCGGGCTGGACGGAATGACGCTCCCGCCGATGGTGATCCGAAACCACGAGTTGCGGCAGGAGATTCTCGATATTTTCGACCGTTCTTTCGTCCTGACCTATGTCCTTGAAGCCATTGCCGTGCTGGTGGCCGTGCTCGGCATCGTGAATACCTTGGTGACGGCCGTACTGGAGCGGCGACGTGAATTTGCTGCGTTGCGGGCTATTGGCGCCAGTACGAGGCAGGTGGAGCGATTAGTTCTGTGGGAAGCGGCCTACCTCGGGTTGATCGGAGCCGCGTTGGGCGTCGCGGGAGGTTTGCTGCTCGCCCTGCTGCTCATCCACGTGATCAATAAACAATCCTTTGGCTGGACGATCCAGATGACGGTTCCAGGCGGAGTGATTCTGCAAGCCGTAGGACTCGCGCTCACGGCTGCCCTGGTGGCCGGCTACTGGCCCGCGCGCTGGGCAGCAAGGCAACCGGTGGTGGAAGGGTTGAGGGAAGAGTAGGACGGCATCCAGTATCCACTTTGCTCGCGGAACGCGCACGGTAAAGCAGTGCTCGTTCGACGCGCGCAGTGGGAACGAACGGGGTTGCTGTTCCTACTACCGCGATCAGCCGATGGTGTCTCTATGCCGCCACACGCGTGCGATTGGCAAAAGCGAGCGGCATATCCTTGCGATCAGATGGTGCGACTGTCAGCAACGGCCTCGCTCTGTATCCGACCTGCTGTGCCACCCAGAGCGTAGGGATCTGCTCAATGGCGATATTGTACAGGTTGACCGAGTCGTTATAGAACTCGCGGCGATCGGCGATGGTGCTTTCCAGGGCCGATATGCGCTGGTGAATGGCTAAGAATTCTTGATTGGCTTTCAGATCCGGATACTGTTCGGCCACAGCAAAGAGTTTTCCTAAGGCGCCGACGATCTGATTTTCCGCCTGTGCCTTGTCGTCGATATTCATGCCTGCGCTATAGGCATTGCGGGCTTTGGTCACGGATTCCAGCGTTTCCCGCTCGTGCGTCATATAGCTGTTGCAGACTTGGACAAGCTTGGGAAGTTCATCATGCCGCTGCTTCAAGATGACGTCGATATTCGACCAGGCCTTATCGATGTTATTGGTGAGTCGGACCAGCATGTTGTAGGCACCGATCACATAGGCGATAAGCACAACCAGTCCGATCACGAGCAGGCTTCCGATCAGTAAGGTGCCATTCATGGATGTTCTCCTTTTGGGTACGCCGGTTACGATACGGTTGTTAGGTAGTACTTGAAGATGACGATCAAACAGGCTGCCGCAAGTGCAAGGCCTCCTGCCCCATAAGCTAACACCTGCCAACGCAATCGGGATAATAAGTACTTTTCACTTCGATCAGAGATGATAAACTCATGGTCTCGGCTGCTCCCGATGTAGAGACGAGCGGAGTTCTCGACGCGTTCTCTCGCACCGTGGTGTTCATGGGCCGTTCCGAGAACGTAGATCTGTTCTTCCGGTAGGATGAACGCTTCTCGGCACCTTAATGTTTTGCTCCCCATCCAACGTTCGGTCGAAATCCCCAGTCGATTCAATCCGGCGATTGTGACAGGGGGCAATTCTCCGAGCCAATTACTTCGAAAGATGCGCTCGTCTGGTAAGATAAGCTCTGCGCCAATAGGCACGACGAGCACTCATCCGGTTGTATCGCTCACAAAGAAGGGTTGATCCGAAGTACTTTTGGCAATGGTCTCCCATCGTGCATTCTTCTCGGAGTCAACCCGCTCTTCAACGGCATAGGCATAGAACACACAAGGAAGCCCGCTGAAGGGCGCGGAGAGGAGGCCCTCCTCGGGCTGTGCTTGTCCACTGATCTCGACCAACCCCAGAGCGAGTGAACGAATAGTCGAGGTCGGAATGTTTTCGATCAAGCGCTTCCGTTGATGAACCATCCATCCGTAGACGAAGAGCCCGAATCCTCCTAGGGTACCAGCCGCCAAGTATAAGAGGGTTTGATCCGGTGGCCGGCTCCACTGAGTGGTTCTCATGGCTTTACCAATTCCCGCGACTAGCCCGCATTATTCACGACTGATGGTCAGAGGGGCAGTGGCCGCCATGTTGGAGAGGCCGGCGACTCCTGTGCCTCTGTTGCGGACGCTGACGGCGGCGGCGGGGCCCCACGTTCTCTGTTGGGA
>Ga0334722_10007473_pt1 | contig 10573 bp, 10 predicted proteins | sample C3_bottom_MG_FD_207210 | JGI IMG/M metagenome (GOLD analysis project Ga0334722, IMG submission 207210) | Sediment microbial communities from Yellowstone Lake, YNP, Wyoming, USA - C3_bottom | ecosystem: Environmental > Aquatic > Freshwater > Lake > Sediment | place: USA: Wyoming | collected... | reverse complement strand
CGTAGTCCGGCTCGGTGAGGCCAAAGCAGCCGATCGCCTCGCCGGTGGCCATCTTCGGGAGCCAGCGGCGCCTCTGCTCCTCGCTGCCGAACGTGAAGATCGGGTACATCACCAGCGCGCCCTGCACGCTCGAGAACGAGCGGATGCCCGAGTCGCCGCGCTCGAGTTCCTGGTTGATGAGTCCGTAGGCGACATTGCTCAGCCCCGCGCAGCCGTACTCCTCGGGGAGGTTGGCGCCGAAGTAGCCCTGGGCTCCCATCTCGGCGATGAGCTCGGTGGGAAAGCGGCCATCGATGTAGCACTGGCCGATGATCGGCAGGACCTTGTCGTCGACGAAGGCGCGCACCGAGTCGCGAATGGCGCGCTCCTCTTCGGTGAGGGCCGCGTCAATGTTGTACAGGTCGCCGGTGCGGGGCCGGAGGGCGGGGGAGCCGAGGAGCGCGTCAGACATGTGGGAGCAGGGAGGTCGGGAGTGAAAGAACCTTGAATAGTAACCAATTCCGGCGGTTCTCACGGCCCCGCCACCCACCCGCCGTTTGGGTCAGCCTCCACCTCGCAGAACGAGAAACGGAAAACGGTGAACTGAACACCCGCGTCAGTCCACCGTCCACCATCCACCGTCTACCGTCCACCATCCACCGTCCACCGTCCGTTGGTCAGCCGTGCGCCTCCGCCGTCGGCCGGTCGAACAGTATCGACACCGACACCTTCACCATCAGCGTGAACAGCAGGAAGCCGACGCCGAACACCCCGGCGGCCACCCGCAGCTCGGTGGCACTCGGCACGTACTCGTACACCTGCCCCAGCTGGTCGGGCGTGAAGCCCGGGATGATCAGCGCGATCCCCTTCTCGATGTACACCGAGGCGTAGATCAGCACGCAGCCGATGTTCATGGTCACCGGCATCCGGCGCGTCTTCGGGATGAGGAACAGGAAGAACGCGACGATCGAGAAGATGAGCGACATCCACGCGTACGGCGCGATCGGCGACGCCTTGCCGTGCAGGCCGGCGAACAGGTACTCGTAGTGCACCAGGTGGTGCGTGTTGCTGTAGTACTCCTTGAAGATCTCGGCGCCGAACAGGAACAGGTTCAGGCCCATGGCGTAGGCCATCAGTTCCGCCACCTTGTGGATGGCCTCGTCCTTGATCTCGAACGCCGACACCTTGCGCAGGATCTGGAACAGGATCAGCAGCAGCGCCGGGCCCGAGCAGAACGCCGAGGCGATGAACCGCGGGGCCAGGATGGCGCTGTTCCAGTACGAGCGGCTGGCCATGCCGTTGTACAGGAAGGCGGTCACCGTGTGGATGCTCACGGCCATCGGGATCGAGAAGATCACCAGCGGCACCACGAACTTCTTGTTGTAGGGGATGCCATAGTACGCGCAGTACACCAGGTAGCTCGCCACGGTCAGGTTCACGGCGAGGTAGATGTTCAGCACGATCGAGTCCCACGCCATGATCGCGCTCGGCAGGTTCATGTGCCCGATGCCGGGGATCAGGTGCCAGAAGCGGTCGGGGCGCCCCATGTCGGCAAGGACGAAGAGCAGGCACATCACGATCGCCGCCACGGCGAGGAGCTCGCCGAACAGCACGACCTCCTTGATCGGCTTCCAGTCGTAGACGTACGCCGGCACCACCAGCAGCACGGCGGCCGCGGCGACGCCCACCAGGAACGTGAAGTTGCCGATGTAGAAGCCCCACGACACGGAATCGCGCATGTGGGTGACGATCAGGCCGTTCTCGAACTGGTGCGAGAACGCGAACGCCGCCTGCACGATGCAGAGGCCGAGCACGGCCAGCCACGCGTAGTACAGCCGGTTCCCGCCGAGGAACGCCATGCGGGCGGTGCCCGTCACGAAGCGGCCGGCTTTCTGGACGAGGGTCACGGGGTCGGCCTCACAGTCCGTAGTAGTAGAAGAACTTCGGCTGCGTGTTCAGCTCTTCCTTCAGGATGTACACGCGCTTGTTCTCGATGATGTAGCGGATCTCGCTGTCCGGATCGAGCAGGTTGCCGAACTTGCGCGCCCCCACCGGACAGACCTCCACGCACTTGGGGTACAGCCCCTTCCGCGTGCGCTGGATGCACCACGAACACTTCTCCACCACGCCGCGCTGGCGCGGGCGGTTGCCGAGGTACTCGGTCACCGGGTTGAGCTCGTCGGCCGGGATGTGCGGCGTGCCCCAATTGAAGCGTCGCGCGCCGTACGGACAGGCCGCAATGCAGTTGCGGCAGCCGATGCACCAGTTGTAGTCGATGACGACGATGCCGTCCTTCTCCTTCCACGTCGCCCCCACCGGGCAGACCTTCACGCACGGCGGATTCTCGCAGTGCTGGCAGGCCACCGGCATGTAGAACTTGCCGGGCGCCGGCACCGTCTCGTGGTCGTAGTAGGCGTTGGAGTTCTCGAGGTTCACGCCCTCTTCCTTGTCCATCTCGAGCACCGTGATCCAGTGCGTCTGCGGGTTGCGCGACTGGTTGTTCTCCTCCACGCAGCCGTACACGCACCGCCGGCAGCCGATGCAGCGCGACAGGTCGAGCGCGTAGCCGAACAGCACGCCCTCCAGCGGCGGCGTGGCGCTCACCGTCACCGGCTTGCCGTACTGCTCCGAATATTTCTTCTCCATCCGGGCGAGCACCTTCTTGAGCTCGTCGCCCGACAGGTCCTTGAAGTGCTTCTGCAGGTATTCGTCGAGATCGGCCTTGTCCGACGAACAGCCCGACGTGAGCGCGGCGCCGGCGAGCGCGAAAAGCCCGAGAATGATGGCTTCGCGCCGGGTCTGACCCGTGGCCGGCGGTGCCGGCACCGGCATGGGAGCGGAGTTGTCGATCATTTGATGGCCTCCTGCCTCAGCGGGGGGCGCTTCGGTTGAAGCGGCTTGAAGTGGGGCGAGTGCGGACTGTGGCAACTCGCGCACAGGAGGTACTGCTTGGTGCCCGACCACGACCCGGTCCGCTTGCCGTGCTCACCGGCCTTCCAGTTCCGCAGCGTCGGGCCATGGCACTGGCCGCACAGGCGGTACGACTCGGTGAAGTCGATCAGCCGGCCGTCGGCCAGATGCAGCTTGTCACGGTTCTGGGCGTCATGGCAGTCGAGGCACCACCGGTTCTTCTCGTCGTGGTGCAGCACGATGTCTTCGTGGAACTCCACGGGGTGCGGCGTGCGGTTCACCTTGTCGCCCGGACTGTGGCACTGCGAGCACGGGAAGACGCCGTCGGAAAATGGCGGCGGCGCCACGGGATAGAGCGCGGCGGTCGTCGCCGCCACCTTGGCGATGGGCGCTCCGGCCTTCCCGGCAACGCCCGTATCGGCCTTGGGCGCCGCTTTGGACGCCGCCTTGGGCGCGCCCTTCTCCTCCGCCACCGCGGCGCCGGCCGCCTTGCCGTACCGCGGGCTCGCATCCTGTACCGGTCGGCACGCCACCGCCAGCAGCAGCGTGGCGGACGCGCCGGCGACGGCCAGCCGGATGAGTCTCATCCTTTGCATGGAACCCCACTACGGATCGCGCCACGCCGCCAACCGACGTGACAATGAACGGGGGGCCTGCTTGGTAGATGGAAACCTAGGGCGCGCCCTTCAGACGGAAGCAGGGAATTGACCTGCACTTTGGTGGGTGATTGCCCTACCAACACCTCAGGTCATCCGCTGAAGCCTCTGTCGCCACCTACCCTGACATGAGTGTCGGAGCTTCGCGCCAACATCCTGAACGCGGCGATGTGCGCCGGCGTTGTCCCGCAGCAGCCGCCGACGATCGCCGCATGGGCCGAGAGCGCCACCAGCGCCGGAGCCAGGCTCGCCGGATCGCGCGGATAGACGATGGCGTCGCCCTCCAGCCGCGGCTGGCCTGCGTTGGGCTGCAGCATCAAGGGCACATCCGTTTCCGCGCGCAGCGCGGTGGCCACGGCCGCGAACTCCTCCGGCTCCATCCGACCGCAGTTGGCGCCGATCACATGCGCGCCGGCGTCGAGGCACACCCGCGCCGCCGCCCCCGGCGCGACGCCCATCATCGTCTTGTATCCCCCGCCGCGCACGGGATCGTACGCCATCGACGCGACGATCACCGGCGCGCCGAGCGCACGCGCCACGCCGAGGCCGAGCACGATCTCCTCGGGCGCCGTCATCGTCTCGAGGATGATGCCATCGACGCCCGCGTCGAGCATCGCCGCCATGGCATCGCGCCACGTCGCCGCCAGCGCGGCGGCGTCGATCTCGCCCAGCGGCTCGAGGAACCCGCCGCACGGGCCGATGTCGCCCAGCACCCACGCCTGGTCGCCGGCGGCGGTGCGCGCGTTCGTCGCGGCGGCGCGGGCGATGTCGGCCACCCGCTCCTCCAGCCCATAGCGCGACAGCACGAACCGGTTGGTGCCGAACGTGTTCGTGAGGATCACCTGCGATCCGGCATCCACGTACCGCCGGTGGATGGCCTGCACCGCTGCGGGGTGCGAGAGGTTCCACTCATCGCCGCAGCCGCCCGCCTCGAGGCCCGCACGCTGCAGCTCCGTCCCCATCCCGCCGTCGCCGATGATCGTGGCGCCGCGGCCGATCGCGTCACGCAAGCGTGGCATCATGGCGCCCCCACGTCTCCGCCGCCTCGCGCAGCACCAGGATGTTCTCGGGCGGCGCGGCGGGCGACACCGAGCAGGCCGTGCTGAGGATGTAGCCGCCGCCCGGCGCCGCGATGCGCAGCCGCTCGCGCGCCGCGGCGCGCACGTCGTCCGGCGACCCGAACAGCATCGTGCTTACGGGATCGAGATTCCCCTTGATGAACATGCGCCCCTTCGTCCGCCGCACGGCGTCGGCCAGCTCCACCGTGCCGAGCGGCGGCGGGTCGAGCGTGTCGATGCCCTGCGTGTGCGTGGCCTCCATCAGGTCCAGCCGGTCGCCGATGGCGCCGCAGGTGTGCGTGTAGATGGGAATGTCGTGCCGGGCGTGGATGCCGTCGATCACCTTGCGCTCGTACGGCAGCACGAACGTCGCGTAGTGCTCGCGCGAGATGAGCCCCGCCCCCGCGAACGCCGACGAGATGAGCACCGCGTGCGCGCCGGCCCGCGCCTGCCCGCACCCGAGCTCGATGGCGCCGTCGGCGAGCCGGTCGAGGCAGGCCGTCACCTTCCCCGCGTCGTCGAGCAGCGCCATCAGCCCCGCCGTGTAGTCGAGCAGTTCCATGAACTGCGCGAACGGCGAGAAGATCTCGCCGTGCACCGAGACGTCGCGCCCCACGCGATCGACGACCGCCCGGATGGTGTCGTAGTGCCACGGGGGAAAGAAGTCCGGCCCCGGCGCCGCCGGCTCGCCGTCGAAGCCCCACGAATACGGATGCGTGATGCCGCTCAGGTCGTGCGGCTCCACGTAGAACAGCGCCTCGGGGTCTATCTCGTCGAATGCCGGAAAGAAGCGCGTGCCGTCGGCCTGATACACGTGCGGGTTGTCGTCGGGCGGCGCGGCCGTGTACCACCCGTTCTTCCATTTGATGATCCGCTCGTCGCCCTGCGCCTCGATGCGGGTCACCGCGCGCCGCCACTCGGGATCGCGCCCGGGGAGGTTGATCAGGATGCCGTCGAACCCGTACCGCTGCTGCAGACGAATGAGCGCCTCGGCGAACGCGTGCGAATCGTGCCAGATCTCGATGGCGTCGAGCCCGGCGTGCAGAAAGTAGTGCCCGAGCGCGAGCTGGCACATCACCGGCACGCGGTCGGGCGTGCCGAGCCGCATGGCCACATCCATGCGCTCGCGACTGTTCATCGCTCGCTCCTTCGCAACTGGTGATCGCCGGCGCACCATGCGACGCGCGCCTGGTCGCCCGTCTCGCGACGCTGGTTCACGCATCCGCCGGCAAACGTACAGCGCTCGTCGCGCGCCCGGTACGGACACCGTTCGTCGATGCGCGCCACGACGTCCGCCGCCACCGCCGTGAGTGTCTCCTGCAGCGTCGCCAACGCGGCCTGCACGCGCGCCCGTTCCGCCGCATCCATCGTCAGCGCCCCCCGAGCGGAATCGCCGCGCAGAAGGCCTCCTCGTAGTCGGCGTGCCCGGCGAGCTCGAGATATTCGCACCGCTCCGCGATCGTCGCGCTCCGTCGGCGGGCGCGCGCGTCCACCAGCACCATGCGCACCCCGACGCCCGCGGCATTCCCCACGAAGTGCACGCGCTCGGGATCGACGGCCGGCACCAGCCCGATGGCCTGCACCGACTGCTTGCGCACGAAGCTCCCGAACGTCCCCGCGATGTGCACGCCGTCCAGGTCATCCACTGTGACGCCGGCGTGCCGCATGACGAGCGCGATGCCGGCGGCAATCGACCCCTTCACGAGCTGCAGTTGCCGCACGTCCTGCGCCGTGAGCGTCACGTCGCCGTCCAGCCGCACGCGGCGCGGTCCGCCGTCAGGCTCCTCCACCCTCGCGCACACGCGCGCCGCCACGCCCGCCGCCTCGCACTCGGCGCGACTTCGCAGGTACCCGCTGTCGGCGATGACCCCCGCGCCGTGCAGCTCCGCCACCGCGTCAATGAGCCCGCTGCCGCAGATCCCCCGCGCCGGCTGGTTGGCCACCGTGCCGACCACGAGCCGGCCGTTGGCCAGCACGCGCACGCGATCGATCGCTCCCGGTGCGGCACGCATGCCGAGCGCGATGTTCGCCCCCTCGAACGCCGGGCCCGCGGCGGTCGATGTCGCGATCAGCCGGTCGCGTCGGCCCAGCACCACCTCGGTGTTCGTGCCGAGGTCGACGAGCAGCTGCCAGCCCTCGGCGCGGTCGATGCCGCAGGCGAGGATCGCGCCGACGGTGTCACCGCCAATGTGATGGCCGACCATCGGCAGGAAGCGCGTCACGGCGCCGGGACGCGCCGGCCAGCCGAGCGACGCGGCGCTGAGCCGCTGCTCGCTCGTGAAAAGTCCCTCGTACGGCGCCTGCCCCAGCGGCGCAATGTCCGCCCCGACGGCCGCGTGCGTCATGGTCGCGTTGCCGGCGCAGGCGATCGCGACGACCTGTCGCGTGTCGATGCCGCCCTGCCCCGCGAGGTCGGCGATCATCTCGCCGATGGCCCCGGTGACCGCCGCGTGCAGCTGCGCGTTGCCGTCCGCGTGCTCGGTGGCGTGATGAATGCGCGAGATCACGTCCGCCCCGTAGCGCACCTGCGGATTCACGCGCGCCATCGTGGCCAGCACGCGCCCCGTCGCGAGATCCACCAGCGCCGCCGCCAGCGACGTGGACCCGATGTCCACCGCCACGCCGAAGCCGCCGTCTGCTATGGCGGTTCCCGTGCCCGTGCCCTTGTCCCGCCCTTGTCCCGTGCCCTTGTCCCGTCCTTCTCCTGTGCCCTTGCCCCATTCCTGCTGCTTAAAGCCATCCGTAAACAGCGTGTCGTCCCCGAACGACTTCGCCGCCGTCGATCGCGTCTGCCGCGGAATCGCGAGTGTCATGTCGCGGTCGATCGTCAGCTGACAGCCGAGCCGCCAGCCCTCGGCCATCTCCTCGGTCGTGAGCAGTCGCGCGTCGGCTCCCGTGACGGCGGCCGTGCCCTCGACCACGCGCACGCGGCACTTGCCGCACGCGGCGCGCGCGCCGCACGGCTGCTCGGTCCAGATGTCGCACTGCGCCGCCGCGAGGAAGAGGTCCACCGGCCCATCGGACACGGCGGTGCGGTCCTCGGGGAGAAACCGGACGCGCACGCTCACCCGCGCGCCGCCTTCACCTCGGCCAGCAGCTCGTGAGCGCGCGCCACCGACGCCGGCGCATCCTTGCCGTACCCGTGCGCGCCGATGGCCGCGGCGTAGTCCTCCGACACCGCGGCGCCGCCCACCATCACGCGCAGCCGGTCGAACAGCCCCGCCGCGCGGAACGCCTCGATGTTCACCTTCATCTGGCCCATCGTCGTCGTGAGCAGCGCCGACATGCCCACCAGCTCGGGGCGATGCTCCTCGATGGCCGCCATGAACTTCGCCAGCGGCGTGTTCACGCCGAGGTCGATCACCCGAAAGCCGGCGCCGCGCAGCATCATCCCCACCAGGTTCTTGCCGATGTCGTGGATGTCGCCCTTCACGGTGCCAATGACGAACGTCCCCACCGGCTCGATGCCCGACGCCGCCAGCACCGGTTCGAGATGCGCCAGTCCGGCCTTCATCGCGCGGGCCGCGACGAGCACCTCGGGAACGAAGATGACGTTGTCGCGGAATCGCACGCCGATCACCTGCATGCCGGCGATCAGGCCGAGCTCCAGAATGTCGGAGGCCGACTGCCCCTCGTCCAGCGCCTCCTTCGTCAGGCGTGCGACCTCGCCGGCGTGCCCGTCGATCAGGTGCTGCGCAAGTTCGCCGAGATCAGCCATGCCGCGACGCCTCGGCCGTCGGCTCGCGCAGCGAGTGCAGGATGCCCCAGCCGCAGGCCAGCGACGCGACCACATAGAGCACCCCGCGCAGGGTGCCGCCCAGCAGCATCTCGCCGATGCCGAACAGCGACAGGTACACTGTGGCGACGCCGAGCACCCACTGGCGCAGGGCGATCCATCCGACGTGGTCGATCTGCACCTCGGGAGCCAGCGCCGCGATGTGGCGCCAGCCGCTGCGCGACGGGCGCGTGCGCCGGTAGAACGACACCAGCGTCGCCTCGTCGGTGGGCGGCGTGAGGAACGTCACCGACAGCCAGACCACCGTGACCACGGCCGACGTGATGAGAATCGAGTACGCGAAGAAGATCTGCGCGTCGCGGCCCGAGGCGCTGAGGCCGAGCCCCGCCGGGCCCACGCCGAGCTGCAGCCAGAGCGACGTCATGGTGGCCGCGAGCATGGCCGAGATCTCCGACCACGCACTCACCCGCCACCAGTACCAGCGCAGGATGAACACCAGTCCCGTGCCGGCGCCAATCGACAGCAGGATGTCGAGCGCCCGCGTCACCCGGCCCAGGCGCAGCGCGACGAGCGCGCTGAGGATCATGATGAGCACCGACGCGACGCGCGACACCGCGACGTAGTGGCGCTCGGTGGCGTCCTTCCTGACGTACGGGCGGTAGACGTCGTTCACCAGGTACGACGCGCCCCAGTTGAGCTGCGTCGAGATGGTCGACATGTACGCCGCACCGAACGCGGCCAGCATCACGCCGCGCCAGCCGTGCGGCAGCACGTCGGTCATCAGCTTCACGTAGCCCAGTTCCGGATCGGCCGCCACCTGGGCGTTGCCCGCATAGTAGACCATCGACGCCAGCGCGGTGAGGATCCACGGCCACGGGCGCATGGTGTAGTGCAGGAGGTTGAAGGTCAGCACCGCGAGCAGCGACGATTTCTCATCCTTCGACGCGAACATCCGCTGCGCCACGTAGCCGCCGCCGCCCGGTTCGGCGCCCGGGTAGACCGCGGCCCACCACTGGACGGTGAGGAACACCGCGAGCGTGATGAGCGGCAGGAACGCGCCGTCCGTGCGCGGGAAGAACGTGAGCAGCGACGCGGCCGCGTCGCCCTGCGTGCGCACCAAACCCGTCTGCAGGCCGTCGAGGCCGCCCACCGCGCCGATCGCGAAGAAAGCGAGTGCGATCGAGCCGGCCATCGCCAGCAGGAACTGGAAGAAGTCCGTCCAGAGCACGCCCAGGAAGCCGCCCAGCGTGGAGTAGACCGCCGTCACGACGATGCAGACGGCCACCGCGGTCCACTCATCGATGCCGGTGGTCGATTTCAGCACCTTCACCATGCCGAGCGTCACCGCACCGCCGATGATGGCGTTGATCGGGAGCCCCAGGTAGAGCGCGCGGAAGACGCGCAGAAAGTGCGCCGGCCGCCCCGAGTACCGGATGGCCACGAACTCCACGTCCGTCACCACGCCGGAGCGCCGCCAGAGCCGGGCGAAGAAGAAGACCGTGAGCATTCCCGAGAGCACGAACGCCCACCAGATCCAGTTGCCGGCGATGCCGCCGCGCGCGGTGATCCCCGTGACGAGGAGCGGCGTGTCCGAGGCGAACGTGGTGGCGACGATCGACACGCCGGCCAGCCACCACGGCACCGTGCGTCCGGCGAGGAAGTAGTTCTCGGTGCTGCTGCCGGCGCGCCGGGTGAACATGAGCCCCACCGCCAGGCTCATGACGAAGTAGAGCGCGACGATGAGCCAGTCGAACCAGGCGAGTGTCATCCGGCGGATCTCCTGACGTTCAAGCGGTGCGCGTCGCGGCCCTGAAGGCCCAGGTCGCCAGCGCCAGCATCGCGACGCACGCGCACACGGACACCCAGACGGGGACGGTGAGGTCCGCCACCTGCACCGGCCAACCCATCAGGGCGCGGACACCCTGCCCGATGGCGATGAGACCGAAGAGGGTGCCCGAGACCTGCGCGTAGAGTCGCATGACGCCTCCTGAATGACGTGCGGTTCGGCTTAACATGCGCCGCTTGGCGCCGTGATGCGACCCGCGCGCTGGGTGGCTGTCTCATGGTCGTCCGGTGTTGCGACGGCGCACCGGCGGCGGCGAGGCGGCGATGTCTCCCGACGTCGCCCGCTCGACCCACCGGCGGAAGAACGGATCGTCGAATCGAGGCTGCCCCCGCTCCTCGGCGAGGATCCCCTTCTTTCGCAATCCCGTCAGCGCCACGCCGATGCTGCT
>Ga0334722_10007472_pt1 | contig 10574 bp, 10 predicted proteins | sample C3_bottom_MG_FD_207210 | JGI IMG/M metagenome (GOLD analysis project Ga0334722, IMG submission 207210) | Sediment microbial communities from Yellowstone Lake, YNP, Wyoming, USA - C3_bottom | ecosystem: Environmental > Aquatic > Freshwater > Lake > Sediment | place: USA: Wyoming | collected... | reverse complement strand
CACGAGAGCAGGGCTTCCGATGTGCAAAGCGGGAGCAAGCTCCCGCACTCCAAAGTTGGCAAGGCGCTCGCCCAGGGATTACCATCGCCGATGCCGGTGCCCGCCGAAGTGGTAGTAGCTGAAGAAAACCGGACCCGGATAGTAGCCCCAGGGGTGGTATCCGTAGGGGTAGAGCGTCGGATGGCGCTCGGGTGGCACCGCGAAGTGTTCCGTGCGCCGGCGTAGGTCTCGTCCGCCGTCATAGTCTTCCTGATTGACTGGCCGGAACGCCGGGCCGCTGCGCTCGGTGGTGAAGGTGACCGGGAATTCCAACTGGAAGGTCAGCAAAGTCTCGGGCGGAATCACCGTCGCTCGGCCGCGGGTGAGCAACACTCCCGCCAGCCCTGCGGCCGCACCGGCGCCCGAGCCGATCGCCACGCCCTTTCCGCCGTCCGCAGCGGCCCCGATAATCGCTCCGACTCCCGTCGCGCCCCCGACAGCTTGAGCATCACGTCCCTGAGATGTGCCGCCTGAGGTTTGCATCAACTGCGTGCGGATGGGCAGTTGCTGTCCGTCCACCAAAACCAGTTGAGCGAGTTCAACGCCCAGTTGCGACACACCTTTAATACGCCCCGCCTTCTGAGCGATGACCACGCGGCCCAACACCGTCTGCCCGCGCCGCGCCACCACCCATCCGTCCACCACCAGCGGCTGCTGCAACTCGGCGCTGAAACTGTCGCCCGGCCGGTTCTGATCGCTGGAGAGATATTGTGAGGTGCGAATGGATATCACGGTGCCCGCCGGCAGAGTCAGCACCTGCGGCACCTGATAATACGCGGGAGGCGGAGCCTGAGATTCTTGAGCGGCCGCGGGCGCCGGCTCCTCCGCCGGTGACTGAGCCGGTCCGGGCGCGTTCTGCGTGTCTTGAGCTGCCCAAACCGGCAACGCCATAACCCCAAGGACAAGGAGAATAGCGCCGGTGGTTCCGCGAAACCACGTTTCGATCCTCGTTCCGTTCCCTCTAAAGGTGCTCATGCGAACTCCTCGAAAGCAATTAACAGACTCCGGAATTCTCCGAGGGCAACTTTGCTGCCACATCGTCGGGTTGTTCAGGGGATTATTTCTTTTGTTTTCTTATCGTTGCATAGTAAACCCCTCGGCGCATGCCGGAGCGAGTTTTGCCACTTGCTCAAATTCGGCCAGGCGTGGCCGCACGCGGCCACCGACAGGCAGCGCTGGAGGGTGCCCGCCCATTTTCTACACAGTCCCAATTACGCGGACCCGCCACGGCAAGCTTTTTTCAGGTAGAATCACCGCCGGTTGCAGCACCTCAAGGAGCGAACATCATGAGAACAGTTCGGCAAGGTCTTTCGATCATCACGGTGTGGTTTCTGCTGGCTGTCGGAGTCACGTTTCAAACGGCGTCGACCCCGGCCGCGGCGCAATCTGTCGCATCCTCTTCCGGCAGTGCAGCCAACGTCGCAGCCTCTCCCGAGGACGTCGGTCTCTCTTCGGAGCGCCTGCAACGCATCGCCAACGTCATCCAGAAGAGCGTTGACGAGGGGCGGATCGCGGGCGGCGTGGCGCTGGTGGCGCGTCATGGGAAGATCGCTTATCTGAAGGCCGTCGGCATGGACGATCGCGAGGCGAAAAAGCCGATGCGCACCGACAACATTTTTCGCATCTGCTCGATGACCAAGCCCATTACCAGCGTCGCCGTCATGATGCTCTACGAAGAAGGGCGCTTCACGCTGAACCAGCCTGTCTCCGACTTCATTCCGGAATTCAAGAACCTGAAAGTCCTCGACCCGCCTTACCCGCAGGACAAGACTTCTCCGCCGGGCGCGCTGGTGGACGCCAAGCGTCCCATCACCATTCGCCACTTGCTGACCCACACCTCCGGGCTCACCTATCATTGGAATCCCCGCTTGGGGAAGGTTTACACAGAGGCGAAGATGGGCCACGGCCTTCTTCAGCAGGAAGGGACGATCGGTGAGGCGGTCCGAAGGCTGGCGGCACAACCGCTCTTGTTCCAGCCTGGCGATGCCTGGGAATACAGCCTGGCGGATGACGTTCTTGGGTATCTCGTCGAAGTGGTTTCGGGAATGCCGCTCGACAAGTTTTTCGAGGAGCGCATCTTCAAGCCGTTGGGAATGAAGGATACAGGCTACTACTTCTCAGAGGAAAAGGCTTCTCGTCTTGCGCGAGCCTATACTTTCTACACCGACAAGGGGCTCCAGCCGATTGCCGATGGGCAGGTCGTCCAGGAAGGTCAGCTCACCTACTCGGCGGACTATCCCTATCGCGGACCGCGCACCTACTTTTCCGGAGGCGGCGGCCTCAGCTCGACCGCGGAAGACTACTATCGCTTTTGCCAGATGATGCTGAACCGCGGCCAGCTCGGCGGCGTGCGGATTCTGAGCCGCAAATCCGTGGAATTGATCAGCCAGAATCACGTCCAGGGAAAGCTCGATGACATGGGTTACGGTCTGGGCTTTGGCGTCACGAGCGAGCCTCGGTTTCTGACCGAACTGGGCTCGGTGGGGTCTTACTACTGGGGAGGGTTCTACTACACGGCTTTTGTCATCGACCCGAAGGAGGACCTGATCGCGATCTTTATGGGGCAACTCCATCCCACGGGAGGGCTCAACCTCGACGACAAAGTCATCCGAATGGCGTATCAGGCCATCCGGGACTGAAGAAACGCCGCTGAATTCCAAAGCACCGGGTGCTGCGCCGGAGGTCACCCGATGAAACGCGTGGCGTACCCGCTCACGGCCCTCCTTCTCACGGCGATGGCCGCGCACGCGGGGGACTTGCGCCTGGGCCGCGCTGCTGTGCGCATCACGCCGCCGCTGGGAATGCCCATGGGCGGCTACTTCGCGCTGCGTCTGGCCACTGGAACGAACGACGATCTCTATGCCAAGGCGCTGGTTCTGGAAAAGGACGGCGTCAAAGCCGCGATCGTGGCGTGTGACCTGGAAAGCATCCCGCGGAAATTCACCGACGCGGCGCGCGCGCTGATTCAGAAGACCACCGGCCTGCGCGGCGAGAACGTGATGATCAGCGCCACGCACACGCATACGGGCCCGGAGATGAGTCCGCTTTTCCTGGCGTGGGCGGAGGGCCCGGCCGCGGAAGTCGCCCGGCAGTATCACGCCGCGCTTCCCGGGATGATCGCGGAGGCCGTCCAGCGCGCGGAGCAGAACCTCGCGCCGGCGCGCGTGTGGACGGCCACCGGCCATGAGGACTCCCTCAGCTTCAACCGCCGCTTCCTGATGGAGGATGGGACGGCGCAGTTTAATCCCGGAAAACTGAACCCCGAAATCGTCCGGCCCCTCGGGCCGATTGATCCCTCCGTTCCCGTCGTCTACTTCGACTCGATTGACGGGAAACCGCTCGCCACTTATGTGAACTTCGCGCTGCATCTCGACACCGTGGGCGGGACGGAATTCTCCGCTGATTATCCTTACACCTTGGGCAAGTTACTGGAGGGTGCTAGAGGGTCCGACATGCTCACGGTGTTCACGATCGGAACGGCGGGGAACATCAACCATCTCGACGTGAACAGCCCGGCGGCGCAGCAGGGGCACGCAGAGTCCGCGCGTATCGGAACGGTCCTCGCCGCCGAGGTCTTGCGGACCTTTCAGAAGTTGAAGCCCGTGCCGTCTGGCCCGATCCAAGTCCGGCGAGGAATCGTGAAGCTCCCCGTTTACGACCTGAAGCCTGGAGAAATCGCGGCGGCGCGCGCAGTCATCGAGCGCGTCCGGCAGCAAGGACCGGACGCGGCGGAATTCCTCGAGACCGTCCATGCCTTCAAGGTGCTGAACGTGGCGGAATATCAGGGAAAACCGCTCGAGGCTGAAGTGCAAGTCATCACCCTGGGCGATCAGCTTGCCTGGGTGGCGGTGCCGGGAGAAGTCTTCGTCGAGTTGGGGTTGGCATTGAAGACGGCGTCCCCGTTTCCGCAAACCGTCGTGGCGGAACTCGCGCACGACATGATTGACTACATCCCTAACCGCAAGGCTTACGCGGAGGGCGCGTACGAAGTTGTGAACTCGCGATGCCAGCCGGGCTCGGGCGAGATGCTGTTGGAGGTGGCGACTCGCCTGCTGATCGAGTCCTACGCGCAACTCCAGCCGCGCCAGCCGACGCTGCGGTGAAAAACCCAGTGAGGAGATTTCTATGGACAACCAGAATGCCGGCAAGCTGAACCGGCGCGGGTTCCTCGGACTTGCGGCGGGGGCAAGCGCCATGCTGGTCAAGCCGGACTTGGTGCGCGGCACCGCCGCGAACTCCGCTCTCCGCCTGGGGTTGATCGGTTGCGGCAATCGCGGCCGCGCCGTCGCCGGCTCGATGGTGACCTACAACGAGGCGCGCGTGGTGGCGCTCGCCGACATCTTTCAGGACCGCCTGGATTCCACGAAGAAGTATTTCGACGGCATCGCCGGGTCGAAGGGTTACCCCGAGATCGCGCAGATGTTTCGCGGCCCCCAGGCTTATGAGGCGTTGCTGGAGTCCAAAGAAATCGACGCCGTCGTCGTCGCCTCGCCGGACTGCTTCCACCCCGTCCACGCGGAAGCGGCGGTGGACGCCGGCAAGCACGTCTACTCGGAAAAGCCCGCGGGGATTGACGTGGCGGGAGCCAAACGCTACCAGCGCCTCAGCGAATTGGCGCAGGGCCGGGTAAGCCTGGCGGTGGGATTCCAAATTCGCCGCGCCCCGCCGTTTGTCGAACTCGTGCGCCGCATTCACGCCGGGGCGCTGGGCACCCTCGCCTGCGCGCAGGGTTATTACTACGCGGGGGCGCTCAAATTGCCTGCCTGGCCCAACGCCACGCCGGTCGAACAGAAGCTGCGCAATTGGTACTACTACCGCGAAATGAGCGGCGGCATCCTCATCGACCAGGGCATCCACGTCATTGACATCATCAACTGGACGCTCCAGGCGCATCCGCTGCGGGCGTGCGGCGCCGGCGGGCGCAAGATCCGCAGCGACGAAGGCAATTGCTGGGACCACTACAGCCTGACTTACGTTTATCCCGGCGACGTCCACGTGACGTTCAGTTCCACTCAGTTCAACAAGGGCTGGCGGGACGTCTGCGAGCGCTTCTTCGGGAGCAAGGGCGTTTCCGAAGCTCACTATTCCGGCGCGCTGAACATCTACGGCGATGAACCGTGGGACGCCAATCCCGGCACGCCACCGGCGGGCCAATCCTCCGCCGCCGGAAGTCTCGCCGACAACTTGAAAGACGCAGATCCGGAGAAAGGCAAGCAGTTCATCGAGAGCATTCTCACCGGGAAGTATCTCAACGAGGCGGCGCAGGGCGCCGAAACCACTCTGAGCGCCATCCTCGGACGCATGGCGGCGGAATCCGGCCGCGAAATCACCTGGGAGGAAATGCTCCGTTCCGATGAAGAGCTGAACCCCGGGATCGATCTCAACCAACTGGCGTGAGCGGACGCCGGATCGAAGCGGGCCGCCACGCGCCGTGAAGAATCAGAATTCAAGACGGGAGGTCCAAGAACTGCCATGAATTTTCGAACCAATTTGCTGGTTGCTTTTGCCGCGCTTCTGCTGGCCGCTCAAGGGGCTCGTCCTCAGTCGCTGCCGGTAAAGTGGGAAGAGCTTACGGCGGGCGATTTCGTCACGGCCATCCAGAAGGCGCAGGGGACGTGCGTGCTCCCCTTCGGAATCCTCGAGAAGCACGGCCCGCACCTGCCGCTCGGCAACGACTTGATCAACGCGCGTTACACCTCGTTGCGCGCGGCCGAGCAGGAATACGCGGTCGTTTTCCCCGAGTATTATTTCGGCCAGATTTTCGAAGCCCAGCAGGAGCCGGGCACGGTGGCCTATAGCGCGCGCCTGCAAATGGACCTGCTGCAGGAAACCGCCGACGAGATGGCGCGCAACGGCTGCACGAAGATCCTGATCATCAACGGCCACGGCGGAAACAACAGCTTGCTGCCCTTTTTTTGCCAGTCGCAGCTTGCCAGACCGCGCCATTATGCGGTCTTCGTGTACATGCCCAGCGAGGACGCGCCGGGCCGCCCGGAACTCCGGGATAAGATCGATGCGCACGCGGGTGAATCCGAGACCTCGCACACGATGATCTCGCGCCCCGACCTCGTGCACCTCGACCGCGCCCGGAGCGAGTCCGGCGCCGACCGGAACCGGCTGCGCCTGCCCCAGGGCGTTTACACCGGCATCTGGTGGTACGCGAAGTTTCCGGATCATTACGCCGGCGACGCCTCGCTTGCCACCCGCGCGCTGGGCGAGTTCGACACCAAGACCGCGGTCAGCAAAGTTGCCGAAGTCATCCGGGCGGTGAAAGCCGACCAGGACACTTTGAGACTGCAGAACGAGTTCTACGAGAAGACCACGCACCCGCTGGACACCAAGCAGTGAGGGTGTGGTGACGAATCGAAAAGTGTGAGGTCCGCCCACCCGCGGGGTGTACAATCGCGCGCCGATGCTGATCCGATTCTGCATTTACGGCTTGCTCGGCTGGTGCTGGGAAATCGTGTGGACGGCGGTCACCGAGAAGGCTTGGGGAAAGCAGCACGACTGGCGGCTGGTGGGGCACAGCTACCTGTGGATGTTTCCCATCTACGGCCTGCTGGCGCCGGTGGGCGAGCCCCTTCACAATGCGCTGCGGCCGCATTTCTGGGTGCTCCGGGGAATGGTCTATCTGCTTGGCATCTGGGCGGTCGAATACGCGACGGGCTGGCTCCTCCGCAGACTCAGCGGCAAGTGCCCCTGGGACTATTCAAACTTCCCGGGGAATATTCAGGGCCTCATCGCCCTCGAATACGCGCCGGTGTGGTTTGTCTTCGGCCTGGGCTTCGAGCGCGTACACGACGCGCTGGTCAGACTCACGCCAGCCCTGCAGCGGGTTTTGACGGGATAGTTTCGGCCTCTGGTACAATTCACCTTGAAGTCTATGGACGAGAAGATCCAGCAGTGGCTGCGCTTCGCGGAGTCGGACTTTGATTCCGCCGGAGTCTTGCATCGAGCAGGACAGTATCCTCAGGCCATATTCCATCTGCAGCAGGCCGTCGAAAAGACGCTCAAGGCGCTGATCCTCAAGCGCTCCGGCGCCATTCCACCTCGCATCCACAGCCTGCCGAAACTCGTCCGCCATTTGGGCCTGGAACTTCCTCGCGAACAGATGCTGCTTCTCCAGGATCTTACTCGCTACTACGCCGGTTCGCGCTATCCGGAGGGCTTGGGAGAATCGCCCCTCGAGGTGGAAGCCCCGGAGGTCGACCGCTTTCTGAGCTTTACCGAGGAGTTTATTTCGTGGCTGAAACAGAAACTGTGAATGCAGTTGTCGAGAAGGGCTTGGATTACCTGCGAAAGCGAATCCGCATCGACGCCGCGTATCTTTTTGGGTCGCAATTGACGGGCGAAGCGAATCAGGAGAGCGATATTGATCTGGCAGTCTTTTCTCCCGACGCGGAGAAAATGAGCTTGGCTGAACGGATCCGCCTCGGCTCAGAATTGGCCCTAGACTGTAATCTGGATTTGGAACTCCACCTCTATTCTTCCCGCGCCCTGGCCGAGGCCCGGCCGGCCAGCTTTGCGGGTTACATCGTCGCCCATGGCAAGCGTCTGATCTGACCCAGCCCGCACTTTCCTGCTTCACTCCCTCACCCGAGAGGTTACAATTGCCCGCCGTCTGCATCTCTTTCGGGAAAGGAATCTGATGGCCAAACGATATGGTTGTCTAATCAGCGCTTTTCTGTTCGCCGTCTTGTGCGGGCCTGGAATCTCATTGGCTGCCGAGATCAAGACTCGCCTGGCGGTCGTGGGCCTGGATCACGACCACGTCTGGGGGATTCTTGAGACCATCGCCAAGGAGCCCGGCGCCCAACTGGTCGGTATTTACGACGACCACCCGGAGCTGGTCAAGAAAGCCATGGACAAGGTCCCCCACAACATCATCTTCTACAACGACTACGTGAAGATGCTGGATATGGCCAAGCCCGACGCGGTCATCGTTACCACGGCGAACAACCGGCATCTTGCCATCTTGAAGGAATGCGCCCAGCGCAAGATTCACTTCTTCACTGAGAAGCCCATGGCCGCGACCGCCGCCGACGCGCGCGAGATGGAGCGTCTGGCGCGCGAGGCGGGCATCAAACTGATGGTGAATTATTGGAACGCCTGGGCCGCGCCCACCCAGGAGGCATACGCGCGTATCAAGGCCGGAGAACTCGGCCCCGTGCAAAAGATGATCGTGCAGTTCGGGCACGAAGGGCCGAAGGAAATCGGCGTTTCCAAATTTTTCGGAGACTGGCTCTACGACCCCGAGAAAAACGGCGCGGGCGCCCTGATGGATTTCGGTTGCTACGGCGCCGATTGGGCGCTCTGGCTGAAAGGCCGGCCGAGGCGCGTCTTTGCCACATCTTCAAAGCTCAAGACCGACCAGCACAATGCCGTTGAAGACGACGCGACCATCATTCTCGAATATCCCGACGCCTCGGCCATCCTGATGCCCTCCTGGGACTGGCCCTACGGCAAAGGGCAGGCGGAAATCTTCGGGCCCAAGGGCAGCTTCCTCGTGATGGGCGACGGCTTGCTGTTTCAGCCCGCCCACAGTGACGCCAAGGCCACAGCCCCGCAAGGCAAGCCCGTCGAAACCAAGCCACTCCCGCCCCAAGATCGCAACGGCATCGCGCACTTCCTTTACTGTATTCGCAACAACAAACCTATCGAAGGCGCGATTTCGGCCGAACTGAACGTGGGCGTGAACGAAATCATCGACGCCGCGAAGGAATCCATCCGCACCGGCCGGGCCGTGGAGTTGAAGTAGCAACCCGTAGGGGCAAGGCGCCGCCTCGCCCCTACTGAATCACCCACAACCACACCGACCCCAGCACCAGCGTTGCCACGGTGATGGGTAACCCCACCTGGAAATATTCGCGGAAGCTGATAGGCGCGACGTGCCTCGCGCGCTCGACGACGATGATGTTGGCGACCGAGCCCGTGATGGTCAGGTTGCCGGCGAGCGTGCTGGCCATCGCCAGCACCAGCCAGCCGGTGTGCGGGTTCGCCAGGCCCGGCACAAGCGACTTGAGCAGCATAACGGCGGGCACGTTGCTGACGATATTGGAGAGCGCCGCCACGACTACGGTAAAAACGGCGGGATGGTGGAGGTTCCAGTGGTTGGCGAATCCGAGCAGGCGCTCGGTGATGCCGGCCTTCTCCGCGCCGCCCACGATGACGAACAGCCCTACGAAGAAGACCAGCAAGCCCCAATCCACTTCGTCATAGACCTTGCGCGGCTCGCGGCTGCGTGTGATGAGCATGATGGCCGCGCCAAACGCCGCCATGAGCGCCGGAGGTGCGCCGGCGAAGAATCCGCCTATCACCATTAGAATCACAATCCCGGGCTTGATCAGTTGCGCGCGATCCACAGCCCCCACAGGATCGGGAAGATCGGTCACTGGGTCGCGCGTGCCGAAACGAACGAGAAGGAAATAGATCAGCAGCCAGTCCAGCAGCAGCCCGACGAAAGCAATCGGGCCGAGGTGCATCAGGAACTCGCGGTACCCGATGCCTGAAAACGATCCGATCAGCATGTTCTGCGGGTTGCCGGTGATGGTAGCGACGCTGCCGATGTTCGACGCCGTCGCCACGGCGAGTAAGTAAGGCGGTGGTTTCACACCCATGCGCCGCGTGGCGGTCAGAACAAAAGGCACCATCACCAGGCAGATGATGTCGTTGACGAAAAACGCCGAGAGCACGCCGCTGGTGAAGATGACGGTGGGGAGCAGGTGATGAGGCTTGAGCCGTGTCACCACGAGGTGGGTAATCCATTCGAAAAATCCGGCGAGGTGAAGATAGGCGACGATCAGCATCATGGAGAAGAGCAGAACAATGGTGCTGAAGTCCACGTGGCGCAGCGCGTCCATGGGCAGAATGATGCGAAAGGCCACCATCAGGACGGCGCCGATAATGCCCGCCCCTGGGCGGTCGATCTTCATCCCTGGGAACTTCCCCAGGGCGAAGACAACATAGCTGCCGAGGAATACCGCGTAGGCGGCGAAGATTTTGAGGTCGGAGAGCGCCTGCTCGGGGACGTGAGGAAGCATAGGTGTAGGGGATGACTAAATCGGAACGCCTCGGTCGATCTTCACCACCCGCGCGATCCCGGCGGCGATGGTTCCGAAGAGCATTCCCGCCAGAATCGTGATTGCCACCCAGATCACCAACTGCGGGAGGAATCCCAGCCAGAGATATTTCGCCGCCAGACCCAGGGCGGGCATATCCGGCGGGACGGCGTCGTAGTGCGTGCCCCAGCCGCCACGATAAGCGAAGAACATAATGATGGCGACAGGAATTCGCGCCGCGTAACCGTAAGCGAGCAGGGTCTTGAACAGTTCCGGCCAGCCGCGCAAGGTGAGCAGCGCGGAAACCGCGAAGATGGCGCAGCCATAGATGAGGCGCCCGTAGAAGCCCTGCTGGATGTGGAGCGTGCTGGGCGCGAACGCCAGAACCACGAGAGCGATGACTCCCACCAGAGCGTATCCCATAGCGCGCAAATAAGAGTTTGGAGGACTTCCGTCGCGGTCCAGCTTCAGCGCAAA
>Ga0334722_10007471_pt1 | contig 10574 bp, 8 predicted proteins | sample C3_bottom_MG_FD_207210 | JGI IMG/M metagenome (GOLD analysis project Ga0334722, IMG submission 207210) | Sediment microbial communities from Yellowstone Lake, YNP, Wyoming, USA - C3_bottom | ecosystem: Environmental > Aquatic > Freshwater > Lake > Sediment | place: USA: Wyoming | collected... | reverse complement strand
CTTTGAGGCTGCTGATAAGGGGACGGTATTTCTCGACGAGGTGAGTAGCATAAGCCCCATGATGCAGATAAAGTTACTCAGGTTCCTCCAGGAATAGCATTTAACCTCAATCTATCTCATTTCCCTTCACTTTAATTACTACGGCACTCTTGTTCTAAAGGGCATGGTTATTGCTTTAAAACAGGTATTACGCAATATATGGAGAATCCTGACAACCCTTGTGTAATTCGGGTTGAATAAAAAAGGGGGAGGTGAGAGGAGCACAGGGATTAATAGGAGATGTTTTACCGGCAAAAAAAGATTTCACCAAATAAGGAGGTAAGGATGAACTTGAAAGGAAAGGGAATTAAGGGTATTGCAGTTGTAGCCCTACTAATGGTCATGGCTCTGGCAGTTTATTTCCTCTTGATGCCATCAAAGTCTGTAGCAGAGAGTAAGAATAAGATATACAAAGGCACAGTATATTCAGCAACCCGTGGCGGGCATATGGTCTTCACCACAATCACGATCGATGGAGAGAGGGAGATGATATCAGGCTCTGTTGCTGGAAGGCTTCCGATGCCGAATAATGAACAGGCCGATGCAATCGAGATGTCTCCGGACCAGAAATACATCTATTATCCTACATGGGATACGAGCACTCTCTATGTTGTTGATATAAGTGATAAGAAGAACCCGAAGGTCGTTGCAGAAAAGAAGGTATTTGACAAGCCAACGAGATTCTGCGGTAGCCATTTTGGTCCTGATGGGAGATTATACCTCAGTTCGATGGCCCAGGGAGATGTCCATATCTTCGATATCAAGAATCCTGTGGATCCGAAACTTATGGACAGACTATACAAGACTACCTATCTCTGTGGCGTTCAGGTCCTCGAGAATGGTAAGTATGTATGGACCTCGGATATGAAGGACCATAAGATATATGTATATGAGGCAAGCACGGGTAAGAGGATTAAGGAGATAGAGACAGGAAGGAAGGAGTTTCTGCACAGGGCGAGATTGAGCCATGATGGGAAGTTACTCTATCAGGCATCAACAGGCGCTGTTGCAGGGCAGCCTGCTGACGGAAGGTTCTATGTAGTGGATACAAAGAGCATGAAGATTAAGGATACCATAGTTTTTGGAGAGGACTACGATGTCCATGATGTTGCTACTACTCCTGATGGTAAGTACGCAATTGCTGCTGTCAGAAGGGTACCGGCTACTGAATACAAGGATTCAGAATATATAGTGGTGAATATGCAGACCAAGAAGGTCCTTGGCAGTATCTCTATGTGTAAGTCCTGTCATAATGCCTATGGAGTGAATCCAAAGGCAGGGAAAGAGAGAGAGGTCTTCCTCTGTGGCATCCAGATAGCCTGGGAAAAATAGACTGAAAACCCCTCCGTGCCCGCCTTCGGGCGGGCTTTTTTTTGAAGGCAGATGACCGTCCTGTAAAACTTTAAAGGAATTATGATATATTAATGAGGAGGTGATGAGTGAATCTCTTCTCCTATGCTGCAAGAAATATAAAGAGAAGGCTTTTTCGTAGCATAGCCCTGATATTATCTGTGACGCTCGTTGCAGGTCTCCTATTTTCTGCTGCCGTGAGTATGAAGGGTGTCCTGAACAGTATTGGTATCGGTACTAAGAGGCTCGGTGCTGACCTGATGGTAGTTCCTGCGGGATATGAAGAGAAGATAAAGACAACCCTTATCGCTGGCACCCCTTCTGTCTTTTATATGCCTTACAAGAATCTCGAGAGGATAAGGAATATCAAGGGTGTCAGATCTGCCACCCCTCAACTCTTCATAAAAGGGACTCAGTATGAATGCTGCACCCAGGTTGATGCCTTTCTCATCGCCTTTGACCCTCAGACAGACTTCACAATAACCCCATGGCTTCAGGAATCGATAGACAGACCTCTCGGAAGAGACGAGGTGATAATAGGGAGGTCTATACCGGTGGCAAAGGGCGATGAGATGAAGTTTTATGGCAAGTCCCTGAAGGTTGTTGGCCATCTATCAGATACTGGTTTAGAATACATAGACCATGGAGTCTTTATGACCTTTGAGACAGCGAAGGATATGATAAGGGGTTCGAAGGATAAGGCCGTCGAGCCCCTGAGTCTCGAAGAGGATGCCATCTCTACAGTGCTGATTCAGCTGAATCCTGAGGTATCTCCTGAAAGGGCAGCAGTCTTTGTAGAATACGAGATACAGGGTGTCAAGGCAATAGCATCTCATGATGTAATCGGCGGTGTTAAGAGGCAACTTTATGCCCTGCTCAGGATGCTACTCGGGATAGGGCTGTCTCTCTGGATAGTAACAATTATTTTGATAGCTGTAGTATTCTCGATGATCGTGAATGAGAGACAGAGGGAGATAGGGATCCTCAGGTCTATTGGTGCTAAAAGGAGGTCCATATTCTCCCTCATTTCTGCAGAGGCCTTTATTATATCCCTCACAGGGGGTATAACAGGCATAATGTCAGGCGGGCTTTTCCTTTATATCCTGAAGAAACCCCTGATGGAGACCTTTAAACTGCCCTATCTATGGCCTGACAATTTATTCATCAGCGGTGTTATAATAGTGACACTTCTGATCTCGGTTACCACAGGGATGATTGCTTCCTTCTATCCTGCCCTGAGATGCAGCAGGATGGAGCCCTATGAGGCCATAAGGAAAGGAGAATGAGATGATAGATGTCAGGAATGTAACCAAGAGATATCGAGCAGGTAATCAGGAGATAACTGCTGTCGATGATGTCTCTTTCAGATGTGAAAAGGGAGAATATGTCTCTATCATAGGACATTCTGGAAGTGGGAAGACGACATTCCTCAGTCTTATCGGAGGCCTTACAAGGCCTGATGATGGAGATATAGTGATTGACGGCACAAGCATCCTCTCTCTCGATGACGACAGGCTATCTGAGTTCAGGAACAGGAAACTGAATTTCGTCTTCCAGTTTTCGAGCCTTATACCCACATTAACAGCCATCGAGAATGTTATGTTACCGGTTGTATTCAGTCCTGAACGGAGGAATGGTAAGTCTGTCAGGGATGAGGCAATGAGGCTTCTTGAGGAGATGGGGCTTGGTGATAAGATCAACGCCTATCCATCACAACTCTCAGGGGGCCAGCAGAGGCGTGTAGCTATTGCAAGGGCGTTCATAAATAACCCCGAGATAATTCTTGCTGACGAGCCCACAGGAGATCTCGATGAAGAGACAGAGGCTGATGTAATAAGATTCTTCAAGAGATTGAATCAAGAAAAAGGTATTACATTTATCGTTGTGACCCACAGCACCACGATAGCAAATGAGGCAAAGAGGGTCCTCAGGATGCATAATGGTAAACTCGTTGGTAGCGAATGAGGATAGAGGTTCTCGAACAAAAAGAGCTTGAGATAGAGACAGAGGCACTCCTCCTTCCCCTGTGCGAGGGTGAAGATATATCCATTTACAGTGATATAGATTCCTTGGTTGATGGACTTATCAGCAGGGTCATAAAGAGTGGTGAGTTTAAGGGTAAGGAAGAACAGATAACGATTCTCCACTCCACTGGAAAGATTAAGGCAGATAGGATACTCCTCGTTGGATTAGGTAACAGAAAGGATATTGATGATGAGAGGGTCAGAAAGGCAGGTGGGAAGACCTTCTTATCTTTAAAGGACCTCGGTATAAGGAATGCCTTTCTCTCATGCAGATACCTGAGTTCCATTGGTCAGTCTCCTGTCCCTTTTATCGAGGGAGGTCTCCTTTCTCTTTATAGATTCAAGAGGTATATCAAAGAAGACGAAGATAACAGACTTGAGAGGTTCGTTGTCCTCTCAAGCTCCCCAGAGATAATAGAATCTATAAGATGGACAGAAAGACTTGTATCAGCAGTAAATTTTGTGAAGGACCTGATAAATACACCTGCCCTCGATATGACACCATCTGAACTCGCCCGTATAGCCTTATCAATGAAAGGTGATAAGGTCTCTGTCGAAATCCTCGATAAGGAAGATGCTGAGAGGGAGGGAATGGGTGCCTTCCTCGCTGTTGCAAAGGGGTCATCAGAACCACCAAAATTCATCATCATCCATTATAAGGGAGGGGATTCAAGGCCTGTAGTATTTATAGGAAAATCGATAACCTTTGACAGCGGAGGGATATCGATAAAGCCTGCTGAAGGGATGGAGAGGATGAAGTACGATATGGCAGGCGGTGCTGTTGTCCTCGGAATTATCAAATTAGCCTCTGAGTCAGCCATGCCCTTGAATATCATTGGTATCCTGCCGGCTACGGAGAATCTTCCAGGAGGACATGCCACAAGACCAGGAGATATTGTTAAGGCCTGTTCAGGCAAGACGATCGAGATAATAAATACCGATGCAGAGGGAAGGCTTATCCTTGCTGATGCCATAGGATTTGCAAAAAGATTCGACCCTCAGGTTATAATAGACATAGCTACCCTTACAGGTGCATGTTCCATCGCCCTCGGTAACGAGGCAGCAGCAATGATGGGTAATGAGAAGGATCTGATGGAGAGATTGAAGAATATCGGAGAGGCGATTCATGAGCGGGTCTGGCCAATGCCACTTTATGATGAGTACCGCGAGTATCTGAAGAGTGATTTTGCTGATATCAAGAATTCAGGTGGCAGGACAGGCTCCCTCGTTACAGCAGCATATTTCCTTAAGGAGTTTGTGGGCGACACGCCATGGGTTCACCTTGATATTGCTGGTACCGCCTGGGCAGAAAAAGAAAAGGGATATATAACAAAGGGTGCTACTGCCTTTGGCCTGAGGCTCCTTTCGAATCTTCTAAAGGAGATGCAATGAGACCCTTTATCCTGATATTATTCTTATCCCTTCTTTTCTTGCCTTCGATTGCCTTTGCCTGGGGACCTCTGACCCATATATATCTTGGCAGTGAGGTACTCTCTCTCGGTTCTCTTATCCCTGCTGGTATCTATGGGATCATCAGGAAGTACAGGCACGATTTTCTCTATGGAAATATCATGGCAGATATAGTGATAGGCAAAAGGTATCTTCCTGAGGATAAAAACTCCCATAGCTGGGATGTTGCCCTCAATCTATTTGAGTCTGCAAAGACAAGACAGCAGAAGGCCTTTGTTTATGGATATCTCAGCCATCTTGCCGCTGATACCGTGGCTCATGGCAAATTCATCAGGAGCAGAAAGAACGTGGGTCACGCCCTTATAGAACTCAAGGCTGATAGTATGATAGATAAGAGATATTGGATTCAGGCGATTATGATCGATCGATCCGTCCAGAGAAGAAATGACATATTTCTCGAAAGATCCCTCGAGAGTCTTGTCTTTTCCTTCAAGACGAATAAGAGGATATTCAAGGGCATGCTCTTTCTGTCATGTTTCAATCAGAAAAGGGTAGGTAATCTGATCGAGAGGAACCTTAAAGGGCTTATCACCCCTTCAAATCTTTATATAGAGAGCCTCCATCATGAATCGATAGAAAGGATCATCGATGTCTTGAGGAATGGAAAGGATTCAAAGGTCCTTAAAGAGAGTGCCTTAGTCATGCGAAGTTGACACGTTCATGCTATTGTCACCCTTCGACAGGCTCCCTTTCGACAGGCTCCCCTTCGACAGGCTCAGGGTGACATGTTGTTGACATGGTGAACTTGTCATGGTGAGCCTGTCGAACCATGACAGGGGTCTTCGACTTTATCTTCAGTTCTGCTGTTTAACTTTCACTTTATCATTCAACTCACTGTTCATGGGTTATGGTATAATACTAAAAAATTTCTGGAGGGACGGAAGTGACTATCACTGAAAAGATACTTGCAGCCCATGCCGGCAAGGAGGAGGTCCACCATGGAGAACTAATAAACGCAAAGGTAGATATCATCCTTGCCAATGATATTACCGCACCAATAGCGATAAAGGAGTTCGAGAGGATAGGTGCAAAGGATGTCTTTGACAGAAACAGGATCGCCTTCATACCTGACCACTTTGCTCCACAGAAGGATATAAAGGCTGCAGAGCAGTGTAAGATGCTCAGGGAGTTCTCGAGGCAATATAATCTGGGTCTCTATTTCGAGGTGGGACGCATGGGTATAGAACATGCATTATTGCCTGAACAGGGCATTGTTCTGCCAGGAGACCTTGTTATAGGTGCTGATAGCCACACCTGTACATATGGTGCCCTTGGTGCCTTCTCGACAGGGGTAGGCTCTACTGATGTTGCAGCAGCGATGGCAACAGGTGAATGCTGGTTTAAGGTGCCTGAATCGATGAAATTCATCTATTATGGAAGACTCCAGAGGTGGGTCGGAGGAAAGGACATAATACTCCATACCATAGGAGATATAGGTGTTGATGGTGCCTTATACAGGGCTATGGAATTTGACGGAGAGGTTATAAGGAGCCTGCCCATGCATGGAAGGCTCACGATCTGCAATATGGCGATTGAGGCAGGTGGAAAGAGCGGGATAATAGTGCCTGATAAGATTACAGAAGAATATGTTAAGGCCAGGGCAAAGAGACCTTATAAATTTTATACCTCTGACCCTGATGCATATTATGTCGATATGAGGGAATACGACTGTTCAAAGATCCCTCCGACGGTCTCATGTCCCCATCTGCCTTCAAATACAAGGCCTGCTGCAGAACTCTCAAATATCACGATCGACCAGGTCGTGATAGGTTCATGTACGAATGGAAGACTCGAGGATTTAAGGGAGGCTGCAGAGGTTATCAAGGGAAGGAAGGTGAATAAGAATACGAGGATGATCGTTATCCCTGCGACCCAGCAGATTTACAGGGATGCTATGAAGGAGGGATTGCTCGAGATATTTATAGATGCAGGTGCCGCCGTTTCTACGCCCACATGTGGTCCCTGTCTCGGCGGACATATGGGGATACTCGCTAAGGGAGAGAGGGCTCTTGCCACAACAAACAGGAACTTTGTGGGAAGGATGGGGCATCCTGAGAGTGAGGTTTATCTATCGAATCCAGCCGTTGCAGCTGCCTCGGCAGTACTCGGAAGGATAGGTCTACCTGAGGAGGTTGTAAATGAATAAAAAAGGGAATATCTTAAGACTTGGTCTCCCAAAGGGGAGCCTCCAGGAATCCACATTGAGACTCTTCAAAAAGGCAGGTTATCTGATCAGCGTCTCTGGAAGGTCTTATTATCCTGTATTTGATGACCCTGAGATAGAATCGATGCTTGTGAGGGCACAGGAGATGGCAAGGTATGTAGAGGATGGCCACCTTGATTGTGGCCTTACAGGAAAGGACTGGATTCTGGAGCAGAATGCCGATGTTGTTGAGATCGCAGAGTTAAGATATGCGAAGGAAGGCTTCAGGCCTGTAAGATGGGTTATAGCCGTCCCGATGGATTCAAAGATAAAGACGGTAGATGACCTTGAAGGCAAGAGGATAGCCACTGAACTTGTGGGATTTACAAAGAGGTATCTGAAGAAGAGGGGGATCAGGGCAGAGGTGGACTTTTCATGGGGTGCCACTGAGGTCAAGCCTCCGCACCTTGCTGACGCCATTGTGGAACTGACAGAGACAGGTGCCTCTCTCAGGGCAAATAATCTCAGGATAATAGAGACGATGTTTGAATCGACAACCCGTTTTATTGCCAATAAGAAGGCCTGGCAGGATAAATGGAAGAGACAGAAGATGGAGAATATTGCCTTACTCCTGAAAGGCGCCCTTGCTGCAGAGGAGAAGGTAGGGCTGAAGATGAACGTCCCTGAGGCCTCTTTTAAGAAGGTCCTTTCTCTACTTTCTGCAATGCATTCTCCGACGGTCTCACCCCTGACTGATAAGGGTTGGTATGCCATAGATGTGGTTATCGATGAAAGGACAGTGAGGGATATCATCCCGAAGTTGAAAAAGGCAGGGGCATCTGGTATAGTGGAATATCAGTTGAATAAGGTTATACCATGAGATAAATAATGGGGACGGGGGGAACAGATAAAACTTTCAGAAGGGTAAGGATATCCCTGTTTTTTATCCTGTCCATTGGTCTCCTCTTTTATCTTAGTGGGTGTGAGGGATTGAAGACGTCGAGGCCTATCGTCCCTGTAAAGGAATACGAGAGGTTGATTGTAGGAAGGATAGATGCTGAGTATGTGGGTACACAGAACTGTCTTTCAGCATGCCACTATCATGACACGATAAAGAAGAGTCTTGATGCAAGCACTATGGGCCTGCAGTTGTCGAGGAAATCAGGTCTTCCCCTTGTAAACTGCGAATCCTGTCACGGCCCTGGGAGCCTTGCTATTCAGGGCATCACACCTGAAAGGGTGGAAGAGGATGCAAAGAGGGGTATACAGACCTCATGCAATTATAAGACCCTGATAGATATCAAGAATCTTCCTCCTGAAGCACAATCACTGATATGCCTCAAATGCCATACAGCTAATGCAACATTCAATCTCCATAACTGGAACTCCAGTATCCATGCCATCAGCGATGTCTCCTGTATCGATTGTCACAGGATTTGTAGCGATTTTAAAAAGGGTATCTATGACCTCAAGGTCAGACCCCGAGATACAGCAGAGATGTGTTTCCGATGCCATCAGGAGGTTAAGGCAGAGTATCAATTACCGAGCCATCACCCTGTTCCTGAAAAGAGGGTCTTCTGCACAGATTGCCATGAGGCGCATGGCTCTACTAATGAGAAGCTCCTGAGGAAGGAGACCGTAAAGGAGACATGTCTGCAATGCCATCCTGAAAAAGGAGGCCCCTTTCTTTACGAACATGCCGATATAACAGAAGACTGCAGAGCCTGTCACAGCCCCCACGGTTCTGTTAATAATAATCTCCTCTTATTAAGGGAACCATTCCTTTGTCTTCAGTGCCATTCGGGTCATCCTGCAAAGGGTAAGGAGATGAAGGCCACATTATATACAAGATGTACTAATTGTCATTCTAACATCCACGGTACTGATATTCCTTCTCCATCTGGAAAGGGGAGGTTTATTCAGTGAGGATATCATATGTTAAAAGGCTTTTTTTTGTTCTTATTCTATTAACTCTATCCAGTAATCTCTTTGCTCAGGAGGAAGAATTACACGAGTATCTCTTTCCGGAGATAGGGCCTGAGATCGACCTTAAGACAGGTTATAGACTCATTGATCTCAAGGGGACCGGAAGGGTTGAGGAGTATGAATACCTGCACGATTCACCTTATCTGAGCGGTGAGGCCGTATATTTCTCTTTCCCTTACAGACTCAATGTCGAGCTCGAGTTGAAGAATAAAAAGGACTACTATGGAGACATGAGTTTCTCCTTTAAGGACATCATCTTTTTCAGGAGTATAAGCCGTTCTATCTTCCATAATCTCGACAATATCGTCCCCTTTGCCTTCGATCCTGTTACAGGTCTGCCTTCTACATATACAGGTGATCCAGGAGAGGTTTATGGCATAAGGTCAGGTATTCACAGTCTTTATCTCAGGTTTAAGGCCCCTGATTATCCATTCCATATATATCTTGATGGTAGATTAATTGATAGGGAAGGAATCAGGCAGCAGACAGACCTTATCGGTTCGGGCTATTTTAATAATATCTTGATAAAAACGAGGAAGAGGGAGATCGATTGGATGCTGAAGGAGGTATCGATAGGAATGAACAGTCATCTGGGTCCTGTGGAGATAGACCTATCCCATGGCGAGAACAGGTTTGATATAAAAGGCGACAATATATTCTATGATCCTTATTCCCGTTCAGGTTTTTCGCCACCATTCTTGAGGGAGGCAGGGATATTCCCTCATAATTTGATTCCTGAGATAAGGGGGTCTTCAAATACCATTAAGATACACACATCATACACAGGTGGTATAGTTGCCTCTGCCTCAGCCTCCAGGATAGAAAAGGATAATAAGGATAGCGGTGCAAAGGTGGATTATATCATTGGCTCGGGTGAGGTTATGTGGATGCCCATGCCCCGATTTACCTTATTTCTGAAGTACAGACACAGAGAAAGGGATATGGATAACCCATCGAGTGTATCGATTACTGATATTTCAAATCCAGCTAATTCCTATACATATCTGCTGAAGGATGCTATTTCATCCACTTCAGACACTATATCAGGTATCTTAAGGTATAGACCCTTCAAGGGATTGACCCTGAGGGTTGAATATACCTTTGATAATATAAGAAGGGATTTTGCCGAGGTATGGGGAATGCCTTCCACCACTGAGAAGGGGAATCTCATAATTTCTGCTGATATGAAGCCCCACAGGACATTGAATATAAAGGCCAGATATATCCATAAGAAGACCGAAAACCCTGCCTATAACTATGAGCCCGAAAGGGCTGACGAAGGCAGGCTCTCTCTCACATGGATGCCTATTAATAGAATAAATGCCTTTTTCAGTTATGCAGTCTCGAAGGAAAGGAGTAGTGATATATACTTCAGAGATACCGATTCCCTCGGAGAACGGGATGTAAAGAGGGATAGGATAACAGGGACCGTTACGTTCCTGGTCATAGACAATCTCTCTCTGAGCGCAACCTATTCTTATATCCATAACAGGACGAGCCAGGATATCACTATGGAGACATACACCCCACCTTATAATCCTTTAAGGGATTCCATGGTTCCT
>Ga0334722_10007469_pt1 | contig 10577 bp, 9 predicted proteins | sample C3_bottom_MG_FD_207210 | JGI IMG/M metagenome (GOLD analysis project Ga0334722, IMG submission 207210) | Sediment microbial communities from Yellowstone Lake, YNP, Wyoming, USA - C3_bottom | ecosystem: Environmental > Aquatic > Freshwater > Lake > Sediment | place: USA: Wyoming | collected... | reverse complement strand
GCCGGTATTTAAGCTGCCTCAGTCTTATACAGGAGAAACAGATTCGACAAACACAGCCAAAATTAAATGGAAAGATTATTTTACTGATAAGAATCTGGTGGCACTCATCGACACTGCATTATCCAACAATTTCAATTTATTATCAGCATTGCAGGACATCGAAATTGCACGAAATGATGCCAGATTTAAAAAAGGTATGCTGTTTCCAACTTTAAATGCAGGGGCAGGATATTCATTGGAAAAAGTGGGACGATACACCAGTCAGGGGGCGGGTGATGCAACTGCCGAAATTGTCCCTGGACAAACTGTTCCCGAAAATTTGAATGATTTTAATCTGGGGCTTCAGGCTTCGTGGGAGGCCGATGTTTGGGGGAAACTACGTAACACCAAAAAAGCTGCTTACCTTAGATATTTAAGTTCTGTTGAAGGTAAAAATTTTGTAATAACCAATCTGGTCGCCGAAATTGCTAATACCTATTACGAATTACTTTCTTTAGATAATGAACTGAAATATATCTCCGAAGCTATTGATTTGCAGAAAAATGCTTTGAAAACACTGCAGATTCAGAAAGAGACCGGTGCAGTTAATGAATTAGCTGTAAAACAATTTGAAGCCGAGTTATTCAATTCACAAAGTATGGAATTTGATGTACGACAGCAAATATCAGAAACAGAGAATATATTGAATCTGTTACTCGCGAGATACCCTCAACCTGTACCGCGTGATACTGCCACAGAATTTGTGTCCCGGATCCCTATGATTGTTAAAGCTGGAATCCCATCTCAATTATTAATAAATCGTCCCGATATTAAAAAATCAGAATTAGAGTTATTTGCCTCTAAATGTGACGTTAAAGCTGCAAAAGCTGAATTTTACCCTTCTTTCAACATTAACGGAGGAGTTGGTTTCGATGCTTTTAAAACGAATTATCTTTTCACTACACCTCAATCTTTTATTTATTCTATTGCAGGCGAATTAACTGCACCATTAATTAACAGAAGTGCCATAAAAGCACAATTTAACACAGCGAATGCACTCCAGCTGGAAGCAATGTACAATTATCAAAAATCGATTCTGAATGGATATGTAGAAGTGTCTAATGAAATATCAAATATCTCAAATTTGCAAAAAACTTACGATAAAAAGTCTAAAGCAGTTGATGCCTTAAACAATGCTATAAGTATTTCAAATATTTTGTTTCAATCAGGAAGAGCAAATTATTTCGAGGTATTATCGGCGGAACGAGAAGCATTAGTTACCAAACTGGAATTGATTGAAACCAAAAAACGTCAGTTTAATGCTGTAACCAATATTTACAAAAAACTGGGAGGAGGATGGAATTAGAAGCCAATGTTTCTGACCATATTTTGCCGCATCAATCTGACATGCAAATCCACAAATTGGAATCGCCAATGCCCTTGACCATATCATGCCGGAGCAAACTGACCATCCCTGGCCGGAATTAAATGCTTGTTGTAAACCATTATGGAAAAGCCGGTACCCTTGACTTTGATAGGAATCGTACCTATTGAATTTCAATTTATTCAAGTCAGATTCAGAAGCAGACTCTTGAGATTGATAATACTTTCAGAAGCAGTTTTCCAAACAATATCAATATCCACATCAATATAATCATGAATGAGTATATCTCTCATCCCTGCCATATCAGACCAGGGAACTTGAGGATTTATGTTTCGTAACTCTTTTGATATCCTTTTAGTCGCTTCTCCGATAATTTCCAACTGTCGCACAACAGCATCCTGGGTCATAAAATCATCTGAGAAGGATTGATGATTCTTTCCTGATATGTAGGCTTCAATTCTATCTATGCTCTGAAGAATATGTTCAATGTAGATTTTGTCATCTTTCATTCAAAGATGATTTTAAGATCAGAATAGATGTATTTCTTTAATCTTTCATTCTTGACGGAGGACTCCGTTACCAGATCAACTTTTTTCCCCAGAATTAGAGATAGTTCCCGATGAATTTTTGCGAGGTCCATTAATGATAAAGTCTCTTTAAATTTCACGAGTATATCAATATCGCTATTGGGCGTTTCCTCCCTCCTGGCATAAGATCCAAAAATTCCAATTCTCTCAGGGCCATAAGGTCTAAGATAGTCAATGATAGTTATATTTATTTCACCACGATCCATTATAGTACAAATATAAGCTTTTATAGCTCATATTATATTAGTCTAAAGATAACAAACAAAGTATACCTACTCTGGCTACAGTCTACTTACAATGGTTGAAAGATTCAATTTCTCAAATCTGAATTTCTATTTTGAGGTCACAACTTGTGACTTCAAGTCTGAAAATAAATCTTGCTAGGTTTCTTGCTAGGTTTTGAGGATAACAGGTATTAAATAATGGAAATATAAGGATTTTGTCTTTATACTTTAGTTCCTCTTGCTCCACGTCTCTTCCTGATTGACACCCTCGAGTTAAGAACCCTTAGCACTTCAATCCGTTCATTAGTGATACAATAAATAATGAGATAACTACCTTGAATTATATTTCTGTAAATCTTGCTTTTGGTGGTTAAGAACCTGCATTCAGGGTGCATATTGTACTGATAATCTAAACCCCAAATGCTCATGTATACTTCGGCAACAAACGCCTTCGCAGCCATGAACCCAAAAGTTTCAGCTCCGAATTCAAATACAGCTTTGATATCGGTTTGGGCTGTTGTGGACAGGACTACTTCTTTTCTCTCGATTTCAGCCATTGCTCAAAATCGTTCATTGCTTCCTGAACCTTCATAAATGGCCCTTTCTCAGCACTCTTTATGGCAGTCTGAATCTCTTCCAATGAAGCTACCTGATCGGGTATTGCCCAGTTCCGTTCTTTCGGCTCTTTATCAGCTTTTACTGTAGTCGCTTTCGTTGTGTTCATCCTACTATTATTTCTACAAATTTAAGATTATATTTTCTATATTTAAAATGCAGTTTACTCGCCAATATCTGGTGATTTAAAATCTTGCCAGGTTTCTTGCCAGGCTTTGGGGATAACAGGTATTAAATAATGGAATTGTAATGATTTTGTCTTTATAACTCCCTGTCGATATTCAATGTGTTAAGGTAAGAATAATATATTCTCGTATTCTTCTGGATCAGAAGGCCCACTCGGCAGTCTGTCCCCTTCGCTAAAATTGCCCACAGGGCAATTTTTTAACGCTCGGTCCGGTTCGAGACCTGCTTTGCTCTCCGAAGCTTTGCGAAGGAGAAACGGGACAACACTCACACTCACACTTTCTTGCCAGGTTTTGGAGGATTCTATGATAAATGGGTGGAAAAGCCGCTACCCTTTACCATAATCAACCGGAATAGATTGACAACCATAATTAAGGGTTAAAAATATGTTTTTAATTCAAAATGCAAATAACAATCAGCCCGACTAAATATGGTGAAGCCGTCTCGATTTTGCAACCTGTAAAGAATATATTACAGCCATTTCATTAAAACCTTATACTCATTTGTACTTTAAACAATACCTGATCTTCGGTCGCCTGGAATCTTCTATCAGAATCAAAAAGTCTTTCTGTAATATTATTATAAACCAGGTAAATAGTGTTCCCGGGGCGTATCTGCCAGAAAAATCGTCCATTATACCCTATCTGATCAGTGATATCGTCAAACTGAATATAATTGTTAATTCCAAGATCTGGAGTAATATAAAGATTGATTCTTGAGAAGTAAACATTTTCAGAGAATTTACCCTGCGGAAGGTCTCCTCTCACCAGATTTGCTCCTGCCTCCATTGTTGCGTAACCATCTAGTTTTAATGTTATACCTGTCTCAAAATCATTATAATGTCCATCGTAGAATTCTCCAAACTTGTAACTAAAATCAAGCTGTGCTTTCCTGTAAGATGCTGTATTGACTTCGAAACGATAATTGAGAAAACTATAATCTCCCTTTGGTATTACAATTCCTTCAGAAACCTCAAAATCAACAGGAAGTACTTCACGATTAGGAATTACATTAAATTCTATATGTTCGCCACTTTCCGTTCGAAAATTTACCGGCGCTGTAAATATTTGCCTGCTCTCAAGATCACCGTCAAGGTTCCAGTAATTAGTCATCCTCAACTCGAAGAACCATTGACGTACAATACTACCTATCCACCCATTATCAAGTCTTGGCATATAGCTGGCAGAAGTTGAAAGTGAGTGATAAGCACTACGAGGAAGGAACCCCAGACCAGGATCCAGGGAATCTCCTAAAAATGTGTAACTGACTGCAGCATCAATCAGGTCATTGGGATAATCGATCTTAAAGCCAAAGCCATTTTTGTTCCCGCTTTTTGCTTCATTCCAGTTCGTTGCACCCCAGAGATCAACTGAAAAGTTATCACCACCCATAAATCTGGATGTTTTATATTTGAAATCAGCCCCTGCAAGGGTATTTTGTTTTCCTGACTGACTACCATTAGTAAGGATCACGCCAATTTTTGATTCGTCAAATATATTTTGAGATATCCTGCCTGCAAACATATTGGTTGAAGGAGTAATCTCAGTTGTACCTGACTGGACATCAAGTATAGCTAGATTTGTATTGCTGATTTTCCCAAAGAGTTTTGTTCCCCAGTTAAGTGGTACCTGCTCCCCTTCCATCAGGCCAATCCGTCTGCTGAAAAATGGAAGAAAAGTGGAGGAGGAGGTACTCCCGAAATCAAAAATATCAGAGCCTTCGAGAAAGAAGGTTCTTTTCTCAGGATAATAAAGGGGGAATCGTGTCAGGTTCAATCTTCGTGCATCAACTTCAGTTTCGGCAAAATCTGTATTGATTGTTATCGCTCCAACAAGATTAGGTGTAATGTTTTTGTAAATATCAAACCCTCCCTTTAATTCCTTGGAAGGATCCAGATCATCAGTCTTAATATCATTCCTTGCTACTTTTGCATATGGCCTGAATGTTACCCCTAATCCCTGTTTTACATTTTCAATTCCTTCAAGCAATCCTGCTTCCTTTGGATTTGAAAAAAAGCTATTAAGACTTATACCAGAATATCTTATAACTTCTTGCTTGCGGGCAATATACCTTTCAATATTTATACCCCAGGAAGCCAATTTAGGATTGAATGAAATAGTTTTAAATGAAATGAATACTTCAGCTGTCCATCCCTCAGAATCAGACTCGCATTTAGCCTCCCAAAGTCCGTCCCATCCAAGATTATAATGTTCTCCGCTGGCAAATCCTTCACTTCTTGCACCTTTAGGATTTATGATGAATATGTATGCACTTCTTTTATCCTGAAAAGGATCAAGTAATATGCTGACCTGGTCTTCATTACGCTCTTCAGATTTATCATGTTCCATTGTATTGGCTGCAATCTTTCGTGGTTCGCTGTCATAACACTTGATCCCAAAGTATAATCCTTTAAGATCATATATTACTCTTATTTCAGTTTTTTCAGAAGGATCTTTGCCAGGTGTGGGTTCAACCATTTTAAAACCTGAAAACGGAACAGCATTATTCCATATTGATTCATTAAGTCTTCCATCTACAACTGGAGATTGATCAGATTTAAATGCCTTAATAGAGGGTTCCTGTGCAATAATTAAATTATACCTGATAATAGAAAGTAGACAGATTGTATATAAAAACCGCATTCAGGTCAAGTTTTTAAGAATGCGAAAGATAATCTCTTAAATAATATCAACAATAAAGACTAGAAGCAATTTTATTCTGGTTGTCTCAAAGAATGCTAAACCATTCAAAAATGATTGATCAAATTCTGTGTTGTATCTATTTTGTCAGTTTGAGAGCAATGTAAAGCCTCATGGAAACATTATCCCAATTGATAATATTGAATAAAACATCTGCGAAACCGGCTCGCTTATTTCAATATTTCAGATAATAGCTATATTCTCGTATTCTTCTGGATCAGAAGGCCCACGCGGCAGTCTGTCCCCTTCGCTAAAATTGCCCACAGGGCAATTTTTTAACGCTCGGTCCGGTTCGAGACCTGCCTTGCTCTCCGAAGCTTTTCGAAGGAGAGACGGGACAACAAAAAGAGTGAGTGTGTGAGCGGGAGCGAGCAACTCACTCTTTTTGTCCGGGTGTCAGGTAGTCATTTTGAATGTTTTCTCGAATAAATAACAAAAGGAAAAAAGTTGACTTTAACTCATAAATGTCTAATTTTGAAAGAAAAAGGGAAGAAGTATATCCCCACCACAATGAAAATGCTACTAAAAACAATTCTTAGTATTGTCTTCGCAGGCTTCTGTTTAATCTCATCCTCTCAAAGCAGCAAAAGTCATTCTATTGGATTACAACTCAATCCTTACCTTGATGAAGAACTATTCCATGGATATGCTATTAAATATGTGTATGCTTCGCGTTACACTTTCAGTATAAAAAATCACATTACTTTAGGACCGGAACTGTCTGGTTTTTATGTTAAACTTCTATCCCTTGACCCCAATTATATATACTCTTACTTCAATGTTGGTGGATTCCTCCGGTATTCATTTCTTCCAGCATCAAGAGTCAGACCATTTTTTGAAATAAGTCCATACTATACTTTCCGTCATTATAAAAACTTGCCAGAGAATACTTATGAAGGAATGCCCACCGATGGAAAAGATAGTTATCTGTCAGGTTATCTGGCACCAGGGATATCCTTTTTTAACAAGTCGCAAAAAATAAGTCTGGATCTGTTTTGTAAGTTTTCCGGTAAGTACTTTGTAAATAATGAAAACATTGTCCTCTCTTACAGACTAAATTTCAGATTTTAATTACCTGTACAAAGCTTCCGGAGCAATCTGATCGCCTCAAATCGTAATGATTTTATAATATTTAAATATTCAGATTTTAAACAGAATTGAATCATACTTTTATCCTGATATTGAATTATCAATTAAAGTCATACAATTATATGAGAAAAGTATTTTTTACAATCAGCTGTGCAGCATTGATTATGAGCAGCAGTTACCTTCCTGCCCAATCGAATTACAAAATGGGAAATAAAATCCATGTAGATGGCGATGGTGGATGGGATTATCTGAATGTTGATGAAGTTAATGGCAGAATATTTGTTTCGCATTCAACTGTTGCGCAGGTCATAGAAATCAAAACCGGAAAGTTAGTCGGCGCCATACCTGATACAAAAGGTATTCATGGAATTGCAATCGCGAATGATCTGAATAAGGGTTTCACCAGCAATGGGCGCGATTCATCTGTCACGATTTTTGATCTTAAGTCACTTGAAGTGATTACGAAGATTCAGGTAACTGGCCGAAATCCTGATGCAATATTATATGATCCATTCTCACAAAAAGTCTTTACTTTCAACGGAGGAGGAAACAATTCAACAGTAATTGATGCAAAGACAAATAAGGTAATCGGAACTATACCTCTTGATGGGAAACCTGAATTTTCAGTTTCAGATGGTAAGGGTAAAATCTTTGTAAACATTGAAGACAAAAATGTTATTAATGTCATTAATTCAATGACATTAAAGGTGGAACAGCATTGGTCTATTGCACCTGGAGAAGAACCAAGCGGAATTGCCCTTGACAATCAAACTCATCGCTTATTCAGTGTTTGCGCCAATAAATTGATGGTAATTACTGATGCAGAAACAGGCAAGATTATCACTACATTACCAATTGGCGATCGTTGCGATGGTGTGGCATTTGATCCTGCGAAGCAACGCGCATACGCTTCTAATGGAGAAGGTACAATAACTGTCGTTCAGGAAGTGACAGGCAATAGCTTTAAAGTGCTTGAAACCGTGACAACACAACCCGGAGCAAGAACTATTTCTATCGACAAGACTACGCACCACTTATATCTTACTACTGCAGAGTATGAAACACCAGTTACTGCTACTAACCGCCGACCAGCTGTTAAGCCAGACTCATTTGTTATCCTGGATATAGAAACCCTGAAATAAGTTATATTTATAATGAGGTGTGGCGATTGGAAAAAAATACAATATTTTTTTTATCCCTGTCCTCTGTATTGATAAGCCCCAGGATTGTTTGAGTCGAAGCAAAATACCTGTTTATAGTAAAAACGATCCTCACAACTCTTAATCCGGATGATTGACTTTTTCGTAATTTGAACTTTGTTCAGACTGCCTGGAACCCGGTAAACCCGGCAACATAACCTGCCCCATAAACAGGATTAATATGCTCCAATATTTGTAAATATATTCTTATAATTGCTGTAAATCAGATCTTAAGCAAAAACATAATGATTTTAAAAATCATTTCTATATTAATTTCTGCATCACTTTTTATATCTGTGTCTGATGGAAGTTCTCTTTACAATTTTAAAGGTACTTCGCCAGATAAGGCATTTACCTGTAACCAACAGGTACAACCGGAGAAGCATGATATTGATAATTTAAAAAATCTTCCTCTTGTAATTACAAATGCAAAATTTCACAGCAAAGATATGCCTGTAGCGCTTATTCTTTCAGGAGACGGGGGCTGGTTTGGATTCGAACAATCAATTGCTGACAATCTTTCTGATCTTGGGATTCCGGTAATTGGTTTTGATTCAAGAAAATATTTCTGGAATCGCCGGTCTCCGGAAGAAACAGTCAATGCAATTACAGAACTGCTGAACTATTACTGTAAAGAGTGGGAAAGAGACAGGGTCCTTTTAATCGGATATTCTTTCGGTTCAGAAATTGTACCATTCATTGTAACAAATTTCCCTGAGGGGATGAAATCAAAAATTGTTTCCACCGTGCTCCTTTCTCCTGAAACATATACAGATTTTGAGGTACATATCTCGAATATGCTTGGACTGGGCAACAGCATGAATACTTACAACGTAACGGATGAGATCATAAAAATGAAAGCTATCCCTACTATAATCATATATGGAGAGGGAGAGAAATCCAGGCTCCCGGAATTATTAGGCGGAACAACTGTAAAAATTATCAGAATCCCCGGAGATCATCATTACAAATTTAATCTGCCTCTTATCATCCAGACTATGAAAAATAATAATGCATTCTGAATATTAAGTTCAAATTAAAATTCTGTCTGCATTTTGCCTGTTCTATATTATCCCCGGGCACAAAGAACCGGAATATGCTAATGTAATCTATTCATATTTAAGTGATTGTGCCGGATTAACACTTGCTGCTTTTAATACCCTGTAACTAATTGTAAGAAGCGCAATTCCCAATGCTATCGATAATCCCGCAACAAAGCTGAAAACTCCCAGGTTTATTTTGTAATAGAAGTTCTCGAGCCATCTCCCTGCATAATAGTAAATTATTGGCCATGCAATAAGGGCTGAAATTGAAACAAGGATTATTATCTCTTTGGATATCTCAATATATATTCCTCCGATCGATGACCCCATTGCCTTCCTGACACCTATTTCCTTAGTACGCTGTTCGACAGTGTATGATGTTAGTCCGAAAAGTCCGAGCGATGCTATAAATATGGCCAGAATGGCAAAGATCACAGCCATCTTTGCATTCTGCTTTTCCTGACTGTACATCTTCTCAAAATCTTCATCAAGGAAGTAATACTGAAGAGGGTCGTTTGATGCATATTCCTTCCATATCTTTTCAATTTCACTGATTGTTGCAGCATAATTTGATTCTGACAGCTTTACGGTAATATAACCCCATGAATTATTTTCATCCTGAAGCAGGAGAATGTATGGCTGAATGGGATTACGGAGAGATTCATAATTAAAATTTCTGACAACACCTATAATTTGTATACTTTCAGGTCCTTTCTCTCCGGGCTTTAATATCCTTGTCTTTTCGAGATCCGTTATACTGAAATTTTTAACAGAACTTTCGTTTAGTATACATACCTGCTTATCTGAAGAAAAGGATTCATCAAAAGACCTCCCTGATACAAGCTTCATCCCATACGTATCAAGAAAATCATAATCAACCCAGCTGCTGGTCATCAGTAAAGTCTCATCTTTCCTGCCCTCAATCATATAACCGTTATTGTTGTTGGTCCGTCCGGGAATGGCTGTGGAGCTTGTAATATTGACAACTCCGGGAATTCTTTTCACATTTTCTTTGAATGATTTCAGTTTATTGCCAAGAACATGAGCTCGCTCTATAACAATAAGCTGTTCCTTGTTAAAACCAACATCTTTATTTAACATGTATTTTATCTGCCTGTTCATAATGAGAGTGCCAACGATTAGCAATATTGATACTGCGAACTGGAAGACAACCAGTACTCTTCTTAGTCTTCCGTTACCTGTACTGTTTCTCACAGTACCCTTAAGTACTTCATATGGATTAAATGATGAGAGGAAAAATGCAGGATAACTTCCTGCCATTATACCTACAATCGAAGTGAATATAAGCAGGGCGGGGATCGTGTACCATACAGCAAAAAGGTTAAGTGCCAGACGGGCTCCAAGCAGATTGTTGAACCAGGGAAGGCTGACCTTTATAAAAATAAGAGCCAGTATCAGTGAGAAGAATGAGAGGATTAATGATTCGGAAAGAAACTGGGTAATGAGCATTCCTCTTGTTGATCCTCCGATTTTTTTAATTCCGACCTCTTTTGCTCTCCTTGATGCCTGGGCAGTGGCAAGGTTCATGAAATTTATTGCTGCTATGACCAC
>Ga0334722_10007468_pt1 | contig 10577 bp, 10 predicted proteins | sample C3_bottom_MG_FD_207210 | JGI IMG/M metagenome (GOLD analysis project Ga0334722, IMG submission 207210) | Sediment microbial communities from Yellowstone Lake, YNP, Wyoming, USA - C3_bottom | ecosystem: Environmental > Aquatic > Freshwater > Lake > Sediment | place: USA: Wyoming | collected... | reverse complement strand
CTTTTCTGGGCTTTATTTTTCTTCAGACACTGCAGGTGGTCGCGGCGCCGATCCCAGGAGAAGTGACCGGCTTTCTCGGGGGCTACCTTTATGGTCCGGTGCTGGGTGTATTCCTGTCTACCGTAGGACTCACGATCGGCTCCATGGTCGCCTTCTCCCTTTCCCGCACCTTCGGTCTTCCCTTCGTTGAAAAGTTCGTCAAAAAGAAGACAATGGACAAGTACGACTACCTGCTGCATCACAAGGGTGTTTTTCTGGTCTTCCTTCTTTTTCTGATACCCGGCACGCCAAAGGATTTTCTGTGCTATATACTCGGACTGGGCCACCTGAGCCTGAAGGAATTTTTCATAATAAGCACGGTCGGGAGATTTGGGGGGACCGTGCTGCTCACGGTCGGCGGAGACTACATAAGACACGAACGCTATTACAGTTTTGCGATACTCGTGACCGTGGCGGTTGTCATGGTTTTTCTTTCAATGGTGTATAAAGACAGGCTGGAAAAAATGTTCCATCACTGGCACAGAAAGTCTGCTGAAGCAACCAGGAAGAGCCGGTAAGCCTGCGGCTTACCACTTGATAAGCGCCGACGCCCAGGTCAACCCGCCGCCAAACGCTTCGAGGAGTATATAATCTCCGTCTTTTATCATACTGCAGCGGGCCGCCTCATCCAGCGCTATCGGGATGGAGGCCGCAGAGGTGTTGCCGTACTTCTGAAGATTAAGAAAGACCTTTTCCTCAGGCAGGTTGAGACGCTTTGCAGTTGCCTGTATTATTCTGATATTGGCCTGATGAGGAATGAGCATTGAAAGCTGTGAAGTATCCAGCCCATTGTCTTCCAGCGTCCTGGCCGCCAGTTCCTCAAGCGTCCGCACAGCGACTTTAAAGGTTTCATTCCCCTTCATCTTTATGTAATGCAGTCTCTTGAGTATCGAGGTTGTGGAACAGGGCGTTCTGGAGCCTCCCCCCGGCAGCATTATCATGTCCGACAGATCGCCGTCGGAGTTGATCTCGGTCGACATGATCCCCTTCTTTTCCTTTGTGGCTTCCAGCACGACCGCGCCCGCGCCGTCGCCGAAAAGAATACATGTGGACCTGTCCTGCCAGTCCGTGAATTTGGTCAGGACCTCGGTCCCTATAACCAGGACCCTTTGATGAGCGCCCGACCTGATCAGGCTGTTGGCTACATGAAGTCCGTATATGAAACCTGAGCATGCCGCATTAATATCAAAGGCCGCCGCATTTTTTGCCCCGAGTTTGCTCTGGATGAAACAGGCTGTGGAAGGGAAGGGCATATCCCCCGAGATGGTGGCCGTAATGATGAGGTCTATGTCTTTGGGTTTGAGGTGCGCCCTTTTGAGAGCTGAGGAAGCCGCCTCGAAGCCGAGGTCCGAGGCCGCCTCGCCTTCGTCGGCAATGCGCCGTTCCTTTATCCCGGTCCGCTCGGTTATCCATTCGTCCGAGGTATCGACGATCCTCTCGATGTCATGGTTGGTCATAACGTGGTCGGGGACGTAGGAGCCGGTTGCTATAATCCTGCTGCGCAGCATTTTATTGTTCACGCCCTTTCATGTCGTTTTCGATCTCTGCGGCGATCGCCTCAAAGACCCTCTTTGAAGCGTAGCTGTCGGCCACCCTGAGGGCGTTCTTTATCGCCTTTGAGGTCGATCTGCCGTGGCTGATTATACAGGCGCCGTTTATACCGAGGAGCGGCGCGCCGCCGTATTCATCGTAATCCGTCCTCTTCTTGAAGTTCCTGATCGCGGGTTTCATCATCAGATACCCGATCCTGCCTGTCGAAACCGAGGTTATTTCCTGCTTGAGCATTTTCAGTATGGTCTCGGCAAGCCCTTCGCTGATCTTCAGAGCCACATTGCCGATAAAACCGTCGCATACCACGACGTCCGCCTTGCCGGTGAATATGTCCTTGCCTTCTATATTTCCAATGAAATTAAGGTTTGTCTTTTTGAGGAGCTTGAACGCTTCTTTGGTGAGTTCGTTTCCCTTTGTGTCTTCTTCCCCGATGCTCAGCAGGGCCACGCTGGGCGATGCTTTCCCAAGCACGAGCCTGCAATAGGTGCTTCCCATCAGGGCGAACTGGAGGAGGTTTTCGGGCTTGCAGTCTACATTTGCGCCGACGTCAAGCATAATAAAGATATCCTTGAGCGTCGGCATCAGTGTTGCGATGGCGGGCCGGTCCACATTTTTGACCATTCCGAGCAGGACCAGAGATGTCGCCATCATCACGCCGGAATGGCCCGCGCTCACAAAGGCGTCGGCCTTGCCCGCCTTTACGAGCTCAATGCCTACCCGGATCGAAGAATCTTTCTTCTTCCTGAGCGCAGTAGTCGGGGATTCATGCATCTCGACCGTTTGCGCGGCATGAACCAGGGAGATGCGGTTAGGGTCATATCTCTTGTTTTCGAGTTCTTTGCGTATTAAGTCTTCTCTGCCGACAAGGATTACGTCTATGTCCCTGCTCTCATTGACCGTTTCGACCGCTCCTTCAACATTTACGGAGGGAGCAAAATCTCCTCCCATGGCGTCAAGGGCGACCCTCATATTTATTTTTCTACTATCTCAAGTACCTTGTTGCCGTTGTAAGATCCGCAGCTTGAGCATGCCCTGTGCGGCTGTTTCAGTTCTTTACATTCAGGACACTGGCCGAGGTTCGGTGTCTCGCCCTTCCAGTTGGCCCTTCTCTTGTCTCTTCTTGACCTTGTGTGTCTGTGTGTTGGATTTGCCAAAGTTTACTCCTTTCTCTTTTCTAAAAATTTCCTGAGCGGTTCCATCCGGGGATCGACTTCCTCCCTGTTGCAGCTGCAGGCGCCTGTGTTCAGGTCAATACCGCAGACCGGACATATTCCTTTACAGTTCTCATCGCATAGCGGCTTCATCGGCAGGCCCAGCAGCACCTGCTCTTTTGCCAGCTCGGCGAGGTCCAGTTCCGCGCCCTCGTAGAAGCCCATGTCCATTTCATCGTCCTTCAGTTCGTGCCTGTCGGATTCGAGCTCGCCGAGGGGATGATATACCACATTGACCGGCATATCCACATTTCCCTCGAACTCCTTCAGGCATCTGCCGCACTGGAGCTCCATGCCGGTCCGCAGCCTGCCGGTTATGGAAATCTGCGTCCCGTTTTTGTAAAGGGAAAGCTCGCCTTCAACAGGTGAAATCAGCGACACTTCATCGAGTTTGATCTTTTCCTCGACGCGGACTTCAAGACCTTCTTCAGGGATGTCTTCTATTGCAATCTTCATTATTAAAGACCGAAAAAACAGTTCTAAAGTATAAAGATTATTCCGGTGATATGTCAAGAAAAACGGGGGAAAACATGTGATATGACGGAAAAATACGTGCTTTATAAGACGTGCTCTTTTCAAAAAGATACGGAAATGCACACGTCTTGAAAGGCCGGTCCTCTTTGGGATCAGCCGTCGACGATTAAGCGGGACAAGTAATTTTATCGGACCAGCCCCATATTTTCCTCACGCAAAAAAGCAGCATATTCCTGTATATGTAAGCCCGTTGCCTCATATAAAAATCGATACAAAAGGATATACGTTGCACTTTCCGGGTCTGATATTATTAAATAACTGGTATGTCTGAACTTACCCCGTTGATGAAGCAGTATTTTGGTGTTAAGGAGCAATATCCTGACGCCGTTATCATGTTCAGGCTGGGAGATTTTTACGAGATGTTCGGCGAGGACGCGGAGAAGGCCTCGCGCATACTCCAGATAGCTCTTACCGCCAGGGACAAATCCAAAGACAACCCCATGCCGATGTGCGGGGTTCCGCATTTTGCCGCGGAAACCTATATAAGCAGACTCATTAAGGCGGGGCTGAAAGTGGCTGTGTGCGAGCAGATGGAAGACCCGAAAGAGGCGAAAGGGATCGTTGCCAGGGAAGTCGTTAGGGTAATTACGCCGGGCACCCACACCCCTGAAAACCCGAAGGAAAACAGTTATATAGTCGCGGTATTCCCGTCAGGACCCAAACACGGCGTGGCTGCCGCGGATATATCCACCGGTGAATTTATCGTCTTTGAGACCGAAGAAAATATCGTGGATGAGATAAGCAGGTTCGAGCCTAAAGAGATACTCCTGCCTGAAAGCATGAAGGACAACATCCATTACACAGAACTCTTTTCAGGGCTTTACATCTCTGCGGTCGAGGACTGGTATTTCGATTATGCCGAGGCCTACAAGAACCTCCTCAGCCATTTCATGGTCTCGTCCCTCGACGGCTACGGCTGCGAAGGTCTTTCCTCAGCGGTTTCCGCCGCAGGCGCCATGATCAGCTATCTGGAAGGGACCCGGAGAGAATTCCCACCGTTTAGAAAGATAAAGACCCTAAGAAAGACAAACAGTCTGTTTATGGACGCCGCGACCCAGCGCAACCTCGAACTCGCCAGGAATCTGAAGGACGGTTCGCGGGAGGGCACGCTCCTGTGGATACTGGATGAGACGCTCACTCCGATGGGCGGCAGGTTGCTGAGGTCCTGTCTGTTCAGACCGTTTGCGGACCTCGAAGAGATAAGGTCGAGGCATGACGCGCTGGAGCGCCTGATAAACGACTTCGAACTCCTGGATGAACTGCGCATGTCCCTGAGAAAGGTCCAGGACATTGAAAGGCTTGCCGCAAGGGTGACCGCAGGCAGCGCAAACGCCAAGGACCTCATAGCGCTTAAGATGTCTCTCTCCGATCTGCCGAAGATAAAGCGCTCGCTCGCCGCCTCACGGGACTCATATCTGAAGATACTGTCCGACGGCGTATCGGAATTCAGCCTGCTCAGGGAACTAATTGAAAAGAGCATAGCGGACAACCCGCCGTTCAGTATTCGCGAAGGCGGGATCATCAAGGCGGGGCACAGCAAAGAAGTCGATGAGTTCAGAAAGATATCCACAGGCGGCAAGGAGCTGCTTGCCGAAATGGAGCAGAGGGAGAAGAAGAGGACAGGCATTTCTTCTCTTAAGGTCGGCTACAACAGGGTGTTCGGCTATTTCATCGAAGTGACCAAGTCCAACCTTGAAATGGTGCCTGAAGACTATATAAGAAAGCAGACCCTTGTCGGCAGCGAAAGGTTTGTGACGCCGGAGCTGAAGGAATATGAGTCAAAGGTGCTCGGCTCAGAGGAAAGGCTGCGGGAGCTTGAATACGAGGTCTTCCGGGAGGTGCTGTCCGCGATCAGGGAGGAGAGCGAAGGTCTGCTCAGGACCGCCGGAGCCCTGGCTGCGGCCGATTTTACGGCCTGCCTTGCCGTTGTCGCCAAGCGCCATAATTTCGTGAGGCCTGAGCTGATGGAAGAGGACATAATCGAGATAACCGACGGCAGGCATCCGGTGCTCGAACGCATACTTGCAGGCGAGAGGTTTATACCGAACAGCACGTATCTTGATACGAAGGATAATATGCTGCATGTCCTGACCGGTCCCAATATGGCCGGGAAGTCCACTTATATGCGGCAGGTCGCGCTGATCGTGCTCATGGCGCAGATGGGCGGGTTTGTGCCGGCTGCTGCTGCGCGGATCGGCATTGCCGACAGGATATTTACGCGCATAGGCGCATCTGATTTTTTGTCAAAGGGACAGAGCACGTTCATGGTCGAAATGATAGAGGCTGCCAACATCATCAACAACGCCACGTCGAAGAGCCTCATAATACTCGATGAGGTAGGCAGGGGCACAAGCACGTTTGACGGGATAAGCATCGCATGGGCCATAGCAGAGGAGATCGTTTCATCCGTGAAGGCGCGCACCCTTTTTGCAACGCATTACAATGAACTCACCGAATTGGCGCTGACGCTTGACGGAGTGAGGAATTTCAATGTATCGGTCAGGGAATGGGGAGATGAGATAATATTCCTCAGGAAGATCGAGGAGGGGCCCGCGGACAAGAGCTACGGCATCCAGGTCGCCCGTCTCGCGGGTATCCCGGACCGCATAATAGTCCGCGCAAAGGAAGTGTTGAACAACCTTGAAAAAGAGGAACTCAATGAAACCGGCAAGCCCAAGCTCGCGAACAGGAAGACCAAAAAGCGGCGGGAGCAGCTGGACTTGTTTTCTTCCGGAAACGATTCGATAATAAATGAGATAGCGGCCCTGGACCTCGACGGCCTGGAGCCGGAGGAAGCGCTGCAGAAACTTGCTGAATTAAAGAGCAGGATAACATGATTGATTTCGTACTTAGGTGTATAGTCTGTAGTTGTTTAGGTGGATAGGTCGCAATAAACATGCGAGCTTAATCAGAACCCGGAGTTTGCTTTGGCCTAACGGACTACAGTCTAAACAACCTGAGTAACCATTTAATTTTATCCAGCACAGGAGGAGGACGCCATGAACCCTGAAGATGCGAGGTACCATAAGGAACATACGTGGGTAAAAGTCTCGGGCAGGAAAGGCACGATCGGCATCACCGATTATGCCCAGGATTCGCTGGGAGACATAGTCTACGTCGATCTGCCGGAGGTGGACGCCCAGGTTGAAGCGGACAGCGAGATATCCGAGATAGAATCGACTAAGGCCACTTCATCCGTGATATCCCCGGTAAGCGGAAAGATCATCAAGGTCAACGAAGACCTGGCCGAGACACCCGAAATAATAAACGAAGACCCTTACGGCAAGGGTTGGATCGCGGTGCTGGAATTGGATAACCCCTCGGACGCCGAAGACCTGATGGACGCGACCGAATACACAAAATACATCGAAGACGAATCAAAATGAAGATAGTCATAATCGGGTCGGGCCCAGGCGGATATGTCGCGGCGATCAGGTCTGCGCAGCTGGGAGCGGAAGTTACTGTTGTCGAAGACACCGAGGTCGGCGGCGGATGCCTCAACCGCGGCTGCATACCGACAAAGGCGCTCCTCGCATCGTCTGAAATATATTCAAAGGCAAAAGACATAGGGCAGTTCGGCATTGAGCTGCGCGGCGAGTTGGTACCGAACATCGCAAATATTGTCGAGAGAAAAGACAAGATCGTTGCAACGCAGGTAAAAGGGATCAGAAGCCTTTTCAAAAGCTGGGGTGTAGTCCTTAAAGAGGGCAGGGCCGTCCTGAGCTCTCCGTCGGTTGTTGAGGTGAGCCTGAGAGACGGCGCTGTAGAGAAAATAGCCGCCGACAGAATCATCATCTCAACGGGTTCGAGACCGGCTGTTATTCCATCCCTTCCGTTTGACGGCGAAACGGTTATTTCGAGCACGGACGCGCTCTTTGTTTCGAAGATACCCCAGAGTCTGCTCATTGTCGGCGCGGGCGTTATAGGCTGTGAATTCGCCTGCCTCTTTGGAGGGCTTGGTTCGGATGTTACCATGGTCGAGATGATGGACAGGGCCGTGTCCGGTGAAGACGCCGAAGTCTCCGAACTCCTTGAAAGAGAACTAAAGAAGAAAAAGATCAAACTTCACACCGGAGTGAGCGTGACCCGGACCGAGAAGACCGGCGACGGCATACGCGCCTTTCTTTCGGACGGACGGGAAATAGCGGCGGAAAAGATACTGGTTTCCATTGGCAGGGCCTTAAACAGCGACAACCTGGGCCTTGAGGCGCTTGGAATAAAGACAGGGAACAAAGGACAGATAATCGTCAACAGACGGATGGAAACAAACATCCCGGGAATTTATGCTATCGGCGATGTCACAGGTGAAATGCTGCTTGCCCACGTTGCCTCAAAACAGGGTATCGTGGCTGCCGGAAATATAATGGGCGCGCCTGATGAAATGGACTACCATGTGGTGCCTGCCGCGGTATTCACTTCTCCGGAGATCGGATCAGTAGGGCTTCGCGAGCGCCAGGCAGTTGAACGGGGAATGAAGATCAGGATAGGCCGCTTCCAGTTCAGGGCGTTGGGTAAAGCGCACGCTGTCGGAGAGATCGCAGGATTCGTTAAAATCATATCGGATGAAATGACAGGGCAGATACTCGGGGCGCATATCATCGGACCCCATGCCTCGGACCTTATACATGAAATAGCCGTTGCCATGAAAGCCGGCCTGACCGCAGCAGACATAGCGGAGACCATCCACGCCCACCCGACACTTTCCGAAGGCATCATGGAAGCTGCCGCAGACGTGGACGGCGCGGCCATTCACGTGCAGAAGAAGCAGAATTGAATTAAAGTAACCCCATAATTAAGTAACCCCAGCCGGCCTCCCCCTAACCCAAGGGGAGGAGAAGATGCAGAAGCAGGATTTAGTTCCCCCCTCTTGGGGTAAGAGCCAACAGTAGGTGCTTTAAGCAGGGTTAGGGGGCGTTATTCTGAGTAACCTAGAGAATGTGTTGGAGCAGTTGATGGATAGAGTAACCCCACCCAGCCTCCCCTTAAACCAAGGGGAGGAGAAGCACGATTGAGTTTCCATTTTGGAGTCATGGAATTTGCGTGTTCCTCTCTGTCCTGTTACGTTCCAAGTGTGTATAATATTTGTAACCAGTACACATTAGGAGTAAAGCATGAGAACAAACGTTGTTGTTGACGACAGTCTTATGACTGAGGCGCTGGAAGCGACCGGTCTGAAAACAAAAAAGGACGCAATCGAGGCGGGGCTGAAGCTGCTGGTCCGTCAGGCGAGGCAGATGAAGGTCAGGGAGCTTCGGGGCAAACTCCACTGGCAGGGCGACCTTGAGTCTATGCGGACAGACAGATGATTCTGGTGGATTCCTCTGTCTGGATCGATTATTTTAACGGCAGGCAAACAATAAAGACAGATTGGCTGGATTCTGCTCTCGGCCATAGGCCTCTTATTGTCGGGGACCTTATCCTGACCGAAGTCCTTCAGGGATTTCAGGAGGATGCTGAATTCAATGCTGCCAAAAAATTGTTTCAGAATTTTCCGTTCTATGAGATGGTCGGCCGAGAAACGGCCCTGAAAAGCGCAATGCATTACCGGTTTCTGAGAAAACGCGGAGTAACGGTAAGAAAAACCATCGATGTAATCATAGGCACGTTTTGCATCCATAACGGCTTCCATCTTCTCCATGATGATCGTGATTTTGAGCCCATGGAAAAACATCTCAAACTCAAGACAGTCAGACCCTGAGATGGATCGTTTCTTGTTTGCATCAGGGGAGGCGTAGACAGACATGATCGATTCCCTTTAAAAAAATGAGGATTTAGGGGACATTGACGAAATCAAAACATTGCTTTACCCTGGCAAAAGAGTTCTGATATTCTTTTTATAGCTATTTATTGGCAGGGGTAACAAATACAATAATAACAGGGGAGTTAATGAAAGGTTTCAGGGGCATTGTCGCGGGAAGAAAATGGGAGGTATTCTGAATGGTCTCAAACTGCACCGTTAAGAAAATAATCACGAGCGGCATTTTATTGGCTTTGTTCATCGCGGTTTCTCTTTTTGCGGTTGATGCATCGGCGGATACGTATCAGTTTGAAAGGATGTGGCCGGATAGCAGGCTGTCTTATCCAAAGGGAGTGGCGGTTGATGCGGCGGGAAGTATTTATGTTGCCGACAGCAACAATAATCAGATCCAGAAATTCGATTCTGATGGTCGTTTCCTGATAAAATGGGGATCTCAGGGTAGGGACAACGGCGAATTTGAGTATCCGACCGGCGTGGTGGTTGACAAGTCAGGAAATGTTTATGTGGCCGATAGCGGCAATAACCGAATCAATAAATTCGACTCAAACGGTAACTACCAATCGCAGTGGGGAACTTACGGCACCGGCAACGGTCAGTTTAAAAATCCCGCTTGGATGGCGATTGACGAAGCAGATAATATCTATGTTTCTGATGTGGTAAACAATCGAAACCAGAAATTTGATTCAAGTGGTAGTTATCTTTTGCAGTGGGGAGCCTACGGTGCCGGCGACGGTCAGTTCAATTATCCAAATGGAATCGCAATTGATGCCACAGGCAATATCTATATAACGGATTCAGGAAACAAGAGAATCCAAAAGTTTAATTCAAGCGGTAGGTATATGGCGCAGTGGGGAAGTTCCGGGACTGGCGATGGACAATTTAGTTGGCCATTGGGGATATCAATTGATGCTACAGGCAGCATAGTGGTTATTGATGAATACAATCACCGAATCCAGAAATTCAATTCAGGCGGCAACTACCTATTGCAGTGGGGAAACAACGGCGTTAGCAACGGTCAGTTTTCACATCCAACCGGTATATCCATCGACTCGATAGGTAATGTCTATATTTCAGACCAATATAATCATCGTATCCAAAAGTTCGATTCAAACGGCAAATACCAATCCCAGTGGGGCGCACCATTGAATTTCCCGACAAGAGTAACTCTGGACCGTTTCGGCGATGTGTACATCGCCGACAATGACAATAACAGCATTAAGAAATTCGACAGTACAGGTAAATATTTGATGAATTGGGGTTCTTCGGTTTCCGGCTCCGGAAGTCTATTTAGGCCAAACGGCATGGCGGTTTATGCTGACAGCATCTATGTCGCCGACACTGATCATAATATAATTCAGAAATTCGATTTGACCGGTAAATATCTTTAAGGGGGTAGTCAATTAGCTCCTCCTGTGGTATCATACCCGGCATGGTAAGTAACGCCGTTGGTGATACGCTGTACACTGTGACAAGAACTGAGGATT
>Ga0334722_10007467_pt1 | contig 10578 bp, 10 predicted proteins | sample C3_bottom_MG_FD_207210 | JGI IMG/M metagenome (GOLD analysis project Ga0334722, IMG submission 207210) | Sediment microbial communities from Yellowstone Lake, YNP, Wyoming, USA - C3_bottom | ecosystem: Environmental > Aquatic > Freshwater > Lake > Sediment | place: USA: Wyoming | collected... | reverse complement strand
GTGCGCGAATGTCCATCAGGGCCTGAACCCGAACAGGGGTTCACCACGAGGCCGAATATATGCGTGCAGTCAGACCCTATCGCCATGACCCATGACCTTGCACCGGAGGGGGAGTCCATATAAGCATTCTGTTACGCTCCTGCATTCCTAAGCTCCTGCATTCCTTGACATCGCCTACCTCATCACATAGTATCGAATCATGTCACGCCTCGAGGTGCGCAAAGCCGTGCTTCCCGCCGCAGGCCTTGGCACTCGCTTCCTTCCCGCGACGAAAGCGTCTCCCAAAGAAATGTTGCCGCTCGTCGACAAACCACTGATTCAATATGCGGTAGAAGAAGCGGTCGCCTCTGGAATCGAAGACATTATCATCATCACCGGGCGGGGCAAACGCGCGATCGAGGACCATTTCGACCGATCCGTCGAGTTGGAAAAAAATCTCAAGGACAGCGGCAAAGCGCAGCTCCTGAGCCAGATGCGGCATATCTCCACGCTCGCAAATTTCTGCTACGTCCGTCAGTCGGTGGCCCTTGGACTCGGCCATGCGGTCCTCTGTGCCCAACGGCTCATCGGTGACGAACCCTTTGCGGTCATTCTCGGCGACGAAATCATCGATGCCCCGGTCCCTGCCCTCGCACAACTCATTCATGCCTACAAGAAACGACACGGTGCGGTCCTCGGCGTGCAGGAAGTGCCCCACCATGAAGTCAACCGCTATGGGATCGTGGCGTCTCGAACCGTCTCAGCGGGATTGCATCGAGTCGAGGGCCTCATTGAGAAACCGGCGCCGGCCGAAGCCCCGTCCAATCTGGCGGTCATCGGCCGCTACGTCCTGCCGCCTGAAATTTTCTCGATCCTGCGAAAGACCCGGCCCGGTAAAAACGGCGAGATCCAATTGACCGACGCGCTAGTGGAATTGGCGAAGAAGTCCCCTATGTTTGCGCTGGAGATACAGGGACAACGGTATGATGCCGGGGACAAGTTGGGGTTTCTCATTGCGACCGTCGAATTTGCACTCAAGAACCCCTCCCTGGGACCGGAGTTCAACGACTATCTGCGGAATCGGATGCAGCCTTCCGGAGAACGCCGCACGACGCGAGCACGAAAAGCCTAGCAGGATGTAGGAAAACTATGTGGACACGTCAGAACTTCACTGGCCCTCACAGCTTGGACAACAGGAGTACATCCCGCAGGATGCTCAAAAAGGTCGTCCAGCAAGGCCGCAGCGAGCGAAGAGGCGAGGCGTACGCTTCGGTACGTTGAGCCCCTGAGCGAAGCGAGAACGCCGCCGGCGAGCTTTTTCAGCATCCTGCAAGACACGGCACTCAACGAAGGCACCACCTCATATCTCATTCACCACTAAGCACAATAGTGAGACTACACCGATGAACGACTCCCCCGAGCAAGACTTGCAGCCACCTCAGAACGTCGAAATCCCCGACCAGCTTCCGCTGTTGCCGGTTCGGGACATCGTCGTCTTCCCCTACATGGTCCTCCCCTTGTTTGTCGGGCGAGAGATGTCGATCAAAGCGATTGAAGCCGCTTTAGCCGGCAATCGAATGATCTTCCTGTCGACGCAAAAGGCCTTGGACGTCGAGAATCCCTCACCGGAGGATATCCATACCATCGGCACGGTCGGCATCATCATGCGGATGCTGAAATTGCCCGATGAACGTATCAAAATTCTGGTGCAGGGGCTCTCGAAAGCCAAAATTGCGGGCTACATTCAGACTGAGCCCTATTACTCCGTGCGCATCGATAAACTCACCGAACACAAACCGGCGAGTGCCGCCCTTGAAACCGAGGCCGCCATGCGGACGGTAAAGGAACAGATCGAACGGATCGTGAGTCTCGGCAAAGTCTTGATCCCGGACGTGATGATCGTCATTGAGAATCTCGAAGACCCCGGACGTCTTGCCGACATGGTGGCGTCCAATCTTGGCCTCAAGGTCGAGATCACCCAGGCAGTCCTGGAGATCATTGATCCGATCAAGCGCCTCCGGCACGTCAGCGAGATCCTCGGCAAGGAGATCGAAGTCCTCTCCATGCAACAGAAGATTCAAGCGCAAGCCAAGGGGGAAATGGACAAGACCCAACGCGAATACTTCCTGCGCGAGCAACTCAAAGCTATTCAAAAAGAACTGGGCGAGCTCGACGAACGCGCGGAAGAAATCACTGAGTTTCGCAAGCGGATCGTAGAACTGAAAATGCCGGAGAAGGTGCTGAAGGAAACTGAAAAGCAGCTCAAACGCCTCGAGAAAATGCACCCGGATACTGCCGAGTCTGCGACCGTCAGGACCTATATCGAGTGGATCGTGGAACTGCCCTGGTCCAAGAGGTCGAAGGACAATCTCGACCTCAAGGCTGCCGCCAAAGTGCTCAACGAGGACCACTACGATCTGGAGAAAGTGAAGGAACGGATCCTTGAGTATCTCGCCGTGCGGAAGCTCAAAGACAAAATGAAGGGTCCGATTCTCTGTTTCGTCGGCCCCCCGGGCGTCGGGAAGACCTCGCTCGGTAAGTCGATCGCCCGTGCGCTCGGTCGCGAATTTGTCCGCATCAGTCTCGGCGGCGTTCGTGATGAAGCCGAGATCCGCGGTCATCGCCGCACCTACGTCGGCGCGCTCCCCGGCCGCATCATTCAAGGAATGAAACAAGCCGGCACTAACAACCCGGTCTTCATGCTGGATGAAGTCGACAAGGTCGGAATGGATTTTCGTGGCGATCCCTCCGCAGCCTTGCTCGAAGTGCTCGACCCGGAACAGAACAACTCGTTCACGGACCACTACCTGGGCGTGCCCTTCGACCTGACCGACGTGATGTTCATTACGACGGCGAATCTGATCGACCCCATTTTGCCCGCCTTACGCGACCGGATGGAAGTGATCGGCATCCCCGGCTATACCGAAGAAGAAAAGTTAGGCATCGCCCAGAAATATCTGATTCCTCGGCAACTCAACGAACACGGGATTACCGAGAAACATGTCCGCATCGCCGAGCCGGCGGTGCGTCAGATCATCACCAACTATACGCGTGAAGCCGGCGTCAGGAACCTCGAGCGCGAGATCGCCAACGTCATGCGCAAGGTGGCGAAGAAAGTGGCGGAAGGCAAAGGCGTGGGATTCCCCGTCGATCCGGCCAACCTGCACAAGTATCTCGGCGTCCCTAAGTTCGTGCCCGAAGAGGAATTGAAGATGGATGAGGTCGGCGTGGCAACGGGATTAGCCTGGACGGAGTCCGGCGGCGATGTGCTCTACATCGAGGCCACGGCGATGAAGGGCAAGGGGCAATTGACCCTCACCGGCCAACTGGGCGACGTCATGAAGGAATCCGCGCAAGCAGCCTTGAGCTACGTCCGGTCGCGCGAGCGCACCCTCGGCATCAATCCCGATGTGTTCACCACTCAGGATCTCCATATCCATGTGCCGGCCGGAGCGATTCCGAAGGACGGGCCGTCGGCAGGCATTACCATGGCCATCGCCATTGCATCGACGTTGTCGCAAATCCCGGTACGCCGTGACCTGGCGATGACAGGCGAGATCACCCTCCGGGGACGAGTGCTCCCCATTGGAGGATTGAAGGAAAAACTTTTGGCGGCCAAACGGGCCAAACTCACAACCGTGATTCTTCCGAAACGCAACAAGAAGGATCTCGATGAGATTCCCAAGCACATTTTGAAGGGCATCCACCTCGTCTTTGCCGACACGATGGATGACGTGATGAAGGTGGCTCTCCAGCGGGGCTCGAAATCCACACGCCTAACGGGCAAGCCCCACCAGCCGCAGCCACACTCGAAAAAACACGCCACGCGCACGAAGACAGGGCGAGCCGCTCGTTCTCTGCCGTTGCATGCAACCAGCAAGGCACCGCCTCCTAGCCCACATTATTCATGACGGTTCGTCGCGAAATCGCATAGAAGCCGGACGAGGGGCATTTGGCACGAGGCGAGAGGAAAGACGTTCCTTCAGGTCGCCCCTAGCCTCTGGCCCCGCGCCTCTCGCCCAGACATTGGCGGTTGCAGTAGAAGCCTTCGTGAATGATGCGGGCTAGGATCTAGCTGATCGTTGATTGCAAAGTTACTCGCGATGGTTTCCTAGGAACCTGTCGGCATGGCGTCCACGGTCCTCCGCACAAAGGCCCGTCCCACAATCCACGAATTCGATCTCATTCGAGCCATCCACCGACGCCATGGCCACCGCACTCCCTCAGTGATTCAAGGGATCGGGGACGATGCCGCTGTCATCACGTCACGGGTCGGCCAATGGACGGTGCTGACGACCGACCTCTTAACAGAAGGCGTCCACTTCAACCTCCGAACCGCCACGATGGCTGATATCGGATTTCGCGCCGCAGCCGCAAATCTCAGCGACATCGCGGCGATGGGAGCCACCCCTCAATATCTGCTCGTCGCCTTGGCCATCCCCCACGCCGGCACCAGCCGCCATGTTCATCAACTGTACCGAGGGATGATGGCCGCTTGCCATCCGCACGAGGTACGGTTCATCGGCGGAGACACGTCAGCTTCGAGCGGAGGATGGTTCCTCAGTCTGACGCTGATTGGAATGGTCCCTCCCCGCCAGGCCCTCTTTCGGAGCGGTGCACGAATCGGCGATGGTCTCTACGTGACCGGCACAATCGGCGATTCATTGGCCGGCTTGAGACTCTTGAACGACCCGCCGCCCCGCGCGAGCCACCATCCGCGCAGCGCCACACTATCGACCAGATACCGGAAATTTCTGACCGGGCGGCACCTGCGTCCGACCGCGCGCATCGCGGAAGGCCGGTGGCTCAGTGCCCATCGCTTTGCCACCTCCGCGATCGATATTTCAGACGGCCTTTCCGGCGACCTCCGCCACATCTGCGAGGAAAGCCACGTCGGTGTGGAACTGGACCTTGGTGCGCTCCCGTTATCTTCGGCCTGCCGCGCCTATGCAGCCTCTCGGAAGCTCGACCCGGTAGACCTCGCGTTGACCGGAGGCGAGGATTATGAATTGCTCTTTACCGTATCACCACGACAACGCTCGCGACTCGAGCAATCAGCTATCGAACGAGGATTCTCCCTGACCTGCATTGGGAAAATTCAACCCCTTCGTTTCGGGATAAAGGCCCTGTCCCCTCTCGGCAAGCGCCACCGGTTGGCGAAGACCAGTTACGAGCATTTCACGTAACCGCCTTTCATTCACGAAATCCATGGCCAAGATCCCTTCATTTCGATCGCTGCTGAAACAAGTCCTCCACTTGCAGGAATCGCCGCAGCGAACGGCGCTGGCCTTCGCCATCGGAGTCTTCATTGGCTTTTCTCCAGCTTATGGATTACACACCGTCATGGTGTTCTTCTGCGCCTGGGCATTGAGGCTCAACTTTCTCGCGCTCATGACGGGCGCCTTTCTCAACAATCCCTGGACCGTGGTCCCCATCCTTGGCGCCACTTACTGGGTCGGTGCGCTCTTGCTCGGCCGATCGGACAGCCCTTCCTTCGATTGGCAGGATGTAAGTTTCGGCGCAATTTATGAACAGGTCATGCCCTACGCCATGCCATTCTTTCTTGGCGGATTTGTCTTGAGCCTCCTCGGTGCGGCACTCGCCTATCCACTCACCTACTATTTCGTGACCAAATATCGGCAGTCGCACCCACTGAACCAGGGAGCGCCATTGCCGCCCCCTCAAGATGTACGCTAAGATAATCGCGCGCCATGTCTGAATTTGGTCATCAATCCAATGCTCCGTATGATGGGTCAGCGCTGATCGCCGATCCGATCCACCAATACGTCTCCTTCACTGTGCCCTTCTCCACTGCGGACCCGCACGAACGGACGGAAAAGGACCTGATCGACTCCCCCTGGGTCCAACGCCTCCGGTACATCTATCAACTCCAAAGCGCCCGTTGGGTGTACCCCTCAGCAGAACACACGCGCTTCGTCCACTCGCTCGGCACCATGCATGTGGCAGGCCGCTTTGCACGCCATCTCTATCCGTTTCTCAAGAAAGCAGCAAAGGAGATTCCGTCAGCGAACTATGTCGAAGAATTTCTCCGCGTCACGGCGCTCGTGCACGACATCGGACACGGCCCCTTCTGCCATTTCTTCGACGACAACTATTTGCACGCCTTCCATGCCAGTCACGAAAAACTCGGGCAGATCATCATCCGCGACCATCTCGGCTCGATCATCCGCAAGATCCGGCGCAGCCCGTCCGGTCCCTTCGCCAAAGGCGAGGAACTCAATCCCGATCAAATCGCGCATGTGATTCTCAAGGAAAAGGGCAAAGACAACTCCCGCATTCCGCGATGGCTCAACATGCTCCAGCCGGTTATTTCCGGCAGCTATACCGCAGACAACCTCGACTATGTCCTGCGCGACTCCTATATGTGCGGCGTTGCGGTCGGCCCGGTCGATCTCTCCAGACTCATTCACTATACGATCATCACGGACAAGGGATTTACGATTCATAAGACGGGCCTTCCTGCCCTGCAGATGTTCCTTAATACCCGCATGTATCTCTATTCCAACGTCTACTATCACCGGACCACGCGCGCGATCGACATCCACCTCCGTGACATCTTCGGCGACACCATGAAGCTCCTGTTTCCCCACGATCCTCGCAAGAAGATGGACGACTACCTGGCGCTGACCGACTGGTCCTTACTTGAACAGGTACGGGGATGGAAGACCTCGCGCCATACCACCGAGCGGCGCCTGGGTGCAGAATGGCAGCGGATTCTCGTCCGCGACGTCAAATGGAAGATGGCCTACAGCGCCGTGCTCAAGGAAAAGGGCCAGGAACGCGGCATGGACTTTCCCAGCCACGAGCACTTCAAAGAACAGATCAAAAAAGAATTGCCAGCGCGCCTTCAAAAAGTGGAGTTCCGTGTCGACATGGCGCCGCTCGACCCACGGCCAGACCCGAAAGACCGGCGTGGCAATCCCCTCTATGTCTACGACCCGAGCACCAAAGGCATCTCGACCGACCCATTAGAAGAATTCCTCGACCTGCTGCCTACCCGCTTGGTCCAATTCCGCGTCTATACCCTCGACCACCAGCACGACGAAGCCCTCTCGCGCGCCACCGCAACAGTACTCAATAAGACGCCGTCGAGCCTCGAATCTAGCGATTAACCTGGTCTGTCTGGTTCATCTGGTTGGTCTGGTTTGATTTTCTATCTGGTTGATTTAGTTCATCGGGTTTATCCGGTTAGTCCGGTTCAACCAAATAAACGAGACAGACCAGACAAACCAGATAAACAAAGTGAACAAGACGAGGAGGCAGGCTATGACAAAGTGGAGCGCACTACTCACAATCGCATGCTGTGTACTGCTCTGTGCAGAGGTCTACGCGCAAATGGCTCCAGGCGGCCATCCGTCCCAGAACACGGCAGGCACCCTGGATGTGCTACCCTCCGATGTCCTCGCCAAGGTGCAGCATCTTGGCCAGATGCTCCATCAGGACATCAAGGAAGGGAAAATCACCGAGGCCCAAATTCAACGTGAATTGATGTCGGGCAATCTTCAGCAGACCATCGAATCCATTAACCCCGAAGCCGGTCACCTACTCGACGAGATCAACGCCTCCATGAAGAACAGCCCCAACGCTGAAAATCTCCCAGACATCCTCGGCGGCCTCACGGGTCACGCACAGTAACAAGTGGGGTGCCGTGACGTGTGAAACGCGACGAGCGAAATGGGCGGGAGTATCGTGTCAGGCATGATGCCAACGATCCCGTGAGCCCTTCGCGATTGAACAGGCCCTCTCACTTCCTATTGGTCATCGAGTCCAAGCGTCTTCTTCCAATGTTCCACATACGCCCAATCGATATGCAGATCGGCCTGACGGGCACGGATTTTCTCCAAATCAGCACGATCTTGTAGACGTCCCGCTAGGATTTTCAAGATAACGAGATCCTCCAGCGTGAGAATCGGAACCAGCAACGCGCCGAATGGGACCGGACGTGTGCGCGCCAATGCGGTCCGTAGATACGCCGAGTTCGCCAGCAAGAGGTCCACGATGACTTCCTGGTCTGAGCGAATCCCCACAATGCGCCAAATCGAGATCCCCTGAAAAACCATCGGAGCCGGATGAATCACGGTGGAGTCGAACAGAGAGGAAACGAGCGACTGCACGTGTTCGCGTGACGGCTGCTAAAGAAGCATCGGGAGATCGATGTCCGTCGTGGCCCGAGGCTCGACCAACGCGCTGTACGCCCAGCCTCCGGCCAATGCGTAGGAGACGCCACGACGATTGAAATCGGTAACGAGATCAGAGAGGGCGGAGATTAGGATCGACTCTGACGCCATGCCTGCTCTTTGGCAAGTCGAATCTCATGCATCACCTGAGTCATGATGCTCGTCCCATGCGGATCGCGCCGCTGGAGAACGGCCTGGCGCAAGGCTAGCCCCAACTCCGTCAGCTCAACGGTGCGACGCAAGTTGTCGGCGATACGGGCGGTATCTGTATGTGAGGCTGCCGACTGCATGACATGGACCTCAAGGGAAAAATGAACCTGAAGCCGAGTGTACTAGACGACTCGATTGGGAGCAAGCGAGAAGGCGTGAGTGACCATGACGTGTATCGTGTCTCGCAATTCTGCACAGGGTACGCATTTGTTTCTGGCAAGCCGGGGCTGCCGATAGCGCAGGGGGATCGAGTAATCAATCCCCAACCAGATGTTTCCTTCTTCTGCTTCAAAGGTTTCAAGTCAAGCAACGACCCCGGTGGACCCAAACATTCCACTGGCAACCAAAGACGTGCAGGCCATGAAGATCTGCTGCGCCGAAATGGTCTTCGTGCAGCCTGCCCACGCTCCCTTGACTCCGTCTCCATCTGAATTTATGATGTGGTCTCACTTGAAACTACAAAGAAGGAACCTATGAAATTCACAAATGTTCGCGAACTCAAAGCCAAGACATCCGAGATGCTCAGAACCGTGGAGCGAGGACACACCATGCTTGTGACCACCCATGGACGGCCAACTGCGATGCTGGTACCGGTGACAGAAGACAATATCGAGGACGCCCTGCTGGCGTATAGCCCGACACTTCGCAAGAAAATCGAAGAAGGCCTCAAGGATATCCGCAAGGGCCGAACCATGCGGCTCGCTGACTACAAAGCCACGCGCGCAAAGAAAAAGAAGGTACGCACTGCGTGACCTGCCAGGTCTTTCTGTCAGCGAAGGCCCAGCGAGACCTCGATGGTTTCCCCAACAAGACCACCAAACAGATTCTTGCCGATTGTGCCCGCCTCACAGATGTCCCATCCCTGACGGAAAACGGATCAAGAAGCTGCAAGGGTTTAGAGACAATCTGTATCGACTGAGGGTGGGCGACTACCGCGTGGTGTTCCAGCGCTCAGGGACTCGGATTAACATAGTGCGCGGCCTCACCAAACCGGACTTTCAGAAGGCCTATTGACCGATAAGAAGGCTAGGATCAGTCCACGATTAAACCACGTAGTAGAATTTCGTTCGCTCGGGTGCGGCACGCTTCTCCGGTATCAAGTCAAGTAATGACCCCATCCCCGACCCTTAGAGCGCGAGGGGATCGGCTGGTTGTTCTTGTTTGTTTAGTTGTTCGGGTTTATCTGGTTTGATTCATTCCTCGAACCAAACAAACCAAATAAACCAGAAAGACCAGATGAACCAGATCCCTGCCCCGCCACGCGCCACGAAATGGTTTCTGTATTTCCCCCATGGTCGTCATAAGTCACTACTCATGCCTGACCCCATACCTCTGAATCCATGCCTGACCCCATACCTCTGAATCCTGAGAATTCCTTCTCGCCCTACTCAGTAAACTCTATGCGGCTGACTGTCTCACTCATCTTGACGCGGAGGAACCGGGTCTGCCAAGATTGCTAAAGCCGTGGACGACTTCTACGTCCACAGGCAGAAGTGGGACCTCATCCACGATGAGGAGGAGGACCAGCGCGCACTGATGTTCAATTCTCCTGCTCCGAGGCCAAGCGTTAGACGCGATCATCCCTTGCTCCGGATCGAGCGCTCATCCGTAGGCGCCGTGTTACTTGAACATACCTGAACCTAACAATAGGCGGTTTAGTCGGCAAAAGCGGCGCGCCCATCAATTTGAACGTAGGCTTGCGTTACTGCGTGTGTCGAGCAGAGTTTCGGCACAAATTTGGGGATAAAAATGAGGATTGTTATCTGTTTCATTGTTCTACTAGGCTTATCTGCCTGCGATAGTGGCACTTGGGTAGATGCGGTTGGCCAAAGTTGCAAGGATGGGAAACCTGCTGGTCACCCATCTGATAGCAAAGCTGCAGCCCAAGCTTGGTGTGCGACTCAAGGGAAATCATTCTTCGGAGATTTCCAGTGTAAGGGAGAGGATTTACAGGTCAAATGCAAGTAACCATGCACGGGGGCAAAATACGGGGTCAGGCTACTTTTTCGTATGAGCAGAGTCAAATTCCATCCGGGAGGTGTGCCAGGGCTCAGAGCGAACATTGCCGGAAGGAGCGGGGACCCAGCGAGACGTGGCGAGGAAGGAAAGCTGGAACTGACTGAGGCACCACGGTCGAAGACCGTGGCCGAAGGAATTCCAGAAGGATTCCGCCCCGCCACGTCCGCAAGGG
>Ga0334722_10007466_pt1 | contig 10578 bp, 10 predicted proteins | sample C3_bottom_MG_FD_207210 | JGI IMG/M metagenome (GOLD analysis project Ga0334722, IMG submission 207210) | Sediment microbial communities from Yellowstone Lake, YNP, Wyoming, USA - C3_bottom | ecosystem: Environmental > Aquatic > Freshwater > Lake > Sediment | place: USA: Wyoming | collected... | reverse complement strand
CGATTCCGTTTTTTGGGATTCTCCAACTGAGCCTTGATATCGGCCTCCTTCAGGCGCGCTGAAACCTTGGTCAGATCAGGGCCGATAGCGCCCCCTTTACCTTTGACAAGGTGGCACATGGCGCATTTCTGCCGGAAAATCTGCTCGCCCTTGTTGTCGGCCTGGGCAGCCACCGATATGAACACCACCGCAGACAGTGCCGCAGCAACCGCAATCAGTCGTTTCATCACGATGCTCCTTGCTTTGGTTTAGGAATGTGTCCGCACATAACTTTGATCAGGCATCGCGCCCGGATTCGGGGTGAATTTTCCTGGCCTGATTGAGTAAAACCACAGGCGTAGCCGGGCTACGTCGAGGATTTTGCGATAGAAGGACAGGGAAAGATGCCCTGAAGACGGGATGCGATACCGCAAAGTTTATGTGTGGGCACGTTCTAAGTGGACACATTGTACTCAAACCGGCTAAAATTGCAATCCTTATGTTCCGTCGCCTCTACCTGCACATACCCTTCTGCCGCCGAAAATGCGCCTACTGCGCCTTTGTGTCCCGGGAGTTCTCACCGGACGACTGCGAGCGATATGTTGCGCTCCTGCACCGGGAAATGCAGAACGCCGCCGTCCGCTTTCCCGGCACTCCTCCGCTGGACTCGGTCTATTTCGGCGGAGGCACGCCGTCGCTGCTGTTGCCCGAACAGGTGGCGACCCTGCTGGACGCAGCCCGGCGTCTGTTCGGCTTTGCCCCCGATATCGAGATCACCCTGGAGGCCAATCCGGGCACGATGGAGCGCAGCTCACTGGCCGATTTCCGCGCCGCCGGCATCAACCGGCTCTCCCTGGGGCTGCAGTCCTTCGACGACCGCCTGCTGGCGCTTCTGGGGCGCATCCACACCTCGTCCGAAGCCGTGCAGGCTTATGAAGACGCCCGCGGCGCCGGCTTCGACAATATCGGCATCGACCTGATCCACGCCCTGCCGGGACAGACCATGGGACAATGGCAGAGCGACCTGGCCCGGGCGCTGCACCTGATGCCGGAGCACATCTCGGTCTACGGCCTGACCATCGAGGAGGGCACCCCTTTCGCCGAGCGCTATGCCGACCACGACCAGCTGCCGGACGAGGATCTGTCCGCCGACATGTTCCTGGAGGCCGATAGCCTGCTGACGACGGGCGGCTACACCCATTACGAAATCGCCAACTACGCCCGGCCGGGGCGTGAGGCGCGCCACAACAGCGGCTACTGGCGCCGGGACGGCTACCTGGGGCTGGGGTGCGGGGCGCACTCCTTTCTCCGTGACGGTTACGGCGTCCGCTTCAGCAACCCGGCCGATGAAGCCGGCTACGCCCGGATCGTGGCCAGTGGCGACATGGCCGCCCGCAATCCGCAAATTCTCACCCGAGATGACGCCGTGGCGGAGCACCTCTTTCTGGGGCTGCGCCTGGCCGATGGCGTGGACGAAGCCCAGTTCGCCCGTGAATTCGGCTTCGGCCTGATGGAGCGCTTCGGCAGCGCCATCCAGGAGTTGAGCCGGGCGGGGCTGGTGGAGTACGGCCATGGCCGCCTGCGCCTCTCACTGCGCGGCATGCTGCTGTCCAACCAGGTATTTCACCGGTTCCTGCCGTGATACTGACCGTATGAGGAATAATACTGAAAACGACCACCTGATTGACTAACCGCAGTTCGACGATATTATTGAACACTAAAACCGTTTGCCAGGATGCCGCATCACACAACACTCCGTTAGCACTCATTGTTGTTATTCCTTAGCACCGAACAAGGAGCCCGGCCATGAAACGACTGTTCCTGCTATCCCTGCTGCTGATCAGTGTCCTGTCCAGCCCCCTCATCGTCTCCGCAGCCCCGGAGCGCATCCATCCCTTTACCCAGCAGATGACCGACCAGTGGCTGGCCAATCTGGACAAGGCCGAAGCCGCCTCCAAACCGAACAGCGACATGACGGTCGCCAAGAAAAGCCTGGAAGCGCTGGAGGAATTCTTCAAGGAGAAGAAGCAGACCTTGGAGCGCCATCCCGATTACAAGAAGCATCTGGTGCGCCAGGTAAAACTGCGCATCAAGCTGGCCAAGATCACGGCTATCAGCGGCCTGGCCCAGGCCGATGCCGGCGTGAAAAAGGGTGCTGCCGAATTCTTCACCGCCAAAAACGGGGCCTATGACGAACTGGCCAAGGCCGATGCCTGGGTCGAAGCGGTGGCCGGTGTCATTGGCAAGGAGCAGCAGGCCTATACCGACCTTGCCGCCTATGTGGAGCAGGTGCGGGGCAAAATCAAGGAAAAGGCGGCCCAGATAAAGGTCGGCGGCGTCGCTATGGTGACCGACCCGGGCGTCAAGCTGCACCCCCACACCAAGCAGACCTTCGAGAAGTGGCTCAAGAACATGGAGGAGGACCGCGCCGTCTTTGCCAGTTCCAAGCCGCTCGACACCAAGCTCAAGGAACTGGAGGGCGGCCATAGCTGGTATCGCTCCAACCTGCAGGAGCTGAAAAAACACCCGAACTATGCCAAGGCGGCCGAGCAGATGACGGAGTTGGACGTCAACCTGGGCGAACTCAAGTGCCAGAAGGCGCTCGACTTTGCCCAGACCGGCGTCAAGACCGCCAACCCCAACATGTTCAACGATTCGGCCGGCACCTATCAGCAGCTGAAGGAAGCGGAGAAGATCCGTGATGAATGCGCCAAGGAGCGCAGCGCCGACGACAAGCTGTGCACCCGGTTGGCAGACGCCATTGCCGACGCCCGGGCGGGGGTGGAAAAACTGAAAACCGAGTACCGGCGCACTGCTGCCGAAAAATACCGTTTGCCGGCCGAAAAATACAGCGGCGGCGACAAGGCCAAGCTGAAGAAGATGGTGCTGGACAAGTGGAAGGAGACCCACCCCAACGATAAGGTGCTCGGCGTGCGCTTCCACATGGCCGACTGGCAGCGCAAAAAGGAAAGCAACTACAACAATGGCACCTGGTACCACTACGACAACTCCGTACTGGCGGTGCTGGTGGCGGTCAAGACCTCTGCAGAACTGGCCACCGTCTATCCGGCGTACGTGAACAAGAACAACCAGAGCGGCGCCCTGACCATCGGCGCGGATACCAAGGGGAGCGCCTACGTTCATAATGACATGCTGCTGAAGAACGTATCGTTCTGAAAATGATACGAGAAACGGTTTGAAACGAAACACCCGCCACATAGTTGCCGGTACCATGACCATCATCTACCTGATGGTGGTCATGTCACCGCTGGCACCGCTGGCTCTTGCCTCTCCGCGGCTTGCCCATGCCATCACCGGAGAATGCTCGGGGGATTGCGACATCGACGGCTGCCCTCTGGAAAGCCGGGCCAACCATACCTGCTGCTGCTGGAAAAAGCGGGAAACACCTGTCCCGGTTGCCGCAAACACGCAGAAAAGCTGCTGCGCCCCCAAAACGGCGCCCTCCGCTCCTGCGCCGTACGCACATTGCGCTGCGCCTGCAACAGCTCCTGCCGCCGACCATGGCAAGGAAGCCCCCCCAATCCCGCAGGCGGACCGCGACGCGGTGCCCCCGGACGCTGTCGACGCAGATGACCGCGCAAGCGGGACTGTTGTCCTGAAATGCGGGAGTCCGTGCGGCAACGGCCGGCTCCTCTCCCTGACCAATGGTTTCAAACATGAAGCGATGCCGTTCCGGTATGCCGGCATAGCCACCCCGCCACACGCATCCGTACTCCATGACGACTACCACCAACGGCTGACCTCGCGCCACAGCGAGCCGCCCGATCCCCCTCCCAAACTTTCCACCGTTTCCTGACAATCCGGACATATTTCCCGCAGGCATGGCGACAACACCAGACGTGTACCCTCGCTGAGGCATACCTGCGCCATGCGTGCGGAGCTGCGCCTGTGACATACCGGTTGCGGCTGCCGTACGGCCTCGCGCGCTGCACACCACATACCCGATTTCTGAAAGGATATAATCATGACATACCTCATTCGACTGATAGCACTGCTCTGCTGTTCGGCATATCTGTCCGGCTGCGGCGGTTCCGGCAGCTCATCCACCCCGACCACTCAAGTATCCGGCGTGGTCATGGCCGGCCCTGCCAGCGGCGCCGCCGTCACCGTCAAGACCACCGCCGGCACCGTCGTAGCCGGCCCGGTCACCACCGACGGCAGCGGCGCCTATACCATCGCCATCCCCACCTCGGCCCTGGCCGCCGCTTTGGTCTTCGAGGCACGCGGCGGCAGCTTTCCCGACGAAGCGACCGCGGCAACGGGCGTAGCGCTGGACGCGCTCACCGCCCACGTGGCGGCGGGCGCCCTGACATCAGGTGCCACCGTCTCCATCGACCCCTCCAGCACCATCGTACAAAAGCTGGTGGCGGGCGGTTCCTCCACAACAGCCGCCGACGCCGCCTTTACCACGGCCTTCGGCTACACCCCCGACTGCTCCGTCAAACCGGTCTTTGCCGCCCTATCCAGCGCCTCGACCGATGCGCAACGCCTGGCCGGGCTGCGCGCGGCCGCCTTCAGCCAGCTGACCAAGGACCTGGGGCTGGCGCCGGACAAGCAGTTCGAGCTGATCCAGGCCCTGGCCGACGATCTCTCCGACGGCGTGCTGGACGGCAGGAAAACCGGCGGGATTGCCGTCACCACCGCCTCAGGCACCGCCATCCCCGCAGATATCGCCAACCGTTTCGCCGCGGCCCTGATGACCTTCCAGGCGAGCAGCCTGAACAGATCCCGGCTCACCATGGACAAGCTCGGCGCTCCTCCCTTTGCCACGGTGGCCCTGACCGGCAGCTACAAGGTCGAATACCTGCCCGGCACGACGGCGGCCGCCCAAGGGAAAACCTCCTTCAAGGTCAGGCTCACCAATCCGGCCGACAACACCCCGGCCACCGGCAAGAGCGTTACCCTGACGCCAAAAATGTACATGGCGACCATGTCCCATGGTTCTCCGGTCGACACTTGCGTGGAATCCGCAACACCCGGCACCTATGACTGCACCGTCTACTACCTGATGGCCTCGGGCCCCGGCATGGGCATCTGGGAGCTGAAAGTGAAAATCGGCACGGAAACCGCCACGTACTACCCGCCGGTGGCCATGGCCATGGGCACCACGTCCCGCGCCACGCTCAAGGGGGTAGCCGACACCATCGGCGCGATGATGGGCATGGGCACCTCCCCCCGCACCTATTACCTCTTCAACGACGGCTCCACCTTCGGCATGACCAGCACCTTCAAGCTGTTCGTCGCCGCCGCGGACGACGCCACGATGATGAAATTTCCGGCCGTCTCCAGCGGCACGACCCTCCATGACGCCCTGAACACGGCCTGGACCGTGAACGGCGGGGCCTCGGGGGTGCAGGTGTCGTCCGACAACGGCGCCACCTGGGTCAGCGCCACGGACAACGGCGGCGGCCACTGGTCGGCTGCGGGGCTGACCGGCCTGGCTTCCGGCGGCACGGTCAGAGTCAGGCTCACCGTCAATGGCGAGCAGAAGACCACCACCGGGTCGGCCACCCTTTCGGCCACCAACATGGACTACACCCTGTTCACCATTGTCGGCGGCATGTAGGCGCCGCCCATGACGACACTACAATCCATCATCGTTTCGGCAGCCCTCCTTTTGGGGGCTGCCCCCCTTTTCCCCGCAGCCGCCCTGGCCGGGTCCTGCTGCGGCGGCGGGTCGGGTGCGGCCTTGACCGTGCCGGCCTACGCCCGCGCCGTGGCCGACCTCTCCTTCGACAGCGAACTGTACGACGGCTACTGGAATCAGCACGGGGCGCACACAGCCGACCCGCCCGGCTCGGACCTGCAGCAGTACCGGCTCAACGTGGGCCTCGGCTACCGTTTTGCCACCGACTGGCAGGTCGGCCTGACCCTCCCCTATATCTGGAATGTCAACCGCTATGCCGGCCTCTCCTCCAGCACCAACGGACTGGGGGATACGACCCTGTCGCTCGCCTACCAGCTCATCGACGACACCTCCGCCTGGCGGGTGCGCGACGCCAAGGACCTGATCCCCGGGGTATCGCTGGGGCTCTCGCTCCTTTTCCCCACCGGCATATCGCCCCATGACGACGTCACGAGCAGCTTCGACGTCACCGGCCGCGGTTTTTACCGGCTGGACGGCACCCTGACCATCGACAAGACCATCCATCCCTGGAACATGTCCCTGGCCCTGAGCTACGGCACCCACTTCGAGCGGTCCGTCAACCGCGAATACGGCCGATATGTCGAGCCGTACCGCAAGCAGCTGGGGGACCGGGCCTCGGCGGCCCTGTCCGCGGGATACAACTACGTCTTCGGCACCGGCGGCGACTCCCTGACCGGCACCATCTCCTATGCCTGGCTGGAAGAGGGGGAGGCGAGCTACAACGGGGTGGACGACAACGGCAGCGGCTTCAGGAAGCAGTCCATCGGCGGCATGCTTACCTATGCCAACACCGACCGGGACTGGAGCGTCCGCGCCGGCTGGAACCATGCACTCGGCGCCAACGGCTGGGGACGGAACTTCCCGACCACCGATATCATCACCGTGGGGGTGCGCTATGTCTTCCGCTGAACGCATGCCTGAAGCTGCCGCGCTTGCCGGGCGGCGCAAACTTTTTCCGGCACCGGCCGGATTTGCTGCTATGATTATGCTGCTCGCGCTGCTGGCGGGGTGCGGCGACAACCTGTTCCCCTCGGGCGAGGACCAGCGCCCCGCGGTACAAGCGGGCAGCACCGGGGCGGCGGTCGGGCAGATCGCGCCGGCATTCAGCGTCCCGGACACCAGCGGGTCGCCGGTCACCCTGGCAGGCGCACTTGCCGGCAGAAAGGGCATTGTGCTGTACTTCACCATGTGGTGCCCGATCTGCGACACCCATATGAGCCACCTGCGGTCAGCGGTGGCCCCCCGCTTCCCGGATGTGGGTTTTTATCTGGTGGACTATGTCTCCGGCTCCGTGACCAACGCCAGGGACGCCGCGTCAGCCAGCGGCTACCTCGGCAGCGGTTTTACCGTACTGGCCGATACGGGTCAGGCGCTGCTGGGGGGCTATCAGGCCACCATGGGCACGACCGTGGTGATCGACAGCGGCGGCATCGTCAGGATGAACGAGGACTTCCGGGACGGCACCCGCCTGCTGGGCGTGCTGGCCGGCTTGCCATAAAACACAACAACCAAGGAGACCAGACTATGTACTCACGCATCATGATCCTGTTCCTCTGCCTGCTGTCACTGGCCATGGGCCTGCCGGCAAACGCCCCGGCCCAGAGTGACGATATCGCTGCGCACCGGGAGTGCGCCCACTGCGGCATGGACCGCAAGGCCTTCGGCTACAGCCGGATGCTGATCCGCTACGCCGACGGCACGGAGACCGGCACCTGCAGCCTGCGCTGCGTCGTGGTCGATCTGGACGCCAACAAGGACCGCGCGATCGACAAGATCCTGGTGGCGGACCGGGACAGCCAGGCCCTGATCCCGGCCGACAAAGCGGTCTGGGTCATGGGGGGGAACAAGCGGGGCGTCATGACCAAGCGACCCAAATGGGCCTTCTCCACCGACAAGGCGGCCCGGGCGTTCATCGCCGCCAACGGCGGCGAGCTCGCCACCTGGGAGCAGGCGCAGGCGGCGGCCCGCGATGACCTGAAGCCGCACCACAGACAGCAGCACGGCCGCTGACGGGGACATGGCGGCAACCGGCAGGCGGGGCAAATTCCCGCTTGCATGCGACCACAATCCCACTATACTGTGACACCATGATACCCGCCGATCTGAAACAGGAACTGCTGCAGCGCGTGGCCCACGCCGTCACCCCCCGCGAAGCGGCGGTGGACGTGATGAAGGAGCTGCAGGCCCACTACGGCTGGCTGACCGACGAGGCCGTTGTGGAGGCGGCCGCCATCCTGGGGTTGTCTCCCCTGCAGGTGGAGGAGCTGGCCACCTTCTACGAAATGATCTACCGCCGACCGGTGGGGCGCCAGGTCATCCACGTCTGCGATTCCATCTCCTGCTGGTCCATGGGGGGCGAGACCCTCATGGGCCGGCTGGAGGCGCTGCTGGGCATCACCGCCGGCAACACCACCGCCAACAACGAATTCACCCTGCTCCCCTGCTGCTGCCTGGGCAACTGCGGCAACGCCCCGGCCGTGCAGGTGGGCGACCGCCAGTTCGGCCCGGTTACCCCTGAAACGGCCGCCGCGCTGCTGCACGACCTGCGCACCACCCCGCACCCCTGACGCCTGCGCCATGCGACGCCTGCTCGCCGGCATCCTGCTGTTCCTGTTGTGCATCCCTCCCTGCGTCTTCGCCGACGACACCCCTTTTCCCCGCCTCTGGAGCGGTTTTGCCACCTCGCTGGCCGGACGCAGCGCCCAGCAGCGCCACAACGCGGCCCTGGCCGGGCGCTTCATCGACGGCTTCATCATCCCGCCCGGCGGCGTGTTCAGCTTCAACGAACTGGTGGGGGGCCGCAACCGCGCCAAGGGGTACGAGGCCGCGCCGTTCCTGAACGGAGACGGCGTGCTGGAGGAGACCCCCGGCGGCGGCATCTGCCAGCTCGCCTCCACCATCTACAACGCCGGGCTCCTGGGCGGCCTGGAGGTGGTGGAGCGCCACCCCCACTCCCGCACCGTGCTGCACGTCCCGCCCGGCCGCGACGCCACCATCGCCTCGTGGCGCAAGGACCTGAAGCTGCGCAACCCTTTTCCCCACCCGCTGCTGGTCCGCATCGCCAGCGACAGCGACCGCCTGACCGTGGCGCTGCGCGCGCCGGTGGAAAAGGAGTTCAGCGTGGAGATCCTCACCGAGCAGACGCCGCTGGAAGCGCAGGCCGTGGCCGGTCCGAAGCATAAGAGGCAACCAGGGGGCAGCGGCTTCGCCACCGCCACCTGGCGGGTGACCAAGCAGGCGGGCAGCGAGCGGAAGGAACTGCTGTCCGAGGATGTCTATCCGCCCCCCAGCCGGATCATCGCCGGAGGCGGGGAATGAAAAGAGACTGCTACCACCCCCCACCCCCCTCCTCAGCGAGGAGGGGGAGTGAATATCACACCACACATCCGTTGGCCTATGGTCCCCCTCCTGGATCAGGAGGGGACAGGGGTGGTCAGATTGCGAACAGCATCATTCTTCTCATATGTGCGATTACGCTCTTTCTCGCCACCACAGCCTCTGCCGCGCCCGGCTTCACCACACCGGAACAGCAGGCGCTCGTGGCGTACGCCCGGGACTGCCTGACCGCCCGGCTGGCCAACAGCCCGGCCCCGACCCCGCCCCCGTGCGCCACCACGCAGCAGCGGGCCTGCTTCGTCACCTTTTTCAGCGGCAAGCGGGTCTTTGCCTGCTTCGGCGGCTTCTCCCCCCGCCGGGCGACCCTGGCCGAGGAGATTGCCGAGAACATCCGCCTGGCGTTGAAAAACGACGGCCGCGCCCGCACCGCCACCCGGGAGACCGCCCTCCGGGCCGGCGTGCAGATCACCTTCCCGCTGGGCCAGCCGGAACGGGTGGCGGACTACCGGGACATCGACCCGGCACGGGAAGGGATGTTCGTGGAAGGGGCAAACGGCGGGGTCGCCTTCGTACCCGGCGAGGCCCGCACGGCCAACTGGGCCTTCCGCGAGGCGCTGCGCCGCCTGGGAGAGCGCGATCCGGCGGCGGTGGCGGTGTACCGGTTCCGGGCGGAGGCGATTTCGACACGGGGACTGATAGGGAACAGGTAATTTCGATCTGGTGGTTTTCGTTTAATCCGACTCATTGCAGTACCATGGATCAGGTGCTACTATCAGTACGATTAAAATTCACTCAAGGATTGCAATACGGGACAAAACAAGCAGACATTTATACAACTGGTGATGCATGGCATGCTTGACTTGGAAGAGGGGCGTGAACTGAGTCTGGCCGATGTTAAAAAATGACTGGGACTGGCTAAGCTGACTTCGGAGGAGAATCCGAGGTCATAATACTCCGGGTCTTGTGAATTAAATTGTATTATGTCCCCGGATATCCACAGAAGGAACAAATGGAACAATTCAAAACCATATTCATAAGATATTTCACAATATTTTCATCGGTTTTGTTTGCGCTTGTTACCTTTTGGCAATACAAGGAACAAGGAAAACTTGATTTGAAGTTCTCCTTGCCATTCTCAATCTTGATTGCGACTTTAGGAGCCACAATTGCGGCGATATTCATTGGGGTCGTCAGAAAACAAGAAGCGGAACCTCCAAGGGTACAGCCATCTGAATATCTTCAAGTAGATGATCTAACCATAAATACACAGTTAAATAAAATCAGACATACTCGAATCCTATTGTTCACAATGTTTATATTGTGGCTACCATATGGTGCATTTGTCATGGCATTGAATCTACCGGAGTTCTTTATATTTGTTTACATGGCAACATTGGCAATTGTCGCATTCATCCTTCAGTTTGCTAAATGCCCAAGGTGCGGCCATTACTTCCAATTCAGAGGAGCAAAATGCGGGCAGTTGGGAGATACAGGAAGTGAAAAACTGAACATGCTATTTGGCGGTGGCTATCGTAATTTTCTTAGCAATAAGTGTTTAAATTGTGGCCTCGACATCAAGAGAAAAGAAAGCATCT
>Ga0334722_10007464_pt1 | contig 10581 bp, 10 predicted proteins | sample C3_bottom_MG_FD_207210 | JGI IMG/M metagenome (GOLD analysis project Ga0334722, IMG submission 207210) | Sediment microbial communities from Yellowstone Lake, YNP, Wyoming, USA - C3_bottom | ecosystem: Environmental > Aquatic > Freshwater > Lake > Sediment | place: USA: Wyoming | collected... | reverse complement strand
ACCCATGTGGTTGCCGGTGCGGTTCGAGTTGGCCGCCGGCTCCATGACCCAGTTGATATTGACCCCTACCAGATGCAGAAGTTCGCGGCCCAGCATGGTGATCTCGGCGGTGTCGATGCCGTAGGGGCAGAATACCGAGCAACGCCGACATTCGGTGCACTGATAGAAGTACATGAACCATTCCTTCAGCACCCCGAAGGTCATCTCGCGGCCGCCGGCTATCTTGCCAAGAAGCTTGCCGCCCAAGGTAAAGTCGTTCCGATATACCGACCGCAGGAGTTCGGCCCGGAGAACCGGCATGTTCTTGGGATCGCCGGTGCCGAGAAAGAAGTGACACTTGTCCGCGCAGGCGCCGCAACGCACGCAGCAATCCATGAAGATTTTCAGGGAACGGAATTTATCGAGCCGCTCCTTGAGCCCTTGGAGGATGATCTCCTTCCAGTTCTCGGGCAACTTCCAGTCATCGCTCTCCGGGTCCCAGTCACGCGGTTGACCAAACAGCCCAGGATGGCTGGGAAAGGTCTTTTGCGTGTGATATTCAATGATTTCTTTCTTTGCGGGATACGCATAGTTCCCCGGTTTGAATATAGCCGGGACATCCCACCAATCCTTTTTCGGAACGGCCCCGGTCATCAGGGACGGGCCCTTCGCAACACTTACGCCAAGTTTATCTGCTTTCATGATTGCCATTGTTCTTATTCCTTCTCAACTGGTATTCCGCTTTCCTTCATGAACTCTCTGAACTCGTCCTCGTATCCAGCGTAGGAGTGCGGCTTGATGTTGGGGTCATTCCATGGATTGATGTGCCGGACCATCCGGTTGTTGTTGATCATATTCCGGGTGGGGCTCATGAAGACGCCGGCCATGTGCATCAGCTTGCTGAAGGGGAAGTAGATCAGCAGGGCGCAGACCAGGAAGACATGGATGAAAAAGATTGGGCTGATCTTCCCGGCAACGATGACCGGGGCAAAATTGGTCAGGCCATGGGTGAGTTGCTTGATAGACACCACGTCGGCTCTGAAAACATAGCGCATCAGGATGCCGGTGATGGCTATGCCGAAGATCAGGAACAGCGGAAAGTAATCGGCTGGCAGCGAAATATACCGGATGTTGGAAAGAAGCACCCGGCGGAGGAACAAAAAGGCGATGGCCCCGAGAAAGATGGCGTCGGTCTGGTAGAAAACCGGCGCGCCGATCTGCAGGATGCCGTCGCCAAATTCAAGGGCGGCGACAAAGCCAGGGACCGGGTCTATAAACAGACGCATATGCCGGAGAACAATGATCAGGAAACAATAATGGAACAACAGGGCGAACAGCCAGAGAAACTTGCTGGAGCCATAGACCAGCTTTGGCCCCTCGTATATCTCCGCCTTGGTGTTGCGAAACAGGGAGCGAAACAGAAAAACCTCCAGGATCATCCTGACGATAACCCCGAATTTAGTGGAGGGGCAATCGAACTTGTTCTGTTTGATCCAAGGCAGGGAGTTGGCCTGGCCACCAGTGGTCGGAATCCGGAAGGGAACGGGTGATTTTGCCCAGTACAGCACGCGATAGACAACCCCTCCCAAAAAGAGAGCAAAGGCAAGATAGGGCAAGATGATCCCCACCAGCGCCTGCCCACCCGACACCTGGGCGGCCGCCAGGGCGACCGCGATAAGCGCCAACACTGCGATGAATGGACTCAGAATTCTCATTTACTGTTACCTCGCATCGATGATTACTACACATTAATGGTTTTAAGCTCCGCCTTCCGGGCGGTATTTTCTTCCATCAGTTTCGAAGGGCAACCGCGATCCGCTGCGATATGGTTGCCGCTTTTGATCTCCGCGATCCGGGTTTTATAGAGCCTTTCCCGGCTGGCGGCATACAGGTCGAACATGGTGTAGGCCAGGATATCGGCTTTTTCTTCAAAAGCCTGCCAACCTTCAAGGTCCGCCACTTTTTCTTTGCGGCACACAGACTTCACCACCCTTTTCAGGGTATAGGCCATGGAGACCGCCTCGGACGGGGCAAAGGTTTGCACGGCCCGGATCTGAACCAACTGCTCCAAGGCCGCAACGATCTTTTCGGCCTCGTTCTTTTCGAAAAGCAAGTTATATACTTCCCAGAGGCTGCTTTTCACCGCGCAGCCCACCGGGTTGGCAAACTGGTCCTTAACTTTTTTAAAGATCCGGGCGCCATCCTCCGGGTAGGTCTCCAGCACCTGATCGACCCAAGCCTCGAGAATTTCGCCTTTATTTTCGATGAGCAGTTCTTGCAACAGCATGAGTTCCCTTCTTGAGATCCCTGTTTTTTGGGGAAAAACCCCTATATTCTGAATGATCATTCAGAATATGAAAGGCATTGGTAGCACGTTTCAATTCAGATTTCAACAAGAAAAAAATTGTGGGGGAAGGACCGCAAGTTACGAAATGGTGTCGAGAAGAATCCCAGCTTCCTGCTGAAGATTTTTTAGGAGAACCGGCAGGTCGTTCAGGTCGATAACCACATCGCCGATAATGGCGCATTGCTCATTGCCGGTGCAGTCATAGACATCAAGGGAATAACCAAGCTCGTCTTTGATGAGTACAAGATGGATGAAAATTTTCTGGTTTTCCAGGTGGGAGTTGACCTGCTCCACCAGACGCCGCACTGCGGTTTCCTCGGTGGAGGGGAAAAGGGCTTGCCCCTGCTGACGGCGCTCCTCCCTGTTGCGCTGCCATTCCCGAGCGAAGGCGCCGATGCGGGCCACCGGGGTAAGGCCGTCGATGGGCTCGACCTTTTTTTCAGAGCGATAGGGATCGATCCGTATCGGGCGAGGAAATTTGATCTCATCGGAAATAACCATTGTTCCCCCTCCTTGGCCGTTTCCTTGTCGGTTGTTCCTGCTTCTCCTTGATATTCTGCCACAATACCCATCGACAGTATTGCCGACGAACTATAATAATTTAGCCTTTAGTCTCAAATCTCCAGCTCCGCGCCTTCCCTGGCAAAAAAAATCTCCGTGCCCCCCTGCCCTGCCGCCACGCAATATTTCCCCGACAAAACGTCGATCTGGGCATCGGTGCGCATGGGATCATGATGAAACAGGGCCAGGGATTTCACCCCGGCGCGGGTGGCGGCGGCAATGGCATGCTCAAAGGAGGAATGGCCCCAGCCCATAAATCTGGCCGTGTATTCCTCTTGGGTGTACTGGGAGTCATGCACCAAAAGGTCCACCCCGGAAAAAAACTGCTCCAAAACACCATTTTGTTCCTGGGCCACCAACTCGCCCTCGGTGGCCATGCCTTCGTCATAGGAAGGATCTTCCCGATCCGTGCAGAAAACATTGCGAAACGGCTCGGTATCATAGGCGGTGCAGATCGTCTTCCCCCGCCAGGCAAAGCGATAGCCAAGACAAAGGATGGGATGATTCAAGTATTTGGCCGTCACGGTAATGCCGTCGCCCAGATCAAGCTCCCCCTCCTTGAGATCATTATACTCAATCTTGGCGGCGAGTTCCGCCTGGCGAACCGGAAAATAACGGTAGGTCAACTGACCGCCCACGATCTTTTCCAGGGTGTCGCCCTCAAAGCTGACCGGGCCATGAACCCTGATGACGCTGCCAGGCACATAGATGGGGGTGAAAAAAGGAAAGCCCATGATGTGATCCCAATGGGTGTGAGTCAAGAAAATATCCGTGTTGAGCGGACCCTTCTTGAAATCGTTGGCCATCATGAAATTGCCCAGCTCCCGAATCCCGGAACCGGCGTCGATGATGATGAGCCGATTGATCTCCGGAAAACGAAGCTCCAGGCAGGCCGTGTTCCCCCCATACTTCATGGTATTGGGGCCAGGGCAAGGGATGGAGCCCCTGACTCCCCAAAATCTGACCTTCATGCTCATGCTGTCTCCCTGGCGACCTGAAGAAAAACCTGGGCCTTTTCGATTTCCTGCTGCACAACCAGGTGCAGGCCTGAAAGATCAAGCCATTTCAGGCCGATCTGGGTGAGAAGCTCGTTGACCCTTGACATATCCGGGTAGCGGTCCCCAGCGGAACCGATGTCAAAAAGGTTGGCGTAGATGTTCGCCAGGGACACCACCGCAACCAGCTGCTGGTTATTTGCCGAGGCGTTTTCCGGGACGTGATGGAAGCGGAGCAGTTCGGTGAGGGCCAGGTTGAGCTGCCACTTGTCGGCGATCATCTTCCCGGCCCGGCTATGGTCGAAGCCCAAAATCATCTCCTCGGCTCTCGACAGCGGCCCCTGCTCAATGGCGGACAACTCCAGGGCCTGTCGATATTCCTCGGCAAAACAGTTGTTCAACGGGATTTTCCCCAGATCGTGGAGCAGCCCGGCCACAAAAAACTCCTCCTGCATCATGCCGGGGATTCCCTTTAGGCCCGCCAGGGCCTTGGCCATGACCCCCACGCAGAGGGAGTGGGTCCAGAACGCATCCATGGACAGCGAGCGGAAGGAGTCTTGTCTGCCCATGCTGCCCAGGACCGCGGTGCTCAAGGCCAGGTTTTTCACGGTGTTGATCCCGAGCATGATGATCGCCCTGGTAAGGGAACTGATCTGATTGGGCAGGGAATAATAGGCCGAGTTGATGAGCTTGAGCACCTGTCCGGTCAGGACCGGGTCCAGGGCGATAACCCGGTTGAGGTCGTTGGCCGAGGTGTTGGGATGATTGCAGACCTCAAGAACCTTTGTCACCGTGGTGGACAGGCTCGGCATCCGCTCGATATATTTCTGGATCAGCGCGAAGCGCTGTTCGTTGGTCAGGGGAACCCCGGGCATCGGCAGAACCTGTTGTTCTAATTTAGACGCAAGTGATTACGGAGCAAGAGCCAAGGCGAAAACCTGCGCCCCACGATCGCTTACATTTTGACCATAGTAGCGGAGTCGGACCGTGCGGTCAAGGAAGGGCCGCTCAACAATCGTGCTTTATGAGAAAATCGCGAACCATTTCGTTCATGATCTCGATTCTGGGCCGCCCGGTTTCATGGACAATGATCCAGACGCAGCGTTGAAAGGCCCGAAAAAGATCGCAGTCCACCTGGAGAGTCAGACGTTCGGTTTCTCCGGCGGGATCAGCGGTCTGCCTCGGGTCAGGATCAAGAGCCACAATCAGCATCCTTCCTGTCGATTAAAGGCCACCGCCTCGGCATAGGTGACGCCGGTCCCGCCGAAGATGTCAAGGGCGCTGCCGATGGTGGCGTCCAGGCGGTTTAGCCCCAGTTCCTTGACCCGATAGAGATCGGCCAGATTCTTCACCCCGCCCGCATAGGTGGTGGGGATGGGGCTGAAACGGCCAAGCAGCGCGGTGAGTTCTTCCTCGATCCCCGCGCATTTGCCCTCCACGTCAACGGCGTGGATCAAAAACTCGCGGCAATACCCGGCGAAATACGCCAGGGACTCTTCTGAAACCGTCACCTGGGTGAACTTCTGCCAGCGGTCGGTAACGATATAATAGGCCTTTCCCTTTTTCCGGCAGCTTAAGTCAAGGGCCAGCCTGTCCCTGCCCACAGCCCGGACCAGCTCTTTCAGTCGGTCTTCGTGCACCTGCCCGTCCTTGAACACCGCCGAGGTGACGATCACCGCGCTTGCCCCCAGATCCAGCCAATGGCCAGCATTGTCGGCGCTAATCCCGCCGCCCACCTGCAACCCCCCGGGAAAGGCCTGCAAAGCCTCGGCCGCCGCCGCTTCGTTGCCTGGCCCCAGCATGATCACATGGCCGTCGTACAGCCCGTCACGCCGATACATGGCGGCATAATGGGCGGCGGACCGGTCCGAAGAAAAGTTGGTGGTCAGCTCCCCCGGTTGCGCATCGGAGAGGGTTGAGCCGACAATCTGCTTTACCCGGCCATGGTGGAGGTCAATGCATGGTCTGAATTTCATGGGCTATCATCTGTTCTGGGGCAACTGGCTGTTTTTCTGGCAAGAATAGCCTCTTCTCGGAGAAAAGGCCAACAAAAAAGGCGGACAGCTTACGCCGCCCACCTTGTGCAAATCCATTCTTTCCCGCAAACTACTACTTGCAGTCTTCCCTGATCATGAGAGTTCTGGGATCAAGCTTGAGCCGCTTGCCGCATTTGCTCACCGCCGCTGACCCCTTGATGATCTTCAGGTCAAGACACTCGCTTTGCGAGATGGGCTGGAGGAGAACAATGGTATTGAACAAATCCTCCAAGCCGCCGCAGGGGGCAGGCACTCCGGCTTGGCTGTCGGAGCCCTCGTCGCACACGGCGGAAAACCAGATCTGCATGGCCATGGCCTTGGCCATCTCCCGCATCCCTTCCAGCGCCGCGCGGTCGGTTTTGGCAAAGTCAAAGCCGTCAACCACCATGCAGCTAGGCTTGATGACGTTTTGCTGAGTAAGGTCATGCAGCCGCTCTTCCAGCTTGGCCCGGCTGAACTTGGACTCGTTGAAGGTAATAATCATCCGGTTGCGCATGATCGCATCGTGGATTTCCCCGGCATTGTCAAGTTTGCAGACCTCGGCGATATCCTTGAACATGTCGTCATACCAGAGCTTGGTCTTGTCAAGGCTCTGTCCGACACTGACATGGACAACCTGCTTGTCGTTCATCAGGCTGTCCAGGGCGATCTGCACCAGCAACGCGGTTTTGCCCATCCCCGCCCGCGCCATGACCAAGCCCATCCGGCTGGATTCCTTGGCGTCGCTTTCACCCTTCAGGTGGCGGATGGGATTCTTTTCAATCAGGTCTTGTTTCAGCATGGCGGTATCCTATTTTTTATTTTTCTGAGCCTTGGCGATCAACTCTTCGGCAACGCTCTTGGGCACCTGTCGGTAGGTGGCGAATTCCATGGTAAACTCAGCCTTGCCCTGGGTCAGAGAACGCAGATCGGTTGAGTAGCCAAACATCTCGGAAAGCGGGACCTCGGCCTCGATGGAGGTGTAAGCGTCTTCCTCGTTGGTGCCGATAATCATGCCGCGCCGCTGGTTCAAGCTGCCCATGATCGAGCCCTGGAACTCGGTGGGGCCCTCGACCGCAACCTTCATGATCGGCTCCATGATCACCGGCTTGGCCTTGGCGTAAGCCTCCTTGAAGCCGCCCATGGCGGCGAGCTGGAAGGCGATATCCGAGGAGTCCACGGCATGGGAGGCGCCGTCGTTGATGGCGCAACGCACCCCGGTAACATGGGCGCCGATGAGAGCCCCCTTGTCCAAGCACTTCTGAAAGCCCTTGTCGCAGGAGGGGATGTACTCACGGGGCACTGAGCCGCCGACAATCTGATCGACAAATTCGTATTCGCCCTCTTCCAGGGGCTCGATGAAGCCGGCAACCCGACCGAACTGGCCGGAGCCGCCGGTCTGCTTCTTGTGGGTATAGTTGAACTCGGCCCGCTGGGTGATGGTCTCCCGGTAGGCAACCTGGGGCGCGCCCACCGTTACCTCGGCCTTGTATTCACGCTTCATCCGCTCGACATAGACGTCAAGATGCAGCTCGCCCATGCCGGAGATGATGGTTTCCATGGTCTCGGCATCCACATAGGTCTTAAAGGTGGGGTCTTCCTTGGTGAAACGGTTCAGGGCCTTGGACATGTTGTCCTGGGCCTTGTTGTCGATCGGAGTAATGGATAGGGAGATAACCGGCTCCGGCACATGCATGGAGCTCATGGAGAAATTGTAATCCCCTTGGGTGAAGGTGTCGCCGGAGGCACAATCAATGCCGAACAGGGCGACGATATCGCCGGACCCGGCTTCTTCAATCTCCTCCATCTCGTCGGAATGCATCCGCACCAGACGACCAACCTTGGCCTTCTTGCCGGTTCGGACATTGACGATGGAATCGCCTTTTTTCAGGGTGCCCTGGTAGGTGCGCACATAGGTAAGCTGCCCGTATCGGCCATCCTCAAGCTTGAAGGCCAGGGCCAGCAAGGGATCGCTCGAGAGGTTGCTCACCTTGACCTCGGCCTCGTCATGATCCAGATCCAGAGCGAAGTTCTCAACATCGGTTGGGCAGGGGAGATAGGCGTTAACCGCGTCGAGCAGGAGCTGCACCCCTTTGTTCTTGTAGGCTGTGCCCATCATCACCGGGGTGAATTCCAGGGCCAGGGTGCCCTGACGGATCGCGGCCATGATCATCTCCTCGGTGGGCGTGCCTTCGAGCACGGCCTCCATCAATTCGTCGGAAAACATGGAAACCGCGTCCAGCATCTCTTCCCGCTTGGCGTCGCATTCAGCCTTGTACTTGGCAGGGATCTCCTCTTCGCGGATTTTATCGCCGTTTTCCCCGTCAAAATAAATGGCCTTCATCCGAACCAGATCGACAAGCCCCTGCATATCGCCCTCAAGACCCATGGGCACCTGGATAGGCACGGCGTTCAGACCCAGCTTCTCGCGCAGCTGCTTGATGACCCTGTCTGGATTGGCGCCGGTGCGGTCGCATTTATTGATAAAGGCCACGCGGGGAACCCGGTAGCGGGTCATCTGCCGGTTGACCGTGATGGACTGCGACTGCACCCCGCCGACGGAACAGAGAATCAGCACCGCGCCGTCGAGCACGCGCAGGGCCCGCTCAACCTCGATGGTGAAATCCACGTGTCCCGGGGTGTCAATAATGTTGATGGCATGGTCCTTCCAGTCGCAATAGGTGGCGGCGGAACAGATGGTGATGCCCCGCTCCCGCTCCAGCTCCATGGAGTCCATCTTGGCGCCGACGCCGTCCTTGCCGCGCACTTCATGGATTGCATGAATACGCTGGGTATAAAAAAGAATGCGCTCGGTCAGGGTGGTTTTTCCCGAGTCGATATGGGCGCTGATTCCAATGTTGCGGACCTTCGTAATGTCTCTCATGGTAATTCTTCCACTCCATTCATGCAGTTGCGCGGTTATGCCTGGCGCCGGTCAAGGCACCATACCTTGGCAAACCGGCTACTAAAAAACGGCCCTGGTCTGGGGCCGCAGGGACAGTCTTTTTAAGAACCGGCACTTTTACCCCTAAGCTCGGTTGCTGTCAAGGGAAAAATTCGGCGCATTCGCACGCAGTTACTGGTGGCGAGGAGGGGTGAAAGATGGGAGATGGAGGAGAAAAATGCGTAAAAATATGCTTCAGCCTCAGATCACGCCACTCTCTTTCTTCATTTTTTATGACTTGTGCGGTATATTGACAAAATCCGCTCTCCTGCCGGAGAGCCCCCCAGAAGAACCGAAAGAGGAGCCGCCATGCCGTATGTAAGCATCCGCCTTGCAGGCACGTTGAGCAGGGAGCAAAAAGAGGAGATGTGCGCCGGGGTAACAAAGGTGATCGCCGAGGTGACCAAAAAACCGGCGGACTCCATCCTGATTTTCGTGGACGAGGAACAGCACGACAATATCGCCAAAGGCGGCAAGCTCCTCAAAAAACCTGTCTGATGGCCCAGCTCTCCTTGCTGAACATCTCCGGCAAAGACGCGGTCCGGCAACGCCTGCAGGCGTTGCGCCGGGAGCTGAATCTCCATGCCCACCGCTATTACGTGCTGGACGATCCCATCCTTGCCGATGCTGAGTACGACCGGCTTTTTCAAGAACTGGTGGCGCTGGAGCAGCAGCATCCCGAACTGATTACCCCCGATTCGCCCAGTCAAAGGGTGGGCGGGGCGCCGCTTGCCCAGTTTGCCACGGTGGCGCATACCGTGCCCATGCTGAGCCTGGAGAACGCCTTTGCCGCCGAGGAGCTCGTGGATTTTGAAGAACGCCTCTTCCGCTTTTTGCAAAGCAGGGCGCCGATCTCCTATGTAACCGAGCCCAAGCTCGACGGGCTGGCCGTTGAACTCGTCTATGAAGACGGGCTGTTTGTCCTTGGCTCCACCCGCGGGGACGGCCTGATCGGCGAAGAGATCACCCAGAACCTGAAAACCATCCCGACCATCCCCTTGCGGCTTCTGGCCCGGGATGGTGAGACTGTCCCAAAACGGCTTGCGGTGCGGGGCGAAGTCTTTATCGGCGTGGCGGCTTTCAAAAAACTCAATGAAGAGCGCGGCCAGGCAGGGGAAAGTCTTTTTGCCAACCCCCGTAATGCCGCCGCCGGTTCCCTGCGCCAGCTTGACCCCAAAATAACCGCCACCCGCCCCCTTGATTTTTACGCCTATGGGGTGAGCGATCCGATGGCCCTGCCTTGCAAGAATCAGCACGAGCTGCTCGGGTACCTGGGCCGCCTCGGCTTCAAGGCCAACCCCTTGGTCCATCCCTGCCAGAGCATCGCGGAGGTAATCCGCCAGTTCGCCCTGCTCCAGGATCAACGCCCGACGCTGACCTATGATATCGACGGCATGGTGGTCAAGGTCAACGACTTTGCCCTGCAAGAACGCTTAGGAGCCAAGGCCCGCAGTCCGCGCTGGGCAATCGCCGCCAAGTTTCCCGCCTCCCAGGCCACCACCCGGCTACTTGCCGTTGAGTTCGGGGTGGGGCGGACCGGGGCAATCACCCCGGTGGCCATCCTGGAACCGGTAAAGATCGGTGGAGTTACGGTGCGCCGGGCCACCCTGCACAACGAGGACGAGCTGCGCCGGAAAGGACTGATGCTCGGCGACACCGTCCTGGTCCAGCGGGCAGGCGATGTCATCCCGGAAGTGGTCAAGCCGGTGACGGAAAAACGGACCGGCCAGGAGCAGGCCA
>Ga0334722_10007463_pt1 | contig 10581 bp, 8 predicted proteins | sample C3_bottom_MG_FD_207210 | JGI IMG/M metagenome (GOLD analysis project Ga0334722, IMG submission 207210) | Sediment microbial communities from Yellowstone Lake, YNP, Wyoming, USA - C3_bottom | ecosystem: Environmental > Aquatic > Freshwater > Lake > Sediment | place: USA: Wyoming | collected... | reverse complement strand
GCGTCACGGCTCGTCGAGCGGTTCAACCGTCCCGTCGTGCTCGTCGCAGGGGGCGGCGGGGAAGCATGGAAGGGATCGGGCCGCTCGATCTCTGCGTTCGACCTGCACGGCGCTCTCGGTGCCTGCGCGGCTCACCTCGAGCGTTTCGGCGGTCATCGTGCCGCCGCCGGTCTGTCGATCCTGCCGGAACGGCTCGAGGCGTTCGCGGAGGCGTTCGCGGCGCACGCGGATTCGGTTCTCACCGACGAGGATCTCCGCCCGGTCACGGTGGTGGACGCCGTCGTGCCCGCGTCGGCGCTGACGCTCGACCTCGCCCAGGAGCTCGACCGGCTGGCGCCATTCGGGTTGGGGAACCCCGACGTGACGCTGCTCGTCGCGAGTTGCGAGGCGGTCGAGCCGAATGTCGTCGGGGAGGGAAAGCACCTTCGCTTCCGCGTCCGGCAGAACGGCCGTGACGCTGGCAGCGCGATTGCGTTCGGCATGGGAGGGCAGCTCGACCGAGTCCGCGCGGAAGGCCGCTTCGATGTCGTCTTTCGTCTCAAGGAGAACCGCTGGAACGGCACCGTCGCGCCGCAACTCGTCGTGCGGCGTCTGTTCGACTCACCTCCCCGTTACGAGGAGCTGCGCGACTGGCTGGCCGAGCTGTGGCGGGCCGGCGAGAGCAGCTGGACATCCGAGGCGCGAGCGGTGTTCGGCGAGCTCGGTCTCGACGGAGTGGGCGGAGGTCGCAGGCAGCTGCTCGAGTCGGAGGCGTTCCGCGCGCTGCTCGCCCAAGCCGACGTCCAGCTTCCCCGAGCGGCGTAAGTTCTTCGCGCGATCGGAAGTCTGCTCCCGCGGATTTCCGATCTGCGCTAACGAGCGGTCACGCGTGCGAGCTCGAGGAGGAATCGGCGGAGCCGCCGACGCTCGATGTAGTGCCGGAGGTACTGCATGAGACACTCAGCTTCGCCGCTTCTCGCGCCGATCCTGTCCCCAGAACGGGTGAAAGTACACTGATCTCATGGCAGTCCTCGACGCCGAACGCCACCACGAGCATCTCGTCAGCGAGCTGATCGCCCGCGTCGAGAGCTACAACCCCGGCGTCGACAAGGAATTGATCCGGCGGGCCTTCGACTTCGCCGAGCTCCACCATCGCGGCCAGTCGCGCCGCTCAGGCGAAGAGTTCGTCAACCATCCGTGGGCGGTCGCGCAGATCTGCGCCGAGCTCCACCTGGACGAGCAGACGATCGCCGCGGCCCTCCTCCACGACATCGTCGAGGACACGGACGTCGAGCCCGACGAGCTGCGGGCAGAGTTCGGCCCGGAGATCTCGAGCCTCGTCGAGGGCGTCACGAAGCTGACGCGCACCACCTTCCAGAGCCGCGAGCAGTCGGAGGCGGAGAACTACCGGAAGATGATCGTCGCGATGGCGCAGGACGTGCGCGTCATCCTGATCAAGCTCGCCGACCGCCTGCACAACCTGCGCACGATCGAGTACCTCGGCAAGCAGAAGCAGGTGCAGAAGGCGAAAGAGGCGCTCGAGGTGTACGCGCCGCTCGCACACCGCCTCGGCATCCACCATCTCAAGTGGGAGCTCGAGGATCTCTCCTTCCAAGTGCTCCACCCGCGCAAGTACTCGGAGATCAAGGCGATGGTCGCGGACAGGCGCGCCGACCGCGACACCCAGGTCGACAGAGCGGCAGGAATGCTGCGCGCGGAGCTCGAGAAGTCCGATCCCCCGATCCCGGCAGACATCTTCGGTCGCGCGAAGCACTTCTACTCGATCTACGACAAGATGGCCAAGAAGGGCCGCGAGTTCAACGAGATCTACGACCTGACGGCGATGCGGGTGATCGTCGAGCGCGCGGGGGAGGAGGGGACGCGCGACTGCTACGCCGCGCTCGGGATCATCCACTCGCTCTGGAAGCCGCTGCCGGGACGGTTCAAGGACTTCATCGCGATGCCGAAGCTGAACCGCTACCGCTCGTTGCACACGACGGTGATCGGTCCCAGTGGGACGCCGCTGGAGATCCAGGTGCGCACCCGCGAGATGCACGAGGAGGCCGAGCTCGGGATCGCCGCGCACTGGCTCTACAAGCGCGGCCGCGCCGCGAAGGGCGACGACGAATGGGTCACCTGGGTGAAGACGCTGATGGACTGGCAGGGCGATGAACAGGACGCGGCCGAGTACATGCGTACGCTCCGCACCGATCTTTTCGCCGACGAGGTGTACGTCTTCACACCGAAGGGCGACGTGAAGACGCTCCCCTCCGGCGCGACGCCGATCGACTTCGCGTACGCGGTGCACACGGACGTCGGCCACCGCACCGTGGGGGCGAAGGTGGGAGGCCGGATCGTGCCGCTGCACTACCGGCTCAAGAACGGCGACATCGTCGAGGTGCTGACGTCGAAGTCGGGCCGCGGGCCGTCTCGCGACTGGATGTCACTCGCGGCGTCGTCTCGCGCGCGCAACAAGATCCGCCAGTGGTACCAGCGTGAGACGCGCGGTGAAACCGAGCAGAAAGGCCGCGAGGCACTCGACCAGGCGCTGAAGGCGCAGAACCTCCCGTACCGCAAGCTGCAGGGTTCGGCGGTGCTCGCACAGGTGATACGCGAGACGGGCTTCAAGAAGGCGGAGGACTTCTACATCGCGCTCGGCTCCGGGAAGCTCGGGGCGGGCACGATCGTCAACAAGGTGCTGAACCGCTTGAAGACCGAGGAGGTCGCCTCGGAGCCGGCGATCACGCTGAAGGCGCCGAAGGCACGCTCGACGGTTGCCGGCGACTCGCTCGGCATCGTCGTCCCCGGCGTCGAGGACGTGCTCGTGAGGCTCGCGAAGTGCTGCACACCGGTGCCGGGAGATTCGATCGCGGGCTACATCTCGCTCGGCCGCGGCATCACGATCCACCGTAAGGACTGCCCGAACGTGCGGGCGTTGATGCGTAACCCGGAGCGGTTCACGCCGGTCGAGTGGGAGACTGGAACCGCGACTGCGAGCTTCCGCGTGCAGATCGCGGTCGAGGCGTGGGATCGCGCCCGACTGCTCGAGGACGTCGCGCGGACGTTCGCCGAGCACGGCGCCAACATCGTCTCCTACGGCGGGGCCGTCGAGGACGGGATGGCGAAGAACTGGTACACCGCCGAGCTCGGCGACGTGAAGGACCTGCGCGCACTCTTGACGACGCTGCGCAACCTCGAGGCCGTCTTCGACGCGTATCGCGTGACGCCCTGAGTTCGTTGCGCAAGGTCGGGATCCGCGTAGCCGCGGATCCCGCCCGCGCGAAGATCCCTGAAGGCGCCGCCCGCGGCGCAAAGAGCAAGAGACCTGGGGTCAGACCTTCGGGTCTGACCCCGGTTGAGGTTTGTTGGCGCAAGGTCGGGATCCGGGGTTACGCGGATCCCAGCCTTGCGCCAGAGGCATAGGATCGGGCCAGCGCCGACGGCGGCGCGGACAGCTCACCAACGGAGGTGCATGCGTCATGGCGGAGATGCGCGGTGCCGACCTCGTCGTCGAGTACCTGATCCGCGAGAAGGTTCCCTACCTGTTCGGCTACGCGGGGCACGGCGCGGTCGGGCTCCTCGACGGGGTGTACGACCGGCAGGACGAGATCAAGGTCGTCTTCCCGCGCATCGAGTCGGGCGCCGGGTACATGGCAGACGCGTACTACCGCGTCAGCCACGAACTGATTCCCGTCTACACGTCGACGGGGCCCGGGCCGATGCTGCTCACGGTCGCGATGGGGAACGCGTTCTACGACTCGTCCGCCTTCATCGCCATCACCGGCCAGGTGGCGACGACGCAGTACGACTCCGGCGCGCTCCAGGAGGAGTACCGCCACTACCAGTCCGACTTCCCGAGCATCGCCAAGGTGCTGACGAAGCGGAGCTTCCAGGCGCACTCCGTGGGCGATCTTGCAAAGTTCCTGCCCAAGGCCTTCAAGCTCGCTCGCACAGGCCGCCCGGGCCCCGTCCACATCGACGTCCCCTACGACCTCTGGGTGACGAAGGCCGATGTCGAGGTGCCCGAGCCCTTCGAGCGCTCGCTCATGCTCAACTGGCGCACGCCCGGCTCGCCCGAGGCGGTCGCGAAGGCGCTCGAGATGCTGCTCGGAGCGCGCCGCCCGCTCATCCTCGCCGGCGGCGGGGTGATCCTGTCCGAGGCGTGCGCCGACCTGAAGGCTTTCGCCGAGCACGCGAACGTGCCCGTCTACACCTCGTTCATGGGCAAAGGCGCGCTGTCCCCCGACAACCCGCTGCATCTCGGTATTGCCGGCTGCTGGGGCGAGTATCCCGCGCAGGAGGCCGCGCGCAACGCCGATGTCATTCTCGCGCTCGGCTGCCGCTTCTCCGACATTCACTCCTCGTCGTGGCTCCCGGGCTACACGTACAACATCCCGCCGACGAAGCTGATCCACGTCGACATCGACCCGCAGGAGATCGGGCGCAACTACCCGACCGAGCTCGGGATCATCGGGGACGCGCGCGAGGTGCTCCGCCAGCTCCTCGAAATGGCCGAGAAGAAGGGCCCGCGCCGCGAGCGCTCCCCATGGCACGACCAGATCGAGGCCTACAAAGAGGAATGGACGAACTTCATCGAGCAGGAAAAGGCCTCCGACGCCGTCCCGATCGACCCGCGCCGCGTGATCAAGGAGCTCCGCGCCGCCGCGCCCGAGAACACGCTGATGATCACTGACACCGGCAACCATCAGACGTGGGTCGAGCAGTACTGGGACGCGCCTGCAGACCGTATGGTCTTCACGCCCGGCGGCTTTGCCGGCATGGGCTTCGGTACCTACGGCGTGCTCGGGCTCAAGCTCGCGCGGCCGGAGCAGCCGGCGATCTGCGTTACGAGCGACGGCAGCTTCATGATGTTCCCCGGCGCCGTGGCCACCGCGACCGAGTACGACATCCCGGCCGTCTGGGTGATCCTCAACAACTACACGATTGGCGTCATCCGTGACCTGCAGCGGTTCTACATGGACGGCCGCGAGATCGGCACGAGCTTCGTCAAGCAGTCGACGGGAGAGTTCTGGAATCCGGACTTCGCCGCCATGGCACAGGCGATGGGGGCCGGCGGGATCTCGGTCGACCACCCGTCCGAGCTCGCCGGCGCTCTCGAGACGGCGCTGTCGGCGGGCACGCCGTACGTCGTCGACGTGAAGGTGAACCGTGACACCGCTGTGCCGCTGATCGGGACCTGGCACTTCGCTCCGATCCCGCAAGCGGAGCCCACCTTCGGTAAGCCGCTTATCCTCAGCTGATCGACCCGTACCCGTTCACCGCGATCGTCGGGCAGGAGCGCCTCAAGCGGGCGCTCCTTCAGAACGCCGTCAACCCGGCGGTGGGCGGCGTTCTGATCGAGGGGCCGAGTGGCACCGGGAAGTCGACGGCGGTGCGCGGACTCGCGGCATTGCTCCCCGAGATCGATGTCGTCGCCGACTGTCCTTTCTCATGTGATCCCGCTGCGCCGTGCCGTGTCTGCGCTGTGCGGCGGGAGTATGGGGAGGAGCTGCCCGTCGCGCGCCGGCGGGTTCGAGTCGTCACCCTGCCGCTGAACGCGACCGAGGATCGCGTCTCAGGCTCGGTCGACATCGCCCGCGCGCTGCGCGAGGGCATCGCGGCGCTCGAGCCGGGGCTCCTCGCGGAGGCGAACCGCGGGATCCTCTACGTGGACGAGATCAACCTCCTCGACGACTACCTCTGCGACGTTCTCCTCGACGCGGCCGCGCTCGGCGTCAACGTCGTCGAGCGCGAAGGCGTTTCCGTCTCGCATCCCGCGCGTTTCCTGCTCGTCGGCACGATGAATCCGGAGGAAGGTGAGCTCCGGCCGCAGCTCGCCGACCGCATCGGCCTCCGGGTCGTCGTCGAGCCGATCCTCGACCCAGACGAACGTGCCGAGGTGATGCGCCGCAGGGAGGCCTACTCGGCTGCCCCGGCCCCCTTCGTGGCGTCGGCGTCTGAGGCCCAAGACACACTCGCGGGGGCGTTGCAGTCGGCTCGCGAGCGGGTCGGCACGGTCAGGGTGGCCGGCGAGCTCTATCGCGCGATCGCGCAACTCGTCGTGCGCTCGGGCGTCCACAGCCATCGTGCCGACGTGACCATTCTCGAGAGCGCGAAGGCGCAGGCTGCGCTCGCGGGACGATCGTCCGTGACCGTGGACGACATCTTCGACGCAGCCACGAGTGCGCTGCCGCACCGCCTCGCAGTCGACCCGTTCGACGCAGCGGCCAGAATCGACGAGCGGATTCTCCGGCGCGTGCTGGACGAGGTCGCCGACGTCTCGGTAGACGAAAAAAAAGCGGCGGGCCGGGCGACACCGGCTCCCACCAAAACGTAGAGATCCTGGATGCGCCTCCAGCAATCGCAGCGGTGGAGCTGGACGTCGGGCGCGTGTTCGGACGCCCGCAGCGGGCCGACCGGCACGAGCGCGGAGCAATCGGCAAGCGCGACCGATCGCTTGTCGCGCTCCGACGTGGCAAGCATTCTCGTCACCGTCTGCTGCGGCCGGGAGATGCCGACGTCGCCGTCGACGCCACCTTGAGGGCCGCGGCCGTGCGTGTCGGACGCCAGGCCGGTGCGCTCGAGGTCACCAAGGAGGATCTCCGTCGTCGCGTGCGCGAGCACCGGGTGCCGTTCGAGCTCTGCGTCGTCGTCGACAACAGCTACTCGCTCCATGCCGATCGGCTCGTCGAGAAGGTAAAGGGTCTCGTGTTCGCTCTGCTCGAGGACGCGGTCGGGCGTCGCGATCGCGTCTCTCTCGTCGCGTTCAGGTCCGGCGTGCCCGACGCCGCGGTGGCGTTGAGACCGACTTCGAGCATCCGGCTGGCTGCCGCGCGTCTACGGGACATCCCATTGAGCGGCCGCACGCCGCTGCCGCACGCCCTCTCCGTCGCGCGGCGCCTGCTCCGGCAGGAGCTCGCGAAGCGCCCGAACGCACGTCCGGTCGCTGTCGTCGTCAGCGACGGCCTACCCAACGTTCCGTTGCGTGCAGGGGGGAATGCCCTCGAGGATGTCCTAGCGGAAGGACGCGCGCTGCGGCGCGCCGGCATCGCCTGCCTCGTACTCGATGCGACGCCGCCCGGTCAGCCCTCGACGCAGAGCTGCGGAAGAGCGCTTGCGGACGCGGCAGGCGGGGTCCACCTGCCGCTCGCCGACGTCGCCCCGGGCGTCTTCCTGGACGCGCTCGTGAAGATGCCCTAGATGTAGTTCCCAACAGACTGAACAGCCATGCCGCCGTGTATCTGTTAGAAGCTCAGACAATGGTCGTGCTCGACCGGGATCAGGCTGTCCTTCTCGAAGCGCTGCTCGACGAGCGGCTCGAGGGCGTGGCGATAGGTTCGCCTCCACAAGCGATCGACGCGCTCGCGGCGGCGGGGCTGCTCGACCCTGGGTCGCGTCGTCATGCCACCGAGCAGCTCGCTCCCTGGCGGACGGAACGGCGCATCGAGTGGGCGGTACAGACGGTCACGCAGGGAGAGCTGCTGGCCGCGTTCGCCGACCACTGTGAGCGCGAGCTGGAGGACGTCGAGGTGGTCGAACGGACGCCTGACCTGCTTGTCGCGCGCTGGCGCCGCGAGACGAGCCGCCTCGAGCTGCGGGCAGGGTTCCTCGGCTTCGAGCATCTCGCCTCCGAGACTCCGACGATGCTGCTCGGCGACGCCGAGTCCGACTCTGACCGGCTCGTGGAGGCCTTCGTCGACGACGCCGATCTGCGCAGCCGGCTCGTCGTGTGCGATCTCGGTCGACTCGAGCGCGTTGGTGCCGTCCGCTCGAGCGTCTTCGTCTACCTCGAGTGGTTCCTCCGCGATGCCTACGGCGTCAAGCTGCTCCCCGCCGCCGCGTTCACCCAGGGTCTCATCAACAAGGGTGTGATCTCGCTGGGCATGGGCTAGTCAAACGCAGCCCGCTGCCAGACGCGTCAGGATCGTTGTGGAAAACCTGGGAGGGTACGGATCGCCTCGAGATCGTCGTCCTTCTGAGCCCAGTCGTTGAAGCCGGGCTCGAGCTCGACGGAGCGCGCCACGTGCGCGAGTGCGTTCTCGTGCCGGCCGGCAAGAGCCTCGAAGCACGCGAGCGAGTAGAGCATGCCCGCATGGTCGGGGTACTTCTGTGCCCCCTCTTCGAGGAAGGCGATCGCGCCGTCCCAGTCCTGGCTCGCCCGGAAGCGCTCGGCGTAGAAGTACCACTCCCAGGCGGACGGCGAGTACGGCTCCCCGGGCTTGCCCCCGATCGCGAGCACAGCGGTTCCGGGCTCCTCCGCTCGGGCGTGGCGGCGCACGTCCGGATCACGGATGAAGACCACGGTGCCGGCAGGCGCGTCGACCGTCTCCTCGTCGAGCGTGAACGTGGCGCGACCCTCGAGCACGAGGTAGACCTCCTCGTGCCGGAGGGTCGCCTCCGTGTGCTTCTCGACGACGTCGTCGCCCGTGTTCTGCGCGACATACGCGTTGATCCCGAACGCCTCGATCCCGAGCGTTCGCCGGAGCGGCCTCCAGAGCAACCCGCCCGCGACCGTGATCGGCTCGATCTCGGCGAGCTTGACGCTCTGCCAGCCTTCCGCCATGGGCAGAACCCTACCGCCGGCGTGCCGGCTCGCAGGGCAGCGAGCGACGGGGGCGCCGCTCGCCGCTTCTTGGAAGGTCAGATCCGAGCCGGTACGCGACCGCGGAGGCGGCGGTGGATCGGCAGGAACCGCGGTGTGAGCTCTGGCATGTCGACCTGGGCCGCCACGGGGGCGAGCTGCTCCTCGGCGAACGCGCCGAAGCCCTCGGGCGAGTCCCAGACGTCGACGAAGACCATGCCTTCGCCGGCTCTCGCAGCGACGTGCGACACGGCGGGATGGGCGCTCCCGTCACCGCTGTGCGCAGGGATGAGCTCGACCACACGGTCGCAGGTCTCCGTCGTGAAGTCCGGAGCCTCGATGATCAGGACGACGTTGGCGGCGGTCCCGGCGCCCTGGGCAATGAGCCGGTGCACGTCGAGCACGCGCGGTTGCACCGCCTCGACACCCGCCGCTGCCAGGGCCGGGGCGAGGCGCTCGCCGACGAAGCCGTCGAGAGCCTCCTTCGACTCCCAGACGTCGATGACCAGCATCCCATCGTCGGTCGCGGACGCGAGATGCGAGACGAGCCCCTCCGGAGCGTCGTCGTCCCCGTGGATCCCCATCGATTCGTTGATGCTCTGGTAGGTCACCGGCGTGACGCCGGGAAGCTCGACGATCATCAGGATCGCCATGCGCTCTCCTCCTCATGTCGCTGGCCGGGCCTCGTGTCGGCCCCGGGCAGCTCGTAGGCTAACGCCGTTCGGATCGAAAGTCCCGAGCACGAATGTGCCGAGTCTGCCTCTTGCCGAAGGAACTCCTCGGGCCTCCGAGGTGTAGAAGCCCTCAGTGGTGAGCCGACCACTCGACGAGGGAGTGCTCGTCGCGCGTGCCCGGCGCGGCGACGCCGCCGCATACGAGGAGCTCGTGCGGATGCATCAGGACATCGCCTTTCGCACTGCCTGTGTGATCGCGCGAAACGCGCCCGACGCCGAGGAGGCCGCGCAGGACGGCTTCGTGAAGGCCTATCGAGCGCTCGGCAGGTTCCGCGAGGGCTCGCCGTTTCGGCCCTGGCTGCTACGGATCGTCGCGAACGAGGCGCGAAACCGGCGCCGCGCCGCGGGCCGGCGTGCTCACCTCTGGGAGCGTGCGGCGGCCCGCGAAGAGGTTTCGGGGGACGCGGCTCCGTCCCCCGAGACGATCGTCGTCTCCGCTGAGCGCCGCACCGGTCTGCTGGCTGCGCTCGCCGCGCTCCGCGAGGACGACCGGGCGGTGCTCGGTTGCCGTTTCCTTGTGGGCCTGTCAGAGCAGGAGACGGCGACAGCTCTGGGCGTGCGCCGTGGAACCGTCAAGTCGCGGACAGCCCGCGCGCTCGCGCGGCTCCGTGCCGCTACGGATCAGGAGTCGGCGACATGAGCAAGCTCGAGCAGGAGCTCACTGCGCTCGGGGTCCACGCGTTCCCCGCGACGCCGAACATCGCCGCGTCTGTGCAGGCCCACCTCGAGGCTGAGCCGCCGCCGCGACCGCGGCGGCGGCCGCGGAAGGCGTTCGCTCTCGCCCTCGCCGTCGTGGCTGTTGCGATCGGTGCTGCGTTCGCCGTGCCGCAGGCGCGCTCGACCATCCTTCGCTGGTTCGGGTTCGGTGGGGTAGAGGTGCAGTTCGTCGATCGCCTCCCGCCGGTCGTCGCAGGCCGGGCACCGACCATTGGGGTGCCGGTCTCACTCGACGAGGCCCGCGCGCGCGTGAGCTTTCGGGTGCTCGTGCCGGCGGGAGACCTGGGGCCGCCCGAGGCCGTCTACGTCGGTCACTTCACGGTCGACGAGGTGACCCTTCTCTACGGCCGGCCGAAGCGGGTGCGTCTGCTGCTCACGGAGGTCGACGGACGACTGAGCATCCCGGTCGCGAGAAAGCTCATCCAGGGAACGACACATGCGACGGAGCTGTCGATAGGCGGTCGCCCTGCGCTCTGGATCGAAGGAGCGCCGCACGAGTTCCTGTTCGTAACCCCGAACGGTCTGGTCGCGACCGCTCCGCTGCGCCTCGACAAGAACACGCTGCTCTGG
>Ga0334722_10007462_pt1 | contig 10581 bp, 8 predicted proteins | sample C3_bottom_MG_FD_207210 | JGI IMG/M metagenome (GOLD analysis project Ga0334722, IMG submission 207210) | Sediment microbial communities from Yellowstone Lake, YNP, Wyoming, USA - C3_bottom | ecosystem: Environmental > Aquatic > Freshwater > Lake > Sediment | place: USA: Wyoming | collected... | reverse complement strand
GACGATATGGCGGAAAAGGTCTTTCCGGAGCGCCCGGCGTTTCAACAACTCATCTTGAACCTGTTCCAGAGCGGCGAGTTTTTCCTGTTGGGCTTTGTGCAGCTCCTCTCGGCGGCCTTTTTCGGCAATGTGTGAAGCGTGGATGAGGCTGCCCATGGTGAACAGGGCCAGGAGCGTGCTGACGAGCGGGATCGGAATGCCGGTTATTGCCTGGAACAGCTCGGCGTTAAGAAAAGGCGCTGGATAGATCTCGGCTCGGGCGGGAAAGATCTGGGTCAGGCCGAACAGGGCAAAGCCCCAGGCGGCAAGGCGGTAGGAATTGGCCAGGGCTGCATTGGTCTCTTTGTGCTTGAGCGCATGGTTTCTCAAGGCCAGGGCGGCAAGCAGGGCGCCGGGCAAAGCGAGGAGGTAGCGGGCTTGGGCATCGGCGCAGCGCAGACAGTTCGGTCTTGTTTCCCAGGGGATGATGTGGTCGATGCCGATGACGATGATATAGAGCAGGAGAAAACCCAGGCTGACGTACAGGCTCGCCGCAATCTGGCGACGGGCCGGGCGATAGGCCTGAACCCCAAAAGCGGTAAGGGCGGCGAAGGACAGGGCCAGGAAAGAGAGCTTGATCAGAAGGAGTGATCTTGGGATGGCAATCCCCATCCAAACTCCTGGCAGAATGACGATTTCCAGCCATTGGTTGATGGCGTTGAGGATTCCGAACATGGCAAGGGGCTTGAGGAGCGTGACTTCAGCGATATCGGGCGAACGGCTCCCTTCGAGGGCCATGGCCAGGCCCATGCTGAAAAAGGCAAGGCCATAGATGAAATACATCAGCAGATAGTTGAATTGCGGAAAACTAAAATACATAGGCTGGCTGGAAACAAGAGGTTGGGAGTATTTTTGGGCAAACGGGCACTCTTTGGAGCCTTCGGACAGTCATACCTGAAACAGCGGAACTGTGCAAAGAAAAAGCGAAGAAAATTGGGTAGATATTGCCATTCTGAATGGGTATAGTTGAAGAGGTGCCCGGAGAGGCGAGCAACAAAGGCCGGAGATGATTTCGGGCGCAGGCTTAGGGGAGAACATGAAGCAGACACGGATATACGAAAAGCTTGACCAGCCCGAGGTGGGGGCTGCGCTGTTTTATCCACGGCAGGACATCACCGCGCCGCCGGTCGGCGCCCAGGACCACAGAATAGAGGTGGAAGCAGGGGTGGTGCTCGGGGCCAGATTTTTTCTGACCGCTGACCCGGCTGCGGTCAATCTCCTTTTTTTTCATGGCAATGGCGAAGTGGTCGCTGATTATGACGATGTCGGCCCCCAGTACAATGCGCAGGGCGTCAACTTTCTGGCCGTTGACTATCGCGGTTACGGCCAAAGTACCGGCGTCCCGGCGGTGAGCGCCATGATCCAGGACGCGCATCGGATTTTAAGCTGGGTGCGGGCCTGGCTGGTAGAGCAAGGCTGCACCGGTCATCTGGTGGTGATGGGCCGGTCGTTGGGCAGTGTGTCGGCCATCGAACTGGCGGCCACGGAAGAGGCGGTTGCCGGGCTCATAGTCGAAAGCGGCATTGCCCGGACCCTGCCGCTTCTGCGCACCCTCGGTTTGGATGTGCAGGCCCTGGGCCTTGATGAGGCCGACGGCTTTGGCAATCTGGAAAAAATCGCCAAAGTGCAAAAGCCCACCTATATTCTCCATGCCCAGCATGACCAGATCATTCCCATCGTTCTGGCCGAAGAGTTGCAGAGTGTCTGCGGGGCGCGGAGCAAGGAATTTCAGATGATTCCCGGCGCCGATCACAACAATATTCTGGCGCTGACCGGCAAGCTCTATTTTCAGGCGATCAAGCAATTCCTAAAAAGAGTCGGCAAATCCCACGGACCGAGACGGTCCGGGATTCGCGGCTGAGAAATCCAGGGGGGGATATGGCAAGAGACCGACGCCAAGCGAGCCGGAGCAGCAGTAGCACGTTCCGGCAGGCTGGTTTCGTGGTCGGGCTGCTGGGAGGCTCGGCTGTGGCCGTGGGCCTGTATGAGCCCGGCGCCGATTTTGCCGTTGTCGCCATGATCCTTGCCGGGTTGGTTTTGGTTTTTGCCCTGTTGGAGATGTGGCAGGGAGGGGCCGATTCTCCTGCGGATTCTTCCTTTTTCGGCACTGCCGGGCCTCTGCTTTGGATTGTTGCCGCCTGGATCTTTTTTCGCTATTTCGGGGAGGGCGCTCCCCAGTTGATTCTTCTTCCGGTCGGGCTCATCGGCTGGCTGGCCATCAGTTTTCCTATGCAGGCCTTGCTCGTTCCTATTCTGGCCGTGCTCGTGATGGAGGCAGGATTATGGGCCATGGGCTTTCAGAAAACCGCCGGGCTGGCAGGCAATTTGGTCAGCTATGGCGCCGCCGGGGTGGGGCTCAGTGTTTTCATGAGCAGCAAGGCCTACCGGCAACGGATGCGAAAGGCTCTGATTCGGGCCAAAAGGGACACCGCCAGTCGCCAGTATGCCCGGGATCTTGGCCTGTTTGCCGAGACGCCTGATATTCTCGGCGTCTTGCCGGATTACGATCTCATTGACGACCCGGAGGCTGGCAGTCAGCCCGCTGTGGAAACCATCACCGCAGCCTTTGACCTGCAACTGGAACTCATCCGTCAGACCCTGGCCTTGTCAACGGTGGCCCTGCTGTGGCCAGACCCGGAGGGCCGTGAATATCGGCTGCGCAGCATCGCCACCACCAGAAAAGATATAGCCCCCGGGCCGTTTCCGGTCGGGATTGGCATCACTGGGGCGTTACTGGGGGTCGAGGAATTGGTGAGTCTGGCTCCGGCCATTCCTTCCTTGGGCGTGCCCTATTACCTGAACCAGATCGAGGTGGGAGGGATTCTCGCGGTCCGTCTTCCCGATGACGCGGAGGAGTGGCTCGGGTTTGACGACAAGAAGATCGCCCCGCTTCTCTGTGTGGATCGTCCCGGTCAGCAACCGTGGACCGAGGCGGAAAAAGCGACCATGATCCTGACCGCGCGCAAACTCGCCCTTGATGTGAACATGGGTCGGCAGTTTCAGGCCATGGCCCATGAACGCAGCGCCATCCAGCGTGTTTGTCTCGCCATGCGGGAGCTGAACGGGGCCTTGGGGCTTGAACAGGTGCTGGCGGCCACGATCAAGGCGGTGCGGACTCTGGTGGGCGCTGATTTTATCTCCATCAGTCTGGTCTGCGGCAACGGGCATTGCGTGGCCCTGGCCGAGGGCGAAGGGGCCGAGCAACTTATGGGCCGCGAATTTTCCCGAGAAGAAGGGCTGGTTGGTCAGGTGCTCAAGATCAACCGGCCTTTGCCGGCCAAGGCCCAGTGCCACGGACCGACCCAGGTTTTCGGCCACGATCATCTGCTCGCCGGTTACAATTCGTTGCTGATTCTGCCCCTGCAAAAGGAGAAAGGCGAGGCAACCGGGGCGCTCACCGTGGCGGTGAAAAAAGCGGAGGTCTTCACCAAGGCGAGGCAGGAGATTCTCGAACTCATTGCCGCTCAGGTTGCGGTCAAGATCGATCTTGGGCAGGCCCATGAGGAGATCAACCGGCTGGCCACCATCGACGGACTCACCGGCCTGCTCAATCACCGCACCTTTCAACGTGGGTTTGAGGTGATGCTGGCCCGGGAGGAGCGGCGGGCAGGGGCTTTGAGTCTGCTCATCTGCGATATCGATCATTTCAAGAAGATCAATGACAACCATGGCCATCCCTTTGGCGACAAGGTGCTCAAGGAAGTGGCTGGCATCCTGCGCCGGGCGGCACGCAGCGTGGATATTGCGGCCCGATACGGCGGCGAGGAATTCGCCCTTGTTCTGGAGGGCTCCGGTGAGCAGGGCGGTCTCCAGATGGCCGAGCGCATCAGGCAGGAGATCGAGAACATGGTGCTCCATAACGAAAATGGGCCGGTGCAGATCACTCTGTCCCTTGGGCTTGCCGTCTATCCCGGCCACGGGACGGACAAAGAGCGCCTGATCAGTCGGGCCGATCAGGCCCTGTACCGGGCCAAAAAACAGGGCCGCAACCGGGTGGTTCTCTGGGAAAAGGAATGACAGGTTGATTGCCTCCGGCGGCTTGTGCCTTTTGTCTCGAATCTCGCTCCGCTCGCTTACCTCCGGCTTTCTGCCGGAATAACGACCGATTGGACAACCCCACATATCAAAATTTATCGGCGATTGCTGGCCCCGGCAAGGTTTTTTGCCCGCGGTTAGGCGTGCCGTATGAGGAGAAGGCATGTCGATGCTGTTCAATACCTTTGTCCATATCCCCGGAATCGGCGAGACCACGGAGCGGCGGCTTTGGCAGGCCGGGGTGGAGACTTGGGATGATTTCAGGGAGCCGTACCCCGCGTTTCTCTCCGGCCAGAAGGTGCGGCTCATCGAGGATCATCTGGCCCGCAGCCGAGTCCAGGCTCAACAACAGGCGCCCCTTGATTTTCTCCGGCAGCTGCCAGCAGCCCAACGCTGGCGGATTTTTCCGCATTACCGGGATTCCGTGGCCTATCTCGACATCGAGACCACGGGCTTAAGTTTTACGGATCACTGCATCACCACCATCAGCCTCTACGATGGAGCGCGGGTGTTCACCTATGTGCAGGGGGAGAATCTCGCGGCTTTTGCCGAGGACATCGGGCAATACCAATTGCTGGTCACTTACAACGGCAAGGCCTTTGATGTCCCCATGCTCGAGCGGCACTTCGGTTTTAAGCTGGTCCAGGCTCATATCGATTTGCGCCCTCTGTTGCAGGGGCTCGGCTTTGTCGGCGGTCTCAAGGGCTGCGAGAAGCAGATGGGTCTTGATCGCGGTGAGCTGGCCGGGGTGGACGGGTACTTTGCTGTGCTGCTCTGGCGGGAATACTGCCGGACCAAAGCGCGGCGGGTGCTGGAAACCCTGCTCGCCTACAATGTGGAAGATGCGGTGAATCTTGAGTCGTTGCTGGTGCAGGCTTATAACTTGAAACTGGCGGGCACCCCGTTTGCCGAAAGCCACCGCTTGCCCATACCGACCTTGCCGGAGAAGGTATTTCTTCCGGATATGGAGCTCATCGGTCGGCTACAGGGACGGCTGCGGGGTGAATACTGAGGAAAAGCGGAGAGAGCCCGGCTGCTGCCGGACTCTCTCCATGGGGGTGTCACGCGCTTTGTAACAAGGCAGAGAATCAGGATACGGTCAATGGGCGGTGCGCGCGTGGGTACAAGGTGATCCGCTCGCTACGGAGCGGATCACCCAGGGTTAAGGTCCCCCCCCCCAACCTGGATGTTTTTGGTACGGCGCTGTCTTCTTGGGCCGATGGGCACAAAAAAAACCATCTCTGTTGCCGGAGATGGGTTTTTTGAAAACCATTTCACCCTATCGGCAACCCGGCCATCCGCGCTGGCGGACCCGTTGGCTTTGCGTCCCCGGATTACTCCGGGTTTGCCTTTTTCCAGGACAGCGTTTTCCTGTGCGTTCATAGTGGCACAGCCCGCCTGTCTCTGTCAATCTGTTTTTCCCGCCGGAACCGGGAGAGTGTTGGTTTTTCCTTGGCCTGTGGTACACTGATCGCGAAAAGTCGTCCTTCCAAGCAACCACGGAAAGGTGCCATGTCCGAGTCCTTTGTTTGCAATAATGCGGAAACTTTCCCTGCCTGCCGCAGGGTGTTGTCCGAGCCGCAATGGCAGGAGTTTCTTGCTCTCCTGACCTCTGCCGCAAACATTGATGAACTGGGCTATCTGCTTGTCGATCCTGTTTTGGCCTTGCCGGGGACGCCGCCATATCTCTCCGACCTGGCCCGGCTGGAGCTGGCGTTATACCGGACGTGGCAGGAAAGGACAGCCTTGCCGATCATGGTCGAGCGGCTCACGGTAAATCCCTCGCTGCAACTGTTCGACTCTGCTTGGGCTGGATTGTCCCTTCTGCTGGGCGAGAACGGGGCCAATACCGAGTCCCAGCCTTTGCTGCAACAGGAGATGATTCTGGTCTGGTGTGATCCGGAAACGGGAAAGGGCCAGGCGCAGGCAGCAGGGTCCGAGGACCTGTTGGCCTTGAAGATGGTCAGTGAAAGAATTGATCCCCGTCAGGCCGCAACCTTCGGGGAATTGTCGGTTGAGGCCGTTGAGGCGGCTCTTGAGCGTGCCGCGGACAAGGGGCTTCTTCTTGCCCCAGCCTCGCGCATCCGCAGGGATGAGCAAAGTTTTCCCATCTCCGAGGCGGTTGCGCCCCGTTTTCTGGCTGCCGAGGTTTTCACCCTGCAATGGCACATCACCCAAGTCTGCGACCTGCATTGCAAGCATTGCTATGATCGGAGCGACCGTGCGCCCTTGCCCCTGGCCCGTGGCCTTGATGTGCTGGATGATTTGCTGGCCTTCTGCCAAAGGCGTCATGTGCGGGGGCAGGTGAGCTTTTCCGGCGGCAACCCCTTACTCTATCCTCATTTCCTTGAGCTGTACAAGGCTGCGGTGGATAGGGGTTTCAGCGTGGCCATCCTTGGCAATGCCACCGTCAAGGAGCGGCTCCTACCCTTGCTGGCCATTGAAAAACCGGCTTTTTATCAGGTGAGCCTTGAAGGGTTGGCCGAGCATAACGATTTTATCCGGGGCAAGGGCTATTTTGCCAAGGTCATGGAGTTTCTTGGCCTCCTGCGTGAACTGGACATCTACTCCATGGTGATGCTCACTTTGATCCGTGGCAATATGGCGCAGGTTCTGCCCCTGGCGGAGCTGCTTCGCGACCGGGTCGATCTGTTTGTTTTTAACCGGCTGGCCATGGTCGGGGAGGGCTCGCTGCTGGAATCGGTTCCTGCCGCGGAGTATCGGGGATTTTTGGAAAGCTATCTCGCTGCGGCCCGCGAGAATCCTGGCATGGGCCTCAAGGATAATTTTTTTAATGTGCTTCGCGCAGAAAAAGGCGAATCTCTGCTGGGGGGGTGCGCCGGGTTCGGGTGTGGCGCGGCCTTTAATTTTGTCTCGCTGCTGCCCGATGGCGAGGTGCATGCCTGCCGGAAATTTCCCTCGCTCATCGGTAACGTCTTTGACCAATCCCTGGCGGAGATCTATGACTCCTCGGAGGCCCGGCAGTACCGGGCCGGGTGCCAGGCCTGCCGGGGTTGCCGCCTGCGGCCTGCCTGTGGGGGCTGTCTTGCCGTGAGCCACGGTTTTGGCCTCGATGTCTTTACCGAGCGCGATCCCTATTGTTTTCTGGAGCATTAGCCATGGACCTGCGGATTCTTTCCTACAACATCCACCGGGCCATCGGGGTTGACCGGCGCTTTCGGCCCGAGCGCATCGCCGCGATTCTGGCCCATTACGATGCCGATGTCGTCTTGTTGCAGGAGGTGGACGTGGGGGCGCCCCGTTCGCGGGAACTGAATCTGGCCACGGAACTGGCTGAACGCTGCAATTATCCCTACTACGCCGTGGGCCTCAATGTGCAGTTGCGCAAGGGCATGTACGGCAACGCCACCTTGAGCCGTTATCCCATCGCGAAAGAACGCAATATTGATCTGACCCTCGATGGCCGCAAGGCCAGGGGCTGCCTGTTCACCGAGTTGGAATTGCCTGCCGGGGCATCCACCCTGCTCTTGCCCGTGTTCAACCTGCACCTGGGGCTTTCCTTCAAGGAGCGGCCTCAGCAGGTGGGGCGCCTGGTGCGGACCCCGGAGTTCACCGGCATCGGCGAGGATGCTCCTTGTGTGGTGGCCGGTGATTTCAACGACTGGTGGACGCGGCTTGCTCCGCTGTTCACCGAGGCTCTTGGCTTTGCCTGCGCCACCAACCACGGGGTTGGCTACCAGAATGCCTTTCTGACCTATCCTTCTTTTTCGCCCACCACCGGTCTGGACAAAGTGTTTTGCCGGGGGCCGATCACCGTGCTGGGCGGCAGACGCTGCCGCCTTCGGGTTTCAAAGGTGGCCAGCGATCATCTGCCCGTTATCGTCGATCTACAGCTTTAGTCCGCCACCGCCAAAGGCCGGTTTTTTCGTTGACTTTTACCTGGGGTTTCCTGATGATATTCTTATGATTGTATCGGGTTGGCCTATGCTGTTTCGATCGGGGGAGGGCCGGATACGCCGGTTGTCTCGTTTTCCCAATACGCAAGCAATTGCAAGGAGGGAGCTATGGAAACAAAGGATTTGAAGAAGTTTCTGGCTGGGCTTGGCATTGCCAGCCTGCTGGCCGGAGCCGGTCTTGCCGGCGGCCCCGGGACTGCACGGGCGGCTGACAAACCGGACGGCAGTGGCTGAAGCGGCAGCAAAGGCAGTGCCGTGAGCACTGAAAAGAAAGCCCCGGTCGGAGGAGAAAAGGCTGTGATGGATGGCAAGGGCACCCCGGAAGAGGAAGCGGCAAAAGCCAAGAAGAAAGAAGAAGAAAAGAAAAAGTCCGGGAAAAGCGGCTGAAGCGGCTGAGATAGAGCGCAGGTTGCGTTCTGGGATACTTTAAGAAAGGCAGGGAAATCTGCCTTTTTTTATTTTTCCCTGGTTGGCGTGGACTCGGTTTAAAATAGTGTAGTAAAGGCCGGGGCATTCGTGCTTCTCACAAGGAAAGACGTTTTGAAAATGGCCACGGGGAGGGAAGGATGGCGGAGCAGAAACGGCTGAGTGAAGAAGATGCAAAGAAGCAGTTGCGGCATTTTTTTGCAGAGATGCCCCACCCCATTCCCCTGGTTCTTTTCTGCGATCCTGGGAAGAATGAGCCCTTTGCCGAAGGGGCCAGGCAGGTCATCCGCGCCGTCCGCGAGCTGACCGACAAGGTGACTCTGCGCGAGTATACCCTCCAGCATGAGCTGGCCAAAGAGTGGGGGATAACCCGGTCGCCCACCCTGGTCCTTGCCCCGGAGACCTTGAAGATCCGCTGGTTGGGCGCGCCCTTGGGGCATGAGGCGCAGACCTTCATGGAGGCGCTCAGTATTATCGGCTATCAGGAGCCGGGTTTGAGCAAGGAGGCCATGAAGGTTCTTGCCAAGCTGGATTCGCCGCGGGCGCTTAAGATCTTTGTCAGCCCCACCTGCCCCTATTGCCCCCAGGTGGCAGCCAACGGCATCCGCGCTGCCGTGGCGCGGCCCGATCTTGTCTCTCTTGAAATCATCGATGTCCTGGCCAATTCGGATCTGGCTGATCAGTATGCAGCCCAGAGCGTGCCCCAGGCCTTTGCCAACGAAAAGCTGATCGGCCTGGGCGCCCAGCCGGAGGAGCTTTTCGTTGCTTCCCTGGCCGCCTTGGAGCCACAACGGGTTTTCATCCCGGACAGCGATGCCGAGGAGATCGCCTGCGATCTGGTCATTGTCGGCGGCGGGCCCGCTGGCCTGACTGCGGGCATCTACGCCGCCCGCAGCGGCTTGCAGGCGGTGGTCGTGGAGAAAGGGGTGCTGGGGGGGCAGGTTGCCACCACCCCAATGGTGGAAAACTATCCGGGCTTCACCCAGGTGGGCGGCAAGACCCTGGTGGACATCATGGTGACCCATGCCCTCGAATATGTGAAGATCTTTCCCGGCGAGGAGGTGCAGACCATTGCGCCGGGGGAGGTGTTCACAATCACCACCAACCGGCGCCGCTACAAGGCGCGGGCGGTGCTGCTGGCCACCGGCGCAGGCAACAAGCGGCTCGGGGTGGTGGGGGAAGAACATCTGGCCGGGCGCGGGATCAGCTATTGCTCGACCTGCGACGGCCCGCTTTTTGCGGGCAAAAAGGTGCTCATGGTGGGTGGCGGCGACAGCGCCGTGACCGAGGCCCTGCATCTGCACAACATTGGGGTTGGGGTGACCATGGCGCATCGGCGGGAAAGCCTGCGCGCCCAGGAACGGCTGCTTGCCAGCCTGCGCCAGGCAGGGATTCCCGTTTTGTTCAATACCGAGGTTGCCGAGATTTTAGGCGAGGCCAGGGTGGAAGCGGTGCGGCTCAAGAACAACCGAACCGGGGAGGAGTCCACCCTGCCGGTGGAGGGCGTTTTTATCGCCATCGGCTATGCTCCGGCAGTGGAACTGGCGCGAAGTCTCGGGGCCGAGTTGACCCCGGACGGTTATATCAAAAAGGATGAGCGTCATCGGACCACGGTGCCGGGGGTTTACTCGGCAGGCGATGTGGAGGGCGGTTTCAAGCAGATCGTCACTGCGGCTGGCCATGGGTCTGAAGCGGCGCTCGCCATCTTTGAAGACCTGATAAACCCCTACTGGACGGTTCAAAAAAAGCGATAGATTACAGAAGTTGCCACGGCCCAGAGCAGGATCAGGATTGTCCCGACCGCGCAGGCCGCGCCAAGCAGTCGATGGCTGAGCAATTCGCGGCGGTTTTCCTGGTAGCCCAGCAGCAGTCCGCAGAGGGCGCCTGCCGCCATGCCGCCGCCGTGGGCCCAGTTGTTGATGCCCGGCACCAGCAGGCCAAAGACGAAGATGCTCATGGCCCAGCCGCCGATCTGCTGGTACACCTGCTGGCCATAGCTGCCGCCCCGACTTTTCCCGTAATAGAGCGCCGCGCCGATCAGGGCGCAGACCGCCGCCGAAGCGCCGATGGTAAAAGGAACTCCTGCCAGGTACGAGAGCAGAAACCCGCCGATGCCGCCCAGTGTATAGATAGTGAACATTCGGGCCAGGCCGTATTCCTGGAT
>Ga0334722_10007461_pt1 | contig 10584 bp, 14 predicted proteins | sample C3_bottom_MG_FD_207210 | JGI IMG/M metagenome (GOLD analysis project Ga0334722, IMG submission 207210) | Sediment microbial communities from Yellowstone Lake, YNP, Wyoming, USA - C3_bottom | ecosystem: Environmental > Aquatic > Freshwater > Lake > Sediment | place: USA: Wyoming | collected... | reverse complement strand
GATTGTCAGGACCTGGATGACGACACCGTTTGAGGGCGCGCGCCACCTCAACAGACTCATGAAAATCAAAAAAATAGAGGAATGTTTAAATACCCATGGAACATGAAAGTCTTGCTGCCGCTGATCCCATAGTCTTCGACGCTATCCAGAAGGAAAAGAGCCGGGAACATGAAAAGATTCTGCTCATAGCCTCTGAGAATTATGTCAGCAGGCCGGTACTTGAAGCGCTGGGGTCGGTTTTTACCAACAAATACGCTGAGGGGTATCCCGGCAGGAGATATTATGGTGGCTGCGAATATGCCGATATCGTAGAGAATCTTGCAATAGAACGGGCTAAGACGATTTTTGGTGCGGACCACGTTAATGTACAACCCCACTCCGGCTCGCAGGCTAATATGGCTGTTTATTTTTCGATGCTGAAGCCCGGCGACAGGATCATGGGCATGAGCCTTAATCACGGCGGCCACCTTACCCACGGCGCCTCGGTCAATTTTTCCGGCATGCTGTACAAGCATATACCCTACGGGGTGAACAAGGATGGCTATATTGATTATGACGATGTCAGGAGATTGGCACAGGAACACCGGCCCCGGATGATCGTTGTGGGTGCGAGTGCCTATTCCCGGGTGATCGATTTCAAGCAGTTTGGTGGTATTGCTAAAGAGGTTGGGGCCTGGCTCATGGCAGATATTGCCCATATTGCCGGTCTGATTGCGGCCGGTCTGCACCCTTCGCCGGTGCCTTATGCTGATTTTGTGACGACGACAACGCATAAGACTCTTCGCGGACCGCGCGGCGGCATGATCATGTGCAGGGCGGAGTACGCAAAGGCTGTCGACAAGCTGATTTTCCCGGGCATTCAGGGCGGCCCACTGGTTCATGTTATTGCAGCAAAGGCTGTTGCAATGAAAGAGGCAATGACGGACGAATTCAAGGCGTACCAGCAGCGGGTTGTTGACAATGCAAAGACACTTGCCGGGGAGCTCACCTCCCATGGTTTCAGAATCATATCAGGCGGTACGGACAACCACCTCATGCTTGTCGACCTTACCGGAAAAGGGATAACCGGCAAAGAGGCTGAAGAGGCCCTTGACAAGGCCGGGATAACGGCAAACAAGAATGCCATCCCCTACGATGAGCGGCCGCCGGCAGTAACGAGCGGCATACGTCTGGGTACTCCCTGTGTTACAACCCGTGGAATGGGAACAGACGAGATGCGGGTCATTGCCGGGCTGATCGATTCGGTCATCAATAACAGCAGGAATCAGGCTGCAATCGATGAAAATTCAGAAAAGGTTAAGACCCTCTGCGACAGGTTTCCGATTTATCGGTGAACCGGTATGAGAGATTAATGTCTGCGAAATTGTCTTTCCCTATCCCTTTTCTCTGCTTGTTTATTCCATGAAATGCCCATTCTGTGAAAATCTTGAAGACCGGGTCATAGACTCACGAACGAGCAAGGAGGGAGATGCGATTCGCCGGAGGCGTGAGTGCCTCAAATGCACCCAGCGCTTTACGTCCTACGAGCGCGTTGAAGACGTGGTTCCAATGGTTGTCAAGAAGGACGGCAGACGTGAACCTTTTGACCTGTCAAAGATCAGGTCCGGCCTGCTGATATCATGTAAAAAAAGGCCGATTGGAACGGACCAGCTGGATGGCATCGTCGAAACGATCGAAAAGAAACTTGTCGGTCTCGGGGTTAAAGAGGTCCAGAGTGCATGGATCGGGGAGCAGATCATGGCTGCCCTGAAGGACCTTGATAAGGTTGCCTATGTCAGATTTGCATCGGTTTACCGTCAGTTTAAGGATATTAACGACCTCATGGATGAGGTGCGAACCCTGTTTGAACAGAAAGACCGAACAAAAAAATAATCATTTCCCCTCTGTTCCATATTTCACCTGGCATAATTCCTGCTTTTGTAATAATTAATAATAGTAACAGTTTCTATAATCTATGCTATAAATAAGGATACCCTTATGGTTGCTACCGCAGATACAACGCAGAAGATGATGAGCGATGATGAGTTTGCTCTTCTTCGGGACCTCGTCAGCAAGGAGTTCGGTATTGTCCTGAAGGGAGCAAAACGTTCGCTGCTGCAGACCAAGGTTTCACAGAGACTCGGGGTCCTCAAACTCAGTACGTATCGTGAGTATCATGACTTTATTCTGGCTGACCCTTCGAAGGAGGAGCTGTATCTTCTTGCATCTCATATAACGAACAATGAGACCTATTTTTTCAGGGAAAAACAGCAGTTCGATATTTTCAATCTCCTTCTGGAGGATATCAAGGCAGGAAAACAGAAGGCAGGCAAAAACAACCTGCGGTTTTTATCTCTGGCTTCTTCATCCGGTGAAGAAGCATATACGATGAATATCATGCTTCAGGAGAGCGGACTTTTCGTCTGGGACTGGGAAATCAGTATCGTCGGAGTAGATATTGACAGGGATGCGATCCAGAGGGCACGCAAGGCTGTATATCGCAGCAATTCTTTCCGTGCGGCAGATGGCGATTCCCGGATCATGAAGAAATATTTTATCAGGGACGGCGACCGGTATATGCTCAAGAAGCACCTGACGAAAAATGTTGAGTTCCGCCATGGCAACCTGATCCAAAAGGAGACATTTGAAGGGGTGAGCGAGATAGATGTCATCTTCTGCCGGAATGTCATGATTTATATGAGTGACGAGACGATTCGGCTGATCGCAGGGTATCTCTATTCCGTGTTGTCGGATACCGGATATCTCTTTGTCGGTGCCTCCGAAAGCCTGATCCAAAAGACAGACCTCTTCTATCCTGAACATATTAACGGGACCATTGTGTACCGCAAGAACCTGAAGGCCAGACTCACCCGATAACCCCCGCAGAGTTTACAAACAGGCCGGACTTATGCTATAAAATAAGGTCAATTGGGGAGTCGTCCAAGGGCAAGACGGCAGATTCTGGATCTGCTTATAGGGGTTCGAATCCTCTCTCCCCAGCCATCTGGTCCCATCGTCTAGCGGTCTAGGACGTGGCCCTCTCAAGGCTAAAACACGGGTTCGATTCCCGTTGGGACCGCCAAATAAATCAAGGGGTTACGGAGCATACAGTCTCCCTCTCCCCTTCAACTGTAGCCAAAATGTAACCAGTTTTTACCTCAAGGACTGAAACCGCTCTCCTGAGACTGTCAACATTAAGGTGCGCATACCTCTTCGTCATCCTCAGATCTTTGTGACCGAGCAGCGTTGATATGGCGTGCAGATCCACACCTTTCTGCCTTAGATAGCTTGCAAAGGTATGTCTCAGATCGTGGAAGTGAAAGTTACCGATCTTGGCCTCTTTCAGTGCTCCTCTGAAAGCCCTCTGTACCTTCCGGTCGTAAAGCTTCTTCCCGTTGTCGTGGAAGACATAACCTGAAAGACTCTGCGCCTTGCGCAATTCCTTGAAGACCTGAAAGACCCTGTCAGTCAGGGGCACGCCGAGATAGTTGTCGTTCTTCATGGCCTCTGCGTCCATGGTGATCATTTTGCTGAAAAGATTTACTTCAGACCACTTGAGATCGCAGATGTTTGAAAGCCGCAGACCTGTATCCATTGCGATAATCACCAGGGGCTTAAGCCATTTCTGTTCAGATGCTTCAAGCGCTTGAAGAAGGTTTGTGTATTCATCTTCAGACAAATAACGAACCCGCTCATTCCGCACCTTCGGCAGCTCAATATCAGAGACAGGATTGGCGATCTTCCACTTCCACTGTTTGCGGGCTATGTTGAACATCCTTCTAAGCAGTCCCAGTTCTTTCAGGATCGTTGCCGTCTGAGCGCTCTCAGCCTTTCGATAATGTTCGTAACCGCCGACCCGCTCTTCCACATTTGAAAGCGAGGCATCCTCCCCGAAATAGGCATAGAGGTGCTTGAAAATGGATTTGTCCCGCGCCTTCTGGTAGTAGCCTTTGCTGTCGGTATATTCGGTCCGATATTTTTCGATCATCTCTTTCAGCGGTTTCTTCTTGTAGTTGGTCTCAAACCAGCGTCCTTCCTGAATGTCCATAAGACGCTTGGCGTGAATCCTTTCCGCAAGTTTTTTGTTAGTCGTTTTTGTGCTTTCAAGTATCTTTCTGCCACTTGGCAGCTTGAAGGACACCCAGTAAAACTGGCTGCCTTTCCTTTTGTACAGGCCCATTATATCTGTCCTCCCTTCCTGGGCCTTCTACCTGTGTAGATATTATACTCCTCCACAGATTTCTTTTGACAATCGGTAATCCAGGACATTACCGCGTCCTCTGAGAATCTCAGCAGCCCATTCAGTTTGAAACACGGAATAAGTCCCTGCTCTGCCCAGGAATATATGGTGGAAGGCTTCGCTTTAAGAATCGATGCCAGGTCCTTAACTGTCAGCAGCTTCATGGTTGGGTATTCTTCGACTTTTCTATTCGTGCTGCGAAATCTTCATACACGATCCTGAGTCTGTCCCTGTCCCCTGCCTTGAGTTCAGATCCCTTTTCGTACCTCATTAGCAGGCGGATGTGTGTTCCAGTTTCTCTGACTGTGCCGATGACAGATTGACTTTTGGCTTTGCGACCGGGCTTTGCGCTGAGAGAATTTCTGAAACTTTTAATCGCCTGCTTTATTCCATCACTTTTGACTGTATCCACGAACCTGCCGAGCGCCTCTTGTTCCAGGTTCCGCACTATATCTGCAAGAGCCTCTGCATCTTTGAAATCTATAAGGTGGGCATTTTTTTTGATGACGGTCAGGAGGAGTTCAGATACCCCTATTGCCGAATAGATTCTTACATATCTCTCGATGCTCCTCTTCGATAGCGCCAATGCTCGGGCCGTAGCTGTCAAGTCACCGATCATCTCATGCAATGAACCTATTGATAACGTCTTTTCGACAACATTCAAATCCTCCCTCTGCAGGTTCTCTACAAGGGTGAGCACCCTCATATCCTTATCTTGCAGTTCCTTCACGACAGCAGGGACATCGGTCAGGCCTGCCATCTTTGCGGCCCTCAGCCTGCGCTCCCCTGCAACAAGTTCATACTTTGGGTCTGAGAGCGTCATGACTTGCCTCAGCAGGACCGGCTGAAGCATTCCCCTATCCTTCAGGGATTCCGAAAGGGCAGACAGCTTTTCCTCATCGAACAGTGTACGCGGCTGGAAGGGGTTAGGCGCTATGGACGAAACAGGTATCAGCACAACGGCCTCGCCGAGTTGTATCTCATTTCGGAGAGGAGCAGTCTCATCGCAGCCCAGAATCTTCTGCAGGGCTTCCTCGCCTTTCTTTGAAAAAAGATCCCGAATACCTTTGCCCATGTATCGCCTCCGCGCAAGATTGTTTCCTGCAGAAATATTACTTTCGCGAAATTCCAGGGTGCGACACCGTGTCGCAATCAGGGCGGGTTCATATATTCAATCCATCAGGTTACCCCTCAGGAGACTATTCAGGTTCGAATTCGTACAGGGACTGAAAACGGCTGTTGAATCAATAAGTTATCTGATCCGGGCATAGTCCAGCTCTATCTGTTTCTGCTTGTCCAAGGGCTGGCAGGTAATATTGCCTTAAAGGGAGAAATATGAATCTGACAAACAGGGATATCGATATATTGAAAGCACTGGCGCTTGGCGTCTCCAATTTTAAAATGCTGCTGCGTCTTTTGAACAAGGGGTTTGATTATAACATCAGCGTGGCTGCACTTCTCCGCCGGCTATCGATGCTCTATCGGGCAGGCTACATTGCAAGGCGAAAAGAAGCATACAGGAAACGGCACGGCAGCTTCACTATTTATGCCCTGACCCGGTTGAGCGCTGATGCGCTGGCCGAAACAGGCTGTCCGGGTGAGAGCATGCGAATCGGGCTGCCAACAGTCTTTTTTGTCAGACATGAGTTGCATGTCACGGCTGTGCTTCAGACAATCCATAGGGATATTTCTGCGGCCCACGGCATTTACAGCTTTACTGACTCAAGCGTAATTAAGCAATTTCGCAAAAAGGGTGACCGGACGCCTGTTCCTGATATCTGCGTGAATCTTCAGACGGGTCAGGAAAGCATGGATATAAACATAGAGGTTGACCTCGGCACGGTATTGATCGCCAAAATGGTCCGCAGAATCGCAGAGCAGGCCCCAAAGAGGCTGCTTTTGATTATGTGCAATAACGAAACACGGCTTGGGAACCTCCAAAAAGCCTGTTCACTAAGAAGCTTCCCGGGGCAGGGCAATGTTGTCTTCGGCCTGCTGGATGATTTCTACAGGCATGGCCTGCAGACGCAACTTACTATGATCTCAGGAGAAAATGCCAGACTGAGGGTTAAAGATGACTGACTGCGACACCGTGTCGCAACTCGACTCAGGAGGGGGTGACATTTCGGACATGTGGCCAAAATGTCACCCCCCCCTCCAAGAAGCCATATGCAGCTTTTTCCTGAGGTCGGTTCCGTAATATTAGGTAAACGATGGATAAACAGGAGGAATGAAGATGAGAAAGCCTTACTGTGACACACTGGTGGCTGTTGAGAAATCGAAAGCGGATATACGAAAACTGCTTCAAAAGTATAATGCAGCTAATGTCCAGCTTGCCGGGGAGCAGAAGATCCTGTCCCTCCAGTTCAATCTGAAGATCAGGGACGAACAACATCTGCTCTTCTTCAGAGTTCCTACAGATGTGACTGTGCGAAGCAGAAAGAGACGTAACAGGAATGAGCAAAGCTCCTGGCGGGCCTTGTACTGGACCGCGAAAAGCCTTGTGGAGGCTATACACTTCAAAATATCGGTATCCGACGAGGTGCAAAAGGCTACCCAAGAGTCTCAGGGGCCAATTTAGGCCGTAAACTGGCTGCTTGTTCCCAAAAGCGATGCAGAGACTGGAAGCTATTAGGGGGGGGTATCATTTTGGCCACGTGGCGGAAATGATACCCCCCCCCCTCAAAATAAGTTTCATTGGCAATTCCCAAAGTATTTCAATTTTATTGAGGCTGGCCCCTTGACATCCGGGTGGTTAAATCCATTAACCATATATGAAGAGAAGGCGGATAGGAATCATATACTACAGCACGGTTGCGTTCATAATGGTCTTTCTTCTCGCAGCCATGATCGGCATCTACGGGTCTTTGGCCGGATTCAGAGGACCTATCTGGAGGATATGCGAGATCTGCGGATATATTGGTCTCAGTCTGTTGATAGCGATTATTGTTCTATATTCTGCAACAGCAAAAGGAACGAGGTATAGCGGAGCTCCTTCTGATATCGTGGTCAACCCTGTTTATAAGGACTATGACATTAATGTTTTCCATCAAAAGTAGTATGTGCTGACGGCTGACAGGGGGGGCAATTTCTGCCACATGGCCAAAATTGCCCCCCCCGTATGTCGATCTTATCATGATAAGAGGAGGGGTAAAAAACCCGCCATATGGCGAAAATTATACCCCTTCATGGTTCAACGATCTCAGTAAAGTGTTTTGAAGGGTTCCTAAGGCGATACAGCAGACTCTCGACTTCCGCAGTTTCAGGAGCTGTCTGGAGCATATCGAAAGGAGTACGACTGCCGAGGCCGGGTTGTCTCTTGTTCAGCCATTCGAGCGCAGTTTCCTTATCCTCAAAGACATCTACTGCAAGCGCAATAATCCTTGCGATGCGGTAGAGCCTATCGCTCTGAACAGTCGAAAGTCGCTCTCCTGCTATTTGTCGTTTACGTGATATCGTTCTTGCGCTTGCGCCGACAATGCGTGCGATGAATATGTCGGTCAGGCCCCACTTCTCATTCAGACGATCTATTACTCCAGCAGGAATGCCCTTTAGAATGAGGTTATGCCAGTCCATTGGGGTTCTTATTTTTTCCCCGAGGACCTTAGTGCCGCCAAGAACATTGGCCGATGTTATCTTCCCACTGTAGCTGCGGTGATAAATATCAGGTTTGTATCTCATAGCTCCCAGAATGCCAATTCCCCGGTTGCCCTCTCAAAGACATCCCGTGGGGTCAATTTTGTCGTATCTATCCCGATTTCTGAAGGTAATTTCTTAAAATGCTTGAACTCTTTTCTCACAAATTCATATTTATCCTGATAGTCGCTGCTGAAAAACCAATCCCCTCCCCGCTCACTTTTCTTCTTCTTGCCGATTCGCTCGTAAAGAACCCTCCTCTGAGCTGCCAATTTGATCGTCACAATCCGTGAGAATGGGAATGCATCCCGCAGAAATCGCTCCCTGCTGTTAAGGCCGGTTGTTTCAAGTATGCAGTTTGCCCAATGCCGTCTTGAAAGGTCTCGAAAAAGGGCGACCCAGGCATCCGCTTCGCCTTCAATAGTCACGGGAAACCTGGAACGGTATGCACCTATATAATATACAGGCAGTCGATAAAACGATGAGAGCTTTTTGCCAAGAGTTGTCTTCCCTGCTCCAGGAAGACCGATTATATGGATAATCGGAAGGCTGGCCGGTTTTGTCCGTTTCATTTCCTCATACGTCTGTCTTTCACTTTGGATTTGAGCAGAGCCATCATTCCTTCATACGGAAACGTCTTCGCTCTGCCTTCCCTGAGATCTTTGACCTGTTTATTTAGTGCAGCGAGTCTGCTTTTGATCTTATTCTGCGTAAAGCCGATAAAAGTCATTTCCCATAGGCAATGGGCCACAATATCTTCTTTTGTCATCTTCTTAAGGACAGTCTGATCAACGTCGTACCCAAGCCATTTTGCCCACGAAGTATACTCAAGGGCATATGACTCATGATCGTCCGTTGCACATTTGCCGCTGACATCAACATATTGGTTCTTCCCCCGGCCGAACTTCTCAATGCGGATTGTCATCCCTTCTTTGTTTGTTCTATATCGCATATGCCGCAGCGTCTCGAAAACATATTGGTATCCGCTGATATTTTTCTTCTGGCCAGGATAGAAGCGCAGTATTGATTCCTCAACATCTCCGAAAGTACATGCCTGTATCAAATCCCTGAACAGGATCCTATTTACCTCTTTAGCCGACACGGTTTTCACCCCGTTATTATACTTCTTTGGAAATCTAAGTTATCGCTGTTAGGTTTATATAAGGCCAGAGACGCGGAGCCGACAGGTAATAAGTAAATTGTAAGCCTGTAAAGGGTAAGCCGTCACCTGTAAACTGTAAATGTATAGGGTTAATCAGGCCCACCGCTATTCTTATTTAAGGTGGAAAGATAGTATCACCACCCCCGAGTTGCGCTATCGGGCTTCGGGCTAACCTGCCTCACGGCAGTTTCGCACGTGCTCCCCTGTCTCTGTCATGTCCTATTCATCTTTATAATTCACCATCGCAGAATGATTAGCCGCATGAATCCGGGTAACCAGATTTCTGAGATGCCGCAGGCTGTCCTGATATTCTTTGTATGTATCAGTGAACTTGTGGCGTGGCTCCTGGACTATATCCCTCCCTTCCTTGTGGATCACCCGCCTGTAAGAAGACTTTTCGACCCGCCCTGCAACCGCCTTTATGTCGCCAAGCAGATTTTTCCTGATCTCCAGGGCTTCCGCAATGGATATTTTTGTACCCTCATATTCTATCTGCGTGTCAAAATTCGTCTTTTGAATCTCCTGATTGAGTTTGACCCTTCTGGTCTGCAGTTTCTTGAGCCTGCTTTCGATCTCTTTCTGGTTGAAGTCAGCTGCCGGTTCCTTATCCTTGTCCTCGTCATCGGCATGAAAAATCGGACGCTTCTTTGTGGATACGCCGCCAAAGAGGCTCTCCAACAGTTCCACATGGCGGTCATACTCGCTCCTGAGTTCAATGGCCTCATATAGATGCAGATTTCCCTTTTTATCCGGCATGGGATGCCTCCTTTTTCTGATGGAATTGATGTATTATACATGCGTGTATATATCATGTCAATTTATCAATACATACGTGACATTGCGAAGAGCTGCCGTTTCAGTGTAAACAAGATATGTGGAAAATCTCGGCAAACGCTTGAAATACTATAGAGAACAGATCGGATTATCTCAGATTGACCTCAGTGAGAAGAGCGGCATCTCCCAGGCCAGCATAGCAAGAATAGAATCAGGGAGGCAGAAGAACCTCAAGAGAGAGACCATGAATAAACTTGCCGAGGGACTCGGCATTTCCTTAACCGAGCTCATGGAGCCTGTCACTATGGTAAAAGAAGAGGAAGCTGTCTACGGCTCGGCAAGAGCAGTGCCGGTTATAGAGATGAAAGACATTGATGTCGCAAGAGACCTTAGTGCCTTGGCCAAAAAGACCCATACCTTCGAACCGTCCCTGTCCTCAGACAGGAATGCCTTCTATCTGAAGGTTGCGGCAGATTTCACTGTCCGACCACTCATAGAAGAAGGGGACCTGATCCTGATCGAACCGGCTACAAAGGTCGAGGAGCGCGATATGGTTCTTTTCCTGTCGGAAAAAAGAAAATGTCTCGGCAAGATTTATTACCCTTACGATAATCTGTTGATTCAACCCCTTGACCAGAATCTGCCGCCCACTGTGCTCAGGAAGAAAGAAATAAACAGGCGGACGGTCAAAATACTTCGGGTCAGCGGGATAAAGAAGTAATTGCCGTTAAGAGGGGGGGGGGGGGGGGTTGTGGGCGTGTGGGGAAGAATAACACACCACCCCCGCGAAAGA
>Ga0334722_10007460_pt1 | contig 10584 bp, 8 predicted proteins | sample C3_bottom_MG_FD_207210 | JGI IMG/M metagenome (GOLD analysis project Ga0334722, IMG submission 207210) | Sediment microbial communities from Yellowstone Lake, YNP, Wyoming, USA - C3_bottom | ecosystem: Environmental > Aquatic > Freshwater > Lake > Sediment | place: USA: Wyoming | collected... | reverse complement strand
CAGCGTCTTGTACATCTCGCTGAGGGTCTGAGCCTCCGGCACGACCACGTCGGGCAACACCGCGCGGACAACCGCGCGTGCGTCCGTCGCCAGCGCGCCCGGATCCCGCGAGGTCCGCAGGAAGAGCGTGCCGCCGAACGCGCGTGTGCCGCTGATCGGTCTGTACACCTCTGGCCGGAGCATCGCCTCTGGTCCGCCGAGTCGCACGGCACGCACGACGCCGACGATGCGACGCGTGCCATTGGATTGCACCGTCACGCCCAGAGGTTCCCGACCCTTGAGGAAACGCTCCGCAGCGACGTCGTTGATAATGAGCACCGGCTCGGCGCTGGTAGCGCTGTCGGCCGCGGTGAACTCGCGGCCCTCGAGCACCGTAATGCCGATGGCGCGAAAGTAGTCCGGCGAGATGCTCTTCTGATCGGGACTGTCGTCCGGGTCGTTGGACTCCGGCCGGCCGGGCACCACGAAACTCGTGCGAGTCCAGCCCGTGCTGAGCGGCGGGGTGCCCGACGCGACTGCCGCCACATCGACGCCGGGAATCGCGCGGGCCCGCTCGACCACGTCTGCGAGTTGCACCGCGGCGCGGGCCATGTCGGCATCGATGTGCTCTTTCGAGAAGTCCACCTTCGGATACACGCTCACGGTAAGGACATGCGACGTGTCGATGCCAAGATCGACGCGCGTGAGCTTCACAAAGCTCGATGCAAACAAGCCGGCACCGATCATCAGCACCACGGCCAATGCCACTTCAGCAACAAGCAGCGCCGAGCGCGCGCCTTGCCGCGCCACGCCGACGTGACCGGAGCGACCGCCTTCACCGAGCGCGGTCAAGAGCCTGGGCCGAGACAATTGAATCGCCGGCAGTACACCGAAGCACACCCCCGTGATGATCGACGCGGCCGCCGCCGCGGTCAGCACGCGCAGATCGATGCCCACCTCCGCGAGGCGCGGCAATGTTGGTGGCAGGGTCGAGCGCATGACGCGAACACCCCAGTACGCGACGCACACGCCGAACCCGGTGCCGAGGATCGACAGAAGGAGACTTTCGGCCAGAAGGCCCCTGGCCAGCCGCCATCGCGACGCGCCAAGTGCGGCGCGCACGCTGAGGTCGCGCGACTTCGCCGTGGCGCGGGCCAGCATCAGGTTCGCCACATTGACGCACGCGATCAGCAGCACGAAGGCCACCGAGCCCAGCAGCAGGAACATCCAGCCGCGGGCCGTGCCCACAATCGACTCGTGGAGCGGCGTTACCCCAACCCAGCGATCGCTGAACCACTTCGGGTACCGCACCTTCATCGCGCCGGTGATCTGAGCCATGTTGGCGTAGGCTTGGTCCTTCGAGACACCGTCCTTCAACCGGCCGAGCACCTGCGCGTTGTAACTGCGAGCCCTGCCGTCGCCGCGCGGGTACTCGTCGGCTGTCGGCACGTACGGCACCCACACCTCGATCGGTTTCAACTGTCCGATCGGAAACTCGAAACGTTCCGGCATGACGCCGATCACCTCCCACACACCGTCACGGCTGCTGGAACTCGACACCCCCGGCTGCCCCACCGTGAAGGTCTTGCCGACGACATTTGGGTCCGCGCCAAATCGCCGGCGCCAGAGGCGGTCACTGATCAGTGCGACTCGGTGCCGTCCTGTGACCTCGTCGTCGGCGCTGAACAAGTGTCCAACCGTGGGACGCACGCGCAACAGCGGCATCAGGGAGGCAGAAACCCTGAGCGTGCGCAGGCTCTCGGGTTCGCCGCTGCCGAATACCGCGAGGCTGTCGGCCTGAAAGGCGGCCAGATCCTCGAAGGCCGTCTGCTGCGCCCGCCAATCGAAGAAGTTGGCGGCGTTGACGCGCCCGCCCGGCAGTCCCACGGCCGTAGGATTCGTTTCCTCGACGATCATGAGCCGTTCGGGGCGCTCGAACGGCAGATTGCGCAGCGCGACGGCGTCCACCACCGAGTAGATCGCCGTCGTCGCGCCGACGCCCAGAGTGAGGACAACTAGCGCCACGCTGGTGAAAGCCGGAGCCGACCGCAATGAGCGCCAGGCGAAACGGAGGTCAGAGAGCATGGACATTTGACGTTCCTCGTGAGAAGAGCGTTGGCACTACTCACCATGCTAGAACGCCGCCGGCGTTACAACCGCTGAACTCCTCCAAACTGGAAATTCGCAAGATCCAACTGGTCTTGTCTTTCGATACTCTCCGACGACCTCTTGCCGCGTCTGCCGGCTGACGACCTTGCCGACGCTCGCCTTTATGTCGGTTACGGTATCCGTTGCGCGACCTCGAAGTCTCCCGCCCGCGCGCCGGGCCGAATGACCCACCCGTCTGCAAGATTCAAGGTCCAGCCGGCGCCGGTAATCGACGTGCCCTCGAAGCGGGCCGGCGCGGAAACGGTGATAGTCGAGTTGTCGGGCGCCATCAACGCCAGGCGGGCCTCGAGCGAGCCCCACGCGGCCGTGACCCGGCACGTCGGATAGACGGTGCCAGCCCCGGGGACAGGCGTCATTCCTGCGGTCGTGAAGCTGACGCTCACCTTCCCGACACGCGGCATCACCAGTACCGGACCCTCGACAAACACTCGCCGCAGTGCTGCCACTCGCGCCTGCTGCTCGACGTCGCGCTTCGCCTCGGCCGCTCGAAGATCGGCCGCCCCGTAACGGAGGGCCGCAGCCTCAGGGTCGGGGGATGTGGACAGGTGCGCAGCTTCGGCGAGCCGTTGCGCCAGGTCGTCGTCTTTCGAGATTCTGCGAGTCCAGCCCGGCGTCCATTCGTCGAGCAATAATCCGTAGGCGGCGCCTGAGGGGTACGGAAACACGCGCACCAACGTTGGCTCCGACTCGTAGCGTGCCAGCTGGTCGCGCGCGTCGGTCATGGCCGCGTCGCGAGTGGCGGCGGCCACTACCGTTCCCGTGTACTGCGCCAGGCCCTCGTTGATCTCCATCCGACGCTCGCTGTCGGCCGCGCCGGCAAACAGTGTACGGCGTCGCGCCCGAAATGCCAGCGCATCCGCAATTGCCGACGCGCGCTCGGTCCCTCGCGTCTCCAGCGCCCGCGCGAGCGCGCGCCACTCCAGGCGGAGCCAGTAGCGGCCGTCCAGCGTGTCGAGGTGGGGATTCGGGAGTTCGGGAACCAGGAGGCCCAATTGTGGTTGTATCCGATGGAACAGTTCGTGAATCAGCAGTCGGCCGCGCGCCTGCGGATCGGCGTCGGGGAGCATCCTCCAGACGACGGTGGTCCACCGGGTGCTGCCCCATTCGATCGCGGTGTTCGCGTACCCGAACGCGGGAGGAAGTGGCGCTGCCGGCGCGGGCTCGCTAGTCGCCGATGTCTGGGTGGCCGCGTCGACCAAAGCCATCGGACCGCACAGCGACACGCCCCAGAGCTTACCCCCGTCTCGATCGCAGAGCGCTTTGACCTCCGCGAAGTACTTCTTCGCGACCGCCTGGTCGACCTGTGCGTAGGCCGCGGGGGTCAGTGTAACGCTCAGCAACAGCGAAGTACAGATGGTCCGAGCAATCGTGATCGCAGGGCTTACCCTCGCCAATCGTGCCATGGCCTCTCCTTTGTAGCGGGGGCCGCAGCGTGCCCCCGGTGCGACCCTCGTTCTAGGCTTAGCACCGGCACTCAACCGACGTCCTACGCGATCTTGCGAATCGCAGTGTCCCTGTTTACGGTCATCGAAATGGACGAACTGACCAACAGCGTGCGACCGAACGAGGACCCGGTCTGGCCCGCGGGCGGACCTGTGCCCTGACTTGCGCCCGTACTGGACATCCTTGCGCTGCGCGTGCGACGATCCGCGTGGGCACGACGCATGAAGTGGATCGCGTACACGCTGGCGTGGGTGACGGCGGCGCTTCTCTTGGGCCTTGCCACGGCAATCGGGTATTTCAATCTCGGTGGCGCCATCGGCGACGTCGTGTACCGCGGGCTGTTCATCAGCACGTCGATGATGAGCATGGGCGGTTTGCTGGGAGTGGTGGTGTGGCGCATGACAGGCCGCGTCGCGTGGAATCCCCGGAAATCGTCCTTCCTCCTCATCCACGTTGCCGCGCTGATCGTCTACAGCGGGCTGTTCGCCACGGCCTGGGTCTGGCCCACCATCCTGATAGGGCGTGGTCAGCACCTGCTGTTCAAGCTGACGTCGCCACCACTGTTCTACAACCTCCTCACCGGGACATGGCTCTACCTCGTGGTGGCTGGCCTGTCGTACGCCATCAGGCTGCAGGAGGACATCCGAGCCAAAGAAGCTGCCGCTGCGGCGGCGCAGATTCTCGCCCAGCAGGCCCAATTGGCGGCGGTGCGCGCCCGGATCAACCCGCACTTTCTGTTCAACGCGCTCCATACCGTCGGAGCGCTCATCGGCACCGAACCTGCCCGGGCCGACCAGGCGCTGGAGCGGCTCGGCGACCTGCTGCGCTACGCCCTTGGTGCCGACGACGAAGTCCCGTTCAGCCACGAGTGGCGGTTCACGATGGACTACCTGGAGTTCCAGCAGCTCCGCCTGGGCGATCGGTTGCGTGTCGACGTCGAGGTCGACGATGATACCCGGCCGATTCTGGTGCCTCCGCTCATCCTTCAGCCGCTGGTGGAGAACGCTGTCCGGTATGGGATCGCAGAACGTCAGGACGGCGGATGCATCAGGATCCGGGCTCGGGTGGAGCAGGGCCGCCTCGCTGTGTCGATCGCGAACGACCAGGTCGCGGATTCGGAAGCGAGCGGGATGGGGCTGGGGATTGAATCGGTGACGCGCCGGCTCGCCGCGCTCTACGGGCAAGAGGCCACGCTCCGGTTGAACCGGAATGGCCCCGGTTTCGTCGTACTGATGGAGGTCCCCGTTCGCCAGGCCGACCGACCAGCCTCCCTGCCATGAAGCCGCACGCCCCGGTGACGGGGTTCATCGTCGACGACGAGCCGCTGGCGAGGCGACGCCTGCGAGACCTGATCAAGGACGTCTCGTGGCTGGACTGCGTCGGTGAGGCATCCACCGCCAGGGCCGCCATCGCGGCCATCAACGAGCGGCCGCCCGACATCGTGTTCCTTGATGTCAGGCTGCCCGGCCTCTCCGGTATCGATCTGCTGTCGCATCTGACCTGCAGTCCCGCGATCATCTTCACGACCGCGTACGATCAGTTCGCGCTGACGGCCTTCGAGGTGGGCGCGCTCGATTACCTGCTCAAGCCGTTCGGCCGCGAACGATTCACTCGCGCCGTCGAGCGCGTGCGGTCGTTCCTCGAGAACGAGGCGGGCCCGGAGACCCGCGACCGTGCTCGGGAGGTGCTGACCGAAGGACGCCTCACTCGGCTCTTCGTTCGGGAAGGCGGGCGGATAGTGCCGGTGCCGCTGGTGGCCATCGAGTGGTTCCAGGCGTGCGACGACTACGTGATCGTGCATGCGGCGAAACGGACCTTCACGATCAGTTTGACGATGACCGATTTGGAAGCTCGTCTCGACCAGCAGGCATTCGTACGCGTCCATCGGTCGTCGATGGTGAACCTGGACCACGTGATCTCCATGGAACCGTGCGACGGATCGAGGATCCAGATCACCCTGCGCAGCGGCACGACGCTGATGGCCAGCCGGCAGCGTTCCCGACTGCTCAGAGCCATCGGTCGCTAGGCTCCGCAATCGTGCGCGGGCTAGTACGGCTTGAGGCCCAGGAAGACGTCGGATCCGGGCCCGAGTTCGCTGTGCTGGAAAGGGATGGCTCTTGGCTCGAAACCGACACCGCCGATGATTCGTAGCCAATCGGCGCGGCGGAACACCCCGAGCTGCAGCCGATCCGATTCGACGCGGAGCTCGCCGTTCTCGTCGCGGAGCAGGTAGGCGAAGTCCACGAGGTAGGTCGAGTCGTCAGGATCAGGATCCCACGTCCATTCGAGGTATCGCATTCCTCTCCGGTTGCTGTCGTGGCCGCCGTGGCTCGTTGAACTACGGAAGCTCTCTCGGACATAGTCGGGGGCGAACAGAGCGACACCCCCCGGCGTGCAGTGCGCAAATGCTGATTGGATTGCTCGTTCCAGGTCAGCCTCCGTCAACATGTACGAGATGGCGTCCTGGATGAAGATCGCGTCGAATAGACGCCCAAGGCGAATGGAACGCATGTCGCCAGTTATATGCTCGCACTCTGGGTTGATCGATTGGCTCTGGCCAAGCATCTGGGGAGAGAGGTCGACAAGTGTGAGCCGGCAGTGATGTTTCAGGAAGAAAGCGTTGTTGCCGCCGCCACTGCCCAACTCCAGGATAGTGTGGGGAGGTGACGAACACGCAGACTGGATGACGTTCCAGTAGAAGGCCGCAGCTTCGGCATAGTCTGCTGGTGCTGTCAGCAAGTGCCACCACGGGGCAAGGTCGGTGTACAGCCTGCCTGGGAATGTTTCAGGGCCGGGGCTTTCGGAGGGGCGCTGAGGCTCAGAAGTCGTCATTTCGGCCTACCTCCCGCGGAAGCCAGAATCTGGAAGGCGCTCGGCGACGACGGGTACGTCATCGCGTTCACGTCGAGCCGAGGCCGGTTCGGTCAGCGCTTCTTGGTTGCGGCGCCGGACTGGGGATTGGGCATGTATCCCAATTGTTCGAGGATATCCAGCATGTTGTAGTAGGTCCACTCCTCGGCGATCTTGCCGCCGACGATGCGATAGACGGTCGCGCCCGTCGCCACGCACGTCTTGCCGGTCGGTGGCATTCCGCCCAACGGACCGGTGCTGGTTCCCCGCCCTGTGTACTGAATGACCACCTTGTCGCCCTCGGCAATCATGAAGTCAACCGTCATTACCAGGTCGGACATGGAGACACGCATGCTCTTGGCCTGCTGGATCTCCTCCTGCAGCGAATAGGTCTTCCCGTCGACGTGCTTGACGAAGGTCTTCGCGTAGATCTGCTCGAAGAGTTCGTACTTCTCTTTGTTGAGCAGCTCGTCGAACACTCGCCGCGCGACAGCCTTGTTGCTGGCACCATCGCCTTGCGCGGCAGCAGCGGGAATGGGGGACTGGCTCATCAGCAGCAGGCCCGAGACGACGCAGGACAAGAGTGCGCTTCGCATAGTCGCTCCAATCTGAACGTGGCGCGCCGGCGCAGACCGAAGCCGAGGCTGTCGTGTCTCCGGACGCTCCAGCCAGCGTATGTGGTTCCCGGCCTCCACGCCGCGTCGATTCTTGCGAATCTCCCGCCCCGACCCGTGTGGCTGCAGGCGCCGGGATGTTCCCCCATGCGTGAAGAGGCGGCGGCGATCATCCGTCCAGGTGCCCTCGAACGTCTTAGAAACAAATGGATATCAATGAGCGACTCGTTCGTGTCGAGGTGGCCCCAGGTGTGTCGATGGCTGCCTCCGTGCGCAGAGGCCACGGCGAGGCCGTTCTCCTTCTGCACGGGATCCCCGGGTCGCGTCAAACCTGGCGAGCCGTACGCGCGGAGTTCGGCTCGGCCTGCCACACGATCGCGCCCGATCTGCTTGGGTTCGGCGAATCATCCGATCCGCCGGACGACTTCCACGCTGGAGGACAGGCGGACGCACTATGCTGCCTTCTGGAGCGCCTGGGCTGCGCTTCCGTGCACATCGTCGGCTTCGATTTCGGCGGCCCGGTCGCCTTGACGATCTGCGCGCGTTCTCCGGAACGGGTCCGGACTCTGACACTGGTGTCGACCAACGCGTTCACCGACACGCCAATTCCTGGGCCGCTGAAGCTCGCGCGTGTTCCGCTGTTGGGAGAGGCCCTGTTCTTCGCCATGTGCAGCTGGCCAGGGTTGGCTGGTATGTGGCTGGGAGCTGTCGGAAAGCGGGAGACGCTGACCTTCTCGCGGTTCGTTGACGAATTGCCACATCGCCGCGGGCGTCGCTGGACGCGGCGGATCTTTCTCGACAGCCTTCGGCACTTGCGTGCGCGGTACGAACCCGTGCAGCGCGCGCTGTCTGCCGTGACGTGTCCAGGCGTGGTTGTGTGGGGGGATCGAGACCCTTTCTTTCCGGTGTCGGTTGGCGAGCGCACCGCCAACAGCATCCATGGTGCCTCGTTCGAGATCCTGAGGGGCTGCGGTCACTTCGTGCCAGGCGAGGCACCGGCGGAGCTGGCGGCGATCATCCGGCGACAGATGGCCGCGGTGAGCCGGACGTGATGCGGATGCGCCTTGTCCCCCAGCGGGCAGGGGCTCGCGCGCCACTGTTGGACGAGCGCGGAACACAGACGCGTGGTCGGCCGTCAGTACAACCGATAGGGGTGAGGTCACCCCGGGGGACGAGGAGCCTTCTCGGATGTTGACGACCGACGCCCGCGCAGACGTGTACGAGCGGCATCGCCCCGAACTGGTCGCGTACGCAACAAGGTTGGTCGTTCGTCCGGATATCGGGGAAGAGTTGGTACAGGAAGCTGCCCTGCGTCTGCTCCGAGAAGACCCGCAACTGCCGGATGACGACGCGCGGCTGCGGGCGTGGCTGTTCAAGGTGGTGAGCAACCTTGCCATCGATCACCTCAGGCGCCACAGCACCTGGCGGGAACTGGTGCTCGTCGAGGCCCGCGGTCGCGCCGAGGCAGATACATTGTTTATTGAGGAAGCGCGTTCGATGCGGGGCTCTCCAGAACACAAAGCCATTGCTCGGGAACACCTGATCGTCTGCCTCTCGTGCACGCTGCGCAACCTGCCATCACAGCAGGCTGCCGCGCTGCTCTTGAAGGAGGTCTACGGCTTCACCGTGGATGAGATCGGCGACCAACTCGAGGGCTCGACGACTCAGGTGAAGAACTGGCTCCAGGCCGCCAGGAGAACCCTGGAGGACCGCTACGCTGCAACTTGCGCCCTCGTGAACCAGCACGGTGTCTGCCACCAGTGCGTCGAACTGGACGGGTTCTTCAATGGGGGAACCAGCAATCCCCTGTCTGAAACGGCGGGTGCCCTGGACGATCGCCTGAGCATCCTGCGCCGCGAGCGCACCACGCCGCTTGGGCCCTGGCACCGCCGGATGCTGAAACTGGTGGACGATATCCTCGAAGGGTAGCGACCTGGCGTCGCCTGGCTTCGTCTGACGCCGATGGCGCGGCATGCCAGGACGGTCCTGCATCCGCCGTCCGCGTGCCTGGTCGGCGGGCTTCATCTCTCTGATGTAGAACGCGCTCCACGCCTCCGCTCCGACCTCCGCTCATACCCCTTGCGCTTCGACAGGAGAGCGTGTAGAGTCTTGTCGAAGCGAAAGGGGACCCATGACCGAACCGCGTCTCGATCTGCCTCAGGGCACGCTCGACCTGCTGATCCTGAAGATCGTCGCGCTGGAGCCCCAGCACGGCTGGGCCATCTCGCAGCGCATCCAGCAGGTATCGAGCGAGGTGCTGCAGGTGCTGCAGGGGTCGCTGTACCCCGCCCTTCACCGCCTGGAGCGCCGCGGCTGGATCAAGGCGAAATGGGGCAACTCGGAGAACAACCGGCGGGCGAAGTACTACGCGATCACCCGCCGGGGTCACGAGCAGCTCGAGGTGCAAAGCGCGAATTGGGACAAGCTGGCGGCGGCGGTTCGCCAGGTGCTCAGGACGGCATAGACGAGGGACCGATGAGCCGCGGTCGGTGACACGTGCTCGAGCGCCCCTGCCGGAATTGGACGGAGACGGACCATGCTCGATGACCTGCGGTTTCGCCTGCGGGCGATCTTCCGGCGCGGTCGCGTCGAACGTGAGTTGGACGACGAACTGCGGTTCCACGTCGAACAGGCGGCCGCGGCCCACGAACGCGAGGGGTGTGCTCCCGACGAGGCACGACGGCGCGCGCGATTGCAGTTCGGGGGTCTCGAGCAGATCAGAGAAGACTGCCGCGATGCGCGCGGAGTAATTCTGGTGGATTCTGTCGTCCGGGACGTCCGGTACGCCGTGCGTGGCCTGCTTCGGAGTCCCGGCTTCACGACGGTGGCCGTCCTGTCGCTGGCGATCGGCATCGGCGCCAACGCGGCGATCTTCGCCGTCGTCGATGCGGTTCTGTTTCGTCCCCCGCAGGTCAAGGACGTCGGTCGCCTGGTGGCGTTGGCCGATCGCAGCGACACGTACGCCGGATGGGCGATTTCGTACCCGAACTTCCTCGATTGGAAAGCCCGCAACCACGCGTTCGACGAGATGGCCGCCTACTGGAACGGCAAACGCGTCCTCGGAACCGACCAAGGGGCTGAGCGAATTCGAGAACTCGAAGTCTCCGAAGGGTTCCTGCGCGTAGTCGGTGTCGAGCCCGTGGTCGGACGCGGCCTGCTGCGTGAAGACCACGCGGCAGGCGCTGAAGCCGTTGCGCTGGTCAGCTCCGAGTTGTGGCAGCGACAACTGGGCGGCGATTCCGAGGCGGTTGGCAAGACGATTACGCTCAACGGCCGCCCATTCACCGTGATTGGCGTACTTCCCGCCGGGTTCAACATCGGCGCCCGCGCCGATGTCATGACGGCAATTGAGCAGTGGGGACGCGATCGCGAAGGCCGAGGGTCCCATAACTCGATGTATGGCATCGCGCGGTTGAAGCCGGGCGTGACCTGGTCCCGAGCCCGCAGCGAAATGGATGCCATTGCCGCGGCGCTCGAACGAGAGCATCCAGATACGAACAGAAACCGCCGCGTGGACTTCCTGCCGTTC
>Ga0334722_10007459_pt1 | contig 10585 bp, 8 predicted proteins | sample C3_bottom_MG_FD_207210 | JGI IMG/M metagenome (GOLD analysis project Ga0334722, IMG submission 207210) | Sediment microbial communities from Yellowstone Lake, YNP, Wyoming, USA - C3_bottom | ecosystem: Environmental > Aquatic > Freshwater > Lake > Sediment | place: USA: Wyoming | collected... | reverse complement strand
GATCACCTGGGCTACTTTGACGAACGGTTGCTTGGCATAGGAGAGGAGGATGGAGATATCATCTGGCGCTATTATCAGGAATATCGCCAGGAAATGGCCAACTACAAAATAAAAAGCTTTAAAAACTTTTCAGAGCACAGTGTGCGATCCTACAAACCGACTAACATCCAGTGCCATTCCGGCACCAAGTACAGCCTGTTCAACAAAAATCTTATGGAGCGGAAATACCAACCTGACCCGCAAGGATTCTGCGGCATGTTCGAACACCCCGTACGACTCATCGACCCAGGCCCCGAGCAGTATCCCAACGAACGGTTCTACCGAGAAAACAGGGACAAACTTTAAGAGAACTTATGACACTGGTACGGATCGTCAAGGATTGGGACTGGCCCGACTTACTTCGACAAACCCCCGGAGGCAAAGGGCGATGGGAAGATATCGACTTCGTCTTGTCAGAGGCGGAAGAGTGTGATTTCTTGGTGGTTCTCAACAACCGACTCAAAGACCCGGCAACGTCCTTATGTCCACCGGAACATGTATGGATGATTGTCCAGGAGCCATACTACCCCGGCCTCACTGACTGGGTGATAGAGCATCACACTCCTTTCGCCAGAGTATACACCCATCATCCTCAGGCGAACACCGCCACTACCCGCTATCTTACCGCCCCTCCCGCCATCCCGTGGCACGTCAACAAAAACTATGATGAACTTGTACAAGCGCAAGTGCCGGCAAAAATAAAAAATATTTCCTGGGTCGTGGGGTCCGGCAGCGACTTGCCCGGCCACCTCGAGCGTGCTCGTTTCCTGCATTTTATTCAACAGACAGACCTGGAAATTGATCTTTGGGGTAGAGCGGTTCGCCCCATTGATGACAAATGGGACGGGCTTGCCCCTTATCGCTTTTCCATTGCCGTAGAGAATAACTCCGGCCCGGACATGTGGACCGAAAAGCTGGCAGACTGCTTCTTGAGCTGGAGTATCCCCTTCTACCACGGTTGCACCAACCTGGAGAAATATTTCCCCAAAGAGGCATTCCTCCCCATAGACATCAACAATCCGACAGAGGCGCTCGCGACAATCCGCCGCGAAGCGACACCGGAGAGCTGGCAGGCTAGATTCTCCGCTTTAGCCAAGGCGCGCGAACTCGTGCTCGAGAAATATCAACTTTTTCCTTTTCTGGCCGAAGAGATCAAACGGGCAACAACCTCAAAGCCGCTTGGCAAACAGATGATAACTATTCCAGCCTACCACCGCAGTCTGACCGCCCGCAGCCGCCGACTGCTCTACAAAATCAAGCGCAGGTTCTTCTGAAAAACCATGTCCCCTTCTACAGTTAGCATCATCATCCCCTTTTACGAGAGACTCACGCACCTTACGCGCTGTCTCAATTCCTTGTCCTTCTCTCAAAATGATTTTGATGAAGTGATCGTCACCGATGACGGTTCGTCCGACGAGGTTGTGGCCGGGCTAAAAAAAATCATCGCCTCTTTTGACTTCCCCATTCGCCATGTCTGGCAACCCCACCAGGGATTCAGAGTGGCAGCTGCCCGCAACAATGGAGTGCGAGCCGCCAATGGCAGTTACCTCCTGTTTTTCGACTGCGATTTCCTAATCCTGCCCGGAACAGTACGGGCTCACCTAAACCGCGCTCGAAAGGGTCGATTCGTGGCCGGCAACTGCAAGTATCTCTCCCGCCAGCAGTCAGAAACCCTGTCTGCCTCACAACTCACCCCCCCACGACTGGCCGAACTCTATGCAGCCGAATCATCCGCCGAACTCTGGAAAGATCACTTTCGTTATATCCGCCGGACATTACGGATACGACTCGGGTTGGCTCCTGCTGAAAAACAATGCCTGGGGGGACATTTCTCCATCCATCGCGAGGATTTCGAAAGAGTAAATGGTTATGATGAAAATTTCGTGGGATGGGGAGGGGAAGACGAAGACTTGGGTATCCGTTTAGTCAAGGCCGGCATCCATTGCTGCTCCGCTCTGCCATACGCCAAGGTGCTTCACGTCTGGCATCCCAAGGAACTGGGCAATAAACATTGGCAGACCGGTCCAAATATGGCTTATTTCCAAGAGAACCGCCCTTGGCGTTGCGCAAATGGGCTTATAAAAGATTAAGGGCTATTTCGCGTCTCGCTGTTGCGAGAAATACTCAAATGGTCATAAATGGCCTGAACCTTTTCGGCAACTTTTGACCAGCGCTGATCAGCTACGGCTGACTTAGCAGCGCATCCCATTGCATTCCGACGAAGTGCATCCATCATCAATCCTGCAATGATTTCTGTAGCCCGTTCAATGTCATCACGTTCCACCACGAATCCATTTTCCCCTTCCCTGACCAAGTCACAGGCGCCAACCAAGGGGCTCACCATAACGGGTAATTCAGCCGCCATGGCCTCGCTAACCACCATGCCAAAGGTGTCAAACCCGGAGAGCAACGTCAAAAGATCGGCAGCACGGTAGATGGCCGGCATATCTTCCCGGACCCCGAGAAAACGTATTTGCTCTCCCACCCCGAAGGCATCGGCCAATTCTTGGTATTTCCGCTGATTACCCTTGCCAACGACCAACAGACAGAGAGGTTGCCCCAATTTCTTCTGCCGCAACCGGCCAAGAATGGCCAACAAACGATCAAGCCCCTTGAGTTCAAAATTCATGCTAACAAAAAGCAAGACGAACACATCGGGGGCAAGATTCAACTCCGCTCGTGTGCGATCACGTTCCTGCTGACCTGCCTTAAAAAAACAATCATCAACACCTGGATGCATCACCTCCACATCACAGGAAGCTGCGGGGTAGGCTTGGCGAAATTTGCGTGCCGCCAGGCTGGAAACCGGGAGCAATTGCCGACAGTTACCAGGGACAGCCAACATTCGGCGCTCCACGGCAATCGTGGCAAGATCAAACAGGCTGAAGATCTTCTTGCGACGCACTTCCCGGACCCATATCGCATGGGGGATAAAATGCATGGAACAGAGATCCGCTCGGAAGAGGCGATCATGGGCATGGACAAGGTCAAATCCCATGGCTCTGATCTTGCGGTGGGCAAACCAGGCGAAACTCAGCGTGGTCAGCCACTTGGGAAAAGTGATTTGCTCTACCTTGTGGAAGGTAACGGGCTCCGGCCCTGTCCGCCATTGATTGGCAAACACGTGGATATCATTGTTTGGATTTTCGGCAAGACGCGCGGTTAATTCAGCGACAAAGCGTTCTCCGCCACCCACCAAGCCGTACTTTGGGACCACCACGGCAATTTTTTTCCTGACGGGGGTATTCATTCTTTCCTGCTCAGGGATAAAGCGTCAGAAGACAAGGCAAAGCGACCTGCGGCGGTGCTGACAGCAAAACCAAGACAGAGCAAAGCCTCAAGAAAATGCACGTTGACTACATTAAAAAGACCATAGATAGAATAGAGAAGGAGGATTGCAATTCCCAACCGCCCCAACATTCGCACTTCTTCATCTGCTGCCTTCCGGATCACCTGAACATTCATCCAGAGCCAGGCTCCCCAAATCCAACAAAATACTAACAGGCCGGGCAAACCTGTGCGGGTGGCGATTCCCAGCCACAGGCTGTGTTGAATGTTTGTCTCGATGGAAGAACGGATTTTCTCCGGTACCTGGGCACGATAATACTCAGGATCAACGACTTCCGACTTACCGAACGAATCAATGCCATAGCCGATACCAACCAAGGGATGGTCCTTTAACACCAACATCGAAATATAATTGAGCGTCAACCGGGCGTTGTCAGGATGGGACAAATCATGTCCGCGTTCCGCCTTCAGCAATAACCCGGTGGGCACCAATACCACGGCCAAAAAGAGAAGAAGCCATTTCTTGTGGTCCCAAAATATGCCAAACAGGACAAAAGGCGCGGCAACCAAGAGGGAACGCATTTGCGTGCCATATAGGGCGAGAAGAAGCGGCAGCATGCAAACCAACACGATGCTGCGCCACACGCGATCTTGTTCAACCATCCACAAATAGAAGGCCGCCAACAAGGCGTAAAGCGCCATGAAACCTACCGCCCCGACGGGACTCTCATAATTCGGAATAAGTATTCGGCTGTGCCAATGATTTCCCAGTTTCCAATACCAGAAATACAACTCATAGCACGAAGAGATCGCCAAAGAAATCACAAGGACTCGGAACAACAAACGTACCCGCCCACAATCCCGAAGAAAGGTCAGGTAACAAACGAAAAGCAAAATATAATCCAAGAGGTGTCGCCGAAAGTCATGGATGCCCCCCACCCTATCCAAGGTAAAAAAGAGCCCGACAAAAGCCCACAAAGTAAACAAGGCTACCGGCAAGGTGAGCGGCGTTTTGAAAGGAGAAAAATCTTTATTGCGAAACAAGATAACCGCACAACACGCCACGGCCAGGTAATAACTCACCTCCCGGATCGTGAAGAGATGGGGATATGGGTTTATAAAAGTATAGACCAGCAAAAAAAAGCCAGCAGCGGAGTTCCAGCGACCATCCACATGATTCTCGGCCTCCGTAGAACACCCATCTCTCCCAACTGTACAGATTTGCATATAGTTCACATAAATCGAGAAATTGATAACCGCTTTACTGATTCCCATAAGAAACCAAAAAGATCAGGAAAAACCCCCTTAGCCGTTCAGATACCCGGCCCCTGTCATGAGACTCCACTTAATACGAAGACGCAGATAGACCTGGCAAAAAAACCTCCGGAACCAAGGCATTGGGTAGGAAAGATAAATCTTGCCGATTATGTTCAAATAAAACCTGTGCCAATTGCTGTCTTTTTTATCAGGATGAAACGTCCGCCAATCGTAGCGATAGCTCTGACCGTAAAACTCCGTTTCATAGGGAGACTGCGGCCAACAATCAGGGAGCGATGCTTCATTGGGATGGAGGTTCTCGGGAAGAGACAACCGGGGGAAACACAAGATATCCAACATCTGATTTACGCAGTATATATACACAGAACTTGTTTGATGATTCTGGGTCAAAAATAATTTTTCTGTACCCAAATTACTTTCAATGTAATCAGCGACCTTAACATCGGTCACAGCCTCCTTCGAGCGAAGGATCGCCATCGACTCCCGGAACCGACGCGCAAACTGAAAATCGATTCTTCCGGCACAGAACATATCCGCTATCGTTTTTAACGACAGCCCTTTTTTGGTAAGAGCAACAACAACCTCTTTCCCTTTAATCTTGCCAGCCTCCTCAAACAGGGGCCACAGGGCATCATTATATATATATGGGAAAGAAATCGTTACACACTCTGTAGGCAGATATTTTTTCAAATTATCAGTTGCATATATACCATGCTGTGCCGAGACCGGCTGGTATATGAATAAATCTGTTCGTTTCAGGACATCAAAAGGAATACCGCCCCCAGTCGTTATTACAGAATAATTCTCTACGACCTCCACCTGATAACGCTCCAGAAAAGCACCACTTCTCTGCAAAAAAGTGTTAACGCTTCGCCCTTGGCAATTCGCATAAATTAAACAGAGTTTTTTCATGCATTGATTCCCTGCCCGAACAAAATTTCCCTCACAGACACCACTCTGTCCATCTTGACACTGTTCTTTTCCCCAATGTATGGGGCCACCCCTAGTGGTCGACTCAGACAAAGACTTAACAGTATCCTCTCAAGGAGTAATTATGATGCTGTCAAATCTTTCTTCGATATTCGCATGCGCCTTATATGTCTTGATAAATTTCTTAATATCGTCAAGGGAGGGGTAACCGGGGTCAGACCCGAAACACCGCGCATCATCAATTATGATGACATGACCCAAATCCTTTGCCTTGAAGATGTGCTCCAGTTCTTCATATATCGGAGTATCTTTCTCTCCTTTTGCCGTGATCCCTGCTGAATAATGTCCATCCAGCCAAAAAACAGCCGGTTGCTTGATATCCGCCAATAGGGCCTTCAACTCTTTTCCGCTGTCGCCATGAATCAAATGAATATTGTCCCTATTCTTAAAACGCCTTCTGGCTTTTGCATGCAAAAAATCGCTGAGTTCGATGGAATAAATGCAATCGAAATGAGGCGACATTGCCTCAATCATTTCCCCCAAGTAGGTTCCCGTCTCAACCAACACTTTCACGTTATATTTGGTCGCAGTGTCGAGGAGATTTTTTTGCTTTATCACATGGGGAGGAGGAACAGGACGTCCCTCTCTTTCCCATTGCTCCAACTCTTGCTTTTGCCTCTTTTTCTCCTCGCGACTTTGGAAACGACCGTATAGAGGAGTGTAATCGACAAGTTTTTTGAATGTTTTTTTAAGACCCATTTTCGTGCTCGTTTTAATATTATTAAAAAGCAGTTAGCCAAACCTTTTAGGCGAAAAAAGTTGCCCCCTCACATGCCAGATGACATGTGCAACACCGGTTTCCCTTTCTCCTCCTCCGTTGCAATCACGACTCATGATCTCCCCAATAGTTTCTTTATAAACTGTCGCAAAGAATTGCCACCGGAAGTTTTCTTTTCCCAATGACGATGAACGGTGGACAATTCAAGCTTTTTTATGTTTTCAAGGGCAAAAAACACAGCCACATAACGCTCCAGCAATCCGCCTTGCAGCCTATGCCGTCTTTCTGTGTCGTAGATATCAAGAGATTTACTCTCAATGATCTCAGAGATAAAAGCCATAAGTTTTTCAAAAAGATACACCGGGGTAACAAAGCAGTCACACATGTTCAAAAAACCATCCTTTGCAACATCTTCCATAGAAAACTGTGTCCCAAAAAACTGGTTGTAATCGCGCAATATTCCCTCGAAACAGTTGCGGCCAGACCCCACAAATTGATTCGGTTGTTGCTTATCCATGAGCACGCGCTGCTCATATATTTTCTTGAAATCATGTACTTCCAGACCTATATGCACAACGGGTAAGCCATTGACCGCTTCATTAATGCGCCGAGTAATATCAGTCGGACCATTGCTCGGTATTCGAAGCACCTCCGTTCGATAGCGAACAGCTTCCAGAGTGGCGATAGTCGTCTTCTCTCCTCCACCAAGCAAGCGATGGTCTTTGTCGTAATGCGAAATACCTATATAGTCGAGGTCCTTGTAAAGTTTGTTCTTGTATATGCAATACATCCCGGTCAGTTCGGCATAATGCGGCTCAAGGAAGGCGACAGGCAAGTCAGATTCGTTAATGATGTGATATTGATTCTGGTGATTACAGAGAAGGTCATGGCTCCCAAGTTTCAGGAAAGAATAATGCTCAGGGGAAAAATCCGGATCATCGGCGTACATCTTGTCCCATATCACGTTATGGCACATGATGAAAATTTTCCATTTATTACGAGACAAGACGGGAGACTCCTCCGTATCTTTGCGAAGCCCTTTATCCAGAGAAACCTCCGGTTTGACAATCTTCCTTCCGGCCAATTGTTGCACCGCCTCAAAGATCTCATCCACTGTCAATTCATCGAGACATCGACTCCGCATGCTTCTTTGACAGCCGGTTTCCTTGCATGGCACACATTCCCATTTTTTACGCACCACCAAATGGTTCTCGCCCCTCGGTGCCCAAGTTTCTGGAACGGAAGGCCCATATATCGCCACAGTGGATGTGCCCGCTGCCGCAGCAATGTGAATGCCTGCGCTATCTACCCCAATAAACAGCGAACATCTGCTGGCCAGGGCACCGAGATCAGCCAAATCCGTACTGCCAGCCAAATTATGCACGCCTTTATCGAAGGCCTCGGCTATACGACGGCAAGAAGCATGGTCCGCCAGAGAACCGACAAGAAGAATCTCGGCTCCAAATCTTTTCCGAAGTTGGCCAATAAGATCAATATATTTCCCTTCAGACAAATCCTTATATCCCCACAACGAAAAAGGGTGGAGCGCCATCAGTGGAGAATTTTCGCCAATCCCAATTGCCGCCAACAACTCAATAACACGCGCCCTTTGCCCTGAGGTTACCTCAAGCTTTGGGTCAAGAAACGGGGTGGCAAAGCCATAGGCCGCGAGTATGTCATGGTAATATTCGGCAATGTACTGATTCTTCCCGTTAGGTCCGGCCGGCGATACCATATGGGTGAACATCCAGTTGCGCCAGATTTCTCCACAGGGAGTATATCGGCTGACTCGCACACGCGCGCCCGACAACCAGGCCATAACGGCCCCTCTTGAACTCGTACGCATATCCACGGCCATGTCAAACCGGGTTCGGCGCAACCTCCGCCAAAATTTAAGCTGGTAGGCGAGTTGCGAGAAAAGAGAGCGTTTTTCTTTATCCACAATCACAATTTCGTCCACCCACGGACAACAGGCCAAGAGACCCGCGGCTTTTTTCTGAACAGCCATCGCCACCATGATATCGGGACGGGTTTCCTTGACCGCCCGTGCACAGGGAAAGGTATAGAGCACATCCCCGATGTCGCCGAGTTGAATAAGCAGCACACGAGAAACTTGGGCCATGTCTACTTGGCCGCCTTTTATATAGGTGAAATAATCTGTTTTCATATTACGAATTAATCTCTTTATCACTCAAGAATGGGGCCAGTAAAGCCCTGCGATAGGAAGCTCGGTCGCAGGTAGCGGCATACCTCTGGCCCGCTTTTTGATACTCTCCACGCTGTTCTGGACTCAACCCTGCCGCATCACGCAAGGCCGCCTTGAGGGATGGAACGTTTTTCGAAGCAAAAAGCAGGCCCAAACCATATTGCCTTACCCGACGACCAAGAAGTTCTTGATCAGATGCAATCACGGGCTTACCGGCTGCAGCAGCTCTAGACAGAACCCCGCTTGAACCAAAATGATCCACATATGCCAACGAAACGGCATCGCAGGCAGCAAAGCTATCTTCTTCCTCTGCTTGACCAACGTGACGGTTGATAACCCGAGCCATGCCCCGCCGCACAAGCTCGGCGAGCCCTTCTGCAATCTCCGAATCATCCGCCAATTGACCGACACAAAGCAAATACAAGCTTGACTTTTCCATGCCGGACTCGGTCAACGCGCGAACGAGCAAATGCAATCCCTTGCGCCGACTGCCTAAACCATAATGCAAAACAACCACTCGATCAGCCGGCACCCCCAATCGTAACCTTGCCGAGGTGGTGTCACTGTGATAATTGCCACTCCACGTATCCGGCAAAAAAAAGGATTTTGTAAGAGGGAAACGTTGGCGCGCCACATCAAGCAAAGATTCGTCTAAAAAATACACATGCTCAAACCATCCCAAATGACTCAATCGCGCAAATCCTATCCCTTTAAGCAGGTTGCCAGGATGCCACATGGAAGAGGCAAGGAACCGAGGCCGAAAGTAAATGCCGCTCATCCGCCCACGGAGTTCCGGGGGCGGGAAAAACCCCAGAGCAGCCTTCCGTAGACAGGATGGTGCGATCTCGTCAAGGTTGGGTAAAAATATATGGTCCGCACCGCTGCTCCTGAAACAAGAAACAAGCGCTGCCATCTTCGAACCGTGAAGATATCGACCATTATTGCCAAAAGCAGAAACAAGATTCACCTCGGTTGCCAGAGGGCCAAGATGGTCGTAAACCATTTCCCTGCTCCCCGGACGGAGATCGACCCCCAGGGTAAGCCGAAAACCGGCTTGAAGAAAATCCTCGCACACATAGGTGAGCCATGGCAAATGATGCCCTTGGACCCTGGGGTCGAAAATAAACAAATGACGACCAGCCGGAAAAGACATCCGCGTCATTCCCCTTTCCCGTTTTCAGGCGCAGACAACAATGGCGTAACCGCCGCGACAACATCTTCCACCATAATTTGCTTCATGCAGGCCATGGTTCCCAAGGGACAGTCCCTTTTCAAACACGGACTGCACGATAGGGCGAGACGAATCACTTGGTTTTTATCGCCATAGGGTCCGGTGCGCCAAGGAGCGGTCGGGCCAAACAGAGCCACAACAGGGGTACCGACCGCAGCCGCAATATGCATGGGCCCGGTATCGGTCGTAATCAGTGCTTTTACCAACCCATAGAGCGCGGCCAATTCCTTCAAAGAGGTTTGCCCAGCCAAATTCGACACCTCATTGCGCATCATGGCACAAATATTTTCAATTGCCTGCCGGTCGTTTTCTCCCCCAGTAAAAACAACGGAGTTCCCCTCGTCCACCAACCGGTCCGCAAGAAGGGCAAACTTTTCATCCTGCCAGTGTTTGGTTGGCCAGGTAGTCATGGGGTTGATCGCCACAAGGGGCCGCCCCGATGCCGCTCTGCTTGTCCGCAGCAGATCCAAAGCACTTTGGCGGGAGCCATTGCTGATAGGCAAATCAAAGACAACATTTTTGCAGTCTATCTTTATTGAGCGTAAGAGTTGCAACTCCCTATCCACTGCATGTTGATCCATGCTCACTGCCGAAATTCTCTCGTTCAGGAAGACATAACTCATCTCCGAGTGATCCATACCCCGTCCATAGCCGATTTTCCGCTTGGCATGCGCCAATGCCACCCAGATGCTGCTTTTAAGAAGATTTTGAAAGTCAATGAGCAGATCATAGCGGGTGTCGCGCACCGTTTGCGCAAAACGCAGGGCCTGCTGCAGTGCAGCCAACCTCTGCCCCTGGCGCCACATCCTAATCCATTCCTTACGCCTGACTATCA
>Ga0334722_10007458_pt1 | contig 10586 bp, 11 predicted proteins | sample C3_bottom_MG_FD_207210 | JGI IMG/M metagenome (GOLD analysis project Ga0334722, IMG submission 207210) | Sediment microbial communities from Yellowstone Lake, YNP, Wyoming, USA - C3_bottom | ecosystem: Environmental > Aquatic > Freshwater > Lake > Sediment | place: USA: Wyoming | collected... | reverse complement strand
CGATGTCGTAATCGCGCCCCAACCCTTCTTCCGCACTACCGCCCGACTGATCACCGGTCTCGGGCCGGGGCTTTTCGGCCGTTGGAGCCACAGCGCCTTCTTCCGGCTTGGCCGGGCCATCTGGTTTTGGTTCAAACTTAGCCATTAGCGCAGCGAATTCTTTGGCCTCGAGAGTTTCTTTTTCCATCAGCGCCGCGGCAATAGCATGGAGTTTCTCGATATTTTGCTTGATGAGGTTTTGCGCTTTTTGGTAGCACTCGTCGACAATCCGGCGTGCCTCTTTATCGATTGCATAAGCTACCGCTTCGCTGTAATTGCGGTCACGGGCAATATCCCGCCCGAGGAATACCTGTTCTTCTTTGCGTCCAAAAGTTAACGGTCCAAGTTCATCGGACATGCCTAATTCGGTAATCATCTTCCGCACTAACCCGGTGGCCCGCTCCAAATCGTTGGACGCCCCGGTGCTAATCTCGCGCAGAACAATCGCCTCGGCCACGCGGCCACCCAACAGCATGGTCACTTGGTCGAGCAGCTGGGACTTAGTCATATAGTTGCGGTCCTCTTTGGGCAGGAGAAGAGTGTAGCCACCGGCTCGGCCGCGTGGGATGATGGACACCTTGTGCAAGGGATCCGTATGGGTCAGCAATTCGCCCAACAGAGCATGGCCGGCCTCATGGTAGGAAACCAGCTTCTTCTCGAACTCGCTGATCACCCGGCTTTTCTTCTCCGGACCAGCGATAACCCGTTCAATCGAATCCTCCATCGCCTGCATGCCCACAGTCTTTTCGTTACGGCGCGCCGACAGCAGCGCAGCTTCGTTCACTAAATTAGCCAGGTCCGCGCCGGTAAACCCGGGGGTACGCCGCGCCAAGACATCGAGATCAACGTCGTCACTTAACGGCTTGTTCTTGACATGAACTTTCAGGATCTCGGCCCGCCCTCTGACATCAGGCACGTCCACGACGACCTGCCGGTCGAACCGTCCGGGTCGCAGCAAAGCAGGATCAAGGATGTCCGGCCGGTTAGTGGCGGCAATTACAATAATTCCTTCATTGCCGTTGAACCCGTCCATCTCGACGAGCAATTGGTTCAGCGTCTGTTCACGCTCATCATGGCCACCGCCCAAACCAGCGCCACGCTGGCGGCCAACCGCGTCAATTTCATCGATAAACACGATGCACGGGGCATTCTTCTTCGCTTGGTCGAAAAGATCGCGGACACGAGAAGCTCCGACCCCCACAAACATTTCAACAAAATCAGATCCACTGATGCTGAAGAAAGGAACGCCCGCTTCCCCAGCCACCGCCCGTGCCAATAACGTCTTGCCGGTACCGGGAGGGCCGAACAGAAGTACCCCCTTGGGAATTTTAGCACCCAGTTCGCTGAATTTCTTAGGCAATTTAAGGAATTCGACAACCTCGGCGAGCTCTTCCTTAACTTCATCTACCCCGGCTACATCTTCAAACGTTACTTTTTTCTTATCGTCGGCGACGAGACGCGCTCGGCTTTTGCCAAACTGCATTACCCGGTTGCCGCCGCCCTGTGTCTGCTGCATCATGAAAAAGAACAGGCCAACTATCAACAAAATAGGCAAAATGGTCGTCAGCAAGCCGGTCCACCAGGGGGCTTCCGCCGGGGTGGTGTAGTCCATCTTCACACCATGGCTTTTGGTGTCGGCTAAGAGTTGCGCATCGTCCGAAGGTCCAACTACCTGATACTTGTTGCCGTCTTTCATTGTCACCGTATAGGTGTTGACGCTCTTCTCTACGGATACATCGACTTTTTGGACGCGATCTTCAACCACTGCCTGTTTGAAGCTATTGTAATCCAAGGCCTGTTCCTTCGCAGCGGGAGGATTAGACCATCTGATAAGGACAATGGCCAACAAAATAATCAGCAAGTATACGGCTATATTTTTCAAAAACTTCAAAAAAGGGTCCTCCTCTCTGCTGGAAACCCGCAAGCTTGCCAAAGCAATATTACATATTATACCACGCACAGGGGGTATTTACAACGAACCGGGACATTGCCACAAACCAGCTAGTTGAGCACACCCGAAAATGCCCGCATTACGGCTGCAATCTCTTGACAAAGCAGAGAATTTTATGACTATCTGCCTGCGGGCGAAAAGCATCACTGCGCCGAACACCCGGAATCCACACTACCTCCTGCCCTGCGGCAATCAGCGGCATCCTGCTGCGCAATGATTCCGGCACTCCGGCTTCTTGGAAAACCTTCTTCAATTGTTTATGCCCGACCCCTTGAAGCCAGAGCTTGTCTCCCGCCAGGCGGTTGCGGCAGATCAGCGGACCCGCCTTCAGAACTTGCGGCGAAAACCAGGTCAACCATAAATCCTGCTCGACACAAATCCCAGCCGGGCCCTCTTGTTCCCAGAGCGCCTTGTCATCAAAAAGCGCAATTTCCCTATCCAGGCCTTGCTCCGAACTAAACAAGCCCACGGCAACACCCAGCTGCGCAATTTCCACCGAACTGTTCAAGGTCAGGGGAACGGCAATTTCCCCAACCACATCACTGCTAATCTGTCCGTCCTTGGCCTGGGCAAACCAAACGCCGCGGCGATCAACCCAAACTCTCAAGCCCGGCAGGTCTTGCTGCCAACCGCAACTTTGCCCCTTATGCATAATCTGTTCAACATAGGCAAAACCCAAACCACGCGATTCCCCGGTCACAATGCCCGCAGCCCGGCGAACCAAGCGGGACAAGAGCGCGGGGTGCAGCTGAAGCGCAGCGGCAAGCAGCAAAACCCTGCCCGGACCCAGTTCGCGCCCGTAATGCGCCCAGGCTTGCTCAGCTTGAGCGCTCAGATACTCTTCATCACGGCGGAGCAATTCGGCCGTACGGCCGAGAGCTTCCAAGATCCGCGGATTGTATGTTCTGGCCAATTCCGGCAGCAACTCGAGGCGAATGCGGTTGCGCACATAGGCAGGCTTCAGGTTGGACGCGTCCACGGCAAAGGGAAGCCCATGGGCGTGGCAATAATTGAGGATATCTTCTTTAGTGACCCCCAAAAACGGCCGGATAATCCCATCTTTCTGCGGAGACATGCCGCTGAGGCCTGTGGTGCCCCCTCCCCTGAGCAGACGGTAAAGCACCGTCTCCGCCTGGTCGCCCAAATGGTGCGCCGTAGCCAACAACGTGCACTTCTCGCGTTGCATATCCTCGCGCCAACGCGCATAGCGCCATTCCCTGGCTGCAGCCTGAAAAGGTTCGCCGACCAGCTTGGCATATTGCTTGGCGTCAAAGTGGTGAACCAGGCAAGGTACTCCCCACTGGAAAGCCAGTCGCCTGACGAGTTCTTCCTCTCCATCAGATTCCGGGCGCACGCCATGATGCACATGAGTAATCACGAGCGAAACTTCTAACGCAGGACAGTCGTGGGCATAGCGCCAGAGAACATGCCCCAAGGCCACGGAATCCGGCCCGCCGGAAACAGCCACCAAAATTCTGGCCCGGGCGGAGATTAGTTTCGGCAAGACAGTTTTCTTGAGCTTCCGGTACATCCCGGCTACCTCCTTGACGCCATGTGGACAGCTAAGGCCAAGACCATTATAGATCCCGCCGCACCTATGTCAAACCCCATGCGTCTCAACCGCGGATCCGTACCCCAGAGGCATCTGGCAGCGCGCGAACCAATCCAATTTGTCTCAATACATCCTCAGGCCAACTAGCGGGGAACCGAACCTCAGCTGGTCCAAAAGTTCTTGCGAACTACTATAACCACCCCATCATCCTGCATGGTATGATTGCTTAATTGGCGAGCTTCGGCTACTATGGCATCGGCCAATTCCTGCGAACTGCCAGCCGCAGCGCGCTTCAAGAAATCCTCCAGCCAGCCGCCCTGCCTGATGTCGTGCAAGCCGTCGGTAGCGAGCACCAAGCTGTCGCCAGCGGCTAGATCGACTTGGAGGACCGGGATCTCTATCTGGTTGAGAATACCGGCCGGCAGGCCCGAAGCACTAAGGATCTGAACCTCTTCTCCTGTCACGAGATAGCTGGGCGCTGCTCCCACCTTGACGAGCTTGACTTGATCAGATTCCAGGTCCAAGATCGCCATATCCACGGTCACAAAGCTTTCCTCGGGTGAGCGGAGCACTAAGATCGAATTAAGAGCTTGCACGGCTCCCTCGGGCTCAAACCCCGTGCTTAATAGCTGTTCAAGCAGCTTGAGTGCCGCAGCGCTCATTTTGGCCGCATTTTCCCCCGCTCCCATACCGTCGCTCACGATGAAAGCGTGATGAGTCGGCGAAAAAGCCAGGGACGCATAGTTGTCCCCGCAGACAGTATTTCCCGTCTTGCAGAAACTTGCTGCGCCCACATCAAGAAAATGCCGGCGGCGCCGGGCCAGACTGGATGTTCTAGCGGACGGCAGGTTGTGTTGGGCATGCAGCTCTTTGGCTAGATTGCCAATGACTTGGGAAACGCTTTGGAACTGCTGGGACAGGGCCTCCTGGTTTTTGGCCAAACGCCGCCGCCAAGCTTCCTGGCTCTTCTCCTGCTCCATGATAAACTGAATGCCCAAGAGCATCTCCTTGAGCCTACCGCAATGGCGTTTCCATTCCACTGGCAGTTCTTGAGCCTTGAGCCCAGGCTGCCCTTCGACCAGAGCAAAGAGATCAAAAAGATAGCGGTAGGTTTTGTAAAACTCTCGCTCCCAGCACGTCGCCAAGGTGGGACACGTTTGACAGACCCGTTCCACCAGCACATTCATCAATTCGGGAACTTCCGGCCGCGCATCGTAGGCTTCTGCCTCAGCCGCCTGATAGCTCAGCGCGATTTGATCAAAGATCTCCGCCAAAGCTTTAACTTTTGTAACCGTCGATTCAACCTCAGGCATCGGTTTCGATTTGAGGAATTCTTGCCGGCGTTGCCCGCTGGGCCAGACGAAAAAGAGCAATAATCCCAGAGCGGAAGAAATGAGTTGCGGAAATATTGCTTCCTCACGCAGAAATACGGTCAGCAGCAAAGTTGCTGCAGCGAAAGCCATACCGATCCCCCAGCGGCGGAAACGCTGAAACGCCCCGGTGCAGAATCCAGCCAAAGCGAAAATGCCGGCCGACAGCAGATTATCGGCAGCCAGGTTTAGTTGCGGGAGAAACCCGAGCAGTGCTCCCACACCGGCAGCCGTCCCCGCGCCATACCGTTCCGAAGCAAATAGCACAAAGAAGCTGATCAAGACGATGACCGGGTTGATAGAGCCTAAGTGCAGCCCTTCCAGACCGCTCAAAGAACCCACAAGAAGCAAGAGCCAGGCAATGCCTTGTTCCCGGGCAAAATCTCCGCTAAGAACTGCCTCCTGGTGCGCCATGGCATACCAGAATACGAACGCCAGCCCGCCGCTCAACACGCTCTGAACCACTGCCATGAGCCAAGCAAATGCCGCCGGCCGGGCTAGCCCTTGGGCCAGAAACAATGCCACAGCTGTGCTCAACAAAGAGGCCAAGAATAGATAAAGCCCTTCCCGTTTGCGGCCGCGCAACCGCGGCAGGACCAAAGCCTGTGCTGTCAGACTTAAGATCAACTGGGCAACGAGGCTGGCATCGTGCAGGCTCACGGCGCCCAGGAGCAGCCCGCCCAGACCAAAGAGCACCGTACCGCCGCCGCGCAGCAGCAAGGCCGCCCCTAAAGCTCCGCCGAAGGGATGAACTCCCGACATGCCCCCCCGGGCCAGCAAAAATCCGAGAACAAAAGGAAGGATCGTCTGCTCTAGCGATAGCCTGTTTTTGCGCAGGCTTTCATTCCCTCTGAGCGTTGCCCACTCCGCCATCCAGGTCACCTCTTGCCATTTTTTGGCATTATTATAACGCTTGGCGATGGCAAAGCTTGTCTACGTAAGTCAGTCTGGCCAAACAAGTTTCGACGTGTTAGCTGGCCAATCTTCTAAGCTCGGGCGAAAGCAGGCGTCTGTGCCTAACTTCAACACGATTATCCGTACGGCAGTTTTTCAGTCTGTCATCAATCCACTCTTGCAGCCGAAAATAAAAGCCGCCCACCGGCGGCTAACAAGCTTTAATAGCGGCTGGAGCCCCGCCCGCCACGTTTCGATTCCGTGGCCCGGCGGTACTCGAGCAGGCGCTCGTCACTATCTTTCATAAACTTGGCCAATTTATCTTCAAACGAAGCGGTTGGCTGGCGGCGATCCCGGTTGCCCCGGGAACTAGGATTGGCTTGCTTGATCGACAAACCAATCTTCCCTTTTTCATCAACGTGAATAACCTTAACCTTAACGCGATCCTGTTCTTTCAAATAATCCCTGACGTCTCGCACATACGCATCGGCGACTTCCGAAATATGCACTAAACCCGTCACTTTATCCGGCAATTCGACAAAGGCCCCGAAGTTGGTAATCCCGGTCACCACTCCTTCAACAATGCTGCCAACCGCAATGGCCATACGAAGCAAATTCCTCCTTCAAATGTCTACACTTACTTGTATTATATCCAACAGCCCGAAAAACTGTCAATTCCTTTTATCCAGCCAATCCAGACTGCGCCAAGCTGCGCTTGTCAGCGTCCGCGAACTATTTCTGTTTGGGAGCAATAAGAATTTCTCCGCGCCGGACCAAACCGAGTTGTTCCCTGGCCAGTTGCTCAATATAACTAGGCGTGTTGAGACGGGCGATCTCTTCCTTAAGATCTTGCTGCTGCTGCATGAGACGCGCTTTTTCGGCGTTTAGGCCGGCCAAACGTTGATTAATGCCCGCATGCAGCTGCCAAAGATCCCAGATGGAGCTGGCCAAGACAGCAATCCCGGCTAGAAAAGCCAACCTTAGCAGCAGGTTTGGACGGTTGCGGCGCCCGGCAGACCCTCTGCTAGGCTTCGGAGTCTTCCTCATCCTGTTCATCGCCCCCTAGGCCGAGTTCTGCTCCGGGAATAATACAGACCAGTTCATAACCTTTGCTCTTGGCGCGGGCCAGCAATGTCGCTACGGTACTGGTGCTTAAGTGCAAACGCTTGGCGATGTCCTCGAGAGAGCGGCCAGCTTCTTTCAAAACCACGGCCTGGCGTTCGCGGAAGCTTAGTTTTTCTAAGCCCCGGATTTCCCAATGCATGTTGACCCACCCAACACAGTCTTAATCGTACTTATACACACCTTGTGGACAACATTGTGGACAAATATATTACAAACATTGGACAACTTGTGGACAATCTTATTATAAGTGCCGAGCCTGGCAAAAATCAACACCCGGAAGGGAATTTTACCCATCCGGGCCAGGGGGAAACCGCCCTTCCCACCACTTGCGGACCTGGACCAGCTTTTGACGGGCCGGCCAGACTACAGTTGCTTCACCAGCCCGGAAGAGCAGCAGGCTGCACCAGCGCAAGAGGGCAAACGGCGGCCGCATCAGCAGACCGAGTCCGTAAAGCGGGAGCCGGATACCCCGGTAAATCAAGTACAACAGAAGGCTGATTGCTCGATACAAGGAAAAAAACAAGCGCACTACCCAACGGCTGGCCAGACGCAGATAAAGCAAAAGACCTAGCAAACTCCCCCAGATGATGTAGAAACGGAAGGCCAAGGCATTGGCACGGTGAAAAAAGACGATAACGATTCCGAGTGCGGCAAGCGAAAATAAGATGTCCGCAAAAAACGTCGCATAAGGTCCCAAGCCCCACCATTGGCGCAACGTCCGGTAGAAATCGAAGGCAACGCCCACTGCCACCCCCGCCAAGACGACCCAGACCAAGGTTAGAAATTCCGCAATCGCCTCTCCCCCCCTTCCAGCCGTGCTCATTTGTCGGAAATTTCGGCAGAAACGCCTTCATAAGGCTCTCCGGCGCGAGGGCAAGCAGTTGGCGCTCAACGCAGGATGCGCCCCCAGAAGCCCTCCTGCGCGCTGCCGGGTCCCCGCTTAGGATAGGTGATAGCCTCGACGTAACCCTCTATCTCCACTGCACCTTGCTCCAGGTCGAGCTGCTTGATTCCCATTTTCTCTCCCTTGATTCCCAACATGCCGAACTCGGTTTCCAGAACAATCTCTTTGGGATCAAAAGCGTGCACCCGGCGCACCCCGGTCATGCTGAGTTTCTCCCGTTCCTCCAGCACGAGGCGATGTCCTTTGCCCGATGGTTTCTCCGCCATGCTCCTGCCTCCTTAAACTATTCTTCCTAAACCATATTCTTCAGTTATTCAATCCATGCGCTCTCGTCTCTCGTCTTGCAGTACTTCATAAAGTGCATGCGCCTCATCGGCCCGCACATTATTAGGGGTACTCACTACCCGGACAACAATGACCCGGCTGCCCAATTCAAGGGTGAGCACATCCCCTGCTTTAACCTCAGCGGCAGGTTTGGCGACCCGCCCATTCAGACTAATCTTTTCTCCCTCGCAAATATCCTTGGCCACCGTCCGGCGCTTGATCAGGCGGGAAACCTTAAGGTATTTGTCAAGACGCATTTGCCTTCAGCTCCTTGCGAACTCATTAATTTTCGTTGTCGAATCTCTCGGCATGGCTGGCAGGTTCAACAGAATAGAAAGACAGAGAACCAGGCTCGTGGAGAACCTGATTCTCTGTCTTATATGAATTCAATTATTACTGAACCGCGTCTTTGAGTGCCTTGCCTGCTTTGAAGCCAGGAACTTTGGAAGCCGGAATCGTAATCTTCTCTTTGGTCTGAGGATTCAGGCCCGTGCGCTCCGCCCGCGTTTTAACCTCAAAAGTTCCAAAACCAACCAATTGGACCTTCTCGTTTTTGGCCAGGGCTTCTTCGATGGCGCCAAACACAGCATTGACCGCCTTCTCGGCATCCTTTTTGGACATTTCGGCTTTCTCAGCAACAGCGGCGACTAATTCGGACTTGTTCAAGAGTTTTCCCTCCTAGTATTTGATTCAATTACAACGCTTATATTTCGCGATAAAGAGCCAAACTCCTGCAACCCAACCGCTAAACAGATCTCATTTTGCCACATTTTTCTTGGGTCTTGGCCTTTTCCCAGTAAACATCCATCTGCTCCAGGGAGAGAGTATGCAGATCATGACCAGCAGCGTCGACAAGTTTCGTCATCAAAGAAAACCGGCCCTGAAACTTATGTACGGTCTTGCGCAGACACTCCTCGGCATCCAGGCGCAAAAACCGGGCGACATTGACAACCGCGAAGAGCAAATCGCCCAATTCTTCCTCAATTTCTGCCCCGGCGGCAACAGCGGCCTTGAGTTCCGCAGTCTCTTCTTCAACCTTGTCCAGCGGCCCCCGGCAATCTGACCAGTCAAATCCCACTCCGGCCACTTTCCTTTGGGTCCAATCAGCAAGCATCAGGGCCGGGAGCGCCGGCGCTCCATCAAACAAGTTCGCTGCCTTGCTCTCTCCCGCTTGGGCAGCCTTTTCTGCCCGTTTGATTTGTTCCCAGTTGCGAACCACCTCGCCAGCCGTCTCCGCTTTAGTATCCCCGAATACATGCGGATGCCGCCGAATCAGCTTGCTGATGATGCCCTCCAGCACTTCCCGGAGATCGAAGTCTCTGTTCTCGGCTGCAATCTGAGCGTGAAAAACAACCTGCAATAGTAAGTCTCCCAACTCCTCGCACAAATTATACATATCCCCGCTGTCAACCGCAGCCAAGACCTCATAGCTCTCTTCCAGCAGATAGCGCTTGAGAGTTGCGTGGTTCTGTTCCCGGTCCCACGGGCAGCCCCCAGGAGCCCGGAGCGCAGCCATAATGGCCGCAAGCCTGGCCAAAGAAGGTACTTCCTCATGCGGCGGCACCACGACCGTTGTCAAATGGTCAAACTCCCCATGATCCAGTTCATGCAAGACCGTGCGCTTCACCTTTTGCTGAGGCGTTCCCAGCGCCTGCACCACCAAGATCGGCGCTTCGTCCGGGTAAATGTTCATCAGATCCAGTTTGACATCTGAGGCAATGAGCTTGCTGTACACCTGAGGAACAACCAGCCAGTCCTGGCCAGTAAGGCTCAACGGCGCCAATTCGCCGGCATTGCGGACTGTCAGCCCATGGAGCGGATCGAAGGGAACGGAGCTGAATAGATGGTCAAGGAAACTCACCGCCGGGTAAACCCTTACCTCGGCAACAGCCTCCAGCTTGTCCACTAAGAGAGCTACACTTCTTTCGGCCACCCATGGGTGCCCAGGCACCGCATAGAAAACTTCGGCCTGGCGCTCAAGCTCTGCTTGCAGGCGGCCAACGATCCCGGCATATACTTCCTCAAAGGAATCCTTGTCCGTGTATAAGCTGTCGAAAGACTCGAACGCGACTCCATCTTGCATCAGGTCAGCAACACAAGGATGTCGCAGGGTCCGCACAAAGACCTTGCTTGCGCGCTTGAGCAACCGGTACGCCCTCAGGGTCAGCTCCCCGGCATTACCCGGCCCCAAACCGACGATATGCAACTTCGGCATAGTCATCCCACCTTCCGCAATCCATTGTACACGCGTGCAAGACTGTTGCCAAATTCGGCGGCGGTTCAGCCGAAGGATTTTGTCCCGGGCACCTGGCCAGGCGAGAAATTGAATAACCGGCCTCCTCAGAGGCCGGTACGACCAAGTGCTGGATTTGGAGAGGTGCGCTTCTTATTGCTCCATCTGCTTAGCCAAGAACCCGGCAGCAGTTT
>Ga0334722_10007457_pt1 | contig 10588 bp, 7 predicted proteins | sample C3_bottom_MG_FD_207210 | JGI IMG/M metagenome (GOLD analysis project Ga0334722, IMG submission 207210) | Sediment microbial communities from Yellowstone Lake, YNP, Wyoming, USA - C3_bottom | ecosystem: Environmental > Aquatic > Freshwater > Lake > Sediment | place: USA: Wyoming | collected... | reverse complement strand
CGGACTGGCCCTCAGGCCCGCGCGAGAGCGGCTGGGCGCCGAGCCGCTGAAGCCCGCCCGGATCGACGAAGACGCGTTCAAGGCGTGGATCGGCCGCATGATGGCTGGCTTCGTGGACGAACTGCGTTGCGGCTACACGCTGGGTCTGCTCGCACCAATTGCCGACGGCCAGCTGCACGCACTCGACGTGCGCGTTCGGAAAACAGGACTGAAGGTCCGTGCCAGGCAGCGTCTGATCGTGCCGCCCACGATGACACGGTGAGGCCGCGCATCACGGAATCCAGGCGTACCCGATCTTCACGAAGAACGTGCGGTTCTGCCGGGGCAGGCCGCCGACCTGGCTGCCGCTCGCGTTGTCGGAGTACCCGAGGAAGAGCACTGTCTGGGGATTGAGTTTGTACGAGAAGAGGTACTGGGAGAACAGCTTGCGCGTACGAGGCTCGATCGGGAATCCGTACAGGGACGGCGTGTGCGAGATGTTCGTGTATTGCAGGATGGCCCGGACGAACGAGCGGACGTTGAGGTGGACGACGGTTTTGAGCTGCACCAGGTCGGCGCGGTAGAGCCGGCCTCCGGCCACCGACAAGCGATCGAGGTTGTACTGGAGCGCCACGCTCAACCGCTTCACGGGCCGATACTCGACGAGGGATCCTATCTGTGTCGCCGAGCGTGCGCTGCGCTGGTTGGCGAAATCGACGCCCCCGCCAAAGCGTCCCGTGATCTGCGCGTTCGTCTTGCCGTTCGGCTTGACAGAGAAGACGACGTTCGCGCCGGGGTACTCGTACCGAACACCGCCGACCACCACGATGTCGGTCGTCACGCTGCACTGGAACAGCGTCTGGTACGGCCCCGCGTAATTCACGAACGCCGCCGCGCTCTGGTCGGCCAGCGACCACGACGAGTCCATGTTTCGCGCCCCGGCCATGCCCACGTTGATCATCGTGAACCAGCTGCCGACCCCGCGCTGCCACCGGCGCTGCACCTGCGCGAACGCGCTGCGCAGATTGACGCGGGGGACGAATCCCGTGTCGCTGCGAAAGCCCCTGTCATAGGACTCGAATGACGAAAGAGCGATCCACTGCCGCGCCACGTGCTGGTACTCCACGTGGAAGGCGTTGCCCTCGAACGCGCCGGCGGGCTGTCCGAACTCCGCGGCCGTCTGCTCCGGGTACCGCGTGTCGCTCCGGATGAACTGAACACGGATCGAGTCTGACGGCGTGGCGCGCCAGAATGCGTCGGCCCCTGCCACACGGTTGTAGTAGTCGCCTCCTGCCCGACTGGTGACAAGCGCCCCAATCGTCGCGCGGTTTCCCACGTCCCTTCTGGCGCGCCCGACCAGCGTCGTGACGCCCGTGTCGATTGTCGTGGAACTGGACCCCTCGTTCGACGGAAACAGGAGGTTATTGAGGCGGTCGCGGGTCACGAAAACGCCCGCCGACGTCGCGCCCTGCCTGCCGGTCACCTTCGCGCCGAAGAGCGGATCGGCGACCGTGCGGGTGAATACCGCCTGCAAGGGCGTCGTGAACAGGTCGATGCCTTCGAGGAAGAACGGGCGCTTCTCAGGATAGTAGAGCGCAAAGCGCCGGTTGACGTCGAGCTGAGCGACGTCGGCCTCGACCTGTGAGAAGTCGGGGTTGACCGTGCCGTTGGCGGTCACGCTCGGCGTGAGGCTCCATCTCGCGCTCAGGCCTGCCTCGCCATTCGACACCCGGTTCGACAGCGAGGGGTCGGCCGCGCTCTCCCGGGCGTCCGTGCGCGCGAAGGTGGCGGTCGGATCCAACTCGAAGTTGCGCCCTTGCGTGAGACCGGCGAATCCGGTCAGCCTGTTCGTCTGACTGAGCAGGCTGCGGGTGTTGCGGTCGACGGGGTGTGACGCCAGCCTGTGGCGCACGGAACGCGGCCAGGACCTGAAGGCCTGGAAGCCCCATGTCTGGACGTTCTGAGCCGCCTGGAAGCGCAGCTGCTTGAGCGGCAGCGCAATCTCGACAACGTAGCCGTCGGCGTCGATGCGACCGACGGACGTCCAGATCATGTCCCACGAGAAATCCTCGAGGCCGTCCTGCTCGCTGAAGATCGCGTCGGCCTGGACGCCCAGCGGGTTGACGCGGAACTGAAAGGCCCGGCGTTCGTCGTTGAACGTATCGAACAGCAAGCCGACGTGATCGTCCTGGATCAGGGTGCTGGTGTCGTCGCGGTCCATGAAGTGCGCGCGGATCTGGTCGGGCCGGGGGTCGTGGGCGCGAAACGCCACGTACAGATTCTTCTCGTCGTAGGTGATCAGGCAGTCGGTCTTGACCGGCGGCTCGATGTTGTCCCCGGGCGACCATTCGTACGCCACCGGGACGTTGACCGCCTCCCGCCACGCCGGCTCGTCTAGAAGCCCATCGAGCGTGATCGGTGATGTGGCCCGACTGACGGTGAACGTCGCTCGGGAGGATGCGGGTGACTTGGGCGATTGCGCGCTGGCTGCGACGCTCGACACGAGCAGGAACGCGAGGCTGGCGGCGGGCCAGGCGGACGTCGGCATCAGAACCCTCCGCTGAGGTAAACACTCGGTTTTCATTCTCTTCCGGCTCCGGTCGAGCCTTATCCCAGCGCCTTCTCGCCGTTGGGCTGTCCCAGCGCCGTCGACCTGGCATGGCGCACGGCCGCCCGCGCCAGCGCGAACGGGATCAGCACCCACACCACGTCGTAGTACTCGGCACCAGGCAACTCCACTCGCGGCGCGACCAGCGCAACCGCCGTCGCCACAACCGGCGCGAGTCCCAGGACCACGCAGACCAGCAGGGTGTTCAATCCCCACGCAGCCCGGAAAGATGCCGCCGCCGTGGCGTAGCCATGCACCAGCGCGGCAACGGACAGGGCGAAGGCGACAAACACGACAATCAGGGCCGCGGTCAGCAGCGAGGCTCCGAGCCCGTCGGTACGGCCGGCCGCGAGCCACGTTGCCAGCAGGTAGCCGGTGGCGACCAGCACCGGCGGCGCATAGATGGCTGGCAGCGACAGCCGGTTGGCCATCAGACGCTTTGGCACCGGAAACACCAGCAGAAAATGGAGCAGGAAGACGAACCCGAACATCGCGGCGGGCACCAGGAGGGCATCCTGGACCGCGCGCGCCGTGGGTGAGTCGAAATAGGGCATGTTGACAAACGCGGCACCCAGACCGATGCCGGCCAGCGCGAGCAGTGTCGTGCTGGCGCGTGGAATCCGCAACATGGCCCACACGCCAAATCCGAGAAAGCAGAGGCCGGTGAGACTCGATGTGAGATACGCGATCTTGTCCATCGTCGGCAAGCTGCCGTAGGTCAGGCTTGCGGTGACCCGACGGCCGTTGCGGTCGACGACGATGTCGCGCGATTCACCGACGCTGGCGCGTGGCTGGGCGCCAAGCGTCCGCGCGTCGTCAGCCGCGATACCCCCGATGTGGGTGATGCGATCGCCAATCCTCAGACCAGCCCGTTCGGCCGGGCCTCCATGGCTGATATCGGAGACCACGCGATTGGTGTCGGTTCGATAGCCGGAGTAGGGGTGGTCAGGCATCTGGACGACGCTGAGGATCTGCAGCAGACCGACCAACGCCGCTATCGTGCCGATCCCGAGATGTGCCGCGGAATGTCTCATGCTGGTTCTCCCTCGACTAGTCGCGTTGAATGAGACACCGCCACCCTTACTTCTTCGGTCCCGGCTTCGCGGATGGCCTCAACGAGGCCACGACCCGCGCATCGAGCCAGAAGATGTCGTCGTACCCTTCGCGGCTGCTGGTGAAGAACAGGGACTTCCCGATCGGAGCAGCAGGTTCGGCACGAACCTTGTCGGATGCGAACGAGAAGTGCATCTGGACGATGACCCACGCGCCATCCCTCTTCTCCAGCACGCCAGTCCACCGCGTGTCCCTCCATCCAGTCGGCTTGCCTTCCCACTCGGCCAGGTCGTCGAGGATGGCCGAGAACCAGGCGACATCTCCCGACCGGGAGAAGTTCGTTCGCAGTTCGCGAAGGTCGAAGCGCGTCGCCTTGAATCGCGGATCCATCCAGAAGGCGAAGTTCTTGGTGAACGCGTTCCAGCCGACAATCGTCGACTTCGAGTCAGGGTTGAACATGAACAGGTCCGCATCGTGCGCGATGATGCGCTCGAGCAGCGCGCGGTCCTTGGTCAGGGCCCAGCCGATCGAGTCGCGAATCGTCTGCTCGACCACCGTCGTGTCGCTGGACTGGGAAGGGCGTTGCCGGGCGGGGGATGACGAGGCGGCCTGGGGCGGCGTTCCACCGGCGAAGACCGGCCACGCCATCATCGACAGCAGCAGGATCACAACCACCTGTGAGCGACGCATAATAGCCCTCCCTCCGTTACACCCGGAGGATACGGTGTCGGCGCCACCAGATACTTTCGCGCCGCCCTCGCTTCGCGCTCGTTTTCGATTCGCGTCGGAAACGGGCCGAAAGGAAGCCGGCCGCGCTCAAGCTGCTCCGCGGGGAGACGGACGTCCCGCCCGCACTGCCGAAGTGAGCGGTCGAACACCGTCCAGAACTCCTCGGATATTCCTCGCTTCTTCCCGCGAGGCCAATTGCCACGACTTCGGCCGTCCATCGGCCGTCTACTCCTCCGGGCGCGTAGTGCGCGCCTGGGACCCGGACCACGTGCGGGTATCGAGAGAGAGGACGACATGAAGACCTGGAGATTCGTCGCGGCACTCGGGGACTTGCACCAGGACGTTCGTTATGCCGCGCGCGTTCTCTGGAAGTCCCGCGGGTACTCGGTGGCCGCGATTGCCACTCTGGCATTGGGCATCGGCGCCACCACCGCGATCTTCACCGTCGTCAACAGCCTGCTGCTGCGACCCCTGCCCGTCCGCGAGTCAGATCGGCTCGTGAGCGTGCGCGAGGACAATCCGCAGCGGCCGGTTCCGTTTCTGGATCCCTTCTCCTGGGATCAGATTCAACAACGGCCACAGCTCTTCGAGCAGGTGTGCGCCTGGATGCCGGGACGGTTCAATCTCGCCGAACGCGGTCAGGCGGACTACGTCCAGGGGATCTGGGCGAGCGGCGGATTCTTCCAGACATTGGGCGTGCCGGCAGTCTTGGGCCGCACGTTCACGCCATCCGACGACCAGAATGGCGGAGGACCAGACGGTCCGGTCGCGGTCGTCAGCTACGGATACTGGCAGCGCCGGTTCGGCGGCGCCGCGGATGTGCTCGGACGCAGTCTCACGCTCGACCGCAAGGCCTACACGATTGTCGGCGTCACGCCGCCCGAATTCTCGGGGCCGATGGTCGGCCGTTCGTTCGACGTGGCCCTCCCTGCCGGGGTCACCAGACGCGCCTCGTGGCTGTACATCCTGGCGCGCCTGCGGCCCGGCCAGACGCCTCAATCGGCCACCGTCGCCTTGCGCGCCGAACAGGCGCAGATCCGCGAAGCCGCATTGCCGGCTGTCCTGGCCGAAGGCGGGAATGCGAGCCGCTACCTGCGCAACCCGCTGACGGCCGACCCGGCGAGCACGGGGCAGTCACCGCTCCGAGACCGGTACCAGCGGCCGCTGCTGGCCATGTTCATGCTGGCCGGGCTGGTGGTGCTGGTGGCCTGCGCCAACGTGGCCAACCTGGTGCTGGCTCGCGCCGCGGCACGGCGGCACGAGCTGAGCGTGCGACGCGCGCTGGGCGCCTCGCGTCTGCGACTGGTGCGGCAGGTCCTGGTGGAGAGCCTGCTGCTGTCTGGCATCGGGGCCACGTTGGGCCTGGCCTTCGCCGGTGGATTCAGCCGCGTGCTCGTCCGCCAGGTCTCGACAGAGACCAGTCCGCTGTTCCTCGACCTGTCGCTCGACTGGCGCGTTTTGGGCTTTACGGCTGCGGTCGCCGTGGGAACCGCGCTGCTGTTTGGATTGCTGCCGGCATTGCGGGCGGCCCGCACGCAGCCCTCGGACGCGCTCAAGGAGGGCGGGCGCAATCGTGCCGGCGACGGGCGATGGGGACTGAACCAACTGCTGATCGTGGGCCAAGTGAGTCTGTCGGTGGTCCTCGTCGTGGCTGCCGGTCTGTTCGTGCGCACGTTCGCCGCGATGGCGACCATGGACCTCGGCTTCGACCGCGGCCGGACGCTGGTCGTCAACCTCAACGCCCAGGACGCCCGCGTGCCTCCGCCTGCCCGACCGGCGCTGTACGAGCGCATGCGGCAGGCGACTGCAGCGGTGCCGGGCGTGACCGACGCCGTCTTGCTTCTGTCGACACCCGTGAGTCCTGACCATTGGGTGTTGAACGTGCGCGTGACCGCGCAGGCGCCGCCCACCGAGCGCGTGATGGGCCCATTCCTGAACGCGGTGAGCCCGAGCTATTTCGCGATGTTCGGCGCGCCCATCCTCGCCGGGCGCGCCTTCGACGACCGCGACGGCCAGGGCACGCCGCTCGTCGCCGTTGTCAACGAGACGTTCGCACGGCTGTTCACCGGTGGTCGCAATCCCGTGGGCGAGACGCTCACCTTCGGCGAGCGCCAGTCGTACAGCCCGCCGTTCCAGATTGTCGGGCTCGCAGGAGATTCGCGCTCGGCCACCTACTTCGGGCTGCGAGAAGGCATCCCGCCAACCGTGTACTTGAGCATCGCGCAGATGAACCCGGCTGTCGCCAACTTCACGCCGCCGGCAGACTTTCGCATCGGCATTCAGGCAGCCCAAGGTTCGGCGGTGGCACTGACGCGAGCCGTCACCGCCGCGATTGGCCAGATCGAACCGGACCTCAGAGTGACGGTGCGGACGGTGGCGAGCTACGTCGATGGAACGATGGCGGCCGAGCGGCTCACGGCGATCCTCGCCGGACTGTTTGGCTCGCTGGCGCTGCTGCTCGCCGGCGTGGGCATCTTCGGCGTCACGGCGTACGCCGTGAGCCGACGGCGAGCGGAAATCGGCATCCGGGTTGCGCTTGGCGCGTCGCCGGCCGGCGTCGTGCGATTGGTGCTGCAGCGCACCGTCATCCTCGTTGTGGCCGGGATTTGTATCGGCGGCGTCGTCAGCGCCTGGACATCGCGCTTTGTTGCCGCGATGCTCTTCGGCCTCCAGCCCCGCGATCCCGCAACGTTTACCGTTGCGGCGATCGTGCTCGCCGTGGTCGCGTTGCTGGCGGGATGGCTGCCCGCGCGCCGGGCGGCGCGCATCGACCCGGCCGTCGTGTTGCGCAACGAGTAGCGAAATGGTCGGTGCCAATCGCCATGCTGGATGGCTTCGCCAGGCCGATTCGCGATTGACTCGGGTGTGATCCTGGAGATCGAAAGTGAGGAAGAGATGAAGAGTTGGAAGCTCGGCTTGGCGGTCGCGGCGCTCCTCGTCGGCACGGGCACCGCGGGAGCGCAGGACATTTTCGACGCGGTGAAGAGCGGAGACCTGGCGAAGGCGAAGACGATCGTCGAGAAGGACGCCTCGCAGGTTCGTGCCGTGGACAAAGTGGGGAATACGCCGCTTCACCATGCGGCCATCGCCGGCGGCGCCGTCGAGATGGTGAAGAAGCTTCAGGCCCGGGGCATCCCTCTCGATCTCTCGGCGAATCAAAACGGCGCGACTCCGGTGCACAGCCTCGCCTCCAATCCGAAGGCCGGTGACATGATCGAGTTCGCGGTCCGGAACGGCGCGGACCTCAACGCAAGGACCAACAACGGGCGGTCGGCCTACAACATCGCGGAACAGGCGGGCAACCGGGACGTGGCGTCGTTGCTGCTCAAGCTCGGCGCGAACGCTGAGCCACAGAAATTCCCCCGGCTCACCGGTCCCTATCTGGGACAGACCCCACCGGGCGACGACCTCAAGGTCTTCGCGCCCGGGATTGTCTACCTGGACCACGGTACCGTCTCGGTCTCACCAGACGGACAGGAGATGTACTGGCCGACGGGCAAGGCCATCATGATGACGAGGATCCAGGACAGCCGTTGGACCCAGCCGGCCTTTGCGCCATTCAGCGGGCCGAGCGATATCGACTTCTACGACGACGTGCCCTTCGTGACGGCGGACAACAAGCGCCTCTTCTTCACGTCGAAGAGACCACTGGGTTCGGAAGCATCGCAGAAGGAGAACATCTGGTTCGTCGAACGGACAGCGACCGGGTGGTCCCAGCCCAAGTCGGTCGGTCCCGCCGTCAACGCCATGTCGTTGCACTGGCAGATTGCGGTCGCGAGCTCGGGGACCCTGTACTTCGGAGGACGCGATGAGAAGAACAGCCTTGGCTCATCCGACATCTACTCGTCCCGGCTGGTCAACGGCGAGTACGCGCCGCCCGTCAATCTCGGGCCGGCCGTCAACTCCAAGGACGGCGAGTCTCAGCCCTTCGTCGCTCCCGACGAGTCCTTCATCCTGTTCTATCGAGCGGCCGGGCAGATCCCAACGGCCTACGTCAGTCTCAAGGGCCAGGATGGCAAGTGGCTGCCGGCCGTCACGTTCGATTTGCCTTGGGCTGGCGCCGGCCTCATCGTCTCACCGGACGGCAAGTACCTGTTCGCCGGCGGCCAATGGAAGTCGACAAGCTCTCTTGACGATCTCAGGCGCCGGGCGGAAGGAGACGCAGGATCTTCGGCGCCGGGTGGGACGGCCGCAACTCACCGGACCTTTGGGGGGGAGAGATGAGGACGTGGAAGGTCGCTGTGGCGACCGGGTTGGCAGCCTGCACGCTCCTGGGACTGGCGTTCGCAAGTCAGTCCGAACGGCGGACCATCGCGCAACCTGGCGCCGCCGGCTTTCCCCTGCGGACAGGTCCGTACCTCGGCCAGAAGCCGCCGGGCAAGGTCCCCGAGCCTTTCGCCCCCGACGCGTTCCGCGGCGTCGGTGTCCACGAATCTCCGGCGTTCTCGCGCGACGGCACGGAGATACTCGTCAACGTGATGGGGAACAATGAGCAACTGCGTTACTTCCGCAGCACCAGTGGGACGTGGGCCCGGGAAACGCCGCCCTTCGACGTGCCGCAGTATCTGAACGGCCTCTTCCTTTCGCCGTCCGGGCGACGGCTTTACATGCTCGTCGTCGAAGACGGCCGTGAGAACTTTTACTTTCTGGAAAACCGTGAGGGACGATGGTCGAAACGGCGGTCGCTCGGGAGTGAGGTCAATTCCCTCGCCACTCACTGGTCGTTTTCCATCGCGAGCAGCGAGAACCTCTATTTCGCGTCGGAGGGCGATCTCTACGTGTCCCGTTTCGACGGGCAAACGCACACCCGGCCGGTCAAGCTGCCTGCCCCTGTCAACACGGCCGCGGTTGAGATGACTCCCTTCGTCGGGCCCGACGAGAGCTACCTCCTGTTCGCCCGTGACGAGCGGACGGGTTCATCTTTGTCGGGCCGAAGCACCAGAGACCTCTTCATCAGCTTCCGACGGCAAGGCGACGCCTGGTCTGAGCCGGTGGAGCTGGGGCCCGGCATCAACATCCCAGGCGTCGAGGACATCTGTCCGATGGTGTCTCCGGACGGGAAGTACCTCTTCTTCGTGAGCCGGAGAATCGACCGCGGGTTTCGGGCCTTCTGGGTGGACGCCGGAGTCGTCGAAGACCTCAGGCGAAAAAGGTGATGCGCCCGTTACAAGGAGTTCTGTCGATGACGCGTACGAGAATCCCGGCCCTCCTGGTCGTCCTTCTGATCGTCGGCACCGCTTTGCTCGATGGCCAGACCCCGGCTCCGGCTCCCGATCTCACCGGCCGGACTTCGATCCACGACGCGGCGGCGAAAGGCGACCTGCAGACGGTGAAGGCCGCGATCGCCGCGGACTCGACCCTCGTGGACGCCGAGAAGCCGCCGAACAAGAAGACGGCGCTGCACTACGCCGCGCAGAACGGGCACGCCGACGTGGTGGCGTTCCTGCTCGACAAGGGCGCCGACGTGTTCGGCGTTGTGGCCTTGTTCAGTGAGCCAGCGGGCCAGAGCAGGCGGAAGCTGGGCATCGACCAGGAAGCGCATTACGCAGTCCGCAGCACGGCGTGGTCCGCTTGGGCCGCGGCGAACTCCAGTGCGGCGACGATGTCCTCTGCCTCGAGATACGGAAAGTCGACGAGAATCTCATCGCGGGTGGACCCCGATGCCAGGAGGTCGAGAATGTCCTTGACCCGAATACGCATGCCGCGAATGCAGGGGCGTCCGCCGCATTGTTCGGGTCTGACCGTGATGCGGTGCAGTTGGCTCATGTTGGCAGTTCCGACCCGATCATACCACCGCGTCGGTATGGCAGTCCCGGCGAAGGACGCCAACGTGCGAGTCCTGGGCCTGTCGTGATTCCGCCCAAATCCGTGCCCGCATCGTGCGGTGGCGCGAAGACGTGACTGACCCGGCGGCCTTGCGTCGACCAGAAAGACCCGCATGGAGCTGGCGGGCGGGCGCTGAGGGCGCGCCTACTCGATCGTCCAGAGCGCCAGCGTGGTGGCGTCTTTGATCAGTACCCGGCGGCCGACCAGGATCGGGTGGGCCCAGGTCGGGCTCTCGGCCACGTGGTACGTCTTGATCGGTTCCAGTCCGGCGGTGGCCGACGACTTCGTCACGAACAGATCGCCGTCGTTGCTCAGGCTGAACACCACGCTGCCCGCGACCAGCATCGAGGCGTTCTCGCCCTGCCGGCTTTCACCTTTCCACAGCGTCTTGCC
>Ga0334722_10007456_pt1 | contig 10588 bp, 9 predicted proteins | sample C3_bottom_MG_FD_207210 | JGI IMG/M metagenome (GOLD analysis project Ga0334722, IMG submission 207210) | Sediment microbial communities from Yellowstone Lake, YNP, Wyoming, USA - C3_bottom | ecosystem: Environmental > Aquatic > Freshwater > Lake > Sediment | place: USA: Wyoming | collected... | reverse complement strand
GTTGTCGATGACGTCGTCGATGTCCATCATGTCCCCGCGCCTCACCATTTCCGCCCGGATGCGGTTGATCACGAGCCGCGGATCGTCCATGCCGCCCGCCTCCAGTAGCCCGATCACCCGGTCGGCGTCACGCACGGCCGACACATCCGGTGTCGTCACCACCACCGCCCGGTCGGCGCCAGCCACGGCATTCCGGAACCCCTGCTCGATGCCGGCCGGCGAATCGATGAGCACGTAGTCGAATTCTTCCTTCAGCTCGGCACAGATCTTGCGCATCTGGTCCGGGCTCACCGCATCCTTGTCCTTCGTCTGGGCCGCCGGAAGAAGGTACAACCCGTCGAACCGCTTGTCTTTGATCAGCGCCTGCTTCAGGCGGCAGAAACCTTCCGCTACGTCCACTAAGTCATAGACAATCCGGTTTTCCAGACCCATTACCACATCCAGGTTCCGCAGGCCGATGTCAGCGTCTACCATTGCCACCTTCTTGCCCAAGAGTGCCAACGCCGTGCCAATGTTGGCAGTGGTCGTGGTCTTGCCCACGCCCCCCTTGCCGGAGGTAAACACGATCACCTCTCCCATGCCCTCACCCTCCCTGCCTGAAGATGTACGGTTCCACGATGATCTGCCGGTCCTGTAGCCTGGCCAGCTCCGGTCGGTCGGGCTTTTCCGGGTGGTCAGGCGCACGCCCCAGCACGTCTGCAATTCTCAGCTGGGCCGGCAAGAGCCGGTAGGCTACCACCACGGCCAGTTCGTTGGCGGGTGCCCCGGCATGTGCCATGCCCCGCAGCGTGCCCATCACCACGACGTCGCCGCCAGCCACGACCTCCGCCCCGGCATGTACGTCCCCGAGGATCACCACGTTCCCCTGATATTGCACCTTTTGCCCCGACCGCAAGGTGCCGCGATACAAAAGCGTGTCCTCGCTGCGGCTCGTCCATTGGCCGTCGGCACTCGTGGCCGAGTCGGTCCCGGGAAAAAGGGCTGGCACCGCCTCCTCCGAAAGCCCGGCCTCGCCGTCGAGCCGCACCTCCCGTACGACGCGTGCCGGCGTGAGGTTGAACTCCGCCAGTGCCTCCCGCAACCGTCCAAGCTGCGCCGGCGTTAGCTCACGCTCGCCGACGTTCACCGTGACCGCGACACTGCCCAAAAGCCGGCCGGCGGTAGCCAGCCTCGCCCGCAGGGCCGCCTCGATCATGACAAAATCGCGCCTGTCGTCCAGGTGGATCACAATGCCGTCCTCAAAACCTCGCAGTACCACCGCCGCCCGCACCGCTTTTACTCCCCCGCACCCCCGGTGGCCGCCTGCGGCGTCACCTTGCCGTTTTGTACATGGAAATACTGGTCCAGGATCGCCCGCACCACCGGGGCAGCGGCCCCGCTACCAGACTGTCCCTGTTCGATCACAGCCACCACCGCGATCTCGGGATGGTCAAGCGGGGCATAAGCCATGAACAGTCCGTTGTTGTCCGTGTTAGCCGTCTGGGCCGTCCCCGTCTTGGCCGCCACCGGGATGGGGAAATCGTAGAAACGGTAGTAAGCCGTGCCCCCTGGCAACGTCACCGCGTGCATCCCCTGCCGGATCGTGTCCCAGGTAGTCGCGGCGAGCTGTACCTGCTTTCTCACCTGCGGACCAAACTGGGCCACCACGCTGCCGTCGGGAGCGATGATCTGGCTGACCAAGTACGGCTTGTACACGGTGCCCCCGTTCGCCAAAGCACAAGCATACATGGCCAGCTGGATAGGAGTGAACTGCTCGGCGCCCTGGCCGATGGCCAAGTCCAGTTTTTCACCCGGCCAGAAGTCGGGACTGTCTGCCCGCCCAGCCTTGTACTGTGCCGCACGCCAGGCCGTGTCGGGCATGAGCCCGGTGGCCTCACTCGGCAGGTCGATGCCGGTTTTTTCGCCCAGGCCGAACATGTGGGCGTACTGGGCCAGGATATCCGGCGTCAGGCGTGAGCCCATGGTATAGAAATACACGTTCACCGACTGGGCAATGGCCTTGACCATGTTGACTATCCCAAAACCGCCAGCTTTCCAGTCTCGCTTGATTATATTACCGATGCGGTAATAGCCTGGGTCGAAAATTGTCTCCTGCGGCGTCGTGACCCCGGTCTCAAGCGCGGCGATCGCCGTAATGGGTTTGAATATCGATCCAGGGGCATAAAGACCCTGGATGGCCCGGTTCAAAAGTGGCCGCAGCTTGGTCTTATCGGTGAACAGATAGCTGGCCTGGTCCTTGGTCAGGCCCGTGGCAAACCAGTTGGGATCAAAGGTGGGATAGCTGGCCATGGCCAGTACCGCACCGGTATTCACATCCACTGCGACCACCGCCCCCGACTTGGCATGCGGCGCCGGTGTCGGGGCCTTGGGCAGCGCGGCAATCGTCGACACCAGGGCGTTTTCGGCCGCCTGCTGCAGTTGTAGGTCAATAGTCAGTTTCAGCGTGTCACCCGGGGTGGGCTGTTCTTCCCGGATGATGTCGTGGAAGCGTCCCAAGGCATCGACCTCGACGAACTCCTTGCCGTCCACACCTTTTAGATATTGGTCGTACTGGAGTTCCAAGCCCTGGCGCCCCACGATGTCATCGCCGGAATAGCCGGGCTGCTTCAGCCGCGGATCCCCGGCTGCAATCGGTCCCACGTAGCCGAGCACATGTGCAGCGAGGCTGCCGTACAAATACTGCCGCAACGGTTCAGCATTCACCGTCACGCCGGGCAGTTCGTTCAGATGCTCCGCTACAATGGTGTACTGTTCAGGGGTGAGGTTTTTCAAAAGTGTGACCGGCTGATAGGGTAAAGCCTGCTCCCGTGTGATCGTGTCCTGCAAATCCTTCACGTTCAAGCCAAGTAGCCCGGCCAGCCGGTTCAGGGTGGCTTCCTTTTGCTTGGCCGGCAGCGGCGACAGGATCAAAGCCCACGACGGCCGGTTCTGCACCAGCACCGTACCGTTGCGGTCTTCGATTAGCCCCCGCGGGGCCGGAATGCTGATCTCTTGCACGCTGTTGGCCTCGGACTGGGCCCGCAGGCTCGGACCGCGTATGATCTGCAGCACCGCCAGTCTCCCCAGGAGGACCACAAAGATCGCCAACACTATGACCGCCAGTACGGACAGGCGCTGCTCACGATCGTCGTTCACAACGCCCGCCCCCCAATACCAACCGGTTGTGCCGGTAGCCGGGCCCGCACAAGCCGGTACAAAAACGGCGACACAAGACCGTTCCAGAAAGCCTCTTTACCGATCAGGGCCAGCATGCCAGCAGGAAGAGGCAAGCTGGTCCCCCAGATAGCCGAAAGAGCCCAAAATCCAAGCTCGGATATCACAGTACCTGCAAAAGAAAACAAAAACGGCAGGTAGAGGGAGTTCTCGAACAGTTTGGCCTGGGCGACGCCGGCCATGTACCCCACCACGGCGTGGGTCAGGGCGAAGGCCCCGATGAACCGGCCCCGGACAAGGTCCAGAAGCAGTCCCCCTATAAGGCCTGTCAGGCCGCCAGCCTGTGGCCCTTGCCTCATGCCTACCGCCACGGCCACCGCTAGCACAAGGTCGAGGCGTACCCCGCCCCATAACGGCACAAAGGCCACCTGGGCCAAAAAACAGGCCAGAAACACGACCACGTCCGGCCACCTGTACTTCCATGTTTCCATGCCAGACATCCACGTGCCTCCAGCCAGAACCTATTTGGGCGGTGGGGCGGTGTTGCCGCCCGCCGCCGACCCGCCGTGTCCAGAAACGATGATGAGCACGAAGTCAATCTTGTTCAAATCGGCATTCGGTTTGACGACTGCGCTGCGTACCAGGTCGAAGTCGGTCTGGGAGACACTTTCCACCACTCCGATCGGCAAACCGGCGGGGAACACGCCTCCAAGGCCGGACGTGACCACTACATCCCCGGGTACGACGCTAGCGTCCCGGGAGAAAAAGTTCATGACCAGGCCGGATGCCGACGATCCCTGACCGAGAATCACCCCGGCATCCTTCGATCCGTCGAGCATGGCCCCGACGCCGCTCGCCGCATCGGTCAAAAGTCTTACCTGGGCGGTGTGATCGGTCACCGCCGCCACCCGCCCCACAACGCTACCGACGACCGCCTGCTGACCGGCGGCCGCTGCCACACCGGTCACCACCGGCATATCGACGGCAATGCCGTCCTTGGCCCCCTTGTCCACCACTAGATAATTCGACCAGTTGTCCGGGCTTCTGGCAATCACGCTGGCGGCAACAGTCGTAAACGGCAAAGACTGCCTAAGTGCGAGCATCGTCCGCAGACGGTTATTTTCATCGAGCAGCAAACGGTTTTGCTCTTCCAGATATTGAAGCCGCACGAGATCGTTTTTCAGGGTCTCGTTTTCGGCGCGGAGCTGCCGGAACTCGGTCACGGAAAAGGCCGCCGACTGGAACGCGCCCACCACGGACCGGGCCGCCATTTCCACCGGGCGCAAGGCATACGCCACCGTGCGCTCCACTGCCCCCAGGCGCTCACGTTCCCTGGCCGTTACGCCCATGAGCACGACGAGGACGGCCACCAAAAGGGTCATACTCAAAAACCGGCGGTACCTGTACAGGAGTGCCACCGGCCCCACCCCCAGATTAGCCAGCTAAACCACTTTCACCCGGCGCACGTTGTCCAGTTCTTCAAGATATTTGCCAGTACCTTTTACAACGCACAGCATGGGATCTTCGGCCACGTGCACCGGCATGCCGGTATGTTCAGACAAAAGACGGTCAAGACCCTGCAAGAGCGAGCCGCCCCCCGACATGACAATGCCGCGGTCGATGATGTCGGCGGCCAGCTCCGGAGGCGTGCGCTCGAGCGTCACGCGGATCGCCTCGATGATGGCGTTGACCGGCTCCTCCAGGGCCTCCCGTACCTCACTCGAGGTTACGGTCAGATTCTTAGGCAGTCCTGATACCAGATCGCGGCCGCGCACTTCGATAGACTTCTCCTCGCGCATCGGATATGCAGACCCTATGGCAATCTTGATTTCCTCGGCGGTCCGCTCGCCCACCAGCATGTTGTACTTGCGCTTGATGTAGTTCATGATGGCCTCGTCCATTTCGTCGCCCGCAATGCGAATGGAACGGCTGGTCACGATGCCACCCAACGAAATGATCGCCACTTCGCATGTGCCGCCACCAATGTCGACAATCATGTTGCCCGTCGGCTCGTAAATCGGCAAGCCGGCTCCGATCGCGGCCGCCTTGGGTTCCTCGATGAGAAAGACCTCCCGCGCCCCCGCCTGCAAAGCCGCGTCGCGCACCGCCCGCTGCTCCACCTCGGTAATGCCGTTCGGCACCGCCACCACCACCCGCGGCCTGGCCACCGACCGTGACACGCCTGCCTTGCGGATGAAATACCGCAGCATCGCCTGGGTGATGTCGAAATCGGCGATCACCCCGTCTTTCATGGGGCGGATGGCAACCACATTGCCGGGGGTACGCCCGATCATGCGCTTGGCTTCCTCGCCCACGGCACGGATGCTCCCGTCGTCGCGGTGAATGGCCACCACTGACGGTTCCTGCAAAACAATCCCTTTACCACGGACGTAGACCAGCGTGTTGGCGGTGCCAAGATCTACCCCCATGTCACGTGCCAAATAATGATATATAGCCCCGAACATGCCCAAGTCTCCTTTCGCAGCCAATCGCGTCCCGGCCAGCCCTTCACGGCCACAAACCTTGCTCCCGGAAGCTCACATAACGATTATCGCCGATGATAATATGGTCCAGTACTTCGATACCAATAAGTTTGCCCGCTTCGATCAGCCGATGTGTGACGTCGATGTCTTCCCGGCTCGGGGTCGGGTCGCCACTCGGGTGGTTGTGCACCAGCACCACGCTGGCCGCCGCCCGCCGCACCGCCGCCTTGAACACCTCCCTCGGGTGTACTATGGATGAAGACAGGCTCCCCACCGAACATAATTCTGATCCCATGACATGGTTTTTGGTGTCCAGTAAGAGCACCCGGAACTCTTCTTTTTCCAGTGGCCGCATTTCCTCCATGAAAAGCCCCGGCACGTCCTGCGGAGAAGTCACCACCACGCGCTCGGTCCGCCGCGACGCGAGCCGCCGCCCAAGTTCCACCGCCGCCACCAGCACCGCCGCTTTGGCCTCGCCGATGCCAGGGATGTCACAAAGGTCGTGTGTGGTGGCAGAAGCCAAAAACCGCAGCGCGAGCGCTTCCTGGGCGGCCCCCGTTTTTGTGGGCGCCTGCCCTTGCCGCGTGGCGCCGTACGACAAAAGCCGCTGTCCGAGCTCCACCGCCGTCACGCCCTGTGACCCCGATCCGACCAGAATGGCGATCAATTCTGCCAGCGACAGGGCCGCCGGCCCGAGCTGCCCAAGCCTCTCCCGCGGCCGTTCGCCGGCGGGAATGTCCTTGATGGTAAGATGCACCTGCCCATGGCCAAGTTTCACGTCTTTTGGCACAAGCCGGTTACCCACATCTGGCCTCCGCCCGGCAGGCTACTCCTGGCCCGGCCTGCCACGGGCTAACCCACGCGTGCACTGGAAATCAGGTCAATGCCGAAATGCGCCAGCAAAAGTCCAAGTCGCATGAGGGGCAACCCCACCACGTTGTAGAAACAGCCGTCGATCCTTTCGATGAGTAGCGCTCCCAGGCCTTGCACGGCATAAGCCCCCGCCTTGTCGAGCGGTTCGCCCGAGGCAACGTAGGCGTCGATCTGCCCGGGCGTGAGCGGCCTCATAAAGACCCGCGTGACCTCCACCGCCTCCGCCTTTTCGCCGGTCAGGCTGTCCACCACCACAAGCCCGGTGTAGACCTCGTGCCGGCGCCCGGCCAAGCGCCCGAGCATGCGCGAAGCCGCTTGCGCGTCAACCGGCTTGCCGAGCACGTCCCCATCGATTACCACCACGGTGTCGGCACCGATGATGAGCCCGGCATGCTTTGCCGCCACCGCCTCCGCCTTTGCCCGGGCACGGGCGAGCACGAGGCCGGCCGGATCACCCGGCGCCACCACCGCCTCCTCGTCGATGGGAGGCACGACGGTACTAAACGGCACACCGAGTCCCGCCAGAAGGCTTTGCCGGCGCGGCGAACCGGAAGCCAAAATGAGCGGCGGCCGGTCTACAGGATAAGACATGGCATCCAGTTATAACCACCACCAGGCCAAAAAAAATTGTGCGCCTTGATAAGTCTAGCGCCGGGACATGTACCGTCAAGCGCATATCTGCAGTATACTGAGTGCGATTTGCTGGCGCTGCTTTTTAATCCAACGAGTCGGCAATACTGCCACGGGGGAGGTGTGATGGACATGTCAGCCGCGACCAGTACAGGCGACGATTCTGCCAGTAGCCCGTCACGGTTATGCCCTGCATGCACACAATCTTCCCCGTGGTGGTGGTGTAGGTGGCGCAGTTTGTCCGCACTATTACACGGCGCCGGCCTGGCTTGGCCGATGTTGTCATAGGCACAGCTTTATTCGCGGCCCTGGTGGCAGTAACCCGCCTGGGGGCCGCTATGTTTGCTCCCCTGCCTACGCAGGGAGTCAATATCAGCCTTAATCCTGCCCTTTTGCCCTACTATGCCGGCCGCTCGCTTTTGCGCATGCTGGTGGCCCTCGTGGCGTCGTTTGTGTTCACCATCGTGTATGGTTACGCCGCCGCCCACAGCCGGAACGCCGCCCGTGTCCTGATCCCGCTTCTGGACGTGCTGCAGTCGGTACCGGTACTGGGGTTTCTGGCCGTGACCGTGACCGGTTTCATGGCCCTTTTTCCTGGGCGGCTCACCGGGCTTGAGCTGGCTTCCATATTTGCCATATTCACGGGCCAGGCCTGGAACATGGCCTTTGCCTTCTACTACTCTTTGATGGCGATCCCGGCCGACCTCGTGGAAGCGGCGCGCCTCTACCGTCTCAGCTGGTGGCAGCGCCTTACCAAGCTCGAACTGCCGTACTCGGCCATCCCGCTTGTCTGGAACGCCATGATGTCATTCGGGGGCGGCTGGTTTTTCCTGGCCGCCAGCGAATCGATCAGTGTCCTCAACCGCAACATGCGGCTGCCCGGTCTCGGCAGCTACATGGCGGTGGCCCTGGAGCAGGGGGACATCCGGGCCATGATCTACGCCGTCATCACCATGGCGGCAGTGATCGTGCTGGTGGACCAGGTGATGTGGCGCCCGCTGGTAGCCTGGGCCCAGAAGTTTCGCTTTGAACAAAGCCCAGGCGAGGTGGAACCAACCTCGTACGTGCTGGCACTTATGCGCCGGTCGCCCCTGGCGGCCTGGCTGCAAGGCCACCTCGTCGAGCCGGTGCTCGGTGCCTTTGACCGCTTCATGACCCGGATCGCAGCTGCCGGCACGGAAACCCGCCGGCCTTCGCCACGGCAACGCTGGCGGCGCCAGGCAGAGCTTTTGGTCAAATTTGCCATTTTATTGCTGCTGGGGGCTTTCGTACTCCGGTACGCATGGCTCGGAGCATTGCAGGTGGCCGCCCTCGACTGGCGGACGGTCGTATCGGTGGTGGGGGTAGGGCTTCTCACACTCGCCCGGGTGATGGCCGCCACCCTGATCGGGGTGGCGTGGACATTGCCGGTCGGGGTGGCCATAGGCACGAATCCTCGCCTCGCGGCCGTGGCACAGCCGCTTGTGCAGATTGCGGCATCGTTCCCGGCCAACATGCTGTTTCCTTTCATGGCTTGGCTTTATATGCGGTTCGGCGTGAACATGAACTTTGGGTCCATCCTTTTGATGATGCTCGGGACGCAATGGTACATCCTTTTCAACGTCATCGCCGGAGCGGCCGCCATCCCGGGCGACCTGTCGGAAACGGCGTCGATATTCAAGCTCGGCGGATGGCTGAAGTGGAAGCGGCTTATCCTGCCAGCCGTGTTCCCGTATCTGGTCACGGGCTGCCTCACGGCGGCCGGCGGGGCGTGGAACGCCAGCATCGTAGCCGAAGTGGTGACGTGGGGCAACCGGACACTGCTCGCCAAAGGGCTCGGTGCGTTCATCACCAGCGCCACCGAGCAGGGCAACTGGCCCGGTATCGTGTGGGGACTCGTCGTGATGTCAGGTCTGGTGGTAGGGCTGAACCGCCTTTTGTGGCGGCCGCTCCATAACTTTGCTGACGAAATGTACCGGCTCGGCTAACAAGTAACGTTTGCCTGGAGGTGAAACCATGGCGGCCACCCTGTCGGGAAACCGCAATCCAAGTGACGTCCTGATCGAGTGCAGGCAAATTCGAAAAACCTGGGATTTCCCAGGCCAGGCCAACGTTACTGTGCTCGACGACATAAACCTGGAAGTACACGAAGGAGAATTTCTTTCGATTCTGGGGCCGTCCGGCTCAGGCAAGTCGACCCTGCTGCGGATCATGGCAGGCGTGATCCAGCCGTCGTCCGGTGAAGTCTTCTATCGCGGGCGCCCGCTCGTCGGCGTCAACCCGGGTGTCGCCATGGTCTTCCAGACGTTTGCCCTCTACCCATGGCTGACAGTGCTGGAAAACGTGGAAATGGGGCTCGAGGCCATGGGGCTGCCGCGGGCGGAGCGCCGGCGGCGGGCGGAGCGGGTGATCGATCTTGTCGGTCTCGATGGCTTTGAAACCGCGTTCCCCAAGGAACTGTCCGGCGGTATGCGGCAGCGTGTGGGCTTCGCACGTGCCCTGGCCGTGGAGCCGGATGTGCTTATGATGGACGAGCCTTTTTCTGCCCTGGACGTGCTCACAGCGGAGAACCTCCGCCGCGACGTGCTGGACCTTTGGCTGCAGCGGCAGATTCCTACCCGGGCCATCATCATGGTCACCCACAGCATCGAAGAAGCCATATTCATGGCGGACCATGCCCTTGTGCTCTCGCGTGATCCCGCCCGGGTGATCATGAACGTCTCGATCCCCCTGCCCTACCCGCGGGACCGGGACGACCCCGCGTTCAAGGCCGCCGTCGACCGCATCTACGGCGCCTTGACCGCCGTCACGCCCGCCGGCGCCGCTCCCGTCCCCGAGTACGATGAGCAGGAAAAAGGGGGCGGCCGCGGCGCGGCCCAGGCCAAAAGCGGGCATCGTCCCGTGATACCGCCCGTGCGGGCCGGCGGTCTCACGGGCCTGGTGGAGTACCTGGACGAAGCCGGCGGCCGGGCCGACCTGGCCGCCCTGGCGGACGATTTCATGCTGGACCTGGAGGACCTCCTCCCCATCGTGGACGCCATCCAGCTTCTCGGATTTGGCACCGTCAGCGAAGGCGATGTCATCTTGTCCGACGCCGGACGGGCCTTTGCCCAGGCATCAGTGCTTGCGCGCAAAGACATCTTCCGCCAGCAGGTACTGGCAAACGTACCCCAGCTCAAACAGATCAGGGCCGTACTCGAATCGAAAGCCAACCGCCGGATGCCAAGAGAATTCTTCCTCGACATCCTGCAGCGGCGGTTCGGGCCGGCGGAAGCCGAAGAACAGCTCAACACCCTCATCGACTGGGGACGTTACGCAGAGATCCTGGCATATGATGACGAAGGCCAAAACCTGTACATCGAGGAATGACGGCGTTGACACTGGAAGACAGCGGCGTCTATCATAACGTTAAACCTGCATGCACATAGCAAAGCCTATGAAGGGGAGGAGTAGACGCCCCGCTGGCCCCA
>Ga0334722_10007455_pt1 | contig 10589 bp, 8 predicted proteins | sample C3_bottom_MG_FD_207210 | JGI IMG/M metagenome (GOLD analysis project Ga0334722, IMG submission 207210) | Sediment microbial communities from Yellowstone Lake, YNP, Wyoming, USA - C3_bottom | ecosystem: Environmental > Aquatic > Freshwater > Lake > Sediment | place: USA: Wyoming | collected... | reverse complement strand
TTGCCGGCGTGGACGCCTGCACTACAACGGAGACATCATGTCGGGCAAAATCGGTCACTGGCTAACCGCAAACCTCGCATCGGCGCTGCTCCTGGCGCTGATTTTTTCGTGCGCGTCCCCGGCGCCGCATCCGGCTACCGCTTCGGCGCCGCAGCCGGTCGCCGCGCCGGCGCCCAAGCCGACGGTCGCCACGTTCGTCCCGGTATTGGTGTCCAGTGGCGGCGGGCCCGGAGTTTTCCTGGGCGGGTCGCGCGCGGGCAAGTGGCTGGACGAGGAAGCCGGCCGGAAGTTGTCCCGCGCCGATGAGAGCTACCGCCTGATCGGACTGACCGGCGCGCCGGGCACAGCCACCGGGGCGGCGGTGAAAGGGAATAAAACCATCGGCTGCCTGGAGGTCAAACTGCGCGTGCCCAACCCGAAAGAGACGGTCGTCGCCGTGGGCGGCAAGTGGAACCCGCTCCCCCACCAGCCGGCGCTGATCAAGAGCGGACAGGCGTTCCTCCAGGAGGCCCTGCGCCTGGCCCGGGCCAAGACGTTGAAACCGGAGGGGGCGAAGGTTGGCCGGGTGGTGCGGGTGGACCTCGACGGGACCGGCCCGGTCACCATCTTCGAGGCCGGCAACTATTGGCAGCCGCCGCACTCCTCGGAGGCGGACACCTTCAGCATGGTGGGGTTGTCGCGGCCCGGGGCGGCGGTGGTGGAGGTCGCCGGTGAATATTACCTCGATCAGGACGAACTGCCCCTGCTCACCCGGCTGGTGGCCGTGGCCGACCTGAACGGCGACGGGAAGATGGAGATTGTGGTCAGCCACACCTATTTTGAGGGTGAGAGCTTCACCGTCTTCGAGATGCAGGCGAAGAGACCGGTGGCGGTGTTGAATTACGGCTGCGGGCTCTGATACATCGGGCTCCGCCGGTTGATGTGCTCGAGCAGGTCGGCGAAGATGAAGTGGTGGAAGGGCAGGAAGAAGTACCAGTAGACCTTGCCGAAGAGCGAAGTGGTCTGGAACGAGGCGGTGATGGAGAGGCGCTGGCGTTTTTGGGGCTCGCCGTCGGGGTCGGGGTCCACGCGGAACTCGAGCCAGGCCTTGCCCGGGAGTTTCATCTCAGCGCGGAGGAGCAGGCGGCGGTCGGGCTGCAGGTCTTCGACGCGGAAGAAGTCGATGACGTCGTGGACCTCGAGCTTGGTCTGGCTTTTCCGGCCGCGGCCGGTGCCGACGCCGAACAGCACCCGGTCGATTACCCCGCGCATCCACCACATCCAGTTGCTGTCGAACCAGCCCGTCTGGCCGCCGACGGCGCAGGCCGAGCGGAAGAGCGCGTCCGCCGGTTGGTCGGTAAGGATGAAGAAGGAGGCGGTATAGGTCGGCCCGCCTTCGAGTTCGGCGAGCTTCATGGCGAGTTCATGCGCCGGCGGATAACTGTCCGACCAGCGGGTGTGTACCTGGTCCTGCTCCTCGCGGGTGAGGGCCCGGGCCACGGCCTCGCGGTAACTGAGTTGCTCGAACGGGATCAGTTCGCGCAGGTCGTCGCCCTGCACCACCGATTCGTCCTGCAGGCCCTCCATCAAAGAGGCGGTGATGGGCGCGGGCACGGTGGTGATCAGCCCGGCGATGTAGCCGTAAAAGCGGATGGGCAGAATGCGCACCGGGATGGGGATGAACAGGATGCGCTTGCCGATGATCTCGGCGAAGGTGCGGAGCATCTGCTCGTAGGTCAGGCGGTCGGCGCCGCCGATGTCGAACGAGCGGTTTTGGGTGGCGGGGGTTTCGAGCGCTCCGACCAAGTACTTGATAACGTCACGGATACCGATGGGCTGGCAGAGGTTTCGGGCCCAGGGCGGCATGAGGATGACCGGCGCCCGGCTGACCAGGCTGCGGATGATTTCGTAGGACGCGCTGCCCGAGCCGATGATGATGGCGGCGCGCAGAGTGGTCACCGGCACCGGGCCGTGGGCCAGTTGCGCCCCGACCTCCATCCGCGCCCGCAGGTGCCGCGACTTGCTCGCCTGGCGGTCGGCCAGTCCGCCCAGGTAGATGATCCGGCCCACCCGCTGCTCGGCCGCGGCCTCGCAAAAATTGGCCGCCGCCTCCATGTCGGCCTCGAAAAATCCATCCGGCCCGAGCAGCAGCGAATGAATCAGGAAGTAGGCGGCATGGACTCCCGCGAGCGCGCGGGAGAGCGACTCGCGGTCCAGGGCGTCACCCTCGACGATCTCGGCTCCCGGCCAGCGCCGGCTGTAGTCCTCCGCGCCACCCCGCACCAGCACCCGCACCCGGTAGCCGCGCTCAATCAGCTCCGGCACCAGCCGGCCGCCGATGTAACCGGACGCCCCCGTGACCAGCACCACCCCGTCCTCCGGCCGCGGCCGGGTGGGAAGGTCGGACGAGAAAAAATAATTCGTGTCGCGCGGAGCCTCAGACATGTCGCTCTCCGTGTCGGATGGAAAGGCCGGTCCGGCGCCAGAGGGGGGTTAATAATTGGGAGCCGCGCCCGCCAGGCCGATCAGCAGCAACAACACCGATAATTTCAGTGCTCGCTTCATCCCTTTCCTTCCGGTTTTGAACTTTAACAAATCAGTCCACTTTTTTACTTTTAACTTTCTTCCGCCACCGCCACCGCCTCCGGCCAGGTCATCTGCATCATGGGCAACACCAGGCCGGGCCAGTTGAAGTGCGGCTGGCCCTTGCCCTGCCCGTTGCGGTAATCGTAAAACTCCCACAGCCCCTCGTGCCGGATCATCCGCGCGGTGCGGCGGGTGAGTTCCCGAGCCTCCTCCTTGAACCCATATCGCATCAACCCTTCGGTCAGCAGGTAGTTGATGTTGATCCAGATGCAGTGCCCGCGCCACAGCACCAAATCCTCCAGCGCGACGTACTCCCGGTTCAGCTCCTCCACGCAGTTGAACGGCACTACGAACCCCGGCCAGTAGCGCTTCGGGTTGAGCAGGTGCTCGCGGATCACGCGCTCGGCCCGGTCCTTCCGCGCCAGCCCGGTCAGGATGGGTATGAGCGAAGCCGCGGTCGAACGCATGGCGAGCTTGGGGTGCCGGACGTCGTAGCGCGAGAAGTAGCAGCCCTTCTTCTCCACCCAGTTGATGCGCTCGATGGCGGCCATCATGTTGGCCGCCTGCTGGTTCCAGGCCGCGGCCTTGTCGGCGTTGCCGATCGCCGCGTTCAGGTTGGCCACCGCCTGGATGGCGCGGATGGCGATACAGTTGAAAGTCAGGTCCTCCAGAACGAAGCGGTTGCGGCGTTTGGCCTCCTGCGGGTCCCAGCCGAACTCCGAATTCCACGCCACCATTTTTTGATAGCCGAGGCCGCGGGAGAGCGCGCCGAGCGGCGTGGTGAAGTTGAGGTGGAGGATCTCGTCGTAGGCCGACGAGGAATCGGTGCCGGTCTCCCAGGGGTGGATAACGGAGATCAGGCCGTCGCCGAAGAGGTCGTGCTCGCGGGTCAGATAATGCAGGCAATCTTCCAGCGCGGGCAGCACGCGGTCGAGCCAGGCCCGGTCCTTCCCCGCGGCGTAGATTTTTTCGGCGGCGAGAATATACGACGGCGGGTCGATCATGGCCGAGCGGCCCTGCTCGTCGTACTGGCTGAAGGCCCAGCGGCGGACGAAGTTCCCGGACTCGGCGGCCTGGCGCTGGGCCGCGATGTCGCCCAGTTCGGTGTTGTGCGAGATGCGGCCGTTGGGCAGGGCGCGACTGGTCAGGGCCTCGACCTCCGAGGCCGCCAGTTTCGGGTCGATCGCGCTCATGGTGGTCGCCTGCCAGCCCGAGTCCCAGCCGTAGAGCGAACTGTACTTACCCACCGACGGCATGTGGAAGGTGAAGCCGCCCTCGGTGATCTCGTTCTGCTTGTAGACCACGGTGGTCTTGGCGAGCAGGTCGCGCCAGTCGTCCGCGACGAGCGGGCCGTCGGAGATTTGGTAGGCCGGGTTCAGCTTCGCCGCGGCCGGCCGACTGCCCGCCAACGCCAGCGCGCCCGCGGCCGCGCCGGCCTGCATCAGCCCGCGCCGGGAAATTTTCTTCATCGCTTCCTCCTGCCCGGTCGATTTTTCATACCAGCATGATATCGCAGGAGGGCGGGGGCGGGAAGGGGGAGACCGAGATTCAACGCCTTCCCTCATGTCGCGAGGCGGCGCCCAGGAGGAAATAAATTAAGATTCATCACACGGGCACGAAGCTCACTAAGGCCACAAAGTCATATCATATCTTTCCTCCGTGATCTTAGTGAACTTTGTGTTCTTCGTGTTGAGTCTTTTAAGCCAAAACGCCGGCCCCCCGGGCTACTGGCTGAGTCCGTATCGTCCGTGGGTGTTGATGGTGACGGCGGGAAGTTGGTGGGTGTGGTCGAAGGCGGCCTGGATGGCGTCGAGGTCCTGCCAGAAGTCCTTCAGCCCCGGCTGTGCCGAGACCATCGTCGCCATGTCGGCGCGGCCGGCGGCGGAGTTCAGGCGACAGGGGAAGATGTGCACGTCCACCCGGCCGCCCGCGGCCCGCGTGCCCAACCCGATGAGGTACACTTCCTCGATGCCCGGGTTGCCGATGGGGATGCAGCCGATGGTGGCGCAGCCGCCGTGGATGTAGATGTTGCCGCCGGGGTACTTGGGGTCGGCGAAGACGCGGTCGGAGGCGTTGGGGTAGTCGATGCCCATGGAGAGGTGGAAGTTGCTCATCGGGTTGAAGTGGACGATGCGGTAGACGCCCTCGGGCACCTGGCCGTCGCCCTCGCGGCGCTTCGGACCCAGGATGCCGGAGCGGGCGCAGATGGCGTAGGTTTTGACCAGTCGGAACTCGCCGGCGCCGCGCGCCCACAGCTCGAGCTCGCCGTCGCCCTTGAAGACGCGGAGCAGGAGTTGCTTCGGCGGGTAGGACACGCCGGCCTTGGCCAGCAGCGCCCGCGCGTCGGCGCCGCGCTGGGCCGCGATGGCCGCGACCTTCTGCTCGGGCGTGGTGGCGTCCGCGACGTCAGACATGACGGCCAGCGCGGCCGCGGCCGCCAGGGTAAAGCCAAATTGTCGCCGGGTTGCTGTCATTATGTTCCTCCGAGGGCGGGACCGGATTGCCGGGTCGGTGGTCCGCCCGAGGATTTAGTCGCCGGTTAGGCATGAGTTGTTCCCGTTCGGCATCATGTATAAGGTAAAAGGTAAAAGGGCAAAGGTAAAAGGTGATGCCTTATGGATTTTAATTTTCAAGATCATTAGTCCACACTTTTTCCCTTTTCCCTTTCTTTGACAACCCCCTGGCCGTGAACTAGAATAAGCTTCATTCGATGGAAAAGGTGCGTTCCATATGGCCATAATTCGGAAGATGTTGCCCGGCTACAACCACAACATTTGTTACAAGGGCCAGATTTTCCACATCCAGACCGAGGACAGTGGCCGGGACCATCCCCATATCATCACCCTGCTCTTCGTCGGCGGCAACATCATCCAGCGCAAGAAGAAGGAATACGGCGACATCGTCGGGTTCGACCGGCTGGAGGACGTGGTCCGCGAGATGATGCAGGAGCAGCACAAGGAAATGCTCCGGGACCTGAAGACCGGCGTGTACGACGGCTACATCGCCGGCGGCCAGGCGGCCTGCCCGGCGTCCGCCACGGCCGGCGCGCCCGGCAAGCCCGCGCCCCGGCCGGCAATGGCCGCGCCGCCGCCGCCGCCCCCGCCGGCCGACGCCTCCGAGATCATCGCCGAAAAGCCGGCGAGCAAAACCATCAACCTGGCCGACGACAGCGAACTGAAGGACGAAGACATCTTCGGGGCCGATATTATTTCCGACAAAAGCCTCGACGAGGTCATCCTCTCCTTCCTCTCCAAGAGCATCGACGACGATCAGGATATCTAACGATTCGTCAAGAGATAATTTTGCGACCACAGCATCAGGTAAAAGGGCAAAGGTAAAAGGGGCGGCCTGATGGATGTTAAATTTTAAATCATTTGGCCACACCTTTTACCTTTTACCTTGTGGAGGCAAATGATGCGAAAAGCTCCACCGCCCACCGCCGGCTCTAGGCTAAAATGATCGAACTCTTCCACGTCTGTATGCGCTACGGCCGCGACCAGCAGGCGCTCACCGATATCAACCTCAAAATCGACAAGGGCGAGTTCGTTTTCATCACCGGGGCCTCCGGCGCGGGCAAGACCACGCTGCTCAAACTCCTCTTCGCCCAGGAAGCCCCCTACACCGGCCAGATCATGATCGACGGCAAGAACGTGAGCCACCTCAAGTCGCGCGAGATCCCGGCCCTCCGCCGCCGCATCGGGGTCGTCTTCCAGGACTTCAAGCTGGTCCACCACTGGACGGTCTACCAGAACGTCGCCTTCGTCCTCGAACTCTCCGGCATGTCGGGCCGCGAGATTCAGCGCCGGGTATGGCAGGCGCTCAAGATGGTCCGGCTCCACCACAAGATGGAATCGTATCCGCTCAAGCTTTCCGGCGGCGAGCAGCAGCGGGTTGCCATCGCCCGCGCCTTCATCGCCGAGCCCGCCATCCTGCTCGCCGACGAGCCCACCGGCAACCTCGATTTCGACATCACCCAGGAAATCATGAAGCTCTTCACCGAGATCAACATCCGCGGGACCACCGTCGTCGTCGCCACCCACGACCGCGCCCTGCTCGAGTCCATGAGCAAGCGCGTCATCATCCTCGACCAGGGCCGGATCGGGAGCGACGGCCATGACGAGTCCAGCCTCATCCGCGCCGGGCGCCTCGCCCGCCACGGCATCGGCGAATAAATGCCGCGCAAGGCCCTCTTCATCCTCCGGCTCGCCGGCCAGGACATCCGCGGCAACATCGGCGTCCATCTGGTCGGCGCCGCCATCATCGCCGCCGCCTTCCTTACCCTCGGCCTCTTCCTCCTGCTCGCGGCCAACCTGCAAAAGCTGGCCCGGCACTGGGAGGAAAAAATTCAGCTTTGCGTTTATGTCAAGGACGAGGTCGACGACGCGGGCCGGCAGGCATTGGCGAAGCGGCTGGCGGCGTTGCCGGAGGTCGCCGACGTGTCCTTCACCTCCCGCGAGCAGGCGCTTTTGGACTTCAAGCTCATGCTGGGTAAGGACTCGGGGCTGCTTGAGGGCCTGGACGACAACCCGCTGCCCGCGAGCTTCACGCTCAAACTCAAGCCCGCGGCGCGGGAGGTCGAGGGCATCCGGATGCTGTCGGCGCAGGTCCAGGCCTGGCCGGGGGTGGCCGAGGTCGACTTCGGCGAGCCGCTTCTGGAGAGCTGGAAGTCGGGGCTCGGCCTGGCGCGGGGGGCGGCGCTTTTGGTCGGCGGGCTGATTGTGCTCGCGGTGGTCTTCATCATTTCCAACACCATCCGGCTGACGATGTACTCCCGGCGGGAGGAGATCGGGATCATGCGCCTGGTCGGCGCGTCCAACCTGCTCATCCGTCTGCCCTTCATCCTCGAGGGCATGGCCCAGGGCGGAGCCGCCGCGCTCCTCGGCGCCGGCGCGCTGTGGCTGCTCTACTACGCCGGCCTCCACGGCCTGCACTGGCCCGGAATCCTCGCCGGCTTCACCCCCGTGTTCCTCGACCGCGACACCGTCCTTTATCTCTTCGCCGCCGGCGTCGCCCTGGGCGCGGCCGGGAGCCTGTCCCGGCTGCGCGAGTTCCTCAAGGTCTGACCATGAGACCGCGGCCATCGCTCTTTGCCGCCGCCGTCACGGCCCTCGTCATCCTGGCCTCTGCCTCCGGCCGCGCCCAGCCCGGCCCGGCCGCGCCCGTCGCCACCGCGGCCGACCGCCAGCTTGCCGACCTGCGCGCCAAGCTCGAAGCCGAGAAGAAGGCGCTGGCCGAGCTGATGCAGAAACGCGGCGGCGTGCTCGACAAGATGGAGGCGATCCGCGCGCAACTGGCCCGCTCCGCCGGGCGCATCACGCGGCTGACGCAGGACCAGAAGATCGCCGCCGCCGAGGCGCAGGAACTGACCGCGCAGATGGCGGAGGCCGAGGCCCGGCTGAGCGCCCGCCGCCGCGACCTGGCCCGCCGGCTCCGCGCCCGCTACCAGTTCGGCCGGCGCGGTCTCTTCCGGCTCTGGCTCGAGGCCAAAGACCTCTCCGACCTCTCCCGCCGCCGCCACTACCTCGACGCCCTCTTCCGCGCCGACGCCGGCCGGATCTCCGACTACAAAAAACTCCTGGTCGAGTGGTCCGCCGCCAAACAGAAGCTCCTCGACCGGCAGCGCTCGATGGCCGGGCTGGAGGCGGTGCTGCGCGAGCAGCGGGTCGCGATGGAGAGCGAGCGCCAGACTTTGGCCACGCTGCTCCGGTCGGTGGAGGAGGAGCGGGAAGCGCACGAGGCGCTGCTCGCGGAACTCAAGGCCCGCGAAGCCAGCCTGCGGGGCGTGCTCGCCGGCCTCGACCGCGAGGAGCAGGAGGAGCCGCCGGTAGCGGGCGCGGTCGACTTCGCCACCCTGATGGGCCGCCTGTGCCTGCCCGCGGCCGGGCCCATCACCTCCGCCTACGGCCAGAAGGTGCACCCCAAGTTTGGCACCGTCATCATGCAGAACGGGATCGAGATCGGCGCTCCCGCGGGTGCGTCGGCGCGGGCGGTGGCGCCGGGTACGGTCCGTTTCGCCGACTGGTTCCGCGGCTACGGCAACCTGGTGATCATCGACCACGGCGGCGGCTGGTTCACCCTTTACGCCCACCTCGCCAACATCAGCGTCGGCGTCGGCCAGCAGGTGGGCAAGGGCAAGGTGGTCGGCTCGGTGGGCGACACCGGGTCGATGACCGGGGCCAACCTCTACTTCGAGGTCCGCCACCACCAGCAGCCGCAGGACCCCGCCGCCTGGCTGGGCGCCTGTTCGCTCTGAGCCGCCCGCCCCCCCCCGCTGTCCCGACACTATCCCGTTTCAATTCAATTCCTGCTACACTTATAGCACTAGAGACGGTTTCAGTCCGGGGAGCTTGATGTCCTCCATAAAAAACAGTTCAGCCGTGGTTCTTCTGGCGCTCTTCCTGGCCGCGCGCGTCGCGGCCGCGGGCTGGGGGCCGGCGACCACCATCGACGCCGGCGCCGCCCTGAGCCGCCCGGACCTCACCGCCCTCGACCTCCGCGTCGCGGCCACGGGCCAGGCCCACGCCGCCTGGATCACCCAGACCTCCCCCACGCAGTGGCGCGTGAAATACGCCGTCCGCGGCGCCGGCGGGTGGAGCGCGCCGGAAACCGTCGCCACCCTCTCCACCTGCCCGCAAAACCTCCGTCTCGCCCTCGACCTCTTCGGCTCGCCCCACCTGATGTGGTACGACGGCCAGACCCGTTTCCGCACCCGCTCCGCCGGCGCCTGGGTCCAGAGCGCCGAGGACTTCCCCGGCCTCTGCCTCGCCTTCGATGCCGCCGACAGCCTCTACGCCCTCTGCGACCGGAGCCCCGACGCCGGCCACCGCCGGAGCAGCGTCGTCTTTTGGGACGGAATGAGCTGGATGGATTTTTCGCCCGACACCTTCTTCCTGCTCGACAACATCGTCGCCCCCTACATCCCGTCCCTCGGGCTCTGGGATATGCGCGTCACGCCCGACGGCGTCATCGTCGCCGACAACAGCCACGGCGTCGATCCCTATCGCGTCTCCCTCCACGCCGTCTCGCCCGTCGGCAGCGTCACCACCGACGTCTACCAAAGCCCGGACGCCGGCCCGTCCGGCCCGTCCTACCTCTCCTTCACCCGGCTCGCGCTCGACCGCGCCGGACGGCCCGTCCTGCTCAGCGCCATCAACACCACCGCGGCCGTCAACCTGAGCGCGCACCGGCAGCGCCCGGACGGCGCGTGGGAGCTGCTCCGCGAGGACTGCCCCGGCTGCGCCGCTCCGCCGCCCGCCCTGCCGCCGCCGACCCCGCACCCGGTTTACGCCGCGGACCGCTGCGCCGTCGCCGCCGGGTCCACCGACGAGGCCGCGTACGCGGTCATAACCGCGTCCGGCTCGATGGTCTTCGCCCACGTGGAAGGCGGGGTGTGGCAACTGCCCGGCCCGGACCCGGCCGCCATCGCCGCCGCGGCCCTGGCCATCGTCAACGGCCGGCTCCGCCTCATCGCCCTCGGCGCCGGCGGACTCACCGAACGCTCTGCGGCCCTCTACGACGGCGACAGCCTGCCGCTCGGCTACGAACAGGCCCACGGATGCCTGATGGGCTCGACCGCCGACGCCACTGCCGACCCCGATGCCGACGGCCTCACCAGCCTGCAGGAGTATCACTACTCCGGCCTCGACCCCTGCGACCCAGACAGTGACCACGATGGATTGAAGGACGGCGCCGAGATCGCGGCCGGGACCAATCCGCTCGACGCGGACAGCGATGATGACGGACTCAACGACGGGGCCGAGATCGCGGCCGGGACCAATCCGCTCGACGCGGACAGCGATGATGATGGGCTCAACGATGGGGCGGAGGTCGCGGCCGGGACCAATCCGCTCAATCCCGACACAGACGGCGACGGCCTGAGCGACGCGACCGAACTGAACGTGACGCATACCGACCCGCTGGTGGCCGACACCGACGGCGACGGTTTGAGCGACGGCGCCGAGGTCAATGTCTACGGCACCGACCCGTTGAACCCGAACACCGACGGCGACCGCTGGAACGATGGC
>Ga0334722_10007454_pt1 | contig 10592 bp, 9 predicted proteins | sample C3_bottom_MG_FD_207210 | JGI IMG/M metagenome (GOLD analysis project Ga0334722, IMG submission 207210) | Sediment microbial communities from Yellowstone Lake, YNP, Wyoming, USA - C3_bottom | ecosystem: Environmental > Aquatic > Freshwater > Lake > Sediment | place: USA: Wyoming | collected... | reverse complement strand
GTGGCCTTGTCGAATACTTCCGAGGCAATGCCGGCGTGCTTGAGCACTCCCTGGATCGCTTCCACGATGCCGGTGCCTTTGAGGCCGGTGGTGACGATCAGGGCATTGGTCATGCCCAGGGCCTTACAGTCGTTGCCGACCATGGTGTGGGCGCCGATACCGATGTTCACGGAGGGGTATGCGTGCTGCATCTTGATCGGGTATTCACGCGATTCGAGGCTGAGGGTCCGTTTTGCATCTCTGAAATGTGGCATGGGTACTTCCTCCTTTGTGTGGTGTTACTGCTTGGGATATGGTGCTGCACGGTCTGTTCTGGCTCGGCGATTACATTCCTGGGTTTTGATGTGTGTCGTGTCACCTCCGATAACTTTGTTTTATGTCCAGCGGTGAACGCTGTATTTGTGCTGAGTTATGGTTTCGTGCTGGTGCGCAATGACCGCTGTGTCAATGCTCTTAGCAAGGAGGGTGCCAATTTGATAAAATCATTAATTACGATATGTTACGCGAATTTGGCGCGTGGCGGGCAGGAGGTGGGGAGAAAGGTGCGGGGCTTTATGAAACAGTTTTCTATAATTTTGCCGATAAATGCTGGCTTTTGGGCTATGGAGTTTGTCTACACTGGGGAAATATCCCACAGCAGGCCCGGGAACGGGTATCAGGGGCGCTCACTTCGTGCCCTGGCTTTTCGCAAATAATGTATAGGGGATATGGTTGGTTGGGCGACAATACGCCACAGGAGACGGGAATGGGACGCATGGGCTGCTGAGGGCGGCTTTTCGGGAAATATTTGAGAGTAACGGTGTGTGTCGGCCGGTGTGGAGGGTCCCGGATGCTCGCTTCGGGTTATGGTGTCGCAGGGGGATAGGCGCTGTAGATGGCGCGCCGCTGCCGGCAGCGGTCATCGGCGGCCCAGGGGGTGCCGCAGCTGCTCCAGGCCCGGCCCATGCAGCCACCGGCGCAGTAGGCGGCGCCGGGGCAGTCGCGGCACTGGTTGAGCAGAGCCGCACGCTGCCGGCTGACATCGAGCAGGGGCTGCCACAGAAGCCGTCCCTCTGCCAGGGCTGCCGACAGCCCTTTGTCATGCACGCCGCGCACCGCGAATTCATCGGTGTGGCACAGCAGGCAGGGGTACATCCTGCCGTCTGCCGTAATATAGGGATGTTCGGCAAAGGTGCAGCCGCCGGGGCAGAGAGGTTCGCCCCGACGCCAGGTCAACGCGGCCATGCTCCCCAGGGCGTGGTGACGGGACCGGAATGCGGGGTCTTGGTCGTGGCGTTCGATCAGCTGCAGATAGTGGTCGGCCTCGGGCGGTGCGAGCGACGTTGGGGATGGGGATGCTGCCCGGCCGCCCCGCACCAGGGTGCCGGCAACCACCGCCCTCAGGCCGCGCTGTTCGGCCAACTCCAGCAGTGCGGGGAATTCTTCCAGGTTGTGGCGCATCTCGGTGAAATTCACGGTGATGCGGTCGGCCAGTCCGGCGCCGGCCAGCAGGTCGAGGGCGGCCATGACCGCTGCGAAGCTGCCCGCCCCCCGGACCTGGTCGTGGCTGGCGGCCGTCGCCCCATCGATACTGATCTGGATCGAAAGGTTCGGCAGGCAGGAGCGGCGGAGCCGGGTCGCCAGTTGTTCGGTGAACAGCAGGCCATTGGTCTGCAGGGTAAGGGTGCCGATGCCGATGGTGGCGGCGAACTGCAGGATGCGCAGCCAGCCGGGGTGGCGCAGCGGCTCGCCGCCGGTGATGCGCAGGTGCTCGCCGCCAAGCTCCGCAAACTGCTCGACCATGCTCAGGATGGACCATTCCGCCGCGTGGGCCGTCTGCGGACGCGGCGCGGAATCCATCCAGCAATGGGCGCAGGCGAGGTTGCAGTCGTCGGTGATGGCAAGCGTGAGTGTCGTGGGGGGGCGGAGGTCTCTCGCCGGATGGCTGTTCGGGGCTAGGTGGTCGTTCTGGTGCATGAGGCCTCGCAATGGGGACGGCACGATACGGTCGGGGCGGTGGACATGGCTACGGATAGCTTTGCAACCCGAGTGCCAGACTGGTGAGAAAGAGCGGGGCGCGGGAGGGGTGTTGCCGGTCGCCTGGCCGTCTGGTCGGCCGCTGTAGTCGGTGAAAGTCGGGGCAGCGGGCAGGCTGGCGAGCGAAAGTGTGTATAAAATCTACAATGTGGATAATGTACACAGTGACGACGTGCAGGGGGCTTTGGTGAAAATATGGAATAATTACGAAATGATATGCTGTTGCCAGCCGGATGAAAGCATGGCGCGCCCCAGCGGTGATGTGGTTGGATAGGTGTGAGTGTGGAAAATCGCCACATACAGGGTAATGCCACAGCCGTCTCTGGCGGTCGTGCCGGCGGCTCAGGTCTCACCCGCCGATGGAGGCCATGCTGAATGCCTGGTGATGGCATTCTGCCCGGTTCATCAGGTGGCAGGACGGTTTGTCGGCGATAATGGTCTGCAGGGCCTGGGTCAGCGGCAGATCGTTTTCGGCCTGCAGGGCCGGCTTCAGATCGACCAGAGTCGCGGCGAAGAGGCACCCCTTGGCCTGGCCGGTGGAGGTGACTCGAATGCGGTTGCACCGGGAACAGAAGTGTTCCGAGACCGGCGTGATGACGCCGATGCTCCCTGCTGTGCCGGCGATGCGGAAGTTGCGGGCCGGACCGGCCGTCTCGGCATGCTCCAGCGGAATGAGATCGAATTTGTGTGCGAGGCGCGCCAGAATGTGGCTGCCCGGCAGCACCAGGCGCTGCCAGCCGGGTTCGCGGATCGCGGGCATGTATTCGATGAACCGGACCGTGCCGGCCGTATCCGCCGCCATGTGGGCAAAATCGACGATTTCGTGGTCGTTGACGCCGTTCATGACCACCATGTTGAGTTTCACCGGCAGGCCGCTGGCGCGGGCCGCGGCTATGCCCGACAGCACGGTCTGCAGGTCTCCCCGGCGGGTGATGCGGGCAAAGGTGGCGCCGTCCAGGGAATCGAGGCTGATATTCAGACGCTGTATGCCGGCTGCCGCAAGGTCGGCGGCCATGTGCTCCAGCAGCACGCCGTTGGTGGTCAGCACCAGCTGTTTCAAGCCGGGTATGGCGGAGAGCGTGTGCAGGAAATCGATGATGCCCCTGCGCACCAGCGGCTCTCCGCCGGTAATGCGGATCTTTTCGATGCCGATGGCCACCGCTGTGCGGGCAATGCGGTAGAGCTCTTCGTACCGCAATACCGACCCGTGGCCGATGTCGGTGAGCCCCTGGGAGGGCATGCAATACCTGCAGCGCAGGTTGCAGCGGTCGGTGACCGACAGGCGCAGATAATTGATGGTCCTGCCAAGGGGGTCCATGAGCGGCATGGCAGCGAGCCTCAGGTCTCCAGCCCGTAGCGTTCGAGCTTGGTGTAGAGGGTCTTGCGGTCGATTTCCAGCAGCTTGGCAGCCTTGCTCTTGTTCTGTTCAACCATCTCCAGCACCTTGAGGATATGATCCCTCTCCACGATCCAGAGCGGTATGGCGGCCGTGCTGCCGCGTTCGGATGTGCCAGCGCCGGTTGAGGGGGCATACGTTGGCCGGGGGGGAGAGAAGGGAAACAGGTCCGGGGTGATGACCGGTTCGGTGGCCAGTATGCAGGCGCGGCGAATGGTATTGCGCAGCTCGCGCACATTGCCCGGCCACTGGTAGGCCAAAAGCGCCGCCACGGCATCCTCGCTGATCTCCCATTCCCGGCTGTCATTTTCCCGGCTCTGCTTGATGAAATACCAGGTGAGCGGCACGATGTCGTCTGGTCGCTGGCGCAGCGGGGGCATGGCAATGGGGAGCAGGTTGATGCGGTGGTACAGGTCCTCGCGGAATTCGTTGCGGTTGACGCATTCCTGGAGATTCTTGTTGGAGGCGAAGACGAAACGCACGTTGACGCGGATGTCGTGGCTGCCGCCCATGCGGCGGAAGGTGCTGGTTTCCAGGATCCGCAGCAGCTTGACCTGGACGTCGAGCGGCATTTCGGAGACCTCGTCCATGAACAGCGTGCCGGTGTCGGCCAGCTCGAACAGACCGGCGCGCCCTTTGTTCGCTCCGGTAAAGGCGCCCTGCATGTGGCCGAACAGCTCGCTTTCGGCGGTGTTGGCGTCAAGCCGCCCGCAGTTGACCGTGACGAACGGCTTGCTGGCCCGTTGGCTGGCATCGTGCACCGCCCGGGCAATCAGCTCCTTGCCGGTGCAGCTTTCGCCGGTGATCAGGACGTGCTCGTCCGTGGCGCCCCAGCGCTGCACCGTTTCCAGCACCTTCATGATGGGGGCGCTTTTGCCGATGATGCGGTTGTTGCTGTGCCGGTTGACCTCCAGCCGCAGGTTGATGTTCTCCAGCCGCAGCAGGTTCTTTTCGTAGGCCTTGTCGATCAGCAGTTCGAGCTCGTCCAGCTTGATCGGCTTGGTCAGATAATCGTAGGCTCCGTTCTGGATGCATTCCACGGCGGTTTCGATGGTTCCGTGGCCGGTGAACATGATGATCTCCGGAACTTTGGATTCGATGCGCATATGCTTGAGCACCTCGACCCCGTCCATGCCCGGCATGCGCACATCCAGCAGCACCACGTTGAAGATCTCCTCGCGGTACAGCCCCAGCCCTTCCTCGCCGCTGGCCGCCACCGTGACCTTGTAGCCGGAGCGGGTGAGTTCCATCTGCAGCAGCTCGCGCAGCGACTTGTCGTCTTCGACGACGAGTACCTTGGTGTCTTTACGGGTTATTTCTGGCATAGCGGTATCCTGACCGTAAATGTAGTTCCCTTGCCCACTTTGCTGTCCACGCTGATTTCTCCTCCATGCCGCTTGACGATATTGTAGGTGACTGCCAGGCCGAGTCCCAGGCCCTGGCCGACCTCCTTGGTGGTGAAAAACGGATCCCAGATCTGATCGATGGCCTCCTTGGAGATGCCGCAGCCGCTGTCGCGGACCAGGACCGATACGGTTTCGTCGTCGGTCTGCCGGGTGATGATCTCCACCGTGCCGCTCTCTCTTATTGCCTGATGGGCGTTCATGAGCAGGTTCATGAAGACCTGGCGCAGTCCGGACGGATCTCCGGTGATGATCGGCAGGTCGACCTGGAGGTCGGTGCTGATGGCGATCTTGTCGTAGCGGGATTTGTGTCGCACCAACTCCAGCACCTCGTGCAGTATCTGATTGATGTCCACGTTGCCGACCGAACCGTCCGATTTGCGGCTGAAGGAGAGCAGGCAGTCGATGATCCCCTTGCAGCGGTACGATTCGCGGATGATGACCTGCAGATACTTGGAAAAATCCTCCAGCCGCGGGTCGTTGGTCAGGGACGACTCGTCGCGGAAGCGACGCAGCAGCGCCTCGGCATAACCGGCCACCGAGGTGAGCGGGTTGTTGATTTCGTGGGCCACGCCGGCAGCCAGGACGCCGATGCTGGAGAGCTTTTCGGCCTGCATCAGCTGCAGTTCCTGCTGGCGCTTCTCGGTCACGTCCCGCAGGAAGACCAGCGCCCGGTTGCGGTCGGCCTGCACATCCTCGATGGGGGTGGCGGTAACGTCGAAATAACGCATTTTACCGTCCGGACCATGGGAGGTGATGGAAATTTCCACCCGCTCTCCGGCCAGGGCGCGTTCCACTGGGCACTGCAGGGGGGAGGTGGCGCTGTCGGGGTGAAACAGGTCTTGACAGTGACGCCCCGCCAGGGACTCCTGGGGGAACAGGCGCGGGGAGACATGGTTTCTGTGCTGTACCCGGCCGCTATGGTCGTAGACGATGACCCCGTCGGCAATGGAGTCGAACACGGCCTGCAGTTCGCTGGTCTTGTTGCGCAGCCCCAGGTTGGCCGCTTCCAGTTCGTGGATTTTCTGCTTCACCTCGGCATAAAAGCCGATTTTGGAACTGTCCAGGCCCAGCAGGCGTTCCAGCGCCGTTTCGTCAATTCTGGTGCGAACCGCCGGCCGATCCATCAGAATGCCCTCTCCAGGATATTGAGCAAATCCTCTTCGTCGGCTTCCCGGGGGGAGGTGACGATGCAGACGTCCTGCAGCGCCCGTTTGGCCAGCTCCGGCAGATCCTGGCGCTGGACCCCGATGCTGCGCAGGCTGCGCGGCGCGCCGCTGGCTTCCAGCAGGGCATCCAGGGTCTCCTGGATTTTGTCGCTGGCGGCGCTGATGTCGCCATTGGCCCGATGCCCGAGCCCCCAGGCCAGCTCCTGCAGTTTGTCGGTGACCACCGGAATATCGTACCGGATCACCTCCGGCAGCAGGATGGCGTTGATGCTGCCGTGGTTGGCGTCGTAAAGGCCGCCGATGGGGTGGGCCAGGGCGTGGACGATGCCCAGAAGCGAGTTGGAGAAGGCCATGCCGGCATGCAGGCTGGCCCGGGCCAGGTTCTCCATGTCGTCGTCCCGCCGCTCGTGCACGGCGGTTACCAGGCTGGCGGTCAGAAGGCGCAGCGCCTTGATGGCATGCACATCGGTGAGCGTGGTGGAGGCCACGGAAAAAAAGGCTTCCATGGCATGGCTCAGGGCATCGGTCGCCGTGGTGCAGACAAATTCATCCGGGAGGGTGGCAAGGGTGTCCGGGTCGGTCAGGCTGATGTCCGGCGCCACGCAACGGCTCATGATGGTAATTTTGCAGCGGCGCCGGGTGTCGTTGATTACGGCGAACTGAGAAACATCCGACCCTGTGCCGCAGGTGGTTGGGCAGAGCACCAGCGGCGGCAGGGGGCGGCTGATTTTGTCATGCCCCTCGAAGTCGTGGATACGGCCACCGTTGGCGACCAGAATGGCGACTCCCTTGGCGGCATCCATGGCGCTGCCGCCCCCCAGGCCGACGATGACATCGGCCCCGTGGCGCAGATATTCCCTGAAGCCATCCTCGACTTCGTGATCCTTGGGATTGGGGGTGACGTTGTCGTAGTAGATGAATTCCAGGCCCGCATCCAGGAGGCTGCGCATGGCCATATCAACCCAGCCTGCGTTGAAGAGCCCCTTGTCGCTGACCAGAAAGATTTTTTTGCCACCCAGGCGCCGCGCGCATGACCCTACCTGGCTCAACATGCCCCTGCCGAAAATAATCTCGGGCACCTCGAATTTGCAATTGTGCATCATGTTGCTGTTGTTGTGCTGTTCCATTGCGCGGCTTTCTGGCGATTTTGTATGGGCGGATTCACTCGCGGGTACACTGAATAAAACATTTGCAATGCTCGTGCCCATTAGAACCAGGTTTTAATTTATTGTGGCCTTTTTCCCGGAATCTGGCAAATATTTTTCGTGCTTACCCCGCTTGGAGGGATTCTCCCACCCGTAGTGTGACAAAACTCCACGCTGTAGAACTCCTCCCCAATCGTATAAATATAAAAAATATCAGCAAGTTATAATGATTGCCCGTTTCGTCTACACATTTTCTGACCAGGAGCTGTTTTGTGGGTGATTGTGTAACTTGTTGATAAATAAAATGAATACCATTGTTTTATTTTTGGCACCACGGTTGCACAGGCTGGTTTTGCATTGGCGATGACAAAACGATGTTCCAGCGACGGGAGTCGTCCGAGGCCGGCCACAGGGATATCAACGGCGCACCGCAGGTACGACGGCCAGGTTGGCGCAGGCGGCTCGAAGTTCAGAGATACGATTATTTTCAGGGAAAGGAGGAAGGATCACTACGGCCGCGTCACATACGGGTACGCAGCTCAGGCGGGAGGTCGTGATGTCGGTACCCGCCTCCTTTTGTAACCACATCAAGAATGTAGAACATTGTTTGCGAGTATATGGCATGACGCCGGACCACCAGGCCGGCGGAACAGAAGGATGTACTGGGCCGTGAGGCGATATGCGGCCAACTAACTTATGAATGGAGGTACACATGTTGAAGAAAACGAGTATCGGAGCAGTAGTAGTGATGGCGGCCCTGGCTTCGGTCAATCCTGCCGATGCGGCATTCGTCATCGGTGGTGAAAATGGCTGGCAGTTGAGCACGGACGGCATCGTGGACGTGTTTTCCACCTATGCGTCCACCAGTCCCCTGCCGAGCGGCAATCGTGCCCTGAGCCTGCTCAGCGCCGGCGGCACCGAGAACAGCTATGACCAGCGCTTCGGCGTTGGTGTCGGCCTGCTGCCGTCGGTGGTCGCCTTCAATGTCAAGGCGCCCACGGTCAATGGCGTCGATTCCAGTGTCCGGGTCGGCATCTACCCGAACATCCAGAACAAGGGCGGCACCCGTTTCGATACGTCGCCCAATATCGACTTCCGCGAGTTTTTCTACACCGCCAAGGGCGCCTACGGCGAGCTGCTGGCCGGTCGCGCCCTCAATCTGTACCAGGGCAAGAACATCCTGAACGACATGACGCTCCTGACGTCCGGCACCGTGCCTGCATCCGCCTTCCGTGGCGGCACGACCCTGGGCCACATCGGCTACGGCTATCTCTACACCAACTTCGGACCCCAGATCCGCTACACCACGCCTGACATGGCCGGCGTCAAGGTGGCCGTCGAAGTTGCCGAGCCCTACAAGATCAGCAGCGACACTGCCAAGACCAACTCGCCGCGCGTCGAAGCCGAAATCTCCTATGCCGGCAAATTCGGCGGCACCACAGCCCAGGCCTGGATTTCCGGTCTCTATCAGACCGCGCCGCGCTCGGCTACTGCTGCAGCCCGTCCCAACAAGGATAACGAGTCCATCGGCGGCGCCTATGGTGTCGGCATCGGTGTGGCCGGCCTGAACGTCCTGGCATCCGGCTACGGCGGCAAGGGTCTGGGCATGCTGAGCGCCCAGGATGGCGACGTGCTGGGCGCCGGTATGACCGGTGTCGATGCCAACGGCAAAGAGCGCCTGGCATGGGGCTACCTGCTCCAGGCCACCTATCAGTTGACGCCGACCATTAAGGTGGGCGCCAACTACGGTCAGACCCGCCAGGAGTTGAATGACAACGAGCCGGCCGGCGGCGCCGTCATCATGAAAAACCAGGAATCGGCCGTGGCCATGGTTGCGTACAACTTCAACAAGTTCACCCAGTTCGTGGCCGAGTACATCTATGCCCAGAACACCTGGATGGATTCGAAGAAACAGCACTCCAACCAGTTTGCCATCGGCACCATGTTCTACTGGTAGCCTGAAGCAATCAACCAAGGAAAGGAATCCGCCATGCCAAAGTATGTCATAGAGCGTGAAATTCCCGGAGCAGGCGCAATACCTGCCGGTGATCTGCAGGCCATCTCGCAGAAGTCCTGCAGCGTCCTCAAGGGGCTGGGCCCGCAGATCCAGTGGGTACAGAGCTATGTCACCGACGACAAGATCTACTGCATCTACATTGCACCCAACAAGGAGATGGTCCTGGAGCACGCCAAGCAGGGGGGCTTTCCGGCCAACAGCGTAGCCGAGGTCAGGACCATGATTGACCCGACCACTGCAGAATAAACGAAATCATTTACACCACACTCTAAGGAGACAGATCATGACGTTAGCACTGCTTGTTTTGATTAGTATCATGTGGATCCCGGTCGGTATGTTTTTCCTCGGTTACGGTGAGGCCAAAAGCACCGGGTTTGTCAGCGCGGTTGTCGGTATTCTCGTGGTTATCGGCGCAACGCTCCAGGCGGCTGTTTTCACCGACCCCTTCACCGCCGGACTGCTGTTCGTCTTCGGCGTGCTGTACCTGCAGACCGGCCATGCCCTGCTGACCGGCGTGGAGGACCTGCGCACCGTGGGCAACGGCGCCCTGCTGGTCGGCATCGTCTGTGCCGTGTATGCGTTTTTCTTTGCCACCGGCGGCGGCCTGAAGCCGGACGGCAAAACGATCATCGGTGTCGCGCCGTATCTGGCCTTCATGAACCTGACGTTCGTCGTGATCTGTTTTACCGTCACCGGCGTAACCTACGGCAAGATCAACCCCAAGGTTGCTGCCACCATGTTCATCGTGCTCACCTTCACCTGTCTGCTCACTCCGGCATTCAGCCTGATGGGATACGGAAAGCTGCCGTTCTAACAGCTCAGAGTCCGTTCAGTGGTGGGGGGCATTCGTGCCCCCCATTTCCTTGCTCCACAAGATGTGCGTACGCAATAATTTCGGAGGCAACCGGTATGGCAGGAAAAATCAAGCAGATGATTGATACGATCATAGCGCAACGTTCCAAGGGCAACTCCATGCTGGTCGGCGTGGTCAAGACCAAGCTCATGCTCAAGGGGATAGACCCAAACAAATTCACCGCCCAGTCGCCCGACGACCCCGCCATCCTGGCCAAGCTCGAAGCTATCGGCAGGGAACTGGCCTGATCGGGGCGCACTTTCACATATCCACATTTACGCAGCGGAGGCATGCATGAAAATCATCACAGCTTACTCACAAAATGCGAACGTTCAAGAAGCGGTTTCAGACATTCGAGCACAACTCGCGGTTGACGATCTGAAGCTCGTCGTTTTCTTCGCTTCTTCCATATATGATCCTGACACCATCAGCAGCCTCATGAATACGTCCTTCCCGGACGCTGAAGTGTTCGGCTGTTCGACCGCCGGCGAGATCGTGTCGGGTCACATGTTCAAAAACTCTCTGGTGGCCATGGCTTTCACCGGCAAAGCGGTCAAGACGGCCAAGGTGGAAGCCCTGGAAAACCTGGATGT
>Ga0334722_10007453_pt1 | contig 10592 bp, 8 predicted proteins | sample C3_bottom_MG_FD_207210 | JGI IMG/M metagenome (GOLD analysis project Ga0334722, IMG submission 207210) | Sediment microbial communities from Yellowstone Lake, YNP, Wyoming, USA - C3_bottom | ecosystem: Environmental > Aquatic > Freshwater > Lake > Sediment | place: USA: Wyoming | collected... | reverse complement strand
CCGGGCGACGTTGCCGTACGCGTCGGCCGCCTGACAGTCCACAGTCGTTTCCCCGAGCGGGAACTTCGCTCCGGACGGCGGCGAGCACGCGACGGCGGAGGGGAGAAGCGCCGCACCGTTGTCGGAGGCCGTCGCCGTGTAGGTGGCGTTCCCGCCGGCGGGGCCGTCCGCCTCGACGTTGATCGCCGCCGAGGGCAGAGAGAGCGTGGGCGGAGTGGCGTCGATGGACCACGTCAGCGAGGCGGAGCCGGTGTTCGAGGCCGCGTCCACTGCTTGCGCGACGAAGGTGTGGCTTCCGTCCGCCAGGCCGCTGTAGGACGCGGGAGAGCTACACCCCGAGAACCCGCCGCCGTCGATCTGGCAGCTCGTCGTTCCCTCCGATGCCGTGAACGAGATCGTCGCGTCGCGCACGTTGACCGTTCCGGACGGGCCCGACGTGATCGAGACGGACGGCGCAGTCGTGTCCGTCACGGTGACGGTGAAGCTGCCGCTCACAGTGTTGCCTCCAGCATCGGTGACACTGCAGTTGACCGTCGTCGTCCCGAGCGAGAAGGCCGAACCCGACGGGGGTGAGCACGACGGAGTCAGCGGCGTGCCGCCGTCGGAAGCCGAGGCCGCATATGTGACGACCTTCGTCGACGCTCCGTCCACGCTCGTCGTGATGGGTGCGGGGAGCGTGAGCGTCGGCAGCGTGGTGTCCGTCACGGTGATTGTGAAGCTGCCGCCGGTCGTATTTCCGGCCCCGTCCGTCGCGGAGCAGGTCACCGTCGTCGTGCCGATCGGGAACAGCGAGCCGGACGTCGGTGAGCAGGAGACCGGCACCGATGAGCCTGCGTCACTGGCGGATGCCGAGAACGTGACCGCTGTGGAACTGGCCCCGTTGACGTCCACCGGTGCGATGGTCGGGAGGGTGAGTGTTGGAGACGTCGTGTCCTGAACGACGACGTCGAAGCTGCCGCTGGTCACGATGGAACTGTCCGGGTCTGTCGCCGAGCAGCTCACCGTGGTCGTGCCGAGCGGGAAGGAATCGCCCGACGAGTGGTCGCATGTGACCGGAAGAGGATTGCCGATTTCGTCGACGGCACTCACCGAGAACGTCGCAGTGCCGGAGGTCACGTTCTCGACGTCGACGACCACCGCAGAGCCCGGCAGCGTGAGAACGGGCGTCCCGACGGCGAGCGTCGACTGAGCTCCGGCAAGGACGACGAGAAGGGTCAGGCCGACGAGTGCCAGAACCCTGCGCACGTCACGCACCCCCGTTCAGGTACGCCGCGATCACGTAGCCGAAGGCAACCGAGAGGCTGACCACGCTGAAGCCGAGCCGCCAGCGGAGCACTTGATCGGTGCCGAGCTGGTAATGGGAGAGCCGGCGCCAGGGCAGCGCCGCGAGTACGAGAAACAGGATCGCGAACGTCAGCAGGAGCGTCCGCGTGAGATCGTTCCCCGCGTTTCCAGAGGAGCTCGAGATGACGAGTGGTGAAGTCGCGACGGGAGTGGCTACAACTCGCGGCTTCGGCTTCGCGACCGGCTTCGCGACCGGCTTCGGCTTTGCGACCAGCGTCGGCTTGGGCTTCGCCTTCGGCTTTGCGACCGGTGTCGGCTTGGGCTTCGGCTTGGCGACAACGGCGGTCGTGGTCGTGTGTCGCGGCGTCGTCGAGGTGTGAGACGACGTCGACGTCGATGCGTGCGAGCTCGTCGACGTCGACGAGGGACGCGGAGTGGTCGACGGCTTGGACGTCGTCGTCTTTGTCGTCGTGGTCTTGGTCGCCTTGGGCGCCGTTGTGGTTGGCGCGGGGTCTGGGCTCGGGGTCGGGGAGCCGCCGAACGCGGACGCGGACGCGGCCAGCATCCCGGCCGCGAGCAACGCGACGCAGGCGACGATTGGTCGCACAACACGCTTGTCTCTTCCCCCGGTACCCATGTTCCCCCTTACGAGCGGCGCGTGCGCCGCACCCCTCATGGTACTGGCACTCGCCCGCACGTCGAGGTCCGAAGCGAAGTCGTTTCGAACGAGCTTCCAGGCGGTCCAGTCCTCGGACAGGCCCTAGTTCCTAAGCCTGCAGGCCGGTGAGCACGGCGACGCCGAGGGCGATGGCGGTGACGCCGAGGACCTGCAGTCTCGAGAGCCTCTCGCGGAATAGGAAGAAGCCGGCGAGCGCCGCGAGCGCTCCGAACTGCGAGGCTAATACCGCGCTGACGGCAAGCCCGTGACGGGCACCGAGCGTGTACGCGGCGATGCCGATCACCTCGCAGATACCTCCGACGAGCGCGAACGGAACCGCCTGGCGGGTTATCCGCAGACGTGAAGTCAGTGCGAGCGGGAGCGCCACGACGGCAACGCCGACCAGGCGCGCGGGCAGAAGTGCCCACGCGATCGGCAGCTCTCGACCTACGCGCCCGACCGCGTAGAGACTCGCTCCGAAGGCGACTGCCGCCAACAGGGACAGCACGACCACGGCGATCGTGTCCGCGCGCGTGTCATCCTCCGGCGTGTTCGGGCCGAATGACGCGAGCACGATTCCCATCACGATGAGAGCGAGAGTGAAGCCGGATCCGACGGCAAGTCGCTCTCCCGCGACGACGGAGATGACGGCGGCGATCGCTCCCTCTGTCGAGACGATCGGGGCGATCACGGCGACCTTTCCGGAGCAGAAGGCCTTGTAGGTGAGCAGCAGCCCACCCACATTGCCGAAGCCCGCAAGTGCAAGCCATCCGACTGCCGCCCCATCGAGGCCGTCTGGCACACCCGTGATCACGACCAGCGGCACCGTGATCGCGAAGCCGACGAGCATCACCCAGGAGAGCACTGCGTAGGGTCCCATCATGCGCGCCAGGCACGCGTAGCAGAGCGTCGTCGCGGAGAATCCCAGGGCGGCCACGAGTCCGCCGGCGACCGAGATCACGCGCTCTCTGCAGGTGCCGAAGCGTCGACCGGAGAGACCACTAGCCTCTCTGTCGTGGTCGGCCGTTGCAGCGTGGAGCGCGCACGGGCGTGCCAGCTGGCAAGCAACAGACTGTTACTTGCGCCCGCGGCGGTATCGCTCGATCAGGGCGTTCGTCGAGGAGTCGTGGGCGAGCTCGGAGTCGCTCGAGAGCTCGGGAATGATCCGCGTGGCGAGAACCTTGCCGAGCTCGACCCCCCACTGATCGAACGAGTCGATGCCCCAAATCACACCCTGCGTGAATACCGAGTGCTCGTAGAGCGCGACGAGCGAGCCCAGGATCCGGGGTGTCAGCTGCTCGGCGAGGATCGTGCTCGACGGCCGGTTGCCGGGGAAGACCCGGTGGGGCACGACCCAGTCCGGCACCCCCTCCGCCGCGACCTCCTCGGCCGTCTTTCCGAAGGCGAGCGCCTCGGTCTGCGCGAACAGGTTGGCGGTGAGAATGTCGTGATGGTCGCCCGCCTGAGATGAAGACGGCGGGTTCAGCGATCGGAAGAAGCCGATGAAGTCGCACGGGATCAGCGAAGTGCCCTGATGGAGCAGCTGGTAGAAGCTGTGCTGGCCGTTCGTGCCCGGCTCGCCCCAGTAGACGGCACCCGTGTCGTAGTCGACCTCGACGCCCTCGAGCGTGACTCGCTTGCCGTTCGACTCCATCGTCAGCTGTTGCAGGTAGGCGGGAAAGCGCTTCAGGTACTGGTCGTAGGGGAGCACGGCCACCGTCTGCGCGCCGAAGAAGGTCCGGTACCAGACGGCAATGAGCCCCATCAGCGCCGGTAGGTTGCGCTCGACCGGGGTCGTGCGGAAGTGCTCGTCCATGGCGTGGAAGCCGGCGAGGAGCTCGCGGAAGCTGTCCGACCCGATTGCGAGCATCGTCGAGAGGCCGATCGCGGAGTCCATCGAGTAACGTCCGCCGACCCAGCCCCAGAAGCCGAACATATTGGTCGTGTCGATGCCGAACGACGTCACGGCGTCGGCGTTCGTGGACACGGCGACGAAGTGTCTCGCGACAGCCGACTCGTCACCGCCCAGACCGTCGACGAGCCACGCACGCGCCGAGTGTGCGTTCGCCATCGTCTCGAGCGTGGTGAACGTCTTCGACGAGACGATGAAGAGCGTCTCTTCCGGGCTCAGGTCACGCGTTGCCTCGGCAAAGTCCGTCCCGTCCACGTTGGAGACAAAGCGGAACGCCAGGTCGCGCCGGCTGTAATGGCGCAGCGCCTCGTAAGCCATCACCGGGCCGAGATCGGAGCCGCCGATGCCGATGTTGACGACGCTCGTGACTGGCTTGCCGGTGTGGCCCTTCCACTCGCCGGAGCGGACACGCTCGGCGAACGCGGCCATCCGGTCGAGCACCTCGTGCACGTCGGCGACGACGTCTCGCCCGTCGACGACGAGCGTCGCATCGCGCGGGAGGCGTAGCGCCGTGTGCAGGACGGAGCGGTCCTCGGTGACGTTGATGCGGTCGCCGCGGAACATCGACTCGATCCGGTCCCGCAGCCGTGACTCGTCTGCAAGACGCACGAGCAGCGCAATCGTTCCGTCGGTGACGCGGTGCTTCGAGTAGTCGAGATAGAGCCCGGCGGCCTCGGCCGTCAGGCGCCCTCCGCGCGTCGCATCGGCGGCGAAGAGGTCGCGCAGGTGCGTGGCTCCGATCTCCTCGTGGTGGGATTCGAGCGCCCGGAAGGCGGCTCGCTCGCGCAGGGGCGTTGGCATGACCGCCATTCTCACTCGTGGGCGCGTCACACAGAGGGCGAGGCGGAGCCTCGACCCTACGGGCGAGGTGGAACCTCGCCCCTACGCGGCCGCGTCTGTCTCGCCCGACTCGAGCCGACGGAAGCGCCAGTCGATCGAGGACGCCAGTCGCTCCAGCTGTGTCATGACCTTGTCGCGGTCGGCCTTCGCCGACTTCTCAGCCTCTTCGAGCCGCTGCGCGAGCCCCTGCAGATCGCCGTGCACGTCGGCGCTGCCAGCGGCTGGGGTCTCGCTGGCGCTGGTCGCCGTGCGGCCGCCGAGACCCTGCTCCAGCTCGACAAGGCGTGCGGCGAGCTCTTCGAGCTTGATCTCGCCGTTCCGCGAGCGCATGAGATCGGTGATCGCCCGCTCGCGCTCGCCGAGATGCAAGTTGATCCGCTCGACCGCCATGCGGAGGCGCTCCAGCTCCCCCTCGACACCGGCCGGCGCGCTTTCGACTGCCTTCGCCTTGGTCTTGGCGGGTCGAGACGGCTCGGGCGCGGGGAGGGAGGGGGCCGGAGCCGCCTGGAGCCGAGCCTCCGCAAGCTCGGCGGCCAGGGAGTCGATGCGTGCCTCGAGCGCCGAGCGCTCGGACGCCAGCGCCCCGACGGCGCCTGCCGTCTCCTGCGCGAGGCCGTCCGTGCGGATTGCAACCTCCTCGATCCGCGACTCGAGCTCAGCGCGCAGCGTCTCGGCCAGATCCAGTGTCGGAACAGATGTCTCGTCCTTCGGCGAGTCGAGAGTGGACGCTACCTCCTCCACACGCGCGTGAAGCGCGTCGAGCCGACCCACGACGTTGTCGACCCGTCGCTCGAGCTCGGGATCGATCACGGCGCCGGCGGTCAGATCGTCGATCCTCGCGCGGAGCGCGATCACGGCCTCGTCGTCGGATGCGGTTGTCTCCGTCGCGAGCGCCTCGACCCTTGCCGCGAGCTCCGAAAGCTGGTCGAGGAGCTCAGGCGCGACTGCCGGTCGCGTTGCCACCTCCTCGACCGTGGCGCGCACGGCGTCCAGCGCTTGGGTGTCTGCGAGCGAGGAGATTCTCTCGCTGAGCTCGTTCACGGAATCCTCCAGCAGGGTCAGCGCGCTGTGCTCCGCGCGGCTGCCGAGGGCTGTGACGGTCTCGTCGAGGGTCGCTGCCAGCTCCTCGATGCGAGCGGTGAGCGTCGGGTCAGCGGCCGGCCGGCCGGCCATCTCCTCGACCGCGGCCCGGACAGCCTCCAGCGCGTCGGTGCCGGCAAGTGCTTCGATTCGTGCCGTCAGCTCCTCCAGCTGCGCGGCGAGGTCCGCGTCGGCCTGCGGCCTCGCGGCGAGCTCGGCGACGGTTGAACGCAGGTCGTCGAGCGCTGCGGCTTCGGCCCGCTGTGCGACCTGCTCGACCAGGTCGTCGATACGGGTGTTCAGCGTCGGGTCGGGGGTGGGCCTGCCGGCGATCTCGTCGACTACCGCACGAATCGCATCGATCCCGCCGGTGTCGGCGAGCTCGTCGACCCTTGCCGCGAGCTCCTCGACCCGTAGGGCGAGATCCGCATCGGTCTGCGGCCTGGCGGCGAGCTCGGCCAGCGAGGCGCGTAGCTCCTCCAGGGCGGCAGTGTCGGCACTTTGCCCGACCTGTTCGGTCAGGCTCTCCACGGCCAGCCGGAGAGCTTCCACCGCGGCGGCGTCGGCACGACTCGCGATCGTCTCGCGTAGCTCCTCGAGACGATCGGCCAGCGTATCGACCTGCGCTGCGACGACGGGGTCGCCCCCCGGTCGAGCGGCGATCTTCTCCACCGCCGCGCGGATCTCGTCGAGTGCCGCCCGCTCGGCGGCGAGTGCGATCCGCCCTGAGAGCGCATCGAGCTCCTCCGCTGTTTCGGCCGAGCCTTGCTCGACGGCCGTGAAAGCGCGCTCGACGCCGTTCGTGAGCTCGTCGAGTCGCCGGGCCAAGGCCGTGACAGCGTCCTGGACGACCTCGATGCGATCGAGCAGCTTCTCCGGGCCTCCGACCTCGGCGGTCTCGACACGGAGCCTGAGATCTGTCAGCGCAGGCTCGAACGAGGCGACCCGCCGCGCCAGCTCGACGACTGCATCCTGGAGCTGCTGCGCGTAACCGGCCTCGCGCCCCTCGATCGCGAACGCGTCCTCTGGAAACGGTCGTAGCCGCCTCTGATCCTTTCCCTTCGAGCCTTGGGGGGGGCCGAGCCACGTCGCCGTGTCCGACCACTGCTCTGCCAGCGCGCTTGCGAGCTCCAGTCGGGTGATCGCACCCGCCTCGACGAGCACCTGGCCGAGCGGCTTGCCGCTCTGCTGCTGGGACGCGACCGCTTGCGCGAGCTGTTCCTCGGAGATGTAGCCGCGCTCGTGGAGGATGTCCCCGACCGTGCGGCGGTCGGTGGCGGCGTCGGGCGCGGTCGGCGGCGTCATCGCGCGGCTCCAGGCGTTTGGAGATTTCCGGTCCGCGCGAGAGGAAGCGAAGTTGCGCCCACGGACGGGATATCGGATATCCCTCGGTCGGGCTAATTCACTCGTCCTAGGGAGGCCGCGTGACCCGTCTGGGCGCTCGCCTTCCCAGCAGGCGGCACTAGTCCACTATGCGCCGAGCACGCCGGTGACGAGGCTCTGGAACTCGGCGATGAGACGTTCGGACACGGGGAGCAGCACACCGTGGTCGACCGCCCCCGCGCGCATCCCGGTGTGCACCCGCTCCACGAGCGTCCGATCCTCCACGCCGACCTGGTTGTCGAGCGCGATGTAGTCGGCGATCCAGGCCTCGTCGGTGCCCGAAGCGAAGAAGTAGTCGAGGTAGCGGTAGGTCCGGTCGGCCGTGAGCGGGATGATCGGCCCGATCGAGAAGTTCGGCCGCCCGGGCATGACGTTGATCGCCGTGTTCGGGAAGAGAAAGTGGAACTGGCCACGTGCGATCTCACCGGTTGCGTCGTAGATTCCGCCGCCGCCGTTGCGGGGCGGGCCGAACTGGCTCAGGAGCGACGGGCGGGCCTCGAGCGAATAGATGTCGGGCGCCACGTCGATCGCCTTCGAGAAGCTCGGGTGCGCGACCGAGCAGTGGTAGCACTCGAGGTAGTTCTCCGCGCAGACCTTCCAGTTGGCCTCGTACTCGGTCTCGGCCCGCTTGTGGAACTCGAGGGCGTTGACGTCGACACCGTCGGCCGTGAGAAGAGAGGGGAGGTCGCCCAGGTAGTCGACGAGTGGAGCCGTGTCCAGATCGGGGTTCACGAATACGAACGGGCCCCACGTGTCCACCTGCATCGACACGAGACCGAGCCCGCCCTGGTCGAACCCGGGCTCGCGGTCGGAGCGCGGAGCGGCGATCAGCGAGCCGTCGAGCGCATACGTCCAGGCGTGATAGGGGCACTGGAGGGTCTCGCGTCTCCCGGCTCCGTCGCAGACGAGGGAGCCGCGATGGCGACAGACGTTGACGAATGCCCGCAAGATTCCCTCGCGGTCCCGGACGAGGACGATCGGCAGGCTTCCGACTCTCGTAGTCGCGAACGACCCGGGTTCCTCGACCTGCGCCGTGTACCCGGCGTACTGCCAGAAGCGCCCGAAGATGCGCTCTTGCTCGAGGGCGAGCACCGCCGGGTCGCTGTACCAGCTCCATGGGAGCGTGCGATTCGTGGTCTCGGTCGGCATCGACGAGACTGTACTTAGCCGTGCCGCTCGAGCAGGTCGAGCACGGGCTCGTGAGGCAGCGCCCTTACGACCCGTCCTTTGCGGCCGACCGTGTCAACCGCCGCCCAAAGGGCGTTAAGCACGGCTTCCTCGGTCGCGTCGACGGTCGCCGCGAAGATCTCGTCGAGCGCGTCGGCTCCGAGATGAACTCGCCGGGGCGCGGCCGAGACTGCGAGGAAGATCTCGCCGCTTCCGTGGTGTGCGACGGATCCCGTTCTCGCGAGGCCGAGCCCGCACCGTCGCGCGACACGCGTGAGATTGTGCGATCCGAGCGGTGCATCCGTCACGACGACGGCGATACAGCTGCCGGCCGGAGGCGGCGGAACCTCGACCCCTCTTCCCAGCACGCCACCCATCGGTAGACCGGCGACGCGCAGGTCTGCTGCGGAGCCGAAGTTCGCGAGCACCAGCACGCCGAGCGCCCCGCCGGTCGCGGGGAGCAGCCGGCTGGAGGTGCCGATTCCGGCCTTCCAGTCGAGCGCGACCATGCCTGCCCCGGCGCCGACGCAGCCCTCGGCAACCGGGCCAGAGGTCGCGTCCGCGATCGCTCGTGCCACGTCGTCTCCCTCCACCTGGACGACACGCGCGTCGTTCAGCCAGCTGTCGTCGCACTCACCGACGACGGGGATGACGACGCGGTCCGCGCCCACGGTCGCATCCGCTGCGCAGGCCGCGGCAACGGCGCCGTCGTAGACACGCCCGACGGCCATCGTCGAGGTCAGGTAGACCGGCGTCTCGAGAAGACCCCATTCCGAGATCTGCAGGGAACCCGTCAGCTCGCCGGCGCCGTTCAGCACGGCCACACCGGCGGCGAGCGGCGGGTCGAGCACCGCTCCGCCGCGACCCGGCACGATCGCCGTGACGCCTGTGCGTGCAATGCCGTGGCCTTCCGGCGGATCGGGCTCGTCGCGCCACACCGTGACATGGCCGACCGCAACCCCTGGGACGTCGGTGATCGCGTTCGCAGGGCCGGGTTCGAGCGCGCCGATGCGCACGCCGAGCTCTCGGAGCCTTGGGCCGCGCGGTGCCGGAGCCTCCATGCGGCGACCCTAGACGATACGCTCGCCGGCGATGCCGCTCTCCGTCCCGGTCGTCTGGAGCGACGCTTGCCTCCTGCACGAGCCTGGTGGCGAGGTGTGGATCGGTCTGCCGTTTCCCGGTGACGAGGTGCCCGAACGGGCGGTACGCATCCGCGACGCGCTCGTCGGTGCGGGGGCGCCGGTCGTGGGCGCGCAGCCACACCCTGACGACGCCCTCCTCGCGGTGCACGACACGCGGCTGGTCGAATTCCTCCGCACGGCGTGGGAGCGCTGGGACGAGAGCGGGTATCCGGCCGAGCACGGCCAGGACAGGGTCGTTCCGTACATCTCTCCGCATCCTGGGCTTGTCGGTGCGCTCGAGCCGCTTGCGCCGGCATCGCCTGCAGCTCGAACAGGCCTCTTCTGCTTCGACACGATGACGCCGATCGGGCCTGAGACTTGGCGGGCGGCTCGCGCTGCGGTCGACTGTGCGCTGACGGCGTGCGACCTCGTGCTCGGGGGCGCACGCGTCGCATACGCGTGCGCGCGACCGCCCGGACATCACGTGACAGGAACGGCCTACGGCGGCTCCTGCTACCTCAACAACGTGGCGATCGCGGCGGCGCATCTGCACGGCCAGGGCATCGAGCGCGTCGCGATCGTCGACATCGACGCACATCACGGAAACGGAGCGCAGTCGATCTTCGGGAACCGGACGGATGTGTTCACCAGTTCCGTCCACGTCGATCCGGAGACGGGCTGGTTTCCGCACTTCCTCGGCACCGCGAGCGAGTCCCACGCGACGAACCTCAACGTGACCCTCGCTCCGCACACGGCAGACGAGGGTTGGCTCGAGGGCGTTGCCCGCACGGTGGAGGCGACGCGGGCGTTCGGTGCGGACGCCGTCGTGGTCGCGCTGGGCGTGGACGCTGCCGCCGTCGACCCCGAGAGCCCACTCGACGTGACGCCGACAGGCTTCCATCGGGCCGGCAGGCTGCTGGGCGGACTCGGGCTCCCGACGATCGTGGTACAGGAAGGCGGCTACGATCTGGCCGCGATCGGCGGGCTCGTGCTCGCCACGTTGGAGGGAGTCGAGGAGGGACTCGGTGCCTGAGCCTCTGTCGCTCTGGATCGGCAAGGAGGAGTACGGCGGCGTGCCGACGCCGACACGTCGAGGCGACCCGAAACCGCCCCACTGGCGGCTGGAGGCGATCGCGGCGACCGAGCG
>Ga0334722_10007452_pt1 | contig 10593 bp, 7 predicted proteins | sample C3_bottom_MG_FD_207210 | JGI IMG/M metagenome (GOLD analysis project Ga0334722, IMG submission 207210) | Sediment microbial communities from Yellowstone Lake, YNP, Wyoming, USA - C3_bottom | ecosystem: Environmental > Aquatic > Freshwater > Lake > Sediment | place: USA: Wyoming | collected... | reverse complement strand
GGTGCTATTTGTAATTGGTTCCAATACTACAGAGCAGCATCCCATGATAGGAATGCATATGCTCGAAGCAGTTGACAGGGGGGCAACCTTGGTAGTTGCAGACCCGAGGAAGACAAAGATAGCAAGCCTTGCGCATATCCATTTAAGGCATAAAAGCGGAACAGATGTGGCACTTCTCATGGGGATAATGAATGTAATAGTTAATGAAGGGCTCGTTGATGTCGACTTCGTCAGGAGAAGGACGGAGAACTTTGATACATTTGAAAAGGTCTTAAGGCAGTATTCTCCAGAGGTCGTTGAAGGTATCACAGGCGTAAAGGCAGGGGATATAAGGCGAGTTGCAAGGATCTATGCAATGGAAAAACGCTCCATGCTCTTTTATGCAATGGGCATCACCCAGCATATAACAGGCGTGGATAATGTAAAGGCATGTGCAAACCTCGTTATGCTCACAGGACATATAGGATTGCCCATGTCAGGTCTCAACCCATTGAGGGGACAGAACAATGTCCAGGGTGCTTGCGATATGGGAGGGTTGCCCAATGTCTATTCAGGATACCAGGCAGTCGCAGCCCCTGAGGCCAGGAGGAAATTCGAAAGGGCATGGAAGAGGAGTCTCCCTCATAGGCAGGGATTGACATTGATAGAGATGATAGACAGGGCATTCGAAGGGGAAATTAAGGCAATGTATATCATGGGAGAGAATCCCATGATTTCAGACCCTGACCTTCAGCACGTAAGGGATGCCATGAGTCGTCTCGAATTCCTCGTTGTTCAGGATATATTCCCTGGGGAAACCTCTGAATATGCAGATGTCGTACTGCCTGCCTCATCCTATGCGGAAAAGGACGGCACTTTCACAAATACAGAACGGAGGGTCCAGTTAATAAGAAAGGTCATCGAACCGATTGGGGAATCAAGACCTGATTGGGAGATTATCTGTGAACTCTCTAACAGGATGGGATATAGGATGAATTACAGAGGAACTTATGAGATAATGGAGGAGATCGCCCTTCTCACACCTTCTTATGGAGGCATCCTGCATCACAGGCTACAGGAGGGGTTTGGGTTACAGTGGCCCTGTCCTGAGAGCAGTCATAATGGGACTCCATATCTCCACAGGAAGAAGTTTGCGAGGGGGCTCGGTACATTCATGATTGTTGACTTTGTTCCTCCTGATGAGCCTCCTGACGATGAGTATCCTCTCTTACTCACAACAGGCCGTCTCTATTTTCGTTATCATACAGCAACCATGTGCGGAAGGACAGGGGTGCTCAAGAGAGAAGAACCTGAGGCATTTATCGAGATAAATCCTGAAGATGCAATAAGGCTCGGGGTCAAGAACAGGTCTATGGTAAGGGTGACTTCGAGACGGGGTAGCATAGAACTCATGGCCAATGTCACAGATAGAACACCAGAGGGTACTGTCTTTATACCATTTCATTTCAGAGAGGCTGCTGCCAATATCCTCACAAATCCAGCAACAGACCCTGATGCAAAGATACCTGAATATAAGGTATGCGCTGTTAAGGTAGAGCCCCTCTTCAGGACACAGAGGATAGAAAGGATTCCCTCTCCTGATCTGGAGGCACTGAGGATTACATGAAGGGAGAATTCATACTCAATAAAAACCACCTTTCCTACTGGCTCAGACAGCTCAGAAAAAACAGGGAGCTTATCGGGCCTTTAATGAATAGCGGCAATGGGATCCCAGGAAATTCGCAGACTTTCGGGGGTGCAAATGATATTGTCTTTAAAAGTGTTGACAGGATTCACGAGATCGTCCTTGATTGTCCGGCATCGCTACCATCTCCAAAGGAATTCATTTTCCCTCAATATGAACCTATGCTCAAATATAACAGAGGAGAGACAACAGACAAACAGAAGACGGATGAAATTTCCTCTGGCTTTCATATAACTGATCTGAAGGATAGAACAAGGCGGGTCATATTCGGTGTAAGGTCCTGTGATATCTCTGCCCTTAAACTTCTCGATAAATTCTACTTAGAAGGCTACAGTGACCCTTATTATGCGGCTCGTAGAGAGAATACCCTCTTTATATCCATTGTGTGTAATAATCCTGATCCCACCTGTTTTTGTATAGGACTGGGTACAGGACCTTATCTGGAAGGTGGATTTGATATACAGATGACAGACCTTGGAGACCGGTATTTTGTGCAGACAGGTTCTTCAGGGGGTGCAAAGACTGTCAGGGCCTTTTCTTTTCTCTTCAGCAGGCCGAAAAAGGCGGATTATGAGGATCAGTATGAGGCTTTTCTTAGTTCAAAGGCAAGGTTCCAGAAAAGGATAAGCCTTGAAGGCATAAGACAGATGATACTCGAAGGAAAGGTCAAGGATGCCTTCTGGCAGTCAGTTGCCGAGAGGTGTTTTGAATGTGGGGGTTGTGTATATGAATGCCCGCTCTGCACCTGTTTTACTGTTACAGACAGGGTATACTCTGAGGGTATAGAAAGGATAAGGCTATGGGATACTTGCATGTTTAAGGGCTTCACAAGGATGGCCGGAGGCCTTCTCCCCAATGAGAAGATGGTTATGAGGACGAAAAGGTGGTATTATCACAAGCTGATCCATTATCCTGAAACACTCGGTGGCTTTGGATGTGTTGGATGCGGTAGGTGCACGATCACCTGTCCTGGCAGGATCGATATGGCAACAGTCGCAACAAAGATAAAAGGACTTGCTGTAAATAGTCAGGCATCATGAAGATAAAAGACCATAAGACAGACAGGAATATTTATAAACCAATGAACGGAAGGATTGATGATATTATCCAGCTTACGGCTGATGTAAGGCTTTTCAGGGTAAAGACAGAAATCCCTTTGAATTATAAACCCGGGCAGTTCTTCATGGTCTCGGTATGGGGTGCTGGAGAGGTTCCCATTTCGGTTGCATCCATGCCTGATAAAAACAGGACATTAGAATTATGTATAAGAAGGACAGGCGAAGTGACCACAGCAATTCACTCTCTGGAGAAAGGCCAAACTATCGGTATAAGAGGACCTTATGGAAATGGTTTCCCACTGGATATATCAAAGGGCAGGGATGTGGTGATTGTTGCTGGAGGTATAGGTATAGCACCATTGAGACCCATTATACAGATGCTTACAAGAGATCGGGATGATGTGGGAAGGGTATCAGTGCTATATGGTTCAAGGACTCCTGATGACATTATATTCAGGGACGAGACAGTTGAATGGGCAGACAATGGAATAAAGGTGGTCTTAACAGTAGATAAGGGGAATGATAGCTGGAACGGAAATGTAGGGCTCGTTACAGGGCTCTGGCCTGAGGTGCTTGCTGACTTTAAAAAGGCGGTTGCCTATATATGCGGTCCTGATGTAATGATTAAGGCTGCAATGAGGGACCTCTTTTTCCTCGGTATGCCTGATGAAATGATAATCACGACCCTCGAATCCCATATGAAGTGCGGGATTGGTAAGTGCGGTCATTGTTATTATGGTGCAAGATATATCTGCACAGATGGCCCGGTTTTTTCTTATAGAGATATAAAGGAGATGCGGGAGCCTTAAAAGTCAAAGTCTTGATATATAAAAGGTCTCATGATTGAATAGAGATATTCCAGATAATCTCCTTACCTGGATATTACCAAAAGTAACCTGAAATACCTGCTCATTACTTTTTGTTACAAAAATTGCTCCTCTGACTTTTTGTTAACCACCTCAATCCCTTTATTCAAGCTATTTTTAAAATCAGACAACTGGTATTTTATTTGCAATTAACTATAAGGAGGTAATTGGTGATCATCGAAGAGGTCATAGGATTTTTAAAGGGTGTGCCGCCTTTTCAGTTTCTGGATGAGGAGGAACTTAAGGGTATTGCCATGAATTTTGCCCTTGAGTTCTTTCCGAAAGGTACCCTTGTATTGAAACAGGGAGAGAAGGATGTAAAGGGACTGAGGATTATTAAAAAAGGTGTCGTCAAGATCTATGTCACCGGTAATTCAGGGGAGGAGATAATCGTTGATTACAGGGGGGAGGGAGATAATTTTGGATTGTGGTCAATCATGTCTAATGAAGGTCACAAGACAAATGTTATGGCGATAGAGGATACTATCTGCTATCTCCTTCCAAAGGAAAGGGTTCTTCAGCTCCTCGATAGTAATGCCATATTCACTGAATATTTCTTGAAGTCTCATCTCTCAAGATATCTTGACAGGACCTTTAAGGAGATCCAGAAAAAGAGTTTCTCTATAAGAGGCAATGACAGCTTGTTCTTCACCACAAAGGTTGAGGATATTGCCTCAAAGGATGTGGTGACTATCTATAAGGATGCAACGATCAAGGAGACGGCCGAGATTATGGCAAGGCATAAGATCAGTTCCCTTGTCGTTGTTAATGAAAGGAATTTACCCGCAGGGATCGTCACTGATAGGGATCTCAGAGAAAAGGTTGTTGCAAAGGCAAGGGATGTGAATGAACCTGTATCTAACATAATGAGCCTTCCACTTATAAGGGTTGAGGCGAGTGACTATTGCTATGAGGCAATTCTGAAGATGATAAGACACAGGATTCACCACCTCCTTGTCGTGAAGGATGGTGAGCTTGTGGGAATCCTGACAAACCATGACCTTCTCCTCTTACAGGGTAGTTCTCCCCTTTCCCTTGCAAGGGAGATAGATATACAGCAGAGCATAGAGGGCCTTGAGACTGTTTCCAGAAAGATAAATCAGATAATAGGCCTGCTTCTCAGGGATGGAGCAAGGGCAACGAGTATAACTCGCATTATAACAGAACTCAATGACAGACTGGTAAAAAAGATACTCGAGATTGCTGAAAGGAGATTCGGCAGACCTCCTCTACTCTATTGCTGGATAGTCTTCGGAAGTGAGGGAAGGCGTGAACAGACCTTCAAAACAGACCAGGATAATGCCATTATCTATGTTGACCCTGAAACTCAGGAAGAAGAAAAAAAGGCAAGAGAATATTTTACTGTCTTTACTGACTTTGTAAAGAATGGTCTGCTGAAATGCGGGTATTCTCCTTGTCCTGCAGGCTATATGGCTTCAAATCCCCAGTGGTGTCAGCCCTTAAAAATATGGAAAAGGTATTTTTCGAGCTGGACCTCCGAACCTGTAGCAGAGTCAGTACTGAAGTCATTAATCCTCTTTGATTTCAGAGGTCTCTATGGAGATATGAATCTTGCTGATGAATTGAGAAATTATCTCGGGACACTCCTTGAAGGAAATAAAGTCTTTCTCGGTTATATGGCGAATGCCATAATCAAAAACAGACCACCCATTGGATTCCTTAAATCCTTTGTTGTTGAAAAGACAGGAGAGCACAAAGATGAATTGAATCTGAAGGTTAAGGGTATAGCACCAATTGTTGACATAGTCAGGCTTTTCAGTCTTGAAAAAAATATTAAAGAGACATCAACTGTAGAAAGAATAAATATCCTTAAAGATAAACACACGATTGTAAAGGACTATGCGGATGAGCTCCTCCAAGCCTTTGAATTTATGATGCTCCTCAGAATCCATCACCAGTTTGAACAGATAGAATCAGGAAATAACCCTGATAACTTTATCAATCCCAACAGATTGAGCAACCTCGAAAAGAGGACTTTTAAAGAGGCCTTTCATCTCATATCCAAACTTCAGGATACCATAATCGAAAGATATAAGGCACTCATATGGTAAAAGAGATTTTATCAGCTTTGAGACCTAGAAATAGATACTTAAAGGACGAACCAATCCTTGATGCTTCCTATGTGGTCATTGATACAGAGCTCACAGGACTTAATGAAAGAAAGGACACGATCGTCTCAATGGGTGCTATAAGGATGAAAGGTAACAGAATTATCCCTGGCGAGCATATCTATTATGTTGTCAGACCAGAAAAAGCACTTACAAAGGAAAGTATCTTAATTCACGGGATTACCCCTGGAGAGACCCTTTCTGGCATTGAGATAAGTGAAGCCCTCACAGGATTTAAGAGATTCATAGGTGAAGACATAGTAATTGGACACTGTGTATCAATAGATATCACCTTTCTTAACAAAGAATTAAAAAGACATCATCTGGGTGAAATTAACAATCCTCTAATTGATACCTGGGTTCTCTACGAATGGTTAAAGAGAAGATTTCCTGCAGAGAAGTGCCTTTCAACAGAAGAAAAAGGCCTTTATAATGTGTCAAGATGTTTTGGCATCTCAGTAGAAAATACCCATAATGCCCTCATGGATGCCTTTATTACAGCCCAGTTCTTCCAGAGACTTAATTACTTTCTCATAAGGGTAGGTGTAGAAACTACACGAGACCTTCTAAGGGTCGGGCATGCCTTTAAAGGAGGTGATAGATTCAAGGACTCAGAGATTCGTAACTTTTAATACTTAGTTAAGCCTTGATTATCAAGGCATATCATCAATAGGAGGTAAAGATATGAGCAAAAAGAGTGCCCATGAGATTCTCGAGGATGAAGAATTTAAAAGTCTTTCAAAACAGAAGGATGTCATCTCTCTGATACTGACCCTTCTGGAACTCTTTATTTATTTCGGGTTCATTTCTCTCATTGCCTTCAACAAACCCTTTCTTGCATCAAAGCTTTCAGGTGCAATAACCGTTGGAGTCCCCATAGGCATAAGTGTGATAGTCCTTTCATGGATATTAACAGGTATATATGTCAACTGGGCAAATAAGAAATACGACCCAATGGTAGAGAATGTAAAAAATAAGATAGGAGGCTAAAAATGCAAACAGTAATAGGACAGGCAAATCCAGTAGCCATATTCTTCTTTTTTCTCTTTGTAGCAGTCACACTCGTCATAACATACTGGGCAGCAAAGAGGACAAGGACAACAAAGGAGTTCTACGCAGCAGGAAGGAGCATAACAGGCTTTCAGAATGGCCTTGCCCTTGCAGGAGACTATATGAGTGCAGCCTCATTCCTCGGCATAGCAGGCCTTGTCTCAACAAAAGGTTATGACGGTCTCATTTACTCCGTAGGCTGGCTTGTGGGATGGCCAATTATAATGTTCCTTATTGCAGAACCCCTGAGGAACCTCGGAAAGTATACCTTTGCTGATGTAGTTGCCTACAGACTCAACCAGAGACCAATAAGAAGTGCTGCTGCCCTTGGTTCAATAATTACAGTTCTTACCTACCTAACTGCCCAGATGGTTGGTGCTGGTACACTTATAAAACTCATGTTCGGACTACCTTATGAGGTAGCTGTTGTAATAGTTGGCTGTTTGATGATAGCCTATGTGCTTTTTGGAGGCATGCTTGCAACAACCTGGGTTCAGATAATAAAGGCTGCGCTTCTTCTCGGGGGTGCAACATTACTTGTGATACTCACCCTTGCACAGTTTGGCTTTAATTACGGTGAACTCTTCAGTCAGGCTGCTCAAAGGTATGGTGATAAGTTCCTTGAACCAGGCGGTCTCGTTACAAATCCTGTAGATGCCTTCTCCCTTGGACTTGCCCTGATGTTTGGAACAGCAGGTCTTCCCCACATACTGATGAGATTTTATACTGTTCCAAATGCAAAGGAGGCAAGGAAGTCTGTATTCTATGCAACGGGCTTCATAGGATACTTCTACATCCTCACCTTCACAATAGGTTTTGGTGCAGCAGTTCTTGTAGGCCAGGATATTATCAAGGGAATAGACAAAGGTGGAAATATGGCAGCACCCCTTCTTGCAGAGGTACTCGGTGGAAATATATTCCTTGGTTTTCTTGCAGCTGTTGCCTTTGCAACAATTCTTGCTGTTGTTGCAGGCCTAACCCTTGCAGGTGCCTCAGCTCTGTCTCATGACCTCTATGTTGGTGTTATAAGAAAAGGACAGTCAGCTGAAAAGGAAGAGGTGAAGGTAGCAAAGGTAGCAACCCTTATTCTCGGAATAACTGCCATATTCCTTGGCATAATCTTCAAAGGTCAGAATGTGGCATTCATGGTAGGGCTTGCCTTTGCTGTAGCCGCAAGCGCAAATTTCCCTGCCCTCTTCATGTCAATAGTCTGGAAGAGATTTACTACAAAAGGTGCTGTTGCCAGTATCCTTACAGGCCTTGTCCTTGCCACAGTCCTGATTATTCTCAGCCCAACGGTTTGGGTAGATGTCTTCAAGAATCCCGCTCCTATATTCCCTCTCAAAAATCCTGGTCTCATATCAATGGCAGCAGCTTTTATAGTGGGAATGGCTGTATCCCTTGCAACAAGGGAACCCTCTGCTGAAGCAAAATTTGAAGAAGAAAAACTTAGAACCTATGTTGGCATAGGTGCAGAATAAGTTTTAAAATAAACTCAAGGAGGTTTGAATGGCAAACGAGAAGATTGATGTCTTGATGTCAGAGAAGAGGACATTTCCGCCATCAAGAGAGTTCAGCGAAAGGGCCCATATAAAGAGCATGGCAGAGTATGAGGCCATTTACAGGAGGTCTATCGAGGACCCCGAAGGCTTCTGGTCTGAGATGGCTGAAAAACATATTACATGGTTCAAGAAATGGGATAAGGTCCTTGAGTGGAATTTTGAAAGGCCCGAGATCAAATGGTTCATAGGTGGTAAATTGAATGTATCGTATAACTGTCTCGATAGGTTTATCAATACCCCTGTAAGAAATAAGGCTGCCTTAATCTGGGAGATGGATGACGGAAATTACAGGACCTTCACATACCAGCAGCTCTTTTATGAGGTGAACAGATTTGCCAATGTGCTGAAAAAGCATGGCATTACTAAGGGAGACAGGGTCACGATCTATCTGCCCATGATCCCCGAACTGCCAATCGCAATGCTTGCCTGCGCACGGATTGGAGCTATTCACAGCGTTGTATTCGGGGGGTTTAGTTCACAGGCATTGAGGGATAGGATTCAGGACTGTCAGGCAAAGATGCTCATTACAGCCGACAGAGGGGTGAGGGGCGGTAGGCTTGTACCGTTGAAGGCTAATGCTGATGCAGCACTTCATGAGTGTCCCTGTGTGGAGAAGGTCATAGTAGTTAAGAGGACTGACGGGGTTGATATGGAGCCTAACAGAGACCTCTGGTGGCATGAGGAGATAAATGCAAAGGATATAGATTGCTATTGTGACCCTGAATGGATGGATGCGGAAGACCCTCTATTTATCCTTTATACATCAGGCTCGACAGGTAAGCCGAAAGGGGTCCTTCACACGACAGGTGGTTATCTGCTTTATGTAAATCTGACGTTTAAGTGGATCTTCGATTATCATGATGAGGACATCCATTTCTGCACAGCAGATATAGGCTGGGTGACAGGCCATAGTTACATAGTCTATGGACCCCTGAGTGCCGGTGCCACAAGCCTTATGTTTGAGGGTATTCCCACCTATCCTGATCCTGGAAGATTCTGGGATATAGTTGACAAGCATCAGGTAAATATCTTTTATACTGCACCAACTGCAATCAGGGCATTAATGAGAGAAGGGGAAGGCTGGGTAACGAAACACGACCTTTCATCGTTGAGGCTCCTTGGAACTGTAGGAGAGCCGATAAACCCTGAGGCGTGGATGTGGTATCACACCCATGTAGGAAAAGGAAAGCTGCCAATAGTCGATACATGGTGGCAGACAGAGACAGGAGGGATTCTTATTACACCACTTCCCGGGGCAATGACCTTAAAGCCTGGTTCTGCAAACAGGCCATTTCCTGGTGTGGTTCCAGCTGTGCTCAAAGAAAATGGTACACCGGCTGGAGTTAATGAAGGCGGATACCTTGTCATCGAAAAACCGTGGCCGGGTATGATAAGGGGAACCTATGGCGACCCTGAGAATAAAAGGGTCAAGGAGGTGTATTTCTCGAGGTTCCCTGGCAGGTATTTTACCGGTGATGGGGCAAGGGTGGATGAGGATGGAGACTACTGGCTTATGGGAAGGATAGACGATGTCATCAATGTCTCGGGCCACAGGCTTGGAACTGCAGAGGTAGAATCTGCCCTTGTGAGCCATGAGGCTGTTGCAGAGGCGGCAGTTGTGGGCTTTCCTCACGAGATAAAGGGTGAGGGTATCTATTGTTATGTAACCCTTAAAGAGGGTTATCAGCCCTCAGAGGAACTGAAGAAGATACTCGTGGGCCATGTCAGGAGTGTTATAGGACCCATTGCAACTCCTGACAAGCTCCAGTTTGCTCCTGGACTTCCGAAGACGAGAAGTGGTAAGATAATGAGAAGGATATTAAGAAAGATTGCAAGGGGTGATGTAGAGGATCTTGGAGACACCTCGACCCTTGCAGACCCATCTGTGGTAGATAATCTACTCCAGGGGAGGTTGTAAGATTTCAAAATTGAAATAAGGAAGGGTCAGGATAGTTCAATAACCTATCTCTGACCCTCAGCGTGTAGCCTGTAGTATCCCCACCGACCCCCTCCCTACAGTTGCTACACGCTTTTTTTACGAGAACGAGCCAGTCGCTCTAAGGGAGTGAATCAGAGATGGATAGATTTTTTCTGAACAGGGAAGAATCAATCCTTGTTATAATCGATATTCAGGAGAGACTTGCTGCTGTAATGAAGGAAAGGGAGAAGGTTATCTCTAATACCCTTCATCTTGTCGAGGCTGCTAGACTTATGGGGATTCCTGTCATGATTACCGAGCAGTAT
>Ga0334722_10007450_pt1 | contig 10594 bp, 9 predicted proteins | sample C3_bottom_MG_FD_207210 | JGI IMG/M metagenome (GOLD analysis project Ga0334722, IMG submission 207210) | Sediment microbial communities from Yellowstone Lake, YNP, Wyoming, USA - C3_bottom | ecosystem: Environmental > Aquatic > Freshwater > Lake > Sediment | place: USA: Wyoming | collected... | reverse complement strand
TCACAAATGCAAAAAATGGCTACAATTTGGCTGTCCATGAGGTCCTCTGCTTGGTTTTGGTGTGGTAACCGCAACTTTAGCAGAGACCTCTTGGACCTTCAAGGCAGGGTAGCAACTTGAGTTAATTAAAAACAAACGCCTCCATTCGTGGAGGCGTTTGTTTTTTGGCTACAGCATTGGCAATAAATATTCGTACGCGCTCAGCGCGGCTTTGGCTCCTTCACCAACCGAGATCAAAACCTGCTCGGAGTAACTGTCCGTCACGTCACCCGCCGCAAAGACGCCGGGCACGCTGGTGCGATTCGATCCATCTATCACGATGCGGCCGCGCTCGTCCAGTTTCACCAATTCTTTGACCATATCTGAATTCGGCGTGAGCGCCTTTTCGACGAACATGCCATCCGCCTGGTATTCGATGATCTTCCCCGTCGAGTCTTTCAACTTCAACACATGGGCATATTCATCGCCTTTGACCTCGATGACTTCACAGCCCTGAAGGACGGTCACGTTCTTGGCGTCTTTGAGCTTTTTTGTCATCGGTGTTTCGATCATCTTGCCCGCGGCGCACACGAGATAGACTTGTTTTGCCACCGTCGAAAGTTCCGCGGCAGAACGTTGCGCCAGTTCTGCATCGCCGATCACGATAACGGTCTTCTCGATGAACAGCGGAGCATAACTCAGCGCGGAGTAGCACAAGCCCTTCATCGTGAATTCTTTTTCGCCCGGCACGCCCATGCGTACCTGACGCGCGCCGCTGGCGATGATGATGCTTTTCGCTTCCAGTTCCGCTCCGCCTGTGGTTGTGACCGCGAAGCCACCGTTCTTCTTGCCTACCCTCTCTACATTTTCGATGTGGCGTGCGAAATCAAGATATTCCAACTCGCTTCGGAATTTGTTGACCACTTCCAACCCGCGAATCACTTGATATTCCTGAACCCACGGCAGAGCAAGGCGGAAGTTGGTCTTGCCTCCCAAGTCTTTGCTCAGGAGCAGGACATTCAATCGTTTGCGAATGGCATACGTGGTGGCCGTTAGACCGGCCGGCCCACCGCCGATGATGATTAAGTCATACATATGTCTCTCCTTCTGCATCAATAGGCAGACTTGATCGTTTCCAAATCAACGTCGTGCTCGTCTTTGTCCGGCGGAGGCTCGGCGATGAAGTTCTTCTCCATCATCATCTTGGTCAGATCGCGCGAGCGTTTGATGATCTGTTTGGCATTCTCGAACTCTGCCTCATAAGTTGTTGGAAGACAGGCCAGGTCTTGTTCGACGGCTTTCATCGCCACCGCCGCGGCTTCGCGCGGGAATACCTCCCAATCGTCCATATCCGGCAGGATGTGATCCGCATCCAGCTTTTCGCCGACGTGATTCGCCAAGGCTTGCGCGGCGGCGAAGCACATTTCATCTGTGATCGTTCTCGCGCGGACGTCGAGCGTGCCGCGGAAAATCCCCGGGAAGCCCAGCGAGTTGTTGACCTGATTCGGGAAATCCGAACGCCCCGTCGCGACGACTGCCGCGCCCGCCTCTTTCGCCTCCCACGGCCAAATCTCCGGCACCGGGTTGGCGCACGCGAAGACGATTCCATCCTTGGCCATCGTCTTGATCCACTCCGGCAAAATCACGCCCGGCCCCGATTTTGAAAGTGCGACCACTACATCCGCGCCTTTGATCGCGTCGGGAATATCGCCTTCGCGCCCCTCCGCATTGGTGGTGTTGCACAGTTTCCATTTATCTTTGTACTCGGCCTTGCGCAGTTCGAGGTCTTTGCGATGTTTGCCGAGGATACCTTTGGTATCCACCATGAAGCATTTTGCCGGATCCGCGCCCCAGCCGAAGATGAGACGTGAGCATGCCACGTTCGACGCGCCGGTACCGATGAAAGCGATCTTGACCTCGCTCATTTTCTTGCCAACCACTTTCAACGCATTGATCAGCCCTGCCAATGTGACGGTGGCTGTGCCTTGCTGGTCATCGTGCCAGATGGGAATCTCGGCTTTCTCGCGCAAGGTGTCGAGAATATAGAAGCATTTTGGATTCGAGATGTCTTCGAGGTTGACGCCGCCCACACCGGGCTGGAGCATCAGCACTGTATTGATGATGGCGTCGGGATCTTTGGTATCGAGCATGATCGGAAATCCATCCACGCCGCCCAGATATTTGTAGAGCAGGGCTTTGCCCTCCATCACAGGCAAGCCTGCTTTCGGACCGATGTCACCGAGTCCCAGCACGCGCGTCCCGTCGCTGACGACGATGACCGTGTTCCATTTGTTGGTGTAGTCGTACACCAGATCGGGATTGGCCTGGATCGCTTTGCAGGGCGCGGCGACGCCGGGCGTGTACCAGATGGCGAAATCATTGAAGCTGTGTACCGTGCACTTCAATGTGGTCTCGATCTTGCCTCGGTAGAATGGATGTAGTTTCATCGCATCAGCCGAGGGCTTCTTGGCTTTGGCTAGCAATTCGTCAACGTTCATAGTGTCCTTCCTCCCGGGAGCGTCGCTGTGGAGTGACGCTCTACATAGAAATCGTCAGGCCGTTCTGCGTTTGGATTCGGCGCGCAGAGCCAGCATCACGGCGTGCAGGTTGAGACCGCGTTTGCAGGCGCCGCGCGAAGCCTCCAAAACGGAATCAGACCACAAGGTCCGCGTGTGAAGCGCTTCTTCATCATCGTACAACACGAGTTGAATCAGACTACTCAGCGGAATGTCCATTTCGTTTCGAATCACAAGGTCACAATCGAGACAGGCTTGACAGATGTAAACATCCTGACCGGTTAGATTCTTTACAACGCGGCGCAAAGACATAATTAGAATTCGTCGGTCTTCAAGCGCAAAGGCATGGTCATCAGGACGACATCCCGCGAGTCGCCATCGGGAAACATGAAATAGTCATCGAGGGTGGCCTGCGTTTTGAAGCCAAGGGTTTCAAAGGCTTTGACTACCTTTGTTTCATCGGCAACGATTTCGACCATGAGAATCCCAAGCCCTTGCTTGCGCGCCAGATCAATCAAAGCGCGGAGCATCTTCACGCCTAGGCCGCGCTGACGAAAATCCTTCGACAGAAACAAACGGACTTCACCAACATGGCGCTTCGGCCCTTCGCAAAAATGCAGTGTGGCACTGCCGACCACCCGGTCTTTGGCGAGCGCCAGAATAGGCAGGGTCTTGCTGTAATCGAGGTGTTCGCACCATTCGCGGATGATGGCCGGGTCTTTGACGTAATGGCGGAAGTAACGCAGATCTTCTTCGCTGACCGCCGAATAGAATTCCATCAGGCGCGGTTCGTCGTCTGCGACCATCGGACGCAGAAGCACATAGGCTCCATCTTTCAAGGTAGCCATTTCGCGGAAATTTTTGATTTGTTCAGGAAGCATGTGCCCTCCCAAGTAATGTTTCAGGTGTCAAGTTTCAGGTGTCAGGTGTTGGCTTCCTTTGGCGATTTCGGGATTTTCGTTACGCGGGCGTCTTCTCGATGTTTGGTTGCGGCGCGACGAATCCTTTCGGCAGGACACCTCCATCGGTGACGATGCGCGGAACGATCTCTTCCCATCCCACGGCCATGATGTGCAGACCGTTCACACCTTGACCCGCGAACTTCTTGATCTTCTCGATCAGTTCCAACGCGATCTGCACGCCTTCCTCCTGCGCGTTGCCGGCCTTCTCTGCATCTTCCATACGTTTGAGCAACGGCGCGGGGATGAAGACACCCGGTACTTCATCGTTCATGTATTTCGCCATCTTGAACGTCTTAAGCGGCGTGATTCCGATCAGGATATAAACTTTATCGAGGATGTTGCGCTTGGCAAGTTCATTGAGCCAGACTTCCATGTGCGCGGCATCGAAGACCAGATTCGTTTGGAAGAACTGCGCTCCCGCGTTGACCTTTTTGTGTTCGCGCAAAGCCTGGAACTTTGGCTCACTCGCGAACGGCGAGGCCGCCGCGCCGAGGAAGTACTGCGGCGGAGTTTTGATCTCGCGCCCGTCCATGTATTTGGATTCGTCGCGCATTCGGCGCAAAATCCACAGCATCTGAATCGAGTCCACGTCAATCACATCCATGCGGCCGCGCGGTTGCGGAGCCATCTTCATCGAGTCACCGGAGATGCACAGGATGTTGCGGATGCCGAGGTCGTACGCGCCGAGCACCTCGGATTGCAATCCGACGCGCGTTCGGTCGCGCGCCGCGATCTGCATGACGGGTTCCGCGCCTTGTTTGATCGCCATCACGGAACAGGCCCAGGATGCCGTGCGCGGTGTAGCGGAGGGATTATCTGTGAAGTTGATGGCCGCGACATAAGGTTTGACCGCTTCGATGTTCTTGCACATCTTGTCGGTCTTGCACGAAATCGGCGGCGCGACCTCCGCCGTGACGACAAACTCACCCGCTTTGAGTCGGCGTTCCAGTTCAGAGACAGGCTCGGTGTATTTCGGCGCGTGATATTGATTGTCGCCCTGCCACCAATCAGGTTCGCGGATGACGCGGAAAATTTCGTCCCAGGTTTCATAGCGGACCTTGGCAGGCTTGAACAATAACCCGTTGATAACCTTGCCTGTGCCAATTTCTTTCACGCGGTTCATTACGCCGCTCCATTGCTCCGTGCCGACCTTGTCCCAATCCAGCGGCGGCAGGACTTCAAGCAAGTGATCTTCGCGTCCCATGCGGAACGAACGGTCATAAATCTTGTACCAAATACACGGACGAGTCTCATCTACATAGCAATGTTCTTTGGTTGAGCCGCCGCAGGGACCGTTGCGCTCGCCTTTGGGACATTCCATCGGACAGATGAAGGCTGTCTCTTGAAGCAGACAGTTGCCGCACATGCGGCATCCGAACATGGGACCTTTGATGGCTTTTTCGAGAGTCGCAAGCGCGCGCTTGTTAAACGGTTCGCGCTTGAAGGGCAGATACGGCGGTTGCCAACGGCGACCAGGTGTAAATCCGGGCATGATGCGCTCCTTTTCTTCGCGCTGAGCGGAGGGCGAACGATAGTGAGCCTGAAGTCGAAGCGCATCCTGCAAATTGCCCTTCGACTGCGCTTCGCTCCGCTCAGGGCGAAGCAACTAGTTCATCAAATACGCATCCGCGTAAATGACCTTGTTCAGCAGAATCTGCGTCGTCTTCCAGATCGCGGCTTGTTCGGCCTCGGATAGATCGAAATCTTCGATCTGCGGCTCTTCGCCCGCGCAGGTTCGTTCGGCAATCTTATTGTAGAGACGCGCCAGCGGATTGCTAGTGTCCTTTGTCTCTATCCAACGGATGACATCATTCTGCTTTTCGTCGAACGGGTTGGCGATTATCATCTGCAGGCCGACGCCCATCAGCATGGCGCAATAAACGCGGTTGATGAGCGGGCGATTCTCGTTGGGGACCGCGTTGGAAACGTTGCTCAATCCGACCGAAATATTCGGCTTTGGGTCCCATGCATATTGCAGAGTCCGAACCGCCTCGATGAGATGCGGGCAATATTGCTGGCACCCGCTCACGGTCAGAACGAGCGGGTCAATGATGAGATTCTCCATCGGCAGTTCGACTTCCATCATGCGCGGGATTAACATCTCGACCGCGATGTTGACGCGCGCGTCCGCCTCGACCGGAATCCCCTCGGTCTTCATCGTCAGCGCGATGACCCTGGCGTTGTACTTCTTCGCCAGCAGTGGAACTTTTTCCAATCGCTCCGGCTCTGCCGAGGTTGAATTCAGTATCGGTTGATTCTTCTTGATGGTCTTGAGCGCGGCTTCCATGCCGTCCACGTTGGTCGTGTCAATCGAAAGCGGCACGTCCACGACCGTCTCAACGGTTTCGACGATCCATGGGAAGACCTCCGCCCAATCCTTTTTGCGCGGACCGAGATTGATGTCAATGGCTTTTGCCCCCGCCTCCACCTGCCGCACGGCCAAGTCCATGAAGAACTCGCGGTCTCTCGCGGCCAGCGCCTCCTTCACTTTTTCCGAGATGATATGAATGTTCTCTCCGATGATGTACATGGTGCCCTCCAATTTTGCCCTCACTCTGCACCCATCTCCCAAATTTGGGAGAGGAGACGGGGGTGAGGGAGACTAAGATTTTGTCAACGCGGCCTCCACGGTTGGGAACCGCGATAAATCCGTGTGCGGCAAAAATAATGCCGATGTAAATGCTTCATAAAAACTATTGTCAGCGGACAACTCAACATACGTCATACGTTTTGCAATTTCCGTGATCCGCTCGCGCTTTCTCCAATCAAGCAGAGCATAATATGCGCCCTTCACGGCGGTGTTGCCGAGAAATTCAAAACGTGACCATTCCATGTCAGGCAGTAACCCGATCTGCACCGCCTTTTCGACATTGATGTATTTTCCAAACGATCCGCCGATCAGAACTTTATCTGTTGTTTCGAGTGGGATGCCGACGTTCTCTGCCAGCACCGTAAAGCCCGCGTAGATGGCGGCCTTGGCGCGCAACACGTTGTCCACGTCGACGCGGGTGATGACGATGTCGGTGCCTGACTCGGACTCTTTGCCCCACGCGACAACATATTCTCCTCCGTGCGCTCCCTCCCGGACCCGCGAACTGTTCGCCGTTAAATTGACATTGCCCGCCTTGTCGAGCAATCCCGTTAAGAACATCTCCGACAGCAGGGAGATCAATCCGCTTCCGCAGATCCCCTTTGGCTTTCCGCCGCCAATGACGCGATAGGTTGGTTCAAGTGTGTTGGTGTTGATCCATACTTCTTCGATCGCGCCTTGTGTGGCCCTCATCCCATGGACTACACCCGCGCCTTCAAAGGCCGGCCCCGCGGAACAAGCGCAAGTGACGAGCCAATCGCGGTTGCCCAACACGGTCTCACCGTTGGTGCCCACATCCATGAACAAGGTCACATTTTCCGCGTTGTCGAGTCCCGATGACAACACGCCCGCTGTGATGTCTGCTCCCACATAACTCGCCACGCCTGGCAGACAGTCCACGCTGGCTTCGGGATGAATGTTCAAACCAACTTCGTGCGCGGTCAGGGGAGGCGGATGATTGACGGCGGTGATGAACGGTGAAAGTCGAATGCTCGACGCGGGAATTCCCAGCAACAAGTGCATCATCGTGCTGTTGCCCGCGATGGTAGCCTTCATCACATCTTCCGGCTTCGCTTTGACTCGCCTGCACGCGGTGACCAGCAAGCCGTTGATCGTGTCCAAGACGAGATGGCGTAATTCGGCGCGGCCGCCTTCTTTATCCGCGTAGATGATGCGTGAGATCACATCTTCGCCGCGCACAATCTGTTGGTTGTACTCCGCGACTTGCGCTTTGACCTGGCCGGTGACCAAATTGACCAGCCACACCGTGACGGTCGTCGTGCCGATATCCACGGCCATGCCCCATAGCGGAGAGTATTCATCAATCAGTCCGGGTTGAACATCAATCAATCGAATGGCTTGCGCGGTTTCACTGGTCTGCAGGCTCGTCCCGAGGTCCACGATGACGGTGACATTCCATCTGCCATCGCGCACAGCACTCCCAATTCCCTGCAGGAGATTCAAGGAGCAAGTCATGTTCTCAAAATGATGTTGCAGACGCAAAGCGGTTTGCAGGCGGGACCAATCATCGGTCTGATCGTCCATGCTGGGCGGATTGAGTTGAAGATGGATTCGGCGGACGGTCTGATCGAGGCGGTAATCGTAGTCGGATGGAACGGTAACTTCTGCAACGACGCGGTCGGTGGTCAATCTGCGTTCGATCTTCTCCTGCGGCGGGATGTAAATCGCCGCGTCGCCTTCGACGACGGTTTGACAGGCGAGCGCGTAGCCCTGTTCAATGTCAGCAGGGGAGAGGCGCAGTGTGCTTCTGCGGCGAATACTTCCTTCTGTCACTTGCACCGCGCAACGACCACAACGTCCCTGCCCGCCGCACGGCTGACCGATGTCAATACCCGCGAGGTGCGCGGCATCCGCCAACAATGTGTTGGTGGGGACTTGCGCAACGATGGGTGTTGGCAAGTCGGGTTGTGTGAAGGTGATGGAGTGTTGCATTTTCTGTTGCAAGGTTTAAAGGTTGACAGGTTGAACGTTCCAACTTTCAAACCTGCCAACCTTTAAACTCAATTGAGCGCCTGCTTCATGAACGCTGGCAGATCCACCGCCTCGCGCGGACCGACGCGGACTTCCCAGCCGGGGAGTTCCTCTTCCACTTCTCCTGAAAGCACCGCGACGTGGCCGGGCAAAACGATACGCTTCTTGCTGACTTTGCTCGCCACGTCGAATCCTTTGATGGCTTTGGCGATTCGTTCCGCGTCGAATTTGCCTGCCGCCCACGCGGTCAGCACGGACATGCCTTCCGCGTCTGTGACCACGAGCCACGCGGGAAGTCCTGAACCCTCGACTTCATTGGCAACAGCAAAATATGTGATGCTGAAGTTAGTCGTGACTAGCACGGGGCTGTCAGGCTTAGGCGCGTTGATTTCATAAACACCTGGCTGAACCTGAATCGGCTTTTGCGGATCAGTGTAGATATTTTCGCGCAGTACAAGCAACGGATAGAGCAATTCGGATTTGAATTCGTTCAACACGACAAAGCCCGCATACTTTGCAATCGCTTGTGCGGCGGCAATGCCTTCATCTTTCGCGTCACAAGGGAAGGCAATGATGGGGTAGCCAAGGGCACGCATGTTCTTGAGGGCGAGCCGTCGCAGTTGGGTGTTGCGTTCCAGCGATGTGCCCAAGGTTGTTCCAGACGGTTCGAGGACCAGGTCTTCGACTCCCTTCGCTTGCATCTTTTGAGTCAAATCTGCGAGCGCGTCGAGCGAGTCGGCTTTGATGACGAGGGCGGCTTTATGAGTCTTGGCCAGGTCTGCCATCGCGTCGGCGTTGGAGGCGTCAGCGGCGTAGAGCAATGGGGTCTCGCCTCCGCAGGCTGAAAGTCCAGATTGAAGCGAGGCGGGATCGCCCATCAAAATCAACGGACGTTTCGTCGCAGTCCGAATCGTTTTTATCGCAGATGCCAAGTCGCCATCCGCAAGAACCGCGAAACCGTCAATCGAAAAATCCATGCCGACGTAATTGACCTTGTACGCATCCGCTTCTGAAACTTTTTTCGCCAGGTCTGGATCAGAGGCTTTGACGCGGATGAAAAGACCCGGCTTGTTGTAAAACGTTTTTTCGTGACGGAACATGCAGACTTCGTTGCCCGCTTTGATTTCGGTCCCGTTTGATTTCAGCGCGACGAGTCGAATCGGCGGCGCGGCAGACTCGGCGAGTTGCTTCTTCGATTCATCGCTGACGTACGGGCACATACCGAGTTCAACCTGCTTCGCGGCAAGTTTCATCGCGAATGCGAGGCAGGTGGGAAAGCCGCATTCCTTGCAGTTCGTTTGTGGGAGGAGTTTGTAGATTTGAATTCCAGAAAGCGCCATGGTATCTCCTAATCGAGCAATTTCTTTTTTGTATTTTGTTCCGCCTCTTTCAGCCAATCAATTGCCTTTTGGTTGGCAGGTTCCAAGCGATGAATTGCCTGAACGTGCGGTATTGCCTTCGAGCCTTGAAGCATGTCAGTATATACTTGTGCAAGATTCCAATGCGCCTTTACTACATCGGAACGAAACCGGGCATCCGCATTTGCAAATTTCGTAAAAATGGACAGAGCCTGCACAAAAGCCGACTCAGCCGTTTTCCAGTGCGGACTATTCCAGTTACCATGAATAGCAATCGTTGATCCTTCGGTAGGAAATAATTGTTCTTTCCTCAATCCTGCAAGTGGTATTTCTATTTCCTTGCCGTTTTGATCCTTTCCCCGAACAGTTCTCGCGTAGTTCCTATACAGAACTCCAATATTCAACCAGGCATCGCCAGCGGTGATTCCTCCCGGATCAAGTTCGATAGTCCGGCGATAACATCGTTCAGCTTTCTCGCAATAGCCGCGATTATCATAAGCGAGGCCAAGACCACTCCAGAGATCGGCGGCCTTCGGCTCGTATTGAAGTAACATTTCGGCAATGGCGATCTCAGCATCCAATTCGGCCAGACCTGCACTAAAATAAAGATTCCCGCCGACTTGACTATTCTGCTGGACAGCTCCGTTGTGAATTGCAACAGAAAAATTATAGAGGCGATTTCGCATCTGGCTCCCTATGCCCTCCGCTTCGGATTGTTTGAGCATTTCACGAAAGAACGCAAGGGCAGATGCCAGGTTACCTGATTGAATCATTGATTCACCCTTCTTGAACAACACGTCAGATGATTCTTTGGCAGGTGAGCTTCCAGATGGTTTGTTCATTATTGTCATATGGTTCACTCCTTTATTGGTCAATATTACAAGGGAAACATGGCATGGAAATTTCTATTCGGTCACCAACTCGCTGATCGCGCTCTTGACTCGCGCAACCGACTCAGGATGCCTCAACACCGCTACATCCGCGCCCGATTCAATCAGCGCAATCGCGGTGAGCGTTTCCCAATTAATCGCGCGGGCTTTCCAATCGCCCCACGCTTCTGGCACGCCTTCACCGACTTTCGCTTCCTTCGTCTTCCACGCCTCGAAGCCAGGAGTGACGATCATCGGTGATTGGGTCATCGCGTCGCCTTGTAGCGCGGCGAGTCGCAGACGTTCCATCACCGAGTAGCCATATTCG
>Ga0334722_10007449_pt1 | contig 10596 bp, 9 predicted proteins | sample C3_bottom_MG_FD_207210 | JGI IMG/M metagenome (GOLD analysis project Ga0334722, IMG submission 207210) | Sediment microbial communities from Yellowstone Lake, YNP, Wyoming, USA - C3_bottom | ecosystem: Environmental > Aquatic > Freshwater > Lake > Sediment | place: USA: Wyoming | collected... | reverse complement strand
AACCTCTTTGTGTAATCTTAAAAAAACCTCTTCGTGTTGACTCTAATAATCCAGCTTTTAATAAATATGTTTTTGCCCATCCAATTCTATTATCAACGATAAACTGGGTACCACTAGGTAATAAGTAATTTCTTTCTTCATCTGTAATATTTAACTCTTTGCTTAAGAAATCAATTGCATCATTGATTGAATGCTCTTGATTATCTGCAGCATATTTTAGAAGAGGTAACATAAAACTTTGATAATCTGGTATTGCCATTTTTTATTCCTTAATTTAAGTATGCCTCCTAACGGCTGAGCGTATCTGAAGTTCCGAGCGAAGCGAGGAATTTGGGCGGAGTGCCGAAGGCACGAAGCCAGATACGCTTTGTTAGGCGACTGTATTTTACACATTATCATCACCAGAAGTCTTTATATTCGCAGTTTGATATTTTATAATAGATTTCAAGAATTCTTCCGAAAATTTTTCTATAGGGACTACATTCATACGAAACAATTTTTTGAGGGCATAGGCTCCGGAGGGAGTTATATCTGTTAAAATCATAAAACATGAATTCCAATCTAATTTTAATATTTGAGAAACTTTTGAGTATTTTTCAATATATCTTTGATAGTCTCCTGTTTTTGCTTCAAGCCAGTAAATTTCATTTTCTATTGCAAATAATAAATCTAGTTCAAAATCATCTCCATTTGGAAGTTTTATTTGAGGATTCAATAAGTAAGAAAACTTGAGGTCTGGATTAACTTGTTGTAATATTGAAATAACTTGAGATTTAACAAAGCTTTCGAGCCATTTCCCTGAAAAAAAGTTCAGAGCTTTAGGAATCCTACTAGGTCTGGCAAATAAAAGAAATCTTGGTGATTTAAGATAATTATATTCCTCTAAGAAAGCAATTTCATGAAGCATTGTAGCAAGCTGACAAATAGTTGAAACTTCTTCTTGAGTTTTGTTTCTTAAATCCATTCTAATACTACCACCTGAATTCATATTATACTTAATTTGCTCATAAAAAGGTTTAATCAAGCTATATCTATTCCCCATAAAAATTGATATTTTATCCAGAATTTCGTCTGCTTCCTCTTCTGGTGGTATATATTTTATACTAACATTGCGACTTAAGAGAAAATCTTCTATGACCTTTCTGTCTTTAATTGCCTCACGTTGAATTTCTACTTTATTTTCATCAAACATAGTAACTGAAGGTTCTACAAAATAATTTTTGTTAATCTTATCTTTATTCAGACTATCCGCAATCTTTTCAAGTGCAAATGCTATTCTTTCAAGGACTTTTATCAATTCTTCACTCATTGAGTTTATCTCTCCTTATTTTGTATTATGCAAAATATATCGCCTTACGAATCCAGCATAAAAGAAGTTTTTGCAAAGCAAAAATTTTCCTACCTGTGACGAAGGCAGACAGGGGGGTGTGCTGTCAGGCACGAACCTTTTATGCTGTGTTAGGCGATGGGCAGAGCATCCTTTATTTTGTTGTATTTTCATGTAGATTTTACTCTGATTGAAAATTCCAAATTTCCTTAATTTCCTCTCCAAGTTTGTTAGTTCTTTCTTCTATTTTATTTTCATCCCAATTTTTATCACCTTTGTCGTATGGCTCAACAATATCATCTTTTGTAATAGAAAGGTCTGCATATGCCTTTATTCCTTTTTTCCGTCCTTCGCCTTCCATTTTTTCTTCAAAAGTATAATTTCGTAAGGCAGAGTTTAAACTACTTCTAAGAAGTGTCATATTACCTATCCAATAAACTTTTTCATATCTATCCTTTTTTGACTCTTCGTCAGTCATTTTTGAGCCATCGAGTTTATATTTTTCAGGAATATTTTTCCAATGTTCCTCCCACTTCTGCGGCATTATATGTTCAAGAGAATATGCATACTTTAATTCTTTGGTATCATACTTGTTATCTTTATGTTTCCTATACAATTCCACCCAAAATAGCAACAATGTGGCATTTTTGTTAGAGGTGATTTTTCTAAGACCATTTGATATGTCTTGGTCCGTAGTTTCTTTTAATTTTTCAAGTATTGACTTATGGTTATTAATAAATTCTTTACAATATTTGTTATAGTTTTTTGTCTCTTGTCTTGCTATCATTCTCCTGACAACAAACCTTTCTAAATTAGCAAGTATATTTTTAATCTCTTCTTCTCTATCCTGGAATTTCTTAAAAACATAAAGTATGAAGGGATGAAAAGTTGATATCTCCAACTCTTCAAGAATGTGAAAAAGGCGAGTAACAGAGTCCTCAAATGAAAATAAAGTGCTTTTATCAAAATCAGGAAATTTGTCACGATAAATTTTAGCATATTCTATAATTTCGTTTACAAATGTTTTTAACTTTTCATATGATTCTTCTTTCTGAATTTCCTCTTTGTATAATTTTGACAAATCGGATAATGTATGTTTATCCGGATCGAAAAAACCCTTTATTATAGCGACACTGTGTAATAATATCTCTAAGTTATCTCTTTTTAACCTTCCTGTGATTTTTTCTCTTTCCCAATATTTTACAGTCTCTTCGTCAAATAAAAATGTTTTTTCCCAAGTGTTTTTATAGAGATTAATTGCATTTTCTCTGTCAGATTTTTCAATAATTTTTTGATAAAGAGCATTTTTAACAATTTCCGCAGTGGTTAATCTAACCCCCGCAGTATTTAATGTGTCAAATATTGCTTGTTCATCATCTTTTTCTACCAAATCAATTACTACCAGCATCTTATTCTTTGTATTAAGTATTTTATTAAAAAGGTCTATTCTTTCTTCCACCGTTTTTGCATTTAGAGTTTCACAAAAATACTTATAGCATTGTTTTATTCTATGACTCTTTTCATCAATTTTCTCTATATCAATCGGCGGTTTCCCATCAATATTAGCCCAGATAACCTCTTCGTAAGCTTCTTTATCAACCTGCGAGTGTTCGATTTTAACATAATAATCACTGCTTGTTGATGACAATTTAGAAAAGAGTACCTGACGCATCTCATCTTTACTATTCTGTTGCAGTCCTTGAGGAAATGTATCATATAAAGCCTTTATTAAAATACTCAATGTTGTAAGTCTTTGCTGTCCATCAACAACTTCAAGTTTCTTCGGCTCACCAGAAGATGTGAGAATTTGCTTTAGTATGATTGATCCTAAAAAATGCCCATCAGGTTTACTAAAAAAACCTTCAAGCAGATTCTCCCAGTTTTCGTGTTCCCATACATATGTCCTTTGGAAAAAGGGGATTATAACCTTCCCTTCAGTTGCTAAAAATTTAAGTTCTTTTTCTCTTGCTTCCATAAATCATAGATCCTTGATATTCAGTGCTCTGCCTTTCGCCTAACGTTTTGCGGCTATGCGCCGTTTTAATGGCGTATAGCCGCTGTTGTGTGCAGCTTTATTTGTTGTTCTTAAATTTTAAGAAATAATCATCAATTTCTGGTCTTAATATTATTCCTGCTTGTTCAAAACAGTCAAGTAAATCTTCATAAGCATCATTGCCTCCAAGAAAATCCCAAAATTCTTTGCCCACCAATAGTTCTTCTTTATCATCGAGCATTCCTTTGATTGTCCATCTTTCGTAGGGTTGTGGCTCATAAGGATTATATGGAATCGCAATTAATGAATTTACCTTTGCCTCCGGATTATTAGTTAATACAATGCCTACCCATTCCAGTAATGTTCTTTTAAAATCCTTAAAGTTGCTTATATTGGGTTTAGCGGTTTTAAGGTCAAAGAAAAACATTTCTCCATCATGTGTTTCAAGATATAAATCCACTTTGACCGTCTTCATCCGGTTAATATTGCCTTTTGAAGCAGCAGCCCGAATAAGTTCAATTTCCTGTTTCTTATTAGGTGTTTTTCCTAATGTTAAGTTATTCATAAGATACTGTATTACATTTTGGCACTCACTGCTTATTTGATTACCTATTACATATTGTTTTTCAACTTTTTTGAAGTTGTTTTTAGCGAGCGCAACTGCAACAGGCTCAAATATCGAAGTGCCAAATGTGGTATTTAGCGATTGAATAAATGAATACAATGCCATTCTATCCTTGCCAAGTAGGCGGTAATGAAATGGCATATTATTGCTTTCTGGCTTGTAGTTTTGAAATTTAGTACGAAGACAGTTAATTATAACTTCTTTTATGTAGTCTTTTTGTTGGTTATCTAACCCCATTATCTTTTTCCTAATTTTTTAAGTTCATTAATTAATTTTGTGATAAATATCCTTGAATTTTTTGTTTATATTCTTCTGTTATTGGACCGGAATAAGCTGCTTTTTGTCTTGTATAATCAACTTTTTTAAAAATTTCTATTGAATTATCAAGATTTCTTTTAACTTCTTGTCTATCTCTTAAAACTTGAAGGAGCTTTTCATAGCTATTTATTCTTTGATTTTCAGATTTGATTGCATATTGTTTTATATTTGATTTTGATAAATATCTTTGGTCAAATGGTAAATCTTCAACCAAATAACGAAATCCCATGAAAATATGGTATCTAAATTTATTAAATTCTTTATAGTTACTTTCTGATTGAATTAATTCATCCCATTTTTTTGACAATAAACCTGAAATATAATAAGGTATTGGTGAGTGATCCTTTTGAAAAAATTTATCTTTATATTGTTTTATAACTTTGCCAATATTTCCTGATACCAAATGAGGAACATCAAAAAACATTGCCATAAAAGATTTTAATTGCTCTTTAATATCAACAATTTTTGACTTATTAATATTCTGATATTGATTAGTTCTTCTTTCATAATATATACCATCAATATCTTTTTGAGAGATATAATAATCTTCTAACTCCTTTTGAAATTGAGTTATTGCAAATAATTGTTCTTCAGTAAAACTTGACTGACTGTTAGTTGTTATGATAATTTCATCTCTTAGATTTTCATCTTTAGTTATAATAACTTTTAATGGTATTAATACATTATCTATTCCTTCAATATTCCTGCATTCATACAAAACATTTGATGTCTGACAGCCATTTACGATTTGATAATTTTCAAGTACTAATGTGTTTCCCCTTCCAGAATTAGACTCTGCAATTACTGTAATTCCATTATTCAAGAGGGAGAATTCTGAAAACTTTCTATTTTCTAATGTTTGTTTAATATTTTGGTTAATAGGATTATCAAATCCAAGAAAATCCCTCAAATTATCGTTAAATAGGCTCTTTATTTTATTATTTTCATTATCAATAATTAATTTTTTAAACTCGGAAAAAGAGACATATCCAATATATGCTTCTTCAATATTAGGAATACCTGATAAAGAAATTCTGTTTTCAAATTTAAATTCTGTCTTTAAAGGCGATATCGCCTTTTTATGTTTTGAAATTAATATAGCTTTATCGATTAATTGTATATGAATATTAGTAAAAAAATTATATTCTACTAAATATGATCTTTTATTTTTAATAGTACAATCTATTGTAGTATTAGATTCTTGTTTTTGTCCTAAAGAAATATAATAACAAAATAAATTAACTTCTTTCAATGAACTAATAATTTGTAATAATCTTTTATAAATTTCTAAGTAAGAAGAATATTCATCTATTTGAATATTATATTTAGGTTCTTCTGAAAAGAAGTCAATGATTGTATCCAGAAAACTTCCTACTTCTGAATCAGAAAAACTTTCAGATATTTTAACTTGAAAGAAATGAAAACTTACCGAGAATCTTTGATCTTTAAAGTTGTCAATTTCATCAGCATTAAAAATTAAAGCATCGTTAATTGTGACACTTATACCATCAATACCTCTTGTTCCATCTGGTAAGATAATTGATTCTAAGTCATTTTTATCTAAGTTACTATTTATCTCATCTGAGAGAATACTAAAAATTGAAAAATACTCAAATCTTTTTGATTCGGATAAATTCTTATCAATATTAAACTTGCCACAAAAACTGTCTAAGTATGATCTTACTATAGAATCCATATTTATCTTTCCTTTAAATGAAAAATTATTTCTGCATATGCACCTTTATCTTTTTCAGTTCTATTTAAAACAGGCCGCTTAAATTGATTTACTATTTTCATTCCTGCTTTTTCAGAAATAGTAGGATATAGATTATACTTATCGTTAGCTACCAGAAAAACATTGTAATCTTCAACCAAGTATTTTTTACAATTTATCAAAACTTGAGCTATACCTTCCACATATGAATCTCTCGCTTCTTTCCCTTGCCCTTTATATAATGGGCCAATTTCTAATTCATCTTTTCTATCAAACCCAAACAAATCATACGCATAGGCATGTTGCTCGTGATAGTCTATAAGTCCCACATAAGGAGGAGATGAAAATATCCCGCTAATTTTTTGCTCTTTAATGAGCTTTGCAAAATCAGGGTTCTGTTTTTCAATCTCACTGATAATATCAATTGTGCGACTATCTCCAGTAAGACAAATCTGAATAGTATTAGTTCTTAATTTATCAAATTGAGCTAAACGTTTAATGGTATCCTTGCTATAAGTATCCCACCATTTTAATATTGAAAAAAGTGGCTTACATATTTTCCCGTGTTTGGAACAATAATAGGGAGCTACTACAGGTTCTTTTAACGTAGCTAAATCAGAATGGGTGGTAGCCCTACAACTTCTCATTGTCCTGCTCAGTATGATAGAAATAATATTTTTTGTTTCAACATTAGTAATATTATTTATTTCGTTAAAAACAAACTCGATTTCGTTCCTTACAGACTGTAAATACCATTTATCTAAAAATGTTTCTAATTTTGGTTGTTTGAGTTTTATATCATATTGTTGAACTAATTTTTGATAGATTTCTGAAATTTCTCGCTCTTTTGTCCTTCCGTATTCTTCTTCATCAATTTCACCTCTTCTTAACCTATATTTATATTCTGGCGATGGAAAAAATTCATTATTGAATTCGTATAGGATTTGAGTTAATTTGTTATCAAATTCTAATGTTTTTGAGTCAGATAAAAACATCTTTAATTTTAATGTAATTCCATCAATTTCTTTTTTTACATCAATCAAATCATATTTTGAAATTTTACAATTACTAATCAATGAATTAAAAGAAGAAATATCTATTCCTATTGCATGAATGCCAAGTTCATTAGCCTGAACTAGCGTTGTACCACTGCCACAAAATGGGTCTAATACAATATCCCCTTTTTTAAAGTAGATTTCTTTCTTGAAACTATCTGTATGATCATCTAAAAAATATTCAACCAGTTGTGGAATAAATTTTCCTTTATATGGATGAAGCCTATGAACATGCTTCGTTGTTTCTGCTTCTTTGTATTGTTCAAAAGATAATGCCCAGTTTAAATCATCTCCTAACTGCTCTTTCCATGATAATTCTCGTTTACCATTAAATGAGTTATAATAATTTTTAAGATCATTTATAGTAACATATATATTACCATTTTCTCCATGTTTTTTAATTCTGCCATATTGTATCAGATATGAAATATTTGAGGTAGTAACTTTTTTACCTGTATAATTAGATGCCCAAATACTTGCCTCTTTAATGTTAAGTAATCTGTCTTGAACCATTGTTTCGTCTTTTTCCTCAAACAAAGATAGTTTAAATTTATTCATTACTTTCAAATCGTCCTTTTCAATTTTTAAAAGTTGCACACAACTCGTTCATAGACGACAACGTCGCCTTTTTGTCAGTTTTGGAGGTATAGACGACTATGTCGGATATACCTCCCTATAGACTATCCCCCCTTTCCTTCTAAAATTTGATCCAAAGGATTCTTTATCCTCGCAAAGTCTTTTGTGCTTACATGGGTATATATTTCTGTAGTTTTGGAACTTTTATGCCCCAATAACTCCTGAATATATCTCAAGTCAATCCCATTTTCTAAAAGATGAGTGGCGAATGAATGTCTGAGGCTGTGAATTGTAACATCCTTTTTAATCAATGCCTTTTCACATGCCATCTCAAATACTCTCTGGGCAGTTCTTATGGTAATGTATCTTTCTTTGTCTGGTCCAGGAAATAACCACTTTGTTGGTTTATATTCCTTCCAATATTCTCTTAAGGTCTTTAAAGTAGTTTCAGATAGTAATGTGTAACTGTCTTTTCTGTCTTTTGAACCTTTGATATGTATCAGCATTCTTTTGCAATCTATATGTTCTGGTTTCAGTTTCACCACTTCCCCAACCCTCAATCCGGCAGAATAAACAAGCATCAGGATTGCCTTATGTTTGATATTATCCATTGAATCAAAAATCTTTGCTACTTCTTCTTTGCTTAATACAACAGGCAACTTCTTATCCTTTCTTAGTCTCTTGACTTCATAAACAAATTTCTTTCTCAACATTGTCCCATAGTAAAACTTCAAAGCATTAATGGCTTGATTTAGTGTAGAAGCTGTGAATCGTTTGTCTTCGGCAAGATGAAAAAGATACTCTTTTATGTCATTATCATTTATCTCTGATGAGCTTTTGCGAATAAATCCTATAAAGTCCCTGTTGAAGTAAATATAGGCTTTAACGGTCTTGTAACTGTATTTTCTTGAGACAAGTTCTTTACGGAGGTCTTCAAAATTATAAATCGGAGAGTGTGAGGAGTGAGATTCTGAAACAAGTCCGGAATGACAATTCTCTGTATGAGATTGCTTCGGAACTTTGTCCCTCGCAATGACATACCTGTTGAGTTGCGGCTTTAAGGAAGAGTCTGTATAGATTTTTTCGCCTTCAAAGACCTCCAAAATCTTCTCCAATGTTCCATCTGTCTTTGGGAAACTCCAATATTTTAACAGGATGCCATCTGTGTCAGGGGATGGTCTTTATCTTTTCAACCAGTAAAAGACTGTAAGGAAATGTTACTGTAATTCCCGCGTCGTCCTTTGTTATATTCACCCCATTACTATCCTGTCATTTATGAGAAATTCTATCAGATACCCTTAACACTGTCAACCGAACGAACTGGCCAAACCTGCTAATATAAAATCTATCTGAACTGCACGCCATTTGTCAAGACATTTTTTATGTCTGTGTTGTTACTATTTTAAAATGTCAAACAAATTACTAATTTAAAATGTCACATTGATATGGTATCCTTCCTGCATTTTAAGGGAGGAGATAGTTATGGAAAAAATAGAAATTACGGAGGTTGCATTGAAGAGGTACCAAATATTATCAGATGTTCTTAAAGGGGAGCTTACCTTAAAAGAAGCTTCCAATGTGCTTAACTTAAGCTATAGACAAGCTATTAGGCTTAAGAAGGGTCTAAAGCAACAAGGGATTTAAAGGACTTTTAAAGAAAGCTCGTCCTAAACCACCTAATCTAAAGATAACCTCAGAAATAAAACAAGCGGTTATATCACTTAAAAGGGAGATTTACTCTGAGTTTAATCTTCTTCATTTTCGAGATAAATTGATAGAGGCTCATAACATAAATATAAGCTATGAAAGTTTAAGACAGATTTTGATAAAAGAGGGTTTGCATGAGGCAAAAAAGAAGCGAAAGAGCCATCGATTTTTTAGATGAATGGTGGGTAGTAGCGATGAAAGATGACGCAGATGGCAATGTTTATGGGAGATTTTATCCTGCGGATACAACTTTTTCCAATATAGAGGTAATAAAGGAGTTTATAAAAAGAAGGGGATTATTTATGAAACTATACGTAGATAATGCAAGCCATTTTAGAACAACAAGACATGGTGGTTTGCATTATGAAGTATCAGTTGAACAAAAAGAGACGCAGATACAAAGGGCTTTAAGGGAACTAAATATAGGGGTTGAGTTTGCCAATTCTCCATAGGCAAAGGGGAAGATAGAGAGACTTTTTGGGTTCTTACAAGACAGGCTAATAAATGAGATGAAGTTAAGAGGGATAAAAGATTACGATAGTGCCAACAGATTTTTGGATGAGGTATTTTGGCACTGGTATAATAGCAGATATCCTGATGGTATAAACCTTGACCTGATATTTACAGTAAGGGAAAAAAGAAAGGTAAATAAAGATAACACTATAAAATTTAAGGGGCAAACATACCAATTACTACCGACAAATGGACTAAGAAGATTTGCCGGTAAGTGGGTTTATGTTTGTGGAGATCAAAAGGCTCAGATTGCTGTCCTTTGTGATGGAAATAAAATAGCTTATAACTTATTTCAAGAAAAAGGGAAAATTTTAGATAATAGTTCAACTGTTGAAGAAACAATGAGCACAACCGAGAAGGTGGAAAAGAAAAAGAAATGGAAACCAGCAGAAAACCACCCCTGGAGAGGAAATTTTAAATTAAAGAAAAAGAACGATAATGTGACATTTTAAACTGGGAATTAAATGTGACATTGACATTAGTAATAACAATTTTATTGATGACACGCTACCGCATTAGCACAGACATCACTTGTGTGAGGGAAATCACTGCATGGGATAGCTTATGGTCAGTAAATTATTGGCAACGTAGTTGCAGATGTGACTAATTTCTGAAACCGATGACTGGAGATGGAACTCTGCCACCCCTTTTTATGAAGTTTTTTGGAGAAAAGGTGTTTATATCCATAACTGGGGCTTCCCCCAACAATCCACCAAATTTAACAAAATCACCCACCTTCTTCCCGTAGGCTGGGATTATTCTCACACC
>Ga0334722_10007447_pt1 | contig 10597 bp, 9 predicted proteins | sample C3_bottom_MG_FD_207210 | JGI IMG/M metagenome (GOLD analysis project Ga0334722, IMG submission 207210) | Sediment microbial communities from Yellowstone Lake, YNP, Wyoming, USA - C3_bottom | ecosystem: Environmental > Aquatic > Freshwater > Lake > Sediment | place: USA: Wyoming | collected... | reverse complement strand
GGAAGTGCTCTTTGCCGTGGCCTACAACGAGTTCTGTGCCCCGACCTTGGAAGAATCGGTGGAGGAGCTGATCAAGAAGGGCGCGACACACATTACCGTGGCCACGACGATGTTTACGCCTGGCCGTTCGATCTGAATCTGGTCGCGAAACACGTTGGCGGAACAGGTAAAGCGCTTTTCCTGAACAGAATCGCGCGATGTATATGCGAGACTACGGAGTGGAATTCATTCACGGAAGGAGGATTCTATTTAGGCCATTGCCGAGTGTAGAATGGGCAACCTGTTAATTGAGTTATAGGATGTTGCCCTTCAAAGTTCAGTTAGCAAAAGCCTTTCATGAGACCCACTCCTTTAAGTGGGACCCCGTGACAGGGTTCACGCTCGCTTCCGGATTGAAGAGCCCCTTCTACGTCGATTGCCGATCCTTGATGGCCCATCCTGGATCGCGTCGGCTTGTAGCCAGCCTTGCGTATGAATCGCTACGGCCCGTCGAACTCGACTGTCTTGGCGGGCTGGAAATCGGAGCGATTTCCATTGCCACCAGCATTTCGGATTTTGCGTTCGTGGCCCAGCCACCGCGAACGTGGCGGACCTTCGTGGTGCGGAAGCAGGCGAAGGATCATGGGCTCGGAAAACTTATCGAAGGATCGTTTCAGCCAGGGGATCGCGCTATGATTGTGGATGATGTGCTCACAAGCGGGGGCTCGCTTCTCAAGGCTGTTGCAGCTGCCAGGGGCGCCGGCCTAACTGTGACGCATGCCTTGGTGATCGTAGATCGGAAGGAACAGGACGGGCGGCGCAAGGTTGAAGCGGAAGGGCTGACACTGGTGAGCTTGCTGACCATCGACGACCTGACCAGTGCGCAACCAACCCTCTCGTAAATTTCAGCAGAGATTGCTTCACTTACACTGAAATTGAATGCCCCATCGGCGCTCCTGTATGGTTTCCTGCGCGCCTTCTACTGGGCTGACGATGCGGGTTCGTCCTTTGGTTTCCCCCTCTTGCATAATGGTATAGGGACCGCCGCATTTCTCCTTCATGAGGGCGAGGGCGTTTGTGCGAAACGAGGACAGCATCGGTCCCTGCTCTCCGATGAAGGGATAAACAACAACCCCTCCGTCTTCCCGTTCCTGAAGCAGTTTTGCCCCTTCGCCACAGCCGGCCAAGGCGATGACCAGGAGGACAGCAAGGCTTGACCAGATCTTCATGCGGTCTCTATCATAATCGTGAGAGTGGTCCCTGTCGGACGATTCACCGCTCTGTTTGTTGGTAGGAGGCCAACCATGACCATGCGCATTGTCATCACCGTTGTTGGTCTGTTTCTGCTGTCTGCGATCTCGATCAGTGCCGTGTCAGCCCATCATTCCTACTTGCTCACAGTCCAGCAGTTGCGTGCCGGGTTGATTAAGGCGCCCTCGATGCCACAGAAGGGTTTCATCTTGATCGATGTCCGATCTGCGGAAGAACATGCAACAGGATTCATTCCCGGAACCGATCTGAACATCGACTTCAGGGAAATTCAGGCTCGGCATCGGGACATCGGGGCCCAGCTGGAGGACCATCTGGTTGTCTATTGCCAGTCCGGCCATCGCAGCAACATTGCGGCAGAAACGCTGGCTGATTTGGGCTACCGTCATGTCTACAACGTCACCGGCAGCATGAATGCCTGGCTTGCAGCCGGCTTTCCGGTTGAATCAGGGCACCGCTAGCAGGATGCTGAAAGTCCGCCAGCATCGTTCTCGCTTCGCTCCAAGGAACCGTGAAACATGAAACGAGACTCAGCCTCGGAGCTGCGGCCTTGCCTGGGATAAGGCGCGTCCCCGGGCGAAGAGGCTGTCTGGGCAGACTCAGGGCGGGTGGGTGAAATAACCGCCAGGGTTGGGCGGGTGAGAAGGCCGCCTTTTTGAGCATCCTGCGTGGGTGTTCTCCTCATGTCCCTGACGTGCGGATCGTCGAAGCTCTTCTGTGCCGAAATGGTTTTTCCGCAGCCTGCTAGTCCGACACACATCTCGACGAGTTCATCTATCTACGGTCTTGGCACCGGCTTGCTTTAGGCGCGGGCTGATCCCGATCACGGCTGGAAGTCTGACGTGGGTTGTGATGCTGCCTTCTAACAGGGGTATCCAGGTGTGTAAACCGGCCATCTCAGACAAGGCTTGTCGAAGCGAGGGGCTGACGGCGACGTCGGAAGAGGATCCTCCATCCATGGCCATGACTTGGCGGAGGGAAGGAAAGGTGTCCCGCAGACATTCCCCAAGGGCATGGAGTGACACCACTTCCGTGGTCTTAAGGACGAGAAGATGCCCATCGCCTTGTTCTGCAACGAGGGTCTGATGTGCGCGTTTCCCGGTTTGGCGGACACGGATTTTTCCGGTCCGGTCGAGGAGCATGAGCGATTGCGCAACTTCTCGATAGGGAACGCGCTGTTCGTCAAAGGTGTCAAAGGTCAAGTCCAAAATCTGCGCGCGTCGCGAACGATCCTCCGCCGGTTCTGCCACAAACAACCCAAACCAGGTGGCGTGCCGCTTGCTCCCCAGCGAGCGGCCGTTTCCATAGAGCAGCCCGAGGTACGCATAATTCTCACGGAAGAGCCCGGCATTGAAGACCAGGTCGTGGCCGGTTCGTTCTTGCCATTGGCGAATATCGAGCGGGTCTGCAAGACCGTCCTGCTGGTAGTAATGCACGGTAAAGCGATAGCGATCAGGGTCGATCTCGACGGCGATCAACGGTGCGACGTCCGGGCATTGCGCTTGAGGATTCCAGACGGAGATGAATAAACCGTCTCCGAGTTGATCCCCTGTGAGGGTCTGAGCCGTCGTCGTTGCAGGTCCGCTGAATATAATGAAGATGATACCCAGCAGGAACCGGGCGACAGGGATGAAAGGGAGAGACCAGTGGAAGCTGTTGTCCCGTACCATAGTGTCTCAGGAGCGAGTATAGAGAGAGCTGATACGGAGCGTCAAATCATTCGAGGAAGAGGGGGCAACGGCTTCGATGCGAGGCTCGCATAGTCAGCGCGTGGTTGGCTGGGGTGTCGATGGGGAGGCGCCGGTCTTGTCTGATGGCGTGCTGGCATCGAGCAGATTGCGGACTGCTCGGGCGAGCACCTCAGGAGTGAAGGGCTTTTGCAAGAAACTGCTCGTGCCCTCTTCTTGTCCGGCCATGATGCCGACGTCATCCATATACCCCGATATGAACAGGGTTCGTAAATCCGGCTTGATGACGGAGAGATGCTGCGCCAGTTCCCGTCCGCCCATGCCGGGCATGACGACATCGGTCATGAGAAGCTGTAATGATGATCCTGCTTGTTGTGTCGCCAACAAGCAGGCTTCGACCCCGTTCTTGGCTTCTATGACTCGGTAGCCTAGCTTTCGCAGTTCGTCTCTCACAAGCGTACGTACGCTCGGCTCATCTTCCACCACAAGAATCGTTTCCGTGCCTCTCTGAGTCTGTCCCGATGGCTGGGGCGGTGCGGTGGTGAGGATGTCGGACTCGACGCTCGGGAAATACAGGTCGAAGCGTGTGCCGTGACCCACTCGGCTGGTGACGTCGATGGCGCCGCCGCATTGCGTGACAATCCCATACACCGTGGAGAGACCCAGACCGCTGCCCTTCCCCTCCCCCTTCGTGGTGAAGAATGGTTCAAAGATATGGGATTGTGTCTTGCGGTCCATGCCACAGCCGGTATCGCTGACGGCCAAGTGGACATAGGGACCTGGCGGCAATGGGGTGAGGTGGTAGACCGGACTGCGGGTCAGTTCGACCTGGGCTGTTTCGATCGTGAGTGTTCCGCCCTTCGGCATGGCATCCCGCGCGTTGACAACGAGATTGACCAGGACCTGTTCAAGCTGGGCTTGGTCGGCGCGCAGCCGCCCCTTCGTCGGATCGAGTTTGCAGACGAGCTGGATGTCCTCGCCGATGAGGCGGCGCAACAGACTTTCGAGACTCGTGACAGCGGTATTGAGCGAAAGAACTTTCGGGTCCAGTGATTGTTTGCTGCTGAACGTGAGGAGTTGTCGGATCAGCATCGCGGCCCGTTCGCCGGCCTTCAGTGTTTCATCGACCTTTCCGCGAAGGGGATGTTGAGGGCCGAGCTCCGTCGAGAGGACTTGGCTGTAGCCCACAATGACGGTCAGGAGATTATTGAAGTCATGCGCGATCGCTCCGGCCAACCGGCCAACCGCTTCCATCTTCTGGGACTGCCGAAACTGTTTCTCGCTCTGCCGAAGCGCCTCCTCAGCCCTTTTTCGTTCGGCGCGGTCATTTAGCTCACGTAGTGCACGCTGGACCGAAGGCACCAGCCGTCCGAGCCGTTGCTTGAGTACATAGTCCGTCGCGCCTTGATGCATGGTGTCGATAGCCAGTTCCTCTCCGATGGTGGCCGAGACGAAGAGAAAGGGTACGTCGGGACAGTGCTGACGGGCCAAGGTAAGCGCCGTCATGCCGTCGAAGCCCGGGATCGAATAGTCCGCCAGGATGAGGTCCATCCGGCCCTCCTTGAGGGCCGCCACAAATGCCTGACGCGTGTCGACGAGTTGCGACTGACAAGGGATGTTCCCCTCCATCAGGGTGGTCGTAATGAGTTCCGCGTCGACCGGATCGTTCTCGAGGTGGAGTAGGCGGAGCGGGGTTTTCACAGGTCCTTCGTGAGGAGACTAATCGATTGGGTCAGAGCCTTCGGGTGGCGGTTCGTTGATTACGCCCCAAAAAACACCGAGTTCTTTCACGGCCGTGATGAACTGGTGAAACTCAACCGGCTTCACCACGTAGGCGTTGGCGCCCATCGCATAGCTTTGCGCCAAATCGCGCTGCTCGCGCGAGGACGTGAGCATGACGACAGGAATCGGTTTCAGGTTCGCGTCATTCTTAATCGTCCTCAAGACCTCGAGCCCGTCGACTTTGGGCATCTTGAGATCCAGGAACACGACCACGGGATTGCCCTGCTGCCTGGAGGCAAAGACTCCGCGGCAATAGAGGTAGTCGAGGGCTTCAGCTCCGTCGTGGCAGACCACCACTTTGTCGGCGATGTGATGTTCTTCCATGGCGGCCAGCGCAAGCTCGGCGTCACGCGGGTTATCTTCAGCGAGCAGGATGGGCTTGACAGTGGTCATTTGAGAGACCTCGCGAGCGGGAGCGAAAAGTAGAAGGTGGCCCCTTGGTCCGGTGCCCCTTCGGCCCAGGTCCGTCCATCATGCCGATGGATGATTCGGCGTACGTTGGCGAGACCAATGCCGGTGCCTTCAAACTCGTCGTTCCGATGGAGGCGTTGAAAGACACCGAATAACTTGTTTACATACTGCATGTCGAATCCTACCCCATTATCACGCACAAACACCTCGGCTTCACCGGAATTCCGCCCGACGGCGCCGATCTCAATTTTGGCCTCCGGCCTCGGGGCTGTGAATTTCAGCGCGTTGGAGATCAGATTCACAAAGACTTGGCGCAACATCGCTGGATCTCCCGAAACATTAGGTAGTGGGTGTATTGTCCAGGAGATTGTCCGCCCTTGCAAGTCAAGACGTAAATCGTGAAGGACAGTCTGGACGAGTTGATCCAAGTTGACCGTCGTGCGGAGCATGTCCTGGCGACCCATACGGGAAAAGACGAGCAGATCATCGATCAGTTGTCCCATCTGCTTCGCGGAGTCTGAAATCGTCTGCAGATAGCGGCGCGCTTTATCGCTGAGCGCCTCACCGGCCGCCTTGGACAATAGGGCGGCATACCCGTCGATATGACGGAGCGGGGCGCGCAGGTCATGCGACACGGAATAGCTGAACGCTTCTAATTCTTTATTGGCAGCCTGGAGCAGCTCGCCCCGGCTCTGCAACTCCGTGGCCACACGGCGTCGCTCGGTGACATCGTGATGGATCAGAAAGTATACGGAGGCCAAGAGGAATAATTGCAGGAGGGCACCGAGTCCGAGCAAGCCGATCGTATTTCTCGTGCTTCCAGCGGATTGCGCCACGCGGGCATGAAGTGCTCGTTGCTCGGCCGAGTCGAGTTCCGTCATAAGGCGATGTATCCCCTCGAGCTCGTTCTTTGCCGCTCCTGTGAGTGCGAGATGGCGGACGGCTTCATAGCCATGCTTCTCACGATGGGCGATGGCTCCCGCCTCTGCTCCCAATTGGCTGGCAATGAACTGTTCGAGTGTTGCCACTCGGGCCTGTTGTTCAGCTTCCTCGCTCGTCAGGCCTCTGAGATACCGAAGGTATTCGGGCATTTGTTCGACAACGGTTCGGTAGGATCTGAGGTACGACTCGTCGCCGGTCACGAGATAGCGCCGATGGCCACTTTCAGCGACGTCGAGGGCTTCTCCGACTGAGCCGAGTAACTGTACCAATTCGTGGCTCTTGGTATCGAGCCGGCTGTTTTCGATCAAGACTGCGGTGTTGCGGTAGGAGATGGCACTGATGACCACAATGCCGACAAAGACGAGCCCAAACCCCGCAAGGACACGGCGCTCGATCGACCAATGGGTGAACCACTCCCTGAGCCCGCCGGTCTTGGGAATCGGTGCCGGACTGCTGTCGGGAACCGGTTCCGATCGAACGGGGGCTGGTGTGGCTGGACGTTCTTGCGTGACGGATTCCATGGATCAAGTGCGCGCGGGTGTGGGACGTAAGCCACTGTCGTGGAAACTGTACCCTCCTCCGGAAGACCCTGCAAGAAATATCTAGCAGAATGCGCACTGGACGCTGGGGAACCGCCCCCGCGTAGATTTAGCCGCCGAAGGGGATGACGGCAGGGGGAACGGGAAGGGATGCGGTTGGATCAGCTAAGTTTGAAAATGTCAAGATGGCCGAGACAACCCAGTCGGTGAAGGGTTGCGGATAGATGCCGATTGTGAGGGTGCCGGCGAGACAGACGTAGACCACCACTTTGATCGGACCCGAGACCTTGAGGGGTGCCAGGTCGTGGGGTTCGCTGATGTACATCTTCTTCACGACGATGAGGTAGTAGTACAGGGAAATGATGATGTTGATGAGCCCCACGGTGATGAGCGCATAGAGCCCTTCCTTTATGGCCGCGACAAAGATGTACAATTTGCCGATGAAGCCGGCCAGCGGGGGCACCCCGGCCAGCGACAAGAGGAAAATGAGCATCGAAAAGGCGAGAAACGGCGACCGGCGGCCCAGGCCGCTGTAGTCGTCGATTTCCTCACTGCCGATGGCTTCGCTGACGGCGATGATAATGGCGAAGGCACCGAGATTGGCGAAAAGATAGGTCAGGAGGTAGAACAGCATCGCGTCGCTGCCCATCTTCGTACCGGTCGCGAGACCGATCAGCACGTTGCCGATCTGGGCGATACCGGAATAGGCCAAGAGCCGTTTCATGTTCTTTTGGGCGATGGCCACGATGTTGCCGTAGGTCATGGACAAGATGGACACAGCGACAATCAGCAGGACCCAGATCGGCTTAAAGGTCGCCAAGGCGACGAGGAACATTCTCAGGAGGATGGCAAAGGCCGCTCCCTTGGGTGCGATCGAGAGGAACGCCGTCACTGGTGTCGGCGAGCCATGATAGGTGTCTGGAATCCACGAGTGGAAGGGCACGGCGCCGATTTTGAATCCCAATGCGCCGAAAATCAGTAGAAAACCAATGGCCAATCCTGGTGTGGCCTGGGCCGACTTCATATCGGAAAACACCAGTTTGCCTGTTTCTCCGTAAACCAAGCTGATGCCATAGGCGAGGAGGCCTGCGGCGAAGATGCCCAGGATGAAAAACTTGATGCCCGCTTCGTTCGAGGCCATGTCCTCGCGGAGATACGCAACGAGGACATAGAAGCCGATGGTGGAAAATTCCAGGGCGACAAAGACCGACAGCAGGTCGTTCGCGGAAGCCATAAACATCATTCCGAGGGCCGACATCATGATCAGGAAATAATATTCTCCGCGGAAGAACTTGAATCGATGGATGTAATCGATGGAGGCCAGAATGATAAGAATTGTCGCTCCGACGATGAACATTTTGAAGAACAGGGCCATCCGGTCGAGGGCGAACATGTTCGCGAAGAGGGTTCCGGTGATGCCGGTAATATCGAACCAGGCAAGGCAGCCGAGGGTGGCGATGAGCCCGGCGATGCTGAAATAGGCTAATTGTTCGTTGGGCAGTCGAGGGAACGAGAAATCAATGATCAGGATGAGACATAACCAGGACGTGAGCAGGATCTCGGGTAACAGCAATAGGAAATCGGAGGGAGACATCGTGAACGCGAAGGTCATTCTGACCTCCGTGAGGGGTAAGGGGTAAGGGGTAAGGGGTTAATTGCCACCACTGGCGCGTCAGACGACCCCGGCGGACTCGTCGTTTCACGTTTCACGTCTAACGTTTCACGATCGAGCGAGGCCACAGGCACGACGCGGGTGATCTTCGCGATCAAGGGATCGACGCCCGACCGCACCACATTATAGAGGTGCATGGGGAAGAAAAAGAACCCGATGCTGACGGTGATCATGATCAAGAGCGGAAGACGATCAACCACGGCGACTGCGTCGTGCGCGTGACTGTACTTCTGATCCATGGGTCCGTAGAAAAGCCCGCGCATCATCTTGAACAAGTAGGCCAAGGTCAAGACGATGCCGACCACGGCCACGATGACTTGGAATGGATACTTGTTCCAACTGCCGACGACGATCATAACCTCGGCGATGAAGTTCACGGTGCCGGGTACGCCGATCGAGGCCATGCAAGCAACCACGAAACAGCCGGTGATGAACGGCATGCGATTCGAGAGCCCGCCGAGCGAGGGAATGTCGCGGTTGTGCGTCTGATCGTACACCCACCCGGCCATGGCGAAGAGCATGCCCGTAGCCATGGCGTGGGCGAACATATACATCACCGCGCCGGTCAAGCTGATGTAGTCCAAGGCGGCCATGCCTAGGAAGACATAGCCCATGTGACTCGAACTGGAATACCCGATGACATACTTCGTGTCTTTGGCGTAGAACGCCACGAACCCGCCATACACGATACTGAACATGCAGAGCACGGCCGCAATGGGCATGAGTTCTCTGGTGGTCTCCGGCAGAATCTCAAAGGCCACCCGGATGATGGAAAAATGGCCGAGCTTCATCAGCACACCCGCGTGCAACATGCTCGTGGCGGCCGGCGCGGCTGCGTGGCCCACAGGAGACCAGGAGTGCAGCGGCCACAGCGGCGCGATCGAGGCAAAGCCGAAAAAGATCAGTAGCCAAATGATCTTGTCCAGCGTCGTGCCCAAGACCGGGATGTTCATCAACTTAGCCTGTTCACGCAGGACCAGAATGTCGAAGGTATTGAGCCCCGAGTACTTGTAGATCAGCAAGATACCCATCAGCGCCGCGATGGCAAAGGCCGAGAGGAAGAGCACCAGTTTCATCGCGGCATATTCTTTACTGTTGGACCCGAAGTTGAAGATGAACCCTACCGAATCCCGTTGTTTGAGGCCTTCCGGATCCGTCATCTCGTTGTACTTTTTGGTGTGGCTTCCCCACATGCCCAACAGGAGATACATGGGGATCACGGACAATTCGTAGAAGAAGAAGAGAAAGAACAGATCCAACGACATGAAGACGCCGATCGTGGCAGCGGCGAGGATGAGCAGCCAGATATAGAATTCTTTCGTCCGGTCCTTGATATGCCAGGAGACGAAAATTCCTGCGAACAACAAGATGCTCGATGCCAGCACCAGCGGAGTCCCGATCCCATCCACCCCGAGGTGGAGCGAGATGCCCAGCTGGCGAGACCATTCGAATTGCTGGACGAATTGGAATCCCCCCTTCACGTGATCGTAGGCGAAGAACAGGTAGAGTGAGGCGAGCAGGGAGACAAGGGCTGATCCCGCCGCGATTCCCCGCACGAGCATCGCTTGCCGGTTGGAGACGAAGATCAGCGCGATGGCTCCCACGAAGGGGGCAAACAGGATATAGAGTAGTGCGTAGTTACCCATACGAATTAATCCACCCGTACCGGCTGTTCGGACTCGATCGACGCCACGGTCCCCCGTTCCAGTCGATCCACCAAGGCCTGCACTGATCCGTTCATCATTCTCAAGAAGGGAGCGGGATAGAGGCCAATCCAGAGGATCATCACTGACAAGGCTGTCGCGATGAGCACTTCGCGGGGATGCAGATCACTGATGGAGTCCTTGACCGCTTTGCCGAGCGGCCCCAACATCGACCGCTCGTAGTACCAGAGAAAATATGCCGCGCCGAAGATGACGCCGGTGACCGCGATCCCACCGTACAGCCAATTGGCCTTGAAGGTTCCCAAGAGAATGAGGAATTCACCGACGAAGCCATTGGTGCCCGGCAAGCCGATCGACGCCAGCCCAATGAACAAGAAAAAGCTTGCGAGCAAGGGGGTCTGTTTGGCCATGCCGCCAAATGAGCCCAATTGGGTGCTCTGCTGCCGTGAGTAGAGAAAGCCTGCGATAAAGAATAAACCTGCCGTACTGAATCCCAAGTTGATCATGGTGAGCAGGCTGCCTTGAAGCCCCTGATAGTTCAGGGCGAACAGGCCGATCACCACGAACCCGAGGTGGCTGATGCTGCTGAACGCCAGGAGTCGGCGAAAATCTTGCTGGATCAGCGCCATGATGGCCCCATAGAGAATCGCC
>Ga0334722_10007446_pt1 | contig 10599 bp, 11 predicted proteins | sample C3_bottom_MG_FD_207210 | JGI IMG/M metagenome (GOLD analysis project Ga0334722, IMG submission 207210) | Sediment microbial communities from Yellowstone Lake, YNP, Wyoming, USA - C3_bottom | ecosystem: Environmental > Aquatic > Freshwater > Lake > Sediment | place: USA: Wyoming | collected... | reverse complement strand
GGCCCGTCACGATCCGCGGCGCCGCGGTGCTTTGAAAGAAGACATGGGCGCTGTGACGGCACTTCGCGCGGCAGTGGACGCGCCGGCGCTGCCATCGGCCTTCGAAGCGCTCTTCCGAAGGGAGTACGCCCGCGTGGTCGGGATCGCCAGGCGCGTCGTCCGCGACGCCGACGAGGCGGAGGACGTCGCGCAGGACGTCTTCGTGTCTCTTTATCGGAAGCACCCCGCGGACGCGGGATACGCCCCGGCCTGGCTGTATTCGGCTGCGGCGCACACCGCGCTGAACGTCATCCGGGCGCGCGACCGCCGCGGCCGCCGCGAGACCCTTCATGCGGTGGAGCGCGACGTCGCGGTAGACCCGGCCGAGCGCGCCGAACGGGCCGAGACGCACGCCGAGGTCCGCGCGGCCCTTGCGCGCATGGACGAGCGCGCGGCGGCGCTCCTCGTCCTTCGCTACAGCGGTCTGTCCTACGAAGAGATCGCGGCGGCGCTCGGCCTCCGGCGATCGAGCATCGGAACGCTGCTCAGCAGAGCAGAAGAGGCGTTCCGCAGGGAGGTCACGCGATGAGCGAGAACGACATCGAGCACCTGATGACGGTGGCGGAGCCGCCGGTGGATACCGAACGCGCGCTGGCGCAGATCCGCGAGCGCGTCGAGCGCGAGCGCATCCTTCCGGTGACGAGCACGCCGCTCGTCGCGCGCGGACCGCTCGTGTCCATCTGGGTGAAGGGCGTTGCGGCCGCGGCCTCGGTCGCGCTCATCGCCGTGCTCCTCACGGTCTCCGGCGTCGCCGAGACGATCCTCACGATCTTCGAGCCGAAGCAGGTCGTCGCCGTGCCGATCACCATCGCTGACGTGACCGGCGCGGCCGGCCTGACCGCGTACGGGACGCTCACGTGGTCTTCGCCGCCGAAGCCGTACGACGTGCCGGACATCGCGACCGCGCAGAAGGCGACGGGTATGAAGGTCCTCGTCCCGTCGCAGCTTCCGCCGGGTGTGAGCGCCGCGACCGCGCGCTACGGCGTGATGGACAAGACGACGGCGACGTTCACGTTCAGCGCCGAGAAGACCCAGGCGGCAGCGGCGCGCCTCAACCGAACCGCGGCGCCGATGCCTGCGAACGTCGACGGAAGCAAGCTGTTCATCACCGGCGGCCCCGCCGTCGTGCAGTACTTCGACGACGGCACCGCTCCGACCACGAGCTCGGGGGCGGATCCGCTCGCGAGCCTGCCGAAGCTCATCGTCGTCCAGGGCAAAGGGCCGCTCGTGCAGTCCGACGGCGTGACCGTCGAGCAGCTGCAGCAATACCTCCTCGCGCAGCCCGGCGTCACGCCGCAGCTCGCGGCGCAGATCCGGGCGATCAAGGACCCCTCGAGCACGCTGCCCATCCCGATCCCGGTGGACATGGCGACCTCGAAGAGCGTCACGGTCCAGGGCGTGACCGGCGTCTTCGTCGGTGATTCGACCGGGCTCGGCAGCGCGGTGATCTGGTCGAAGGACGGCGTCGTCTACGGCGTCGCCGGTACGCTCTCCGAATCGCAGATCCTGGCGGTGGCGAACTCGCTCCATTGATCGACGCACCCGCGATCGTCACGCGGGACCTTGCGAAGCGCTACGGCACCATCCAGGCGCTCGCGGGTCTCACCATGACCATCCCGCGCGGCGCGGTCTTCGGCTTCCTCGGTCCGAATGGCGCCGGGAAGACGACCGCGGTGAAGCTGCTGCTCGGCCTCGCGTCGCCGAGCGGCGGTTCCGGTGAGATCCTCGGGCAGCCGATCGGCGAGCGATCGTCGCGCCGGCGCGTCGGCTACCTCCCCGAGCTCTTCCGCTACCAGAGCTGGTTGACCGCGCGCGAAGTGCTCGCGCTCCACTGCGAGCTCGCGGGCATCGACCGCGCCGCGTGGCAGCGCGAGATCGAGGACGCGCTCGCGGTCGTCGACCTCTCCGACCGCGGATCGACGCGGGTCGGCGGCTTTTCGAAGGGCATGCAGCAGCGCCTCGGCCTCGGGGTCGCGCTCCTCGGCAGCCCGGAGGTCGTCCTGCTCGACGAGCCGACGAGCGCGCTCGACCCGGTCGGCCGGCATGACGTGCGCGAGATCATCCGGACGCTGCGCGAGCGCGGGGTGACCGTGTTCCTCAACTCGCATCTCCTGTCGGAGGTCGAGCAGGTCTGCGATCGCGTGATCATCGTCGACCACGGAAAGGTCATCGCCGACGGCACGCTCGACGAGCTTCTGCGAACGGACACGGTGCGCCTGCGCGTCGACGGCCTGCCGCGGGACGCGACGGCACGCCTGGCGGCGTTCGGAAAGATCGTCGAGGAAGGCGAGTGGCTCGTGCTCCGCGGCATCGACGCCGCGCGCGTTCCGGACCTTGTCGCGGAGATCGTCCGCCTGGGCGGTCGCGTGTACGCCGTCGAGCCGCGGCACGAATCGCTGGAAGATCGCTTCCTGCGGCTCCTCGAGGGCGCATAGATGCTCATCCTCACGATCGCCCGGCTCACGGTGCTCGAGATGCTGCGGCGGAAGCTGTTCCTCGTGCTCCTCGGACTGACGCTCCTGGTGGTCGCGTTCACAAGCTGGGGCTTCGGCCAGATCACGACGATCGGCACGCGTCCGATGACCCGGGTCGAGCAGGTCGCCGTGGTCTCGCAGCTGCTCATCCTCGTAGGCTTCATGTTCAGCTTCACGCTCGCGTTCTCCGCCGTCTTCGCCGGCGCGCCCTCGCTCTCCGGCGACGTGGAGTCGGGCACCGCGCTCGCGATCCTCGCGCGTCCGATCTCGCGGGCGGAGTTCGTGCTCGGCAAATGGCTGGGCGTCGTGATCACGATCCTGGTGTATGCGCTTCCCACGACCGCGCTGCAGCTCTTCATGGTCGATCGAGTGGTGCAGTACGTGCCGCCGCACCCCCTCGAGTTCGTCGCCTTCATCGCGCTCGAGGGAACGGTGGCCCTCACGCTGGCGCTCGCGCTCTCGACGCGTCTTGCGGGCATGGTCGGCGGGGTCGTCGCGCTCATCCTGTGGGGCGTCGGCTGGATCGGTGGCATCGTCGGCGGGGTCGGACTCGCGCTCGACAACGCCACCGCGATGCACGTCGGCACCGCCACGCGGCTGCTTCTCCCGACCGACGGGATGTGGCGCGGCGCGGTCTGGGCCCTCGAACCCGCCACGATCATCGGCGCGGCCCGTCAGGCCGGAGCGGCGACTGCCGGCAATCCATTCTTCGCGGCCGATCCACCTGACCCGGCCTATCTCGCGTGGACCATCGGCTGGATCGCGGTCGGCCTCGGCGTCGCGATCTGGAGCTTCACGCACCGCGAGGTCTGACTGCGGCGACGGGCGCGCACGCGTCGTACGAGTACGATTCCGCGCGGTGAGCGGGGACAAGGCGTTCCTTCGGCGTGGCGGCCTGCAGGCGTATTTTGTGGCCGGCTTCTCGCTCGCCTACGCCGTCGTCTACCTCGGGTTCGTGGCCACGAATCCCAGCAACGCCACCGCGGCTGCGTTGGCGTGGGCGCTCATCGCCGCCGGCGCGCTCTCAGCGAGCATCGCGACAGCAGCGGTCGGCGCGTACGTCGGCGGCGCGCCGGGCTTATGGCTCGCCGCGTTCGGCGTCGGCAGCAGTCTGCTGTCCGCGACGCACGGCGCGTTCGCGGCCATCGGCGACGTGCAGGGCTTCGCGGATCTCGACCTCTCCCCCACCGACCCGCGGGGCTTCGCGACGTTCGGCCTCGTGGGCCTGTGGCTCGTCGTCGCCGGTCTCGAGCTCCGCGGCCGCGCCGGCCTGCGCCCGCGCTACGCGCAGATCGCGATGGGCGCCGGCATCATGCAGATCCTCCTGTTCGTCTCGACGTTGCTCGCAAGCTCGCCGCTCGTCCTCGTGACCGGCGGGCTCGCCTCGGTCGTGCTCGGTCCGATCTTCTGGGCGATGACCGGAAGGCTGCTCACCGCCGAACGCTGACCCCGGCGATCCCCAGGGGCAAGTACCAGCGGCCATGGTCTAGTCGACGATCGTCGTCTTCCCGTTCGCGAGGATCGACCAATGTGTCATGTCTCGTCCCGGCTTCGCGCCATGCCAATGCTTCGTGTTCGCGGGGATGAACGCGACATCGCCGGCGCTCACGGCGCGCTCCTCGGTCTCGTCCGCCACGGTGCCTTCGCCCTCGGTGACGATGAGGATCTGATCGCAGGAGTGCATGTGCCACTTGTTCGCGGCGCCATTCTTGAAATGCACCTCCGAGAGGCGCAGGTCCCTGCTCGTCTCCTCGCCCACCGCCGTCTGGTAATCGACGTCGCCGCGGAAGATCGGATTCGCGCTCCGCTCGCGACCGGATGTCGTGATCTTCTTGACCCGCACACCGTGATTCTGTCGCACACTTGACCGCGATGCCCGCGCTCGTCCTCCTGCATGCCTTCCCCCTCGACCGCTCGATGTGGGACCGCGAAGTGCGCGCGCTTGCCGACGCGGCGTCGCCGATCATCGCGCCCTCGTTCCCCGGGTTCGGGAAAAGCGACCTGCCGAGCCACCAGCCGACGCTCGACGATTACGCCGACGCGGTGGTGGGCGTGCTCGACGCCGCGGGCGTGGAGCGGGCCGCGTTCGCCGGCCTCTCGATGGGCGGGTACGTCGCCTTCTCGATCTGGCGACGGCATCGCCGGCGTGTCGAACGCCTCGGGTTGATAGCCACGAAGGCCGAAGCCGACACGCCGGAGGCGGCGCAGAACCGCATCCGGCTCGCGGGGCTGATCCGGGAGCACGGCATCGACGCGCTCCTGAAGACGCCCCCGAAGTGGCTCCGCGAGGGTGCACCGCAGTGGCCGGCGGTGAGGGAGCTCATCCGCGCGCAGCGGCCGGAGGCGGTGGCGCAGGCGAGCGTCGCGATGGCCGGGCGCGCCGACAGCACGGAGGACCTGCCGACGATCGACGTGCCGACCGCGGTCATCGTCGGCGAGGCTGATGCGCTCACGCCGCTCGCGAACGCCAGGGCGATGCACGAGGCGATCCCTCATTCGAGCCTCACGGTGATCCCGGACGCGGGTCATCTCGCGAACATCGAGGCGCCGGAGGCCTTCGAAAAGGCCATCCGCGGGTGGCTCGCACGACCGAGCTGATCGTCCAGGCGCAGGACCTCGAGCGGACCTACGAGTCCGGGACCGCGCCGGTGGCTGCCCTCGCCGGCCTCTCGCTCGAGGTCCCTCGCGGCGAGTTCCTCGCCGTGATGGGACCCTCCGGCTCCGGCAAGTCGACGCTGCTGAACATCCTTGCCGGCCTCGAGCGTCCGACCGCCGGCCGCGTGGTCGTCGACGGGGTCGACCTCGGCACGCTCGATGAGAACGGGCTCGCGCGCTACCGCCGCGGGAGCGTCGGGATCATCTTCCAGGCGTTCAATCTGCTTCCGCGCTACCGCGTCGCCGACAACGTCGCGTTCCCGCTCCTCCTCGCGGGCGTCGCGCCCGACGAGCGCCAGAAGCGCGCCGCGGCGATCCTCGAGCGGCTGGGCATGGCGCCGCGCGCCGGTCATCACCCGAGCCAGCTCTCGGGCGGCGAGCTCCAGCGAACGGCGATCGCCCGCGCGCTCGTCACCGAACCCGCGCTGCTCCTGGCGGACGAGCCGACCGGCAACCTCGACTCCGCGAACGGCGAGGCGCTGCTCGTGCTCCTCGGCGAGCTGCACGCGAGAGGCCAGACGATCGTGCTCGTCACGCACGACGCCGCGATCGCGGCGCGCGCGCAGCGGGTCGTACGGATGCGCGACGGCAGGCTCGTCGCATGAGGACCTCCGACCTGATCGCGCTCGCGCTCGGCAACGTCGGGCGCGCGCGTGTTCGCTCGACGCTCACGATCATGGGTGTGGCGATCGGCAGCGCGCTCGTCGTGCTCCTCATCGCGCTCGCATCGGGCGCGGAAGAGAACGTGAAGCGCTCGATCTTCTCGATCGGCGACCTGCGGCTCGTCACGGTGCAACCGTTCCAGCCCGGCTCGACCGGCCTCACCGCGGTCGCGCGCACCATCACCGACGACAGCGTCGCCAAGTTCCGCCTCATACCGCACGTGGGCGGCGCCTATCGCCAGTTCGACGCCCCGCTCGGGACCATCGTGGAAGGCGGCGAGGACGCGGCGGTCCGCCCGCAGGGCATCGAGCCGAACGCGCCCGTCGACCGCGGCGACCTGCTCGCGGGGCGCCACATCGCGCCGAACGAGCGCGGCGTCGCGGTGCTGCCGGGCAACATCGCGCGCCTGCTCGCGCCGACGCTCGACGGCGCGGTCGGCAAGAAGGTGACGCTGCGCCTCGGCGGCGCGGTGAAGCTCGGCCAGACGCGCATCGCGGGCAGCGGCACACCCCGCGACTACACCGTGACCGTCGTCGGCGTCTTCGACGAGCGCAACACCTCACAGACCTCGGTGCGGATCCCGCTCGACGACGCCATCGTGGCCGCGGCCGAGAACCGCGGTCTCGCGCCCGACGACATGCGGAAGCTCACCGGCTACAGCGGCGTGTCGCTCGAGACCGAGGACTCACGCTGGGTCGGCGACGTCGTGACCGCGGTGCAGGAGCAGGGCTACTCCGCGTTCTCCCTGAAGCAGGTCATCGACCAGATCGATGAGGGCTTCGGCATCTTCCGCGGGATCCTCGCCGGCATCGGCGGCGTCGCGCTTCTCGTGGCGGCGATCGGGATCGCGAACACGATGGTCATGGCCGTGCTCGAGCGCACGCGCGAGATCGGGATCATGAAGGCCGTCGGCGCCGCCCCCCGCGACATCCGCCTCCTGTTCCTCGCGGAGGCGGGCCTCGTCGGTCTCATCGGAGGGGTCATCGGCCTCGCCCTCGGCCTCGCCGGCGGCCGTCTCATCGACGCGGTCATCCGGGAGCTCAACCCGCGCGTGAATCCGCCGTCGATCTTCGTCGTCGACCTCGGGCTCGCGCTCGGCTCGCTGGCCCTCGCGCTCGGCATGAGCCTCGTCGCCGGATTCCTGCCGTCACGGCGCGCGATGCGCATGTCGGCGCTCAGCGCGCTCAGGTACGAATAGCTAAAAGGGGCCGGCGAGCTCCGGCGGGGCGAAGAGATAGTTCGGCGACTGCCACCACTGATCCACGGCCTCGCCGCGAGCCTGCTCGAAGAGCGCCGCGATCGTGTCGGGCGGCTGACCGCCGGCCGCGGCGATGACCACGATCTGCCCTGAGCGCAGCGCGCGGGCGTAGCGCTCGCGCACCTGCTTCGGCAGCCTTCCGCCCGGAAGCACGATCGCGCGGATCCTCGCGAGCAGGGCGCGCGGTCCCCTCCATCTCTTGAACGGAAGCCACGCGCGGTCGCCGGCGACGAGCCCGGCGCGCTCGCGGTCCGCCGCGATCACGGTGATGTCCTGCTCACGCACGCCCGACTCGCGCAGCAGGGTGACCGCCTGCACCGCGGCGTCGTCGTCGTCGAACGCCGAACCGGTGACCATGCCACCCGCGACCGCGCCGAGATACGAGGCCGTTGCCACGTGAACAGATTAGAGGAGCGAGGAGCGGCTTTGCCGCGACGAGCGACTCCACCAGCCTTGAGCGTGTCTCAGGCCGCAGGCCTGAGATCGACTAGGCCCGCCACGCCAGGATCGGGATGCGCATCTCGTCGGACGACATCCCGCCGTGAGACCCACGATGGCGGAAGTCCTGCCCGTCGACGCGCATGATCCGCGCGGCGCGGTCGGACAGCAGCATCGCGCAGACCTCGCCGATCCGCTTCTTCGCGAGCCCGGTGTCTCCACGCCCGCCGAAGAACCCTGCCGCGATGAGCTCGTCGCGGTCCAGAAGCGTGAACAGCCCCGGCCAGCGCGCCTCGAGGTGGTCGCGCACCTCGGCCGGGTGATCGGTGTGCAGGAACGCCAGGCGCGGCTCGCCGGCGATGGGGTTTCGAAGCAGCCCGCGCAGCTCGTCGTCTCCGAGGAGGTCGACCATCTTCTCCGGGTCGGTGAAGGCGTGGCCGTGGTCCGCGGTGAGCAGCACGAGCGTGTCTCCGGCCTTGCGATCGCCGACCGCGCGGGCGAGGTTGAGGTCGAAGCTCGCCGCCTCGGCCGCGGCCTCATCGCTCATGGGTCCGTAGAGGTGCGAGGTCGCGTCGATGCCCGACCAATACGCGTAGATGTACGCGGGCGTCGCGCCATGTAAGCGGCCTTCCACCAGCTCGCGGAGGCGCACGCCCATGGTCGTCGCAAGCTGGTAGCCGACGAACGTCGCCTCACGCGCATGCATGCGCGTCATCGCCTCGTTCCGGAACATCTCCGGCTCGACGACGTACGGCGCGACACCTCGCTCGCGCAGTCTGCCGTGGATCGATGGCACCTTCACGTAGGCCTTCGGGTCGTTCTTTGGGTCGTCGAAGTACGAGCCGCGCCGCGTGATCGCCGGGCCCCATCGGAGCATCGCGGTGACCTGAGCGAACTCTTCGAGCCATACGAAGTACGCGATGTTCCCGTGCTCCTGCGGCGTGCGCGCGGTGTGCATCGTCGTGATCGCCGCGGCCGTGGTCGACGGGAAGACGGTCGTGGCCTCGAGCAGCTGCGCGTCCTCGCGGCGCCGCGCGCGCTCGACCATCCGTGCGAGGAATGGCGTCGCCCCGCTCGCGCAGAGCTTCTCCAGCTGCCACCAGCCGAGCCCGTCCGCGAGCACCGCGACGATCTGCCGCGCGCCATCCAGCAGACCCGGGTCAAGGTCCGCGAGCGGCGGCGGATCCTCGGCGGTGCGGGCACCGAACGCGGCGAGCACGGTCGCGGGCAGGTTCACCAGACCCCGTCCGGCGTAGTCGGGCAGGACGGCGCCGCGCGCGCGGAGCCGTTCGCTGAGCGTCGTCGGCATCCGGGCACGATACTTCGGTCGATGCGAACGGTCCTCGAGGTCGACGGCCTCTTCGACGGCACGACGGCGATCACCGATGCGGCACTCGTCGTCGAGGGCGGTCTGATCACCTGGGTCGGCAAACGTTCGCGGGCGCCGAAGACGCCGAAGGGCGAGCGGTCACGCACGCTCGAAGCGGCAGCGCCGTTCGTGATCCCGGGCATGATCAACTGCCACGCGCACCTCACGCTCGAGGGCAGCACGGATTTCAGCGCCGAGGCCCGGCAGCACGATGCGCTGGCGACGCTCAAGGCGTTCACGAACGCGCGCGCGATGCTTCGCGCCGGCGTGACCACGGTGCGCGACCTCGGCGCGAACGGGGCGATGGTCGTCGAGCTCGGGCGGGCCATCGAGCACGGCACGGTCGAAGGGCCGCGCATCGTCGCAGCGGGTCGCGGCATCACCACGACGGGCGGTCATGGGGCGGAGGTCGGCCGCGTCGCCGACGGCCCTGACGATGTCCGCCGGGCGGCGCGCGAGCAGATCGCCGCGGGCGCGTCCGTCATCAAGATCTTCTCCACCGGCGGCGTGCTGGGCGAGGGCGCGGGCCCTGAGCTCTCGCAGTACACGATCGAGGAGACGCGAGCCGCGGTGGAGGAGGCGCACAAGGCGGGCCTGCGGATCACGACGCACGCGCACGGTGCGGAAGGCATGCGCATCGCGACCGAGGCCGGCGTCGATTCGATCGAGCACTGCACGCTGCTCGACCAGAAGACGATCCGTCTCATCAAGGAGCGCGACGTCGCGCTCGTGCCGACGTTCTCAGCGCTGAAGGCGATCATCGGCAACGAGGACAAGATCCCGGCGCAGGCGATGGAACGCGCGAAGGTCGTCGCCGCGAAGCATCAGGAGGGCGTGCGCGCCGCGCACAAAGCCGGAGTGCGCATCGCGTCGGGGACCGACTCGGGCACGCCGTTCAACCGCCACGCGGACTACGCGCGCGAGCTGCTTTATCTGACCGAGGTCGGACTCACGCGGCTCGAGGCGCTGGTCGCGGCGACAAGCTGCGCCGCCGACGTCGTCGGTCGGCCGAGCGCCGGTCGCATCGCCGCGGGGATGTGGGCGGACCTCGTCTTCGTCGACGGCGATCCGCTCAAGGATCTCGAGGTGCTGCTCTCGCCAAAAGCGGTCTGGGTCCGCGGCGCTCCCGCGGCTCCGTAGCGAGCTCGCGCGCCAGCGCTCCCGCATCAGCCAGCGGCGCGCTGCAGGACGTCCCGACACAGACGTAGGCCGCGACGCGATCGGCGGGAAGAGAGCGCTCGGCGACGGCCCCTGGGCGCAGCGCGGGATCGAGGCGCAGCGTGACCGCGTCCGGATCGCGCCCGGCACGCGCGGCGCGCCACAGCGCCTCCGCGCTCGGATCGTCCCCGCGCCCGACGACGATCACCGATACGGGCTCGCGCAGGGCCCGCGCGACCGCGTTCGCGTAGCCGGCGGCGAACTGGCCCCACCCGCGGTACTCGCCGACGAACGAGCGCAGCGTGCGCAGCGCGACCTCACGCCACTGCTCATCGGCGCTGAGCGTCGCCAGGCGCAGCAGCTCCTCCGCCGCGAGCGCGTTCTCCTCGATGGGGCGGTCGCGGCGGACCAGCCGTCCGAGCGCCGGACCCTCCGGCATGTCGAAGAACCCGCCGTGAGCCGGTGCCTCGAGCAGCTCGCGCATCCGCCGCGCGACCGCGACGGCGCGGTCGACCTCGCCGAGGTCGATGAGGAGCGAGAGATAA
>Ga0334722_10007445_pt1 | contig 10599 bp, 6 predicted proteins | sample C3_bottom_MG_FD_207210 | JGI IMG/M metagenome (GOLD analysis project Ga0334722, IMG submission 207210) | Sediment microbial communities from Yellowstone Lake, YNP, Wyoming, USA - C3_bottom | ecosystem: Environmental > Aquatic > Freshwater > Lake > Sediment | place: USA: Wyoming | collected... | reverse complement strand
AACACCTTCGTCAACCCCGGTCGCTCCATCGTCGGCCAGCAGATGCACGGGATCAGCGACGCCGACGTGGCCGGCGCCCCCTCGCCCAGGGAGGCCGCGCAGCGCTTCCTCGACTTCGCCGGGAAGGCGACCCTCGTGGGCCACAGCGTCGGCTTCGACCTGGCCTTCCTCGAGGCAGCGCTGGGCGACGGCTACCGCTTCGCCCCCGGCAGCTACCTCGATACCCTGATCCTCGCCCGCGACGCCTATCCCGACCTCGAGAACTACCGCCTCGAGACGCTGGCGCGCATCTTCGGCATCGAGCTGACCGCCAACCACCGTGCCCTGCCGGACGCGGAGGCGACGGCCGGACTGCTGTCCTTCTTCGCGGGCGCCGTCCCCGCTCGCATCGAGCGGCTGCGCGACGACATCGCCTCCGCCGTGCGCGCCACACGCGTCGAGGGGGGCGATCCCGCCAGGCTGCTCGACGCGGCACGCCGCGAGGCGCGCGTCAGCAAGAGCCTCTTCTCGCTCGTCCACAAGAAGACCGTGCGCGAGCTCATCCTCAGCGAGGGGCTGCGCATGGATGGCCGCGGGCTCGACGAGATCCGCCCGATCTCGGTCGAGGTCGGCCTCCTGCCACGGGCGCACGGCTCCGGCCTCTTCACCCGTGGCCAGACCCAGGCCCTGACGGTGGCCACGCTCGGGCCGTCCTCGGACGTCCAGCGCATCGACACGATCAGCCCCGAGGAGTCCAAGCGCTTCCTTCACCACTACAACATGCCGCCCTACAGCACCGGGGAGAACAAGCCGATGCGCGGTCCCGGCCGGCGCGAGATCGGCCACGGCAATCTCGCCGAACGGGCGCTGCTGCCGGTCCTGCCCAGCCAGGAGGATTTCCCCTACGTCATCCGCCTCGTGAGCGAGTGCGTGACGTCGAACGGCTCCACCTCGATGGCCTCCACCTGCGGCTCGACGCTGGCGCTGATGGACGCCGGTGTGCCCATCAAGGCGCCGGTCGCCGGCGCGGCCATGGGCCTCGTCAGCGAGCCGGACGGCCGCTTCGCCGTCCTGACCGACATCCTCGGCAAGGAGGATGCCTTCGGTGACATGGACTTCAAGGTGACCGGCACCGGAGAGGGCATCACCGCCCTGCAGATGGACATCAAGGTCCAGGGCATCAACGAGGCCATCATCCGCGCCGGCCTGGAGAAGGCGCACGCCGCGCGCATGACCATCCTGGAGAAGATGACCGAGGTGCTGCCGGCCGCTCGCGAGGACGTCAGCTCCTTCGCGCCGCGCATCATCACCATCAAGATCAACCCCGAGAAGATCCGCGAGATCATCGGCAAGGGTGGCTCGATGATCCGCAAGATCCAGGAGGAGACCGGCACCGAGATCAACGTCGAGGACGACGGCACCGTCGAGATCGCGGCGGTGAACTCGGACAACTCGCGCAAGGCGATCCAGTGGATCGAGAGCCTTACGCGCGAGGTCGAGATCGGCTCGCTCTACCTGGGCAAGGTGACCCGCATCATGGGCTTCGGCGCCTTCGTCGAGATCCTGCCGGGCAAGGAGGGCCTCGTGCGCATCGGCGAGCTGGCCGATTACCACGTGCCGAGCGTCGAGGACGTCGTGTCCGTCGGCGACGAGGTCATGGTCGTCGTCACCGAGGTCGATCGCCAGGGTCGCATCAACCTCTCGCGCAAGGCCGCCATGCAGCGCCACCTGGCGCGCGAGACCACCCCGGCCTGACGCGCGTCGGGTCCCCGTCACGCAGCCTCGCGGCCGCCGGGAGACCGGCGGCCGCGGTGTATCATCCGGCCGTGCCCCGACGGATCTCCGCCTGAGCGAGTCCATGCCCGAACATCAGACCCGTCCCCTCACCGTCGCGGTCGTCGGCGCCACCGGCGTCGTCGGGCAGACGATGATCCAGGTCCTCACCGAGCGCGGCTTCCCCGTGGCCGAGCTCCGCCCACTGGCCTCGCGCGCTGACGGGCGTCAGGTCGCCTTCGACGGGACGTCCGTGGCCGTCTCCGAAGCCACGCCCCAGGCCTTCGACGGCGTGGACATCGCCCTCTTCTCCGCAGGTGCATCGGTCTCCGCCGTCCTGGCGCCGGAGGCCGCGCGGCGCGGCGCGCTCGTCATCGACAACTCCTCGCAGTGGCGCATGGACCCGACCGTGCCGCTGGTGGTCGTCGAGGTCAACCCGGGCGACGCCGCCGAGCACGAGGGCATCATCGCCAACCCCAACTGCTCGACGATGCAGCTCGCACCGCCGCTCATGGCCCTGCGCGACGCGGTCGGGCTCGAACGCGTCGTCGTGGACACGTACCAGGCCGTCGGCGGCACCGGCGCGGAGGCCATCGCCGAGCTTCAGGCGCAGGTCGTTGCCCACGCCGCCGGTCGGCCCAAGGAGGCCTCGGTCTACCCTCATCCGATCGCCTTCAACGCGCTCCCCGAGATCGACGTCTTCCTCGACGACGGCTACTCGAAGGAGGAGTGGAAGGTCATCCACGAGAGCCGCAAGATCCTTCACCTGCCCGACCTGCGCATCTCGTGCACGGCCGTGCGCGTGCCGGTCTTCATCGGCCACTCGGAGGCCGTCCACGTCGAGACTCGCGCGCCCGTCACGCCCGAGGAGGCGCGCGGGCTGTTCGCCGCCGTCCCCGGCGTCGTGGTCGTGGACGAGCCGCGGGCCCATCGCTACCCCCTTGCCACCGACGCCGCCGGACGCGACGAGATCTTCGTGGGGCGCGTGCGGCGCGACGCCTCGATGCCCGACGGTCGTGGCCTCGTCTTCTGGTGTGTCAGCGACAACCTGCGCAAGGGGGCGGCCACGAATGCCGTCCAGATCGCCGAGCTCGTGCTGGGCCGGGGCTGGCTGGCACCCGCATCGCGCCGGACCGGGCGGTCGGCGTGACCGACGCTGGCCGCGCGGCGGCCCTCGGGGCGATCGCCAACGAGGTCCGCGCGTGCACCCGCTGCCGGCTCCACGCCGGCCGCGCCAACGCCGTGCCGGGGGAGGGGAGCCCGGAGACGGAGGTCGTCTTCGTGGGAGAGGGACCGGGCGCCAACGAGGACCAGCAGGGCCGCCCGTTCGTGGGTGCCGCCGGCGGGTTGCTGACCGAGCTGCTCGCGGCCATCGGCTGGCGGCGCGACGACGTCTTCATCACCAACGTCGTGAAGTGCCGCCCGCCGGGCAACCGGGACCCGCAGCCTGACGAGATCGCCGCCTGCGCACCGTATCTCCACCGCCAGCTCGAGATCCTCGACCCGGCCCTCGTGGTGACCCTTGGCCGCTTCTCCCTGCAGACCTTCATGCCCGGCGCCCGCATCGGCAGCGCCCACGGCACCGTGCGCCCCGTGGACCCGGCCACGGGCGCAGCCGACGCGCTGGCCCTTGCCCTGTACCACCCCGCGGCAGCCTTCCGGCAGACTGCGCTCAAGGAGACGCTCTTCGAGGACATGGCCAACGTGCCCGCGGCGCTCATCCGCTCCCGGGAGGCGCGGGCCGCCCGACGAGCCGCCGCCGTCACCCCCTTGCCGCCGCCTGCGCCGGCCACCCCGGACTCCACCTCCGTCCCATCGATCAGCGTCGAGCGTACCGCCGACCTCGGACCGGTCGCCGTCGCGGTCGCCGATGATCCCGACCAGCTGAGGCTCTTCTGAATGCCCCGCCGCACCGCCCCGACCACCGCCGACAAACCGATGCTGCGCATCATCCCGCTGGGCGGCGTCGGCGAGATCGGCAAGAACATGTACGTCTTCGAGTACGGCGATGAGATCGTCGTCATCGACTGCGGCCTGATGTTCCCCGACGAGGAGATGTTCGGCATCGACCTCATCGTGCCCGACGTCACCTACCTGCTCGAGAACCGCCACAAGGTCAAGGCCTTCCTCATCACCCACGCGCACGAGGACCACGTGGGCGGCCTGCCCTACGTCCTGCCGGAGTTCCCCGGCGTGCCGGTGTACGCCTCCACCCTCGCGCGCGGCCTGCTGGGCAACAAGATCCGCGAGCACCGGCTCACGAAGAACCCGCTGCTGGCGCTCGAGGCCGGCGAGACGGTCGTCATCGGCGCCTTCACCGCGACCGCCTTCCGCATCGGCCACTCCATCCCCGACGCCATGGGCATCGCCCTGCGCACGCCGGTCGGCGTCGTCGTCCACACCGGCGACTTCAAGTTCGACCACACCCCGGTGGACGGCAAGCTGTCGGACTTCCACACGCTGGCCAGGCTGGGCGAGGAAGGCGTGCTCTGCCTGCTCTCCGACTCCACCCGCGCCGAGAACCCCGGCTACACCCCCTCCGAGCGCACGGTCGGCGAGGCGTTCCGCGAGATCATGGAGCCGCTCGACGGCCGGGTCATCGTCGCTACTTTCGCCAGCAACATCGCGCGCATCCAGCAGGTCTTCGACGCCGCCGCGTCGTTCGAGCGCAAGGTCGCGGTCGTCGGCCGCTCGATGGAGCAGAACGTGCGCATCGCGACCGACCTCGGCTACCTCAGCTACGACCCCGGCATCCTCGTGGCCAAGGACCGCATCCGCGACATCCCCGACGGACAGCTCTGCATCGCCACGACCGGTGCCCAGGGAGAGCCGATGGCCGGCCTGGCGCGCATGGCCAACCGCGACCACCGCTTCGTCGAGATCGGCCCCGGCGACACGGTCATCGTCAGCGCCAGTCCGATCCCGGGCAACGAGGAGTCCGTTGCGCGCACCGTCGACAACCTGTTCAAGAACGGCGCCAACGTGTACTACCACGCCATCCGGCGGGCCCACGTCTCCGGCCACGCGAGCCAGGAAGAGCTGAAGCTCATGCTCGGCCTGACGAAGCCGCGCTACTTCATCCCCATGCACGGCGAGTTCCGCATGCTCGTCCAGCACGGGCGCCTGGCGGCGGAGGTGGGCGTCGAGCCGGAGAACATCTTCATCATCGAGAACGGCCAGCCCATCGAGTTCGGGGCCGACGGCGTCGCCCGCCGCGGCACGCCGGTGCCGGCCGGCTACGTCTTCGTGGACGGCCTCTCCGTCGGCGAGGTCGGCGACGTCGTCCTGCGCGACCGGCGCGCCCTCGCCAACGACGGCATGTTCCTCGTCGTGGTCACCGTGGACAAGCAGACGGGCGCGCTCATCGGCCGGCCCGAGATCGTCACGCGCGGCTTCATCGCCGGCGAGGACGACCCCCTCATCGCCGCCGCCGTGGAGCGCGTGCGCGATGCCATCCACACGCGCGGCGAGCACACCGGCGAGATCGCCCTGCTGAAGACCCAGATCAAGGACGGCCTCTCGCGCTTCCTCTACGAGCGTACGAAACGGCGCCCGATGGTCTTCCCGGTCGTGGTGCTGGTCTGAGCATGGCCCAGCGACGCCGGACGCCCCGAACCAGCCGGGCGCGGGCGCGGACCCGCTCCGGTCGCCCGCTCATCGCGCCGCAGACGGCGCGCTCGATCATCGGCATCCTCCTGCTCGTCGCGGGCGCCGTGACGCTGATCGCCCTCTTCCTGCCGGGGGAGGGGATCCTCAACCGCTACGTGAACGGGCTCCTGCGTCCGGCCTTCGGGCAGGGCGCCTGGCTGCTGCCGGTCCTGCTCATCGTGGCCGGCATCTTCGTCGAGCGGGCACCGAACGTCGGGCCGACCTGGCAGGTCAGCGCCCTCGGCGGCGCGGTGACCCTCTTCGGCGCCCTCGGCCTCATCGACATCGTCTGGGCACAGGGCACGAAGCCGGCACAGCTCGCCGCCGCAGGCGGCTGGATCGGCCACCAGCTCGCGAGCGTCCTCGCCACCCTGGTCAGCGAGCCGGGGGCCTTCGTCGTGCTGCTGGGCATGTTCGTGGTGGGCATCCTGCTGCTCTTCAACCTCACCGTGCGCGGCCTCATCGCGCCGCTCACGAGCGGGGGCCGCGCCCTGGTCGACGTGATGGCCCAGCCCGCGGAGCGCGAGGCCACGCCGGCCCGCGGGCGAACGGCAGCGGCTCGCGGCGCAACGGCCGGGGCGGACCTCGACGTTCCGCAGCCGGACCTGCCCAGCCCGCTCCCCAGCCCGGCACCGATCAGCCAGACGGTCTGGGCCGGCCGTGGCGGCCATGGCGCGGCCTCCGTCGCGACGATGCCCGCCCGAGATCCCGATGCCCCGAGTGAGGAGCTGCTGGCGGTGGAGGACACGCCCGCGCCGGTCGGCGTGCGCGACTGGACCCTGCCGCCGATCGAGCTGCTCGACCCGCGTCAGGGTGGCAACAACGGCGCGAAACTCGACCACGAGCGGAACATCCGCATCATCGAGGAGAAGCTGCGCAGCTTCCAGATCCCGGCCACGGTCACGGGTACGAACGTGGGGCCGGTGGTGACGCAGTACGAGGTGCGTCCCGACGCGCGCGTCAAGCTCTCGCGCATCGAGGCCCTCGCGGACGACCTGGCCATGGCGCTCGCCGCGCGCACGATCCGCATCGAGGCGCCCATCCCAGGCAAGGACGTGGTGGGCGTCGAGGTCCCGAACCACGCCAGCGAGGTGGTCGGCTTCCGCGAGCTCATCGACGACGCCAACATGCTTGCCGCCACGGGCAAGCTCACCTTCGCCCTGGGCCGCGACGTGTCGGGCAAGGCCTACGCCGTGGACCTGGCCAAGATGCCCCATCTGCTCATCGCCGGTGCGACCGGATCCGGCAAGAGCGTATGCGTCAACGCGCTGATCACGAGCCTGCTCATGCGCGCGCGGCCCGACGAGGTGCGCCTCGTCCTGGTGGACCTCAAGCGCGTCGAGCTGTCCGCCTACGACGGCCTGCCGCACCTGCTCACGAACGTCATCGTCGAGGCCCGCGACGCGAAGGCGGCGCTGTACTGGGCGGTGATGCAGATGGAGGAACGCTACAAGGCGCTGGCCTCGAAGACCGAGCGCAACATCGCCGCCTTCAACGCCAGCCCGCGCGTGCCGGAGGAGGAACGGCTGCCCTACATCGTCATCGTCATCGACGAGCTGGCCGATCTCATCATGCGCGAGGGCCGCAAGGTCGAGGACCCCATCGTGAAGATCGCCCAGAAGGCCCGTGCCGTAGGCATCCACCTCGTGCTGGCCACGCAGCGGCCGAGCGTCAACGTCGTGACCGGGCTGATCAAAGCCAACGTGCCCAGCCGCATCGCCTTCGCCATGTCGTCGAACGTGGACAGCCGCACCGTCCTGGACCAGCCCGGCGCCGAGGACCTCATCGGACGGGGCGACATGCTCTACCAACCGGCCGACCTGCCCCGACCGGTGCGCCTCCAGGGTGTCTTCGTCAGCGACGCCGAGGTACGTGCCGTCACCGACCACTGGCGCGGACAGGCTCCGGAGCCCGACTACGACCCGCTGGTGGTCGCCTTCAGCGAGGGCGGCGAGGGCAACGGCGGGCAGTTCGGCTGGCTCGCCGCGGTGGCCGAGGACGAGATGACCGCGCGCGCCGCCGAGCTCATCACCGCCACGGGCAAGGCCAGCACCTCGATGTTGCAGACGAAGCTCAAGGTCGGCTTCAACCGCGCCAGCCGCGTCATGGACGACCTCGAGCGGTTCGGCATCGTGGGCCCGCAGGACCCGCGCAATCCGGCCGTTCCGCGACACGTCTACGGGCCGGAGAACTGGCTGCGCAGCCTCGACGACGTCGACGATCCCGGCTACGGCTGAGCCGATAGGCATCCCTGCTGAGCTGGTTTCGCGGCGGGAGCGCGTATCCTAGGCACCGCGCTCCAATCGACCGTGCCACCGACCGAACCGGGGACCGCCACCTTCGTGACCGCCGCATGACCGCTCGCGACCAGGCTCGTCCCAGCGAACGCCGCCTCGCCGAGCGCGATCTTGGCCGTGGTCGTCCGCCCGTCGCCTCGGCCGCCGCTCCGTCCGTGCCCCGGCTGGGCGAGATGCTGCTCGACGCGCGCGAGCGCAAGGGCGTCGACCTCTACCGCGCCGAGCGGGACACGAAGATCCGCGCCCGGTTCCTCGCTGCGCTCGAGCGCAGCGACTTCCGGGAGCTCCCCGGCGCTGTCTACACGAAAGGCTTCCTGCGTAACTACGCGCTCTATCTCGGCCTCGACCCCGAGGCGGTGCTGGCGCAGTGGAAGTCCGAGGTGGGAGACGTGCGGCGGCAGGAGCCGACGATCATCGTGCCGCGCCCGCTGGAGGCGCCGCGCAGCGGCCTGACGTTCACGCGAGGCATCGTCGTCACGGCCGTCCTCACGCTCGCGGTGGTCGCCTTCGCGGGCTACATCGCCCTCCAGCTCTTCCGCTTCTCACAACCGCCCGAGCTGACGGTGGATCAGTCCGCGGTCAGCCAAGTGAACGCGGAGACGGCCGTGCTGAGTGGCACGAGCGATGCAGGGATGACGGTCTCCATCCTCGCCGTGGGCCGGGAGACCTACCGGCTGACCGTTCCGGCCGACGGCCGCTGGGAGCAGGTCGTGCCCCTGAAGAAGGGCCGCAACGACTTCACGGTCACCGCCACCGACCCCGCCACCGGCAAGGACTCACCACCGGTCCGGCTGATCGTCACGGTGCCCATCCCGCAGGGTCCGGAAGCGCCCACGCTGGAGGTTTCGAGCCCCAACGACGAGACGGCCTTCACCAACGGCGCCATCCCGGTGCAGGGCACCACGAATGCCATCTCCATCGTCGTCAGCGCCACCTACCTCGGCCCGGCGGGCACGATCCCGTCCGGCCAGCCGACGCCGCAGCCGCCGCCCATGCCGGAGCCGGTGGAGATGGCCGTCGACCCCGACACGGGCGCCTTCTCCGATGCCTACCAGCTGGCGCCGGGACGCTGGCAGCTGACCATCACCGCCACCGGCCCCGCCGACAAGACGACCACCGAGCGGCGCACCATCTCGGTCGAGTTCACCGGCGTCAACCTCGTCATCTCGGTCAGGGACGCGGCCGCCTGGCTCAAGGTGTGGGTCGACGATCAGCTCGTCCCCGGCTACGAGGCTGGCAGCACCGTGCGCGCCGGCAAGACGCTCGAGTTCACGGGCAAGACGAGCGTGGAGGTCCGGACCGGCAACTCCGGCGCCACCTTCTTCACGCTCAACGGGTCGCCGCTCGGGGCACTCGGCAAGCCGGGCATCCCGGAGACCTGGCGCTTCGCGCCGCCCGCCCTGCCCGAGAAGACCGGGCGCACGAACTGAGGTCCGGCTTGGTCGCCGGCGACGACACCCTGGTCCCGCTCGCCGAGCGGCTGCTGGCCGCGTGTCGGGCGCGCGGGCTCACGCTGGCCACGGCAGAGTCCTGCACGGGCGGCCTGGTGGGACACCTCCTGACCGAAGTCCCGGGATCGAGCGACGTCTTCCAGGGCGGCGTCGTCGCCTACGCCGACCATGCCAAGGTGGCCCTGCTCGACGTGCCGGAGGCGACGCTCAGCGGTCATGGCGCCGTCTCGGCGCAGGTCGCGGTTGCCATGGCCGAGGGGGCCCGGCGGCGACTCGGCGCCTCCCTCGGCGTGGCGGTCACCGGCATCGCCGGTCCGACCGGCGCGGCGCCCGGCAAGCCGGTCGGCCTGACCTACGTCGCGGTCGCCGACGGGGACGGCCACGACGTGCGTCGCTTCCTCTGGCACGGCGACCGGGGCGAGAACAAGCGCGCCAGCGCGGAGGCCGTCCTGGCGCTCCTGCTCGAGCGCGTGGGGGAGGGGACCACATGACCCGCTCCGCGGAGGAGGTCGGGCGAGGGCTCGCGGCAGCACGCGCGGCGCGGCCCATCGCCCCGGGCGAGCGCATCCATGTCGTGGGCGCGGCGGGCGCCGGCGCCTCTGCCGCGCTCCTGCTCGCGGCCAGGACCGGCGCGGACGCGTCGGGTTGCGATCCGGCCGCACCCTCGCCCTACACGGCCGCCGTCGAGGCCGCCGGTCTGCCCCTCGCCCGCGCCCACGACCCGGCCCACGTGGCGCGCGACGGCGGCCCGGCGGCAGACCGCCTGGTCGACCGCCTGGCCGTGACGAAGGCGCTGACCGCGATCGACCCCGACCATCCCGAGCTGACCACGGCGCGACGGCTGGGCATCCCGGTCGAGGCCTGGCAACAGGTGATCGCCGACGTTGCCGCCACGCGCGGCGGTCGGCTCGTGGCGGTCGCCGGGACGCACGGCAAGTCCACCTCGGCAGGATGGCTGATGCACGTCCTGGCGGACGCGGGGCGCGACCCGTCCGGCTTCGTGGGCGCGCTGCTCCCCGCGGCTCTGAGCGGTGGCATCCCGGCCACGGCTCGCTGGGGTGGCGGCGACACGTTCCTCGTCGAGGCCGACGAGTACGCGGGCAACTTCGCCCCCTACCGGCCATCGCTGGCGATCCTCCTCAACGCCGAGTGGGACCATCCCGACGTCTTCGCGAACGAGGCGGCCGTCCTTGACGCCTTCGACGCCTGGATCCGCGCGATGGCGGGGGGCAGGGATGGGGGACCGCCCACGCTGGTGGCCAACGTCGGGGATCCCGGCGCGGCGCGGGTCGCCGAGCGGCTGGCCGACTGGCCGGGCCGGGTCGTACGGGTCGCGCTGGAGGGCGTCGGGGACATCCGCGGGCGCCTCGTGGCGGAGGAGGGTGGCCGCAGCCGCCTCGTCGTCGAGGGCCTCTCCGGCGGTCCCCTGGAGGCCGCGCTCACCCTTCCAG
>Ga0334722_10007444_pt1 | contig 10600 bp, 7 predicted proteins | sample C3_bottom_MG_FD_207210 | JGI IMG/M metagenome (GOLD analysis project Ga0334722, IMG submission 207210) | Sediment microbial communities from Yellowstone Lake, YNP, Wyoming, USA - C3_bottom | ecosystem: Environmental > Aquatic > Freshwater > Lake > Sediment | place: USA: Wyoming | collected... | reverse complement strand
TCTGTCTGCTGCGGGGCTACGACCAGCAGCTTGCCAACCGCATTTACGCGGCGGGGGATTTCTTTCTCATCCCCTCCCGCTACGAGCCCTGCGGCCTTACCGACTATATCGCCCAGCTCTTCGGCAATCTGCCCATCGTCCATGGCATCGGCGGCCTGGTCAAGGTGAAGGATGGGGAGACCGGTTTTTCCTACCCGGAGCACAAGTCCGCCGCCCTGATGGGCGCCATGCAACAAGCCCTGCAAACCTTCCGGGCCAATCCCAAGAAAATCCTGGCCATGCAAAAAGCTGCGGTCAAGACGATCCACGACACCTACACCTGGGATAAAGTGCTTACCCGTTATTTATCGCTTTATTCTGAGGCGCTTTCGCAGGTACAATAATTCCGCGCCTTCTGGAAAAACGACAGGGAAACCTGTCCAGCTTGGACCCGGGAAGTTGAAAAAACCACGGATCGTAACTGTTCAGCAGCGCCGCTTCACTGCTGCCGCAAATGCGCGAAAGAGGCCTGCGAAGTGTGCTATTGCACACGAGCAAGCCGATGACAGCTAAGCGAGCACAGCGAGACTGCGAAGCAGGTGCGGTGCTGCTGGGCAGTTACACACAAAGGAGACTGGCATGGCAATACGAATAGGCATCAACGGTTTTGGCCGCATCGGCCGCAACATCTTTCGGGCCATTGACAAAGATCCCCTCTTTGCCGATATCGAGGTCGTCGCCATCAACGACCTGACCAACAACGCCACCCTGGCCCATCTGCTCAAATACGACTCGATCATGGGCGTGTACGATAAAAGCGTGACGCCCACCGAGGATGGCCTGGTGGTCAACGGCCGTCCGGTAAGGATCTTCAACCACCGCAACCCCGCCGAAATTCCCTGGGGCGAAATGGGGGTCGAGTATGTGGTCGAATCCACCGGCCTCTTCACCGATGGGGAAAAAGCTGCCATGCACCTTGAGGCAGGCGCGAAAAAAGTGGTGATCTCCGCCCCTGCCAAGGGCAAGGTCAAGACCATCGTCATGGGGGTCAACGAGGACGAATACGACCCCACCGAAGACCATATTGTCTCCAACGCCTCCTGCACCACCAACTGCCTGGCCCCCATGGTCAAGGTTATTCTCGACCGCTTCGGCATCAAGACCGGGTTGATGACCACGATCCATTCCTACACCAACGACCAGTCCATTCTGGATTTCCCGCACAGCGACTTGCGCCGAGCCCGGGCCGCAGCGCTCTCCATGATCCCCACCAAAACCGGCGCCGCAGCGGCAGTCTCCCTGGTAATCCCCGAATTGAAAGGCAAGTTCGACGGCCTTGCCGTGCGGGTGCCCACCCCCAACGTCTCCCTGGTGGATGCGGTCATGGAGGTGGAAAAACCGACCACGGTGCAGGAGGTGAATCAGGCCCTCAAGGAGGCGGCCAACCGCTACCTGGGCTATTCCGACGAACCCTTGGTGTCCATCGACTACCAAGGCAACCCGCACTCCTCGGTGGTGGACGCCATGTCCACCAAGGTGATCGGCACCTCGGTCAAGGTGCTGTCCTGGTACGACAACGAATGGGGCTACTCCAACCGGGTGCTGGATTTGATTTTGATGATGGAGAGCCAGAAGCCGCTGTAAGAAGAAAGTGCACCGCGAAGAAAGGTGCAAAGTCAGGGGAACTATGAAAAAATCTCTCACTGTTTTCGCCATGCTCCTGCTGGCCACGCTAACGGGGTGCGCCACCATGAATGGTGGCGGCGGCGTCTGGCCTGCCCAGGATGACCCGAACGAATACTACTGGCATGTTCCACAACGGATGGCTTCGCCCGAGGAAGCCATCGGCGCCATCAAAAATATGCAGGGGTACTTCGTCGCGTGGGAAGGCTGGGATATCAGCAGCCTCGACATAGACCGCTACGGGTTACGCGCCAGCGGGACTTGGACGGAGAAAAGTCGCCAGTGGGTTCCATCTAACAGCGGTTTCTTCGCCGGCTCGACCTACGTCCCGGTCTATGGGGGGTCGGTACAGACGAACTCCGAGCAGCGGCAGGCATCTTTCGCGATACCCTTTGACGAAGTCGCAAACCTCCGATTGTGCCGTTTCCCGACCATCAGCAATGAATACAAGTGGGGCATTATCGTCAAGTACAAGGGCGAGAGGCCAACACTTCTGCTGAGAGTACGCAGCAAAGAGGAAGCAACGCGTCTCATCTGGGCGCTCGAAACGCTGGCTGCTGAGCGCGGATACGAAATTTCTTACAACATCGGGCTCTATGCCCAACCCCTGACCGCAGAACAAAGCGCGGAACTTGGCCTGCAAAACGGGATCGGACTTCTTTTTACCATCGTCCTGAAAGACAGCCCCACCGAAAAAGCAGGCCTCCGTTCTGGGGATGTGGTCACCGCCATAGGCAAGGAGCAGATCCGGGTTCCCAAAGATTTCGGAAATGCAAATGCACACCCTGGACCCCAGAACTGGACCCTGTTTCGCCGCGAACGAGATAATGGCCCGTATAGACCGGTATCGCTCGAGATAGATTTCCCGAAAAATCCCGAAAGCACCGAGACACCGGCAACGCGCGAGGACTACTGGTTCAAGCCGACCAGGATGGCTTCGGCGGAACAGGCCGTGGGAATCATAAAAAATCTTCAACGAGACATCGTCGGCTTTAGCGGCTGGCGCATCGATGCCTTGGAGGTTGATCGTTTCGGGCTGCGGGCAAAGGGGAAGGATGCCATGTTCATCATTCCCTTCGACGAGGTGTCCAAAATAATTGTCGAGCGTTACTTGTCAGAAAAGAATTATGGGTGGGGCCTGTCCGTGTACTTCAGCACCGAGAGGCAGGAGATCCTGCTGAGAACAGCGAGCGAAAAAGTCGCCCGCCGACTTGGAGACGCGATCGGAACCTTGGCGATGGAGCAAGGCTCCCGAGTGAGGTCTGGTGCAGGAATTACGCTGCAAGACCTGACCGATGGGCAGCGCGAGGCCGCAGGATCAGGCGTCATGATTATCGGAGTCTTTGTCGGCGGCCCAGCGGAAAAACTCGGTATCCGGCGCAACGACATCATCATCGAAGCCGGAGGAACACGACTCAACACGTATACAGAGCTCGTCCAGATGATTGCAAAAGCCGAAACGGAAACGAGGCCACTCACGCTCAAGCTGCTGAGATTAGAGGGTGAAATGCGGAAGGAACATCTGGTGACGCTACAGTTTTAATTAAAGGCGAAACCTGCTCCAGTAAGGGTGAAAAGGAGGATGCGCAAGCATAACAAGCACTCCTGGAATACTAATAGAGCAAAAAAATACCATTGCCCTTGCACCAAGTGTAGACATTACTGGATAAATTCTGGTAAACCAAATAAATGCCCGCGCTACGGTGCAGAGCAAATTACATATTCCGAAACCGAAGGAGAGAATTAAACCAAGGGAGGAAGTGAGAATGTCAAAGGTTACTGCAAAAGTTGCACCGAAGAAAACCGCAAAACCCGCTCCGGCAAAAAAAGCCGCGGCCAAGCCTAAAACTGCTGCAAAGGCTCCCGCCAAGAAAGCTGCGGCCAAGCCGACGGCAAAGGCTGTAGCCAAAAAACCGGCTGCAAAAAAAGCACCGGCAAAGGCTATAAAAACCGCTGCAAAGGCTCCTGTAAAAAAAGCTGTGGCCAAGCCGGCGGCAAAAGCTCCCGCAAAAAAAGCTGTGGCAGCTAAAAAACCGGCGGCCAAACCAAAAACCGCGGCAAAGGCTCCCGCCAAGAAAGCTGCGGCCAAGCCGGCGGCAAAGGCTGTAGCCAAAAAACCGGCTGCAAAAAAAGCACCGGCAAAGGCTGTGAAAACCGCTGCAGCCAAAAAGCCCGCCAAAAAATAACAGGCCTCTTCGGAGCAGGTCGGGGCGGCTACGCTGACCCGACCTGCTCCGTCTTCGCCTCCTCTCGCATCACGCTTACAACAGTTCACGTCCCACCGCGTCGTTGCTGTCTTTTGAGTCAATCAGGATTGCCATGACCACCGAACACACCCCGCCGGAACTGGAATCGGACGCGCTCAAGGCCAATCTTCTTGAGACTGCGGTGGATTCGGTGACCATCGATGACTCGCTGCTCCCGCTCCTTGATGTCGTCAGCAGCTACAAGGGGATAAGCAGGAACATCGAGGTTCTGCTGTACGAGGTCAGCCATCCGTTCCGCAACTGGAAGATGATCCTGCCCCGGCTCCGCTCCTTTGTCCTCAAAAACATCGACCATTATTTTCGGCATGAGCAGGGGCCTGAGGCATTCGGCCTCTTCTGCCGTATCTTTCTAGGGGCGGTGGAGGATGCCCGCAAAAACGAGGCGCTGCTGGCCACGGCCATGGAGAGTCTGTTGGCCTATCTCGACAAGCAGACCTCCCTGCTCAGCACCGACAGCCTGCCGCGATACCAGACCGCCCTGGCCGAGTGTTTTGACCGGCTCCACGATCTGGATGACGAGATCCTGCTTTTTCTGGTCCAGGGCCACCATCCCCTGGGCAAGATCCTGACCCGGCTGCACGAACTCTGTCTCGCCGTGCCGGGCTGCACCTGTGAACCCAGCGCCGCCCGGCTCCTGCAACGGGCTCTGGCTCTCAACTACAGCTACTGGCTGGGCGAGGAAGATCCGCTCGCCTGGTTTACCGAGCAATGCGGAGATCTCTGCATGGGCTGGCGATCCGGTTCCCTGTTCAGCGCCATCTCCCACCAGAAGCTGGACGAGCATCTGGCCGCCGCCACCCGGATTGATCCGGCCACTCCGGGCGCTTTAGGCGCGATGCTTGCCCTGCCCAACCACATGGACATTGTCCGGCTTTACAAACAGGCGCCGGACCGGCTCGGGGAGGAGATCGCCAGCGAAGACCTGCCTGTTGACCGCTTTGCCGAGAACCGCAAACTGCTCTTCCTTTTCCGGATCATGGATACGGCGGGCCTGGCCCTGATCCACGAGGAAACCCTGCGCGAGATCAACCGGGGGCTGGTCCAGCTCATCCGCCAGCAGACCTTTGAGGAGATCGAGCGCTTCCTGCTCACCACCCTCCAGCTCCTGAAGGCCAATGTCAAAAAATACCCGCACACCTCCCTGCAATGCATCCAGGTTCTGGGCAGCGAGGTCTTCCATCGCGGCAACAGCCGTCTGGTGGAAACCTTCCTCTTTGAAACCGTGCGCTTCGGCTTTCAGTACGCCAATTTCCAGGGTCTCAACGACGACTGGCAGCCCATCACCAATCCGGCCCATCTGGACAACATCCGGGTCTGGCTCAGCCTGATCATGCAGGAGCCCAAATGGTGCTCCACCCTGTTTTCCGCCCTGATCATCAATCTCAAGCTCTCTGGCACCTGCGTCAAGGACACCGATCTCTTCCAGCGCGACATTACCCAGCTGTTGAACCACCCCATTGAGCCCATCTACAACCTGGCCAAGCAGTTCGCCAAACTAATGCCGGTTTTCTTCAATGAAATCGGGGCGGAAGGGCAGTTGCGCGATGTGTCCACCGAGCTCGACGAGATGCACAAACGCAAGGACCGGCTCATCCATTTCCTGCGCAAACAGAGCCATGTGGAGTCGAGCAACCTGATCGTCGATTTCATCGAGGCTATCTTTTTGTTCTGGCAGACCCTGGACAAATCCACCCTGGAAGGTTATCTGCCCGAGGAGGTGCTCAAGGAGGTGACAGCCCAGGGGCCGTTTGTGGACGACCTCCATACCCTGATGCTCCGGGTGCTGAGCGATGGCCCCGTCACCAAGATCGAGGAGCTGCTGACCTGGGACGATCGCCGCCGCGATGCCTGGCTGGCCGCCCAGGAAGGACTCAAGCCCGAAGAAGTCCGCCGCTTCACCCTGCTCATCGAGATGTACCGGCTCTGCCACCAGAAGTACAACCTGGGGGTGGAGGAGATCCGGCACCAGTTGCATCTTGCCGCCAACAGCGGTTTTCCGGAGATGGAGCAGCTGCTGGGCGATCTGGAGATTTGCGACCCCTTCCAATGCCTGGACGCTCTGCTCGACACCCTGGAGAGCCTCAAGGAAACCATCCAGAGCCCGGAGGCCTTCGAGGCCAAGGAGGATATCTACTACAAGCGGCACATCGCCGTGGACATCCCCTCGGTCTATGGCCGCTACCGGGAGAAAAAATTCGACGCCCTCGGCCTCACCTTCCGCCTGGAAAACCTGGCCAACGTCTATCTGGAAAAACTGCCCGAGACCGTCAACCTCGCCTTCATCACCAGGGCCACCTTTATCCGGATCATCAAATGCCTGCGCCTCTACCTGCGGGCCTTAAAAATCGACGGCATCACCAGCCGGCGGCTGGAAACCTACATGTCGCTGTTGACCAGCTCCTTTAACATCAAACGCTTCTCCTACACCCAGTACCTCGACATCTTCCGTGGCTTCACCGAGGGGGTGAAGGACATCATCTACACCTATTACACCAACATCCACGAGAACAACCTCTCCATCATCATCCCCAAGATCGGCGAGGCCAACCTGCTGCCCAAACACCGCTCGCTCTGGGAGCCCGACGACCTGCCCGGCAACACCTTGCGGCTTTCCGAAACCTTCATGCGGGATCTCATCGCCGGAACCTTCGGCCTCCAGCATCTGGACAATTTCATCACCCGCATCTACCAGACCCTGGAACACCAAAAGGAGATCTTAAGCGAGGAGGATCTCGATCTCTTGATGACCTACAACCCGGACCGGGCCTTAAGCAGCCTGCACCTCAAGAACCACCGCACCAACAACCTGATCCTGTTGGGTAACAAAGGCTTCAACCTCACCGTCCTGGCCACGGACAACAAGCCCGTGCCGCCCGGCTTTATCATCACCACCGAGATCTTCCGCTGCTGGCCGGTGATCAAGGATTTTTACAAGGCCCGCGACGAATTCATGGCCCAGATCAAAAAAGCCCTGACCGAGCTGGAAAAAAAGACAGGCCGCCGATTCGGCGATCCGGCCAACCCCCTGCTCCTTTCCGTGCGCAGCGGGGCTGCGATCTCCATGCCGGGGATGATGGCCACCATCCACAACGTGGGACTGAACGAAAAAATCAGCCAGGGCTTTGCCAAATCTTCGGGCGAGAGCTATCCGGCGTCCTGCCAGATCGACTATCTGGCCTGGGACAACTACCGGCGCTTTCTCCAATCCTGGGCCATGGCCGAAGGCTTGGCCCGCGAGATTTTCCAAGGTCTGATGGACGAGGCCAAAACCCGTTACGGCATCATGGTGAAAAAGGATTTTTCCGCCGCCCAGATGCAGGAGCTGGCCCTGGAATACCAGAGGGAAATTCGCCGCTCGGGTATTGGTATCCCCACCGACCCGTGGCAGCAGCTCACCGGTGCGGTGGAGCTGGTGCTCAACTCGTGGTACACGCAAAAAACTCAGGAATACCGCAGCCTGATGGATGTCTCCGAGGCATGGGGCACGGCGGTCATCGTCCAGGCCATGGTCTACGGCAACCTGGGACCGGAATCGGGCAGCGGCGTGCTCTTCACCGCCCATCCCTACCGCAAGGTGAGCCGGGTGGCCCTGTGGGGCGATTATGCCACCGGCGATCAAGGGGAAGACATCGTGAGCGGCCTGGTCAACACCCAGCCCATCTCGGTGGAACAGGCGGAGCTGGACGGCCGTCCTGAGGAAAACAGCCTGGAAATACGATTCCCCAAGGTCTACGAACGGTTGCTCGCCATTTCCCGCGAGCTGGTCTATGAAAAACGCTGGAACCCCCAGGAGATCGAGTTCACTTTTGAAGGCCCGGAAGAAGAGGATTTGTTTCTCCTCCAAACCAGGGACATGATCACCATCAAGAAACGGGAAAAATTCTCGGTATTCGCGGACGGCAAGGGGTTGGAGAAAGCCATGCTCGGCTTCGGCATCGGCGTTTCCGGCAGCGCCCTCTCGGGACGTGCCGTGTTCACCGCGGCCAACATCAGGCAGCTCAAGGAGGAAGACCCCGCCAGCCCGCTGATTCTCATCCGGCAAGACACCGTGCCCGAGGATATCAAGGAGATCGCCATGGCCGAGGGGTTGCTCACCGCCCGCGGCGGTCAGACCTCCCATGCGGCGGTGGTCACCATCCGTCTGGAAAAAACCTGTGTGGTGGGCTGTAACGCCCTGAAGGTGTACGAGGCGGAAGAGCGCTGCGAGATCAATGGCCGCGAGATCCGTTTCGGCGATGCGATCAGCATTGACGGGCGCAAGGGCCTGTTTTTGCAGGGCGCCCATTCCGTCCGGGAAGAGGTGCAGATCCTGCCGCTCTAGGAAACCTTGGTGACTTTTTTGTGTTTCTGGTGATACCCGACCACGGTGGCGGCCAGGGTTTTTACCTGAAAGGGCTTGAGCACATAGCCCTGGATGCCGAGTTTGACGCAGGCCACGATATCCTGCTTGTCGGTGACGGAGCTGACCATGATCACCGTGATAGCCCCGTCGTGCAGGGTCTGCCGAATGGCCTTCAGGGCGGTAAAGCCATTCATGTGCGGCATCATGATATCCAGCAACACGATATCGGGCTGCCATTCCTTAAAAGCTGCCAGGGCCTGCTCTCCGTCGCTGGTCAACCGGGTTTCAAACTGCTCCCCGTCCCGAAAGGCAATCTGGAGCATCTGTCGCGCTACTTCTTCGTCTTCGGCAATCAGAATTTTTAATTTTTCAGCCATGTTCCGGCAACTCCAAAAATCAGCAGTGTATTGTTAAAAGAGCCGATGTGTTACCCCCTTTCAACGAGATCCACAAGGAAAAAACTCTCGAGTTTTTATGCCACATTTTTCCGCAAAGGCAAGCCGTATTTGCCTGCGCCGGCCAAAAATACCAAGCAGAGCACAGCATGCGGGTCCGGGACTCCATCCCGGCTTTCTCGACAGACAGAGTCTGGTTGCATGTTCTGATAACAACCGCCACCTGTTCTGATCTCAAACTCGTTGGTTATTCTTGCTGCAACGTTCATCCATTTATTTTGAGCACAAAGCCGCCGTGTTGCTTCAGCAGTTCATCATTGCCGTCCCCAGCGGGCCTCCCACCTGATGGGTCACCCACCACCACACGCCCATGCCTACCACGATACGGTATATGGCAAACGGCACGAATCCACGCGCACGGACCCAATTCATGAACCACGCGATCACCATGTACGCCACGATGAACGAAATAACAAACCCTATCGCCAAAACAATCCACTCGTGCATATTGCTCGGCCCCACGCCGATGTTGCTGCCGCTGTGCTTGAGACCCAGAGATTTGAACATGTCATAGCAGGTAGCCGCAATCATGGTCGGGATTGACAGCAGGAACGAGAATTCCAGCGCGGCCGACCGTGACATGCCGGCAATCTGTCCAGCCGCAATGGTGGACATAGAACGCGACGTCCCGGGAAAGATCGCTGACAGTGCTTGGCAGCACCCGATCCAGATCGCTTGCGGAAGCGTCATCTCGTTTACCGACTTTGTGCGCAAGCCAGCGCCCGCAACATCCATAGCTTGTGCTGTTCTTGTTTGTGAAGTCCCATAGATGATGTCCACTATCCCCATGATAATACCGCCGATAATCAACGCGTAAGCCATCAAGACGATACTTTCCAAGTGCTTGCCAATGAGTTTGATAAACAGCAGCGAGAACATCATGGTGCAGACAAACGCGTAGATGGTCAGAGTGAGTGGATGGTCCCAGATGGTGTTGCGTCCTTGCAGCCCGCGCGGGAATGTTTGCACCCATTGCACGATGCGGCTGCGGAAATACAACGGCAGGCAGAGAATGGCTCCCAACTGAATAACGATGGAATACATTTTCCAGTAACCGCTACCGAGATCAATGCCGAGTAACGCTTCGGAGATGCGCAGGTGCGCGGTGGAACTGACTGGCAGGAACTCTGTCAGGCCTTCAATAATCCCAAGCAAAGTGGACAATAGATAATCGTTCATCATATCTCCAACACTTTCGGGCCAGAACGGATTTTGTTTGTTGTCAGAATATGCACAAAAAAAGATCTCTGGGTAGATTTACTTACGGATTCAGAGTTACATCCAACATCTTTACTCCAGCAGTGAAGTGCTGTCCTTTGAATGGCCTAAGCGATCTTTTGTTGTAACCCGGCATTATGCTGATAATATTAAGGCCTGCATGCAAGTCAATCTCGCGTTCAAAAAATACCTCATCAACAGGAAGAGCAATCTGTAGAGTGTGTTTGCCAGGAGAAAGCGCAAGCCGCTTGCTGAACTGATATCTCCAGCCGATGCCGCTTTCTGGCAGGTTGGAATCTACAGGCGATTTGTCTTCAAGGATCGGTTCGCTTTCAAGGATTATTGTTTGTCCATCGATATTCAGGTGAACACGATATGGAGGATTGCTGTGCTTGTTATAAGTCTCCGCAAAACGTGACGAGTTACTTTTCACCGAGAACTTGATATCCATAATCGCCTTATCGGGTTGAACCTCCGAGGTTGCAACCTCGGTGAAAATATCACTTCTGGTTGCAAAGGATATTTTCGCAAGGGTCATGACTAGAACAGCACTTTGAAAAGTGTGCTAACATCTAGTTATGACAATGAAAAACAGGTACGCAAAACGTTCAAAAATTTCAGAGCCTAAATTTCGGCAACTCGTAAGGCTTTTTTCA
>Ga0334722_10007443_pt1 | contig 10601 bp, 8 predicted proteins | sample C3_bottom_MG_FD_207210 | JGI IMG/M metagenome (GOLD analysis project Ga0334722, IMG submission 207210) | Sediment microbial communities from Yellowstone Lake, YNP, Wyoming, USA - C3_bottom | ecosystem: Environmental > Aquatic > Freshwater > Lake > Sediment | place: USA: Wyoming | collected... | reverse complement strand
GAGCGAGCGTTGGTCCTCCGTATAGATGCCGTATTCACTGTTCTGGGCGATCATGGTCGCCGCTGACCTGCCGTGCTGGAGCAGAGCCTCGTGCTCCGAGGCCGACTCATCGCGCAGGACGAACCAGCCGAACGTCAGCGACGTGACGATCACCAGGGAACCGGACAACACGATGAACTTGGCGGCAAGACCCACTCGCCTGTTGAACCATTTGAAACTCATAACGTCCTGACTCCGCTGGTGCGAGAGAAGCACGCGGCTGTGTAACTCTGTTTTTTAGCTCTCGTTAAAAAAGCACTCGACGGCTGGTGAAACTATTAATTCATGAGATACGCGTTGCACAATGTTTAATATTATTGCACAATTTTATTATTATGTCTATACCCATAATCACGCCGAATAGTATGTTCGAAATTAAGCAACTTCGCGATAGAGACAGCTGACCATAATATGCCGGAGCTGCGTTGACTGAATGCCGGGGATTCTATAAAGCACTTTACTCTCCTCCTTCGGAATGGTAGAATGCCGTTCCCTTACCGCCATGAATAAGATTATCATAAAAGGCTGCCGCCAGCACAACCTCAAGAACATTGACGTCGAGATCCCGCGCGACAAGCTCGTGGTCATTACCGGGCTTTCGGGCTCGGGCAAGTCGTCCCTTGCCTTTGATACGATCTATGCCGAAGGGCAGCGCAGGTACGTTGAGAGCCTTTCGGCCTACGCCCGCCAGTTCCTGGGCCAGATGGACAAGCCTGACGTGGATTCCATCGACGGCCTGTCGCCGGCCATTGCCATCGAGCAGAAGACCACGAGCAAGAACCCCCGCTCCACCGTCGGCACCGTTACCGAGGTGTACGACTACCTCCGTTTGCTCTACGCCCGGATCGGCAAACCCTATTGCTATAAATGCGGCCGCGAGATCGCGGCCCAGACCGTGCAGCAGATCACCGATGCGGTCATGGCCCTGCCCGCGGACACACGCATCCAGGTGCTGGCGCCGATCGTGCGCGGACGAAAGGGCGAGTACAAAAAAGAGCTGATGGCTGCCGCCGCCTCGGGCTTTGTGCGCGCCCGCGTGGACGGCGCGATCAAGGACCTGTCCGAACCGGTCCCGATGGACAAAAAAAAGAAGCACGACATCGAACTCGTCATCGATCGGCTGGTGGTGAAACCCGGCGCGGAGCGCAGGCTCGCCGAATCCGTGGAGACCGCCCTGCGTCAGGCCGACGGCGTCGTGCTCATTAACCTTGTGGACCAGAAGAAGGACCAGCTCTACAGCGAGAAGCTCTCCTGTATCGTGGACAACATCAGCTATCCCGAGATCGCGCCGAATACGTTCTCATTCAACAGCCCCCAGGGCGCCTGCCCCACCTGCGACGGCCTGGGAGGGCTGCTCGAATTCGACCCGGAGCTGATCATCCCGAACAAAAACCTTACCCTCCGGGAAGGCGCAATCAAGCCCTGGGCAAAGCGCGAGTCCTTCCACCACTTCAAGATGCTCGAAACGCTCGCTGCAGCATGCGGCTTTGATGTCAACACGCCGGTCAAGGACCTGAAGCAGGCCCAGCAGAAACTGCTGCTGTACGGCGCGGCCGAATCAGCGAAACCGGCTGGCCGAGGCGATATCTGCAGCTCCTTTGAAGGCGTCCTCGATATCCTCAAAAAGCGCTACGATGAGACCGATTCGTTCGCGACCCAGTGGGAGCTCGAACACTACATGAGCTACCAGACCTGCCCGGACTGCCTTGGCAGCAGGCTCCGCAAGGAATCGCTGGCCATCAAGGTGGCCGGTCTGAACATCCATGAAGTCACGCACATGAGCATCACCAAGGCGCTGGCATTCTTCACAGACCTTACGCTCTCGGAAAAAGAGACCGCCATTGCGCAGAGAATCCTGAAGGAGATCCGCGAACGCCTGGGCTTTATGGTTCACGTGGGCCTGGACTACCTCTCGCTCGACCGGGGCGCAGCAACCCTTTCCGGCGGCGAAGGCCAGCGCATCCGGCTTGCCACGCAGATCGGCTCTTCCCTGGTCGGCGTCCTGTACATCCTGGACGAACCGAGCATCGGGCTCCATCAGCGGGACAACCGCAGGCTGCTCGATACGCTGTTCCGGCTGCGCGACCTGGGGAACACGGTCCTGGTCGTGGAGCATGACGAGGAAACGATCCGCCTGGCAGACCACGTGATCGATATGGGGCCCGGCGCGGGCGTGCATGGCGGCGAGGTGGTGGCACAGGGAACGCCCAAAGAGATCCAGAAGAACCCCCGGTCGCTCACCGGCCAGTACCTGGCAGGCAAGCTCACGATCGCGGTGCCGAAATCCCGGCGGCAGGGTGACAAGCACATCACCGTGGTCGGCGCCAGCGAGAACAATCTGAACAACATCTCCGTGCGTTTTCCCCTGGGCGTGCTCACCTGCGTGACCGGCGCCTCGGGCTCAGGCAAAAGCACGCTGGTCGTGGACATCCTCTACCGGGCGCTTTCGCAGCGGCTCTACCGGTCCACGGAACGCGCCGGGGCGCATAAGGACATCAAGGGACTGGAGCATATCGACAAGGTGATCGACATCGACCAGTCTCCCATCGGCAGGACGCCGCGCTCCAACCCGGCCACCTACACCGGCGTGTTCGGCCCGGTGCGCGACCTCTTCACCCAACTGCCGGAATCGCGCATGCGCGGGTACAAGGCAGGTCGTTACAGCTTCAACGTGAAAGGCGGACGGTGCGAGGCCTGTGAAGGCGACGGCCTGATCAAGATCGAGATGCATTTCCTTCCCGACGTATACGTAACCTGCGACGTTTGCCACGGCTCGCGCTACAACCGGGAAACCCTCGACGTCCGGTACAAGGGCAAGAACATCGCCGAAGTGCTCGGCATGACCGTGGAGCAGGCCTTTGAGTTCTTTCAGCACGTGACCCCCATCAGATCAAAGCTCCAGACGCTCATGGACGTGGGACTGGGCTATATCACCCTGGGCCAGGCTGCAACAACGCTTTCGGGCGGCGAATCGCAGCGCGTCAAACTGTCCAAGGAGCTGTCGAAGCGGGCAACGGGACGCACGCTCTATATTCTCGATGAACCCACCACGGGCCTGCATTTCGCCGACACACAGAAGCTTTTGGACATGCTCACAAAACTGATCGACTCGGGCAACACCGTGGTCGTGATCGAACATAACCTCGACGTGATCAAGACCGCGGACTGGATCATCGACCTGGGGCCCGAAGGCGGCGACCGGGGCGGCGCCATCGTGGCCGAGGGCACGCCTGAGGACGTGGCCGCGGTGAAAGAATCGTATACGGGGCAGTTTTTAAAGAAAGTATTGTGACAAGACGCGCGGATACTCTATTTGACCTGAGCAGTTACTAAATTTTTGTACTACTCAGGTTGTCAGCCGTTTCGTGCGATGTGGCCTCTTTTGGACCAAGCCGACCGTGTCGGCGTGATTTACGGCAACGCGGTTGCCTTGGTCCACAGGGAAGTAAGTGATTGACCTGAGCAGTTACTAATTTTAACATTACTCTGACCCAAACCTGGAGGTCTCATGAACCGCATTCTCGTATTCCTCATCGCCACAACGCTCCTGCTCACCACCGCAGCCTGCAGCGAAAAAAAGCTGCCGGCAGTCGCCGCGGCCAAGAGCAAGAACATGCTCACGGTCCTGCGTGAACTGGACGACACCTACCAGAAGAAGGACCTTGCCGGCTTCATGGCGCAGGTCGCTCCCGTCTACCCGGACCGCGAGGCGCTCTCTTCCTCGCTCGCCGCGGTATTCGGCAAGTATGAGACCATCTCGCTGAACATCCAGTACACAAAAATGCTGATCATGATCGAAGAAAAAGGGAAAGTACGCACGACCTTCAACTGGGACGGCACATGGCGCAAGACAGGCGGCGATATCCAGAAGGACGGGGGCAGGGTCACGCTGATCTTCGCACCAGGGGATTTCAAACTGCTCGCCATAGACGGGAAAAACCCCTTCGTGCCAACGGCAAACAAGGTGAAGCAGTAGACGCTATTTCGGATAGCCATGTCCTATACTGAAGAACATATTGCAACTGATTTCCTCATCATCGGCGGGGGCGTTGCCGGGCTGCGGGCGGCCATCGAGCTCGCGCGGAACGGCGACGTGCTGGTCGTGACCAAGGACGCGCCCACGGAAAGCAGCAGCGAGTACGCCCAGGGCGGCGTGGCCGTTGCGCTCTCGGACGAGGACGAGATCTCGATCCACTTTGACGATACAATCAAGGCAGGCGACGGGCTCTGTTTGCGCAAGGCCGTGGGCACGCTCGTCGAGGAAGGGCCCACGCGCATCAGGGAGCTCATTCTCTGGGGCGCCGAGTTCGACCGCGAGGGGACCAAACTCGCCTTCACGCAGGAGGCGGCCCACACGAAGCGCCGGATCCTCCATGCCCAGGGAGATTCAACGGGCAGGGAGATCATGCGGGTCCTGGTCGGCAAGGTCCGCGAATCAGGCACCGTGTCGAAGATCGATTTTGCCTTTACCCGGGACCTGATCATCGAACGAGGCCGGTGCGTGGGCGCGGTGGTCTGTCAGCAGGCCTTAAAAAAGATCCTGATCATTTCCGCGCGTGCGGTCCTGCTCGCCACCGGCGGCGCAGGCCAGTTGTATGAACGCACCACCAACCCCGCGGTAGCCACCGGGGACGGCATGGCCATGGCCTGGCGCGCGGGCGCGGCGCTCGTAGACATGGAGTTCGTCCAGTTCCACCCGACGGCCCTCTTCCGCAAAGGCGCACCCCAGTTCCTGCTTTCCGAAGCCATGCGCGGCGAAGGCGGCATGCTCAAGAACAGCAGGGGCCAGCGCTTCATGGACGGGTACCATTCTGCGCGGGAGCTTGCGCCGCGCGATGTGGTCACCCGCGCCATCCACTCAGAAATGGCGCTGACGAACGCCGACCATGTCTACCTCGACATGACCCATTTGAACAGCGACTACATCACGCAGCGTTTCCCCAGGATCTATACGACCTGCAAAGAGCTCGGCATCGACATCTCCCGCGAACCGATCCCGGTCTCGCCCGCGGCCCACTATATCATGGGCGGCGTGAAAACGGATCTCTGGGGCGCGACGACCGTGCCCGGCCTGTTCGCGGCAGGAGAAACGGCCTGCACCGGTGTACACGGCGCGAACCGTCTGGCAAGCAACTCCCTGCTGGAGGGCCTGGTCTACGGCGAGCGTGCCGGACTGGCGGCTGCCCGGTATGCGCGAAAGAGGATCGAGCGTGTACCACCCCGGTTGAACCTGTCGGCCCTTCATAAACGCGCGGTCTCCGCAGCATCTGGTTCTGCTGCCCCTGCGGAAATTCGTTTGTCGTTAAAGAAGCTTATGTGGTCGAACGTGGGGATCGTGCGAAACAAAAAAGAACTTGCTGCGGCGCTCAAGCAGCTGAAGAACTGGGGCCGCGCCATGAAGGACCACGGCCCGGACAGAAACTTCTTCGAAATGAACAATATGATTACCACCGCTTCGCTCATCACCCGCTCGGCATTGCTTCGCGAAGGCAGCGTCGGGGCGCACTTCCGAAGCGACCTTCCCACGAAAGGCAGAAACTGGAGAAAACGGACGATAGTAAAGAAGTAGCCGGAGGCTTCGGCCTGCGTGTCCTGCGCGAATACTATGGGTGTCCGTTCTTCAGAAACGAACGATGAAAAAGAAAGCAATAAACATCCCCAATCTTCCCGCTCCGGAGGCTTCGTTCTCGCGGGCCATGAAAATTTCGCTCGGCAACGCGGAAATGCTCTTCATATCCGGCACCGCCAGCATCGGGCCGGAGAGAGAGTCGCTGCATCCTGACGATTTCGAGAAGCAGGCCCTGCATACGTATAAAAATGTCGGGGACATTCTTAAATCTGAGGGTATGAGTTTTACGGATGTGGTCAAGTGGACGGTATTTTTGAAAGACATGAAGTATTACGACCGGTTCGAGAAGATACGGGCAACGGTTTTTGCGGAACAAGGTATAACGAGAGAACGGTTCCCTGCCAGCACGGCTATTCAGGCCGCGTTGTGCAGGGAGGAGCTATTGATTGAGATGGAGTGCATTGCCGTCAGGAGCCTCGCCTGATTTTTGAAAGCGTGTTACAAAACCATTCGTCGGAGAACCAAGCTCAACATCTTGTTCTTGTGCTTCCGATCCGCCTGCTTTAACTCGTAACATCAGCGCTTTTCCTTTTGTCGAGCCCGAACACTCGCACCCGAAAATGAAATCACCAAGTCCGTAATGCATTCCTCCCAGAGCGTCTGTTTTCATCTCACCGGGATTATGTTCGCCACCCAGGATAACCCAATTGATCCCAGCGCTTCTTAACAGGGCTGACAGATCGTCCGCCTGCCGCCGGTCCGAAAAGTGCGCATGAACAAATGCCATGGCAATGGCAGGCTTTGCTTTGCCTTTATATCTCTCCGTTATTAGTTTTGCAAGCTCTGCACCACTAACAGCCCAGGGATGACTTCCCGGGGCGCTGAACACATCGGCATTCCATAGATCAACAACAAAACCGTTACGCTCAACCACCAAGGGGCCGTCACGTGGTGCAGGAACCCACTTAAGCCCTTCCTCTTTGAGGATAGCAATTGTGTCTTGGATTCCTTGTGCGCCCGAATCCGCAATATGATTATTCCCCAGAAGCAGGATGTTAATCCCGGAATCCTTGATCCCTTTGGCAAAGATCGGGAGTTGTCTGAACCGCCACTTTTTTTGCTCCGATTCCTTTGACCAGTCGGCGAAGGTCAAAGGTCCCTCAAGGTTAGCAACGGCAATGTCCGCTGTTTTAATGATCGGGGAAGTATTTTGAAACGAGAAGGCCGGATCATATCCGGCTTTCTGAAACGCAGTCATATATTGGAGGCCGGTAAAATTCAGGTCTCCAAGAAGCAACAGGAGAAGTGTTGCTGATTTGAGCATCACAACCCCAGCCTTTTGTTGATCTCCGGCCAGTTCAACTTCGCACGCCAAATACCCTTGGTACCATCCCGGTTCGACTCGAAGTAGAGCCATTGGCCGGTGGGGTCAAGTTCCGGGGAAGAGTTGTAAGTGCCAAGCTCTGTTATCTTGATCGCCTTTTCCTGCCATTCTTTTGCCCTATCAATCCCAACATATTTTATAGCCTTGTCCAACCAGGAAACTTTATTCTTAGCAATGAGATAAATATGACGGTTAGTATAGAGGCCCGCCTCAAAGACGACGAACCTCCCGTCTTGCGACACGGTAGGCCACTTTTGTGGAAGTGCAGTGGATGAACCCTCTTTCACGAGCGGTATGATCGGCGATCCAAATACGTCTGTAATCCATAATCTGGAATAGATCATTTCCTGAACGGCATCATCATATTTAGGATCAAGCGCGTCTAATAATCCAAGCGTCCATGCGAGCAATAAATGTCTTTTTGTAAATCCAGGCACAATACTTTGCCGAGATAGAAACTCCGCCTGGTTTAACAAATACTGGAAATCGCTTCGAGGAAATTTCAGCTGTTTTCCGATTGCCGGCACATACTCTGGCGCATATTTTCCACCACGAATATCCCTTAAAGGTGTCGCAAAACTAGCAAGCTCATCGTTAATTTTCTCTTTATTGATTTTAATTAATTTGCCCCACAATTGGTATATCTTCTGTCGATCGATGTCGGTAAGTACAATGTTCTCCTGGCCTCCTGTGCCGATACTCGTCGTCCTCGCGGCAAAAACAATGGTTGTGCCGTCTGGCGCAAGAGAAGGATGAGACACTTCCGCAGTACGGTTTATTTTTTGTATCGGGCCTCTTAGTTCAATGGCCATACCTGCCGGGTGAAGAGGATCGGCGCCTAGAATTCTATAAGCCAAGATATTTTTCGTCAGCCCTTCCATATATTGAGTTTTTTCAAAAAAAATGACATGGCCATAAGGATGAGAAAACTGTGGTCGGGCGCCATTGTCAACGAGTGCGGGTTGCACGATTCGGCCATTTTCAATCTTTGCTGTATATATTTCCTGGAGAATATTTTTTTCTTTTTCTGGAATTCTATTAAAAACGAGGTAATGCCCTGAAGGATGCCAGTAGCCATTTTCTATATTCATTCCAGCCAGCGGCCCATCACAGGTTAAGCAATGAACATTTTTCCCATCTGAAGTTGCGTGCCAAAGAGACACTTTTCCCTTCAAATAGTACTCAAAAACGAGCTGTCGGCCGTCCGGAGATACTCGTGGCGCCTGTGGAATTTTCATGTCCTGCATGGAAATGATTTTTTCCGGATTGAGCATAAGCTCACCCGCTTCAGCAATTTTCGCTAAACACAACGCAATGCTAAGGGCTATTATTGCTATTTTTTTCATTGCTATCCTCCGCCTACACATTTAGCTCAACAGGCCGCACTTCCGTAGGGATCAAAGTTCAAATTGATTGGCTGATTTTTAAGCTCCCTAGGAACATCGTTTAAGTCGCTTTGCATAATTTTTTGTACGATATCGTCAAGGACCTGCAGCTTGACCTGAGTTTTCACAGGAAGGTCTTTCGGATTGTAATTTTGTTTCTTTTCGGTTACACCGATTAATTGACTGATCTCCCACCCCAAGACACCAGCAATCGGCTTCCCATATTTTGCCTCGATGACATTGCGTAAAAAAATAATATCGCCCGCGTATAATCCCAGCAATTCCATTGCGTCAAAATCTTTTTCGGCATTGGCGACCATCTTCAATAACTGCGCATAGCCGTGGACGTCTCTGAGTATCGATTCACGCGCGACTCCTTGGTAGAGCCATAACTCCAAAGGCTTTCCCAATACCAATATCGTTATATTTTGATATGTCTTTGTCGCCATTTCGCGGTCCAGGAATGCCTGGTCGACCTCATTTATGTTGTTAATACCGGCTATTTTTTTAAAAGTTGCCGCACGTATATTGGCTAGGGCTTTTTTTTGTTCTTCGTCAAGCGGACTGCCTTCTTTGCATCCGGGGAATGCATATGCGTCCAGGTTCCACTTTGTCTGTCCCCGCATGTGTGCATACCATTCCAACTCTTTGGCATCGGGCAAGCGTGGAGCGGAGCCATCCTCGTCGCCGTCCTCATTCTGATAGGTTGCTATCATTGCGGCTTTGATTTCGGGACAAAACAGCTCCTGCAACCATGGCCTGTCATCGGCAAACTTATATCCTTTTGACGCATACACTGCATTTTTCAGCGTATTTAACTCGAGGAAAGACAGCTCTTTTAAATCTTCAAGACTTGCGTTCTTCAGACGGATCACCAGCTCCTTTGTGTCCTTCTTCTGGCCAGCCGGAGCCGTTACTGACTGCGCAAAGACAGCATGAGAATTCGTGGCCACGCACGCAAAAACTGCCGCTGCAACCAAACATCGCTTCCACATACCAAACCTCCTTATCTTTTACTCTCGCTATATATCTTATCCATCGTATCTCTGATAACCAACGTCTCGTTGTGCTGAAAATATTGAGCCGGCACAAACTCATGAACATTCACCTTTACATTCTCATATCCCGCGAGCTTGACCGGATGTGAAGTGTTGCTGTCGGCATCGACACTGCTCATGTAGAGCGCGGTCATGTCACCGCCGCGCTTTGACGAAAAAACTATCTCCCTGCCTTCCTTTGACCACCGATGCCAGGAATCCATGACGCCTTCGGTATTCAGGGAAAGCTTCCTCGGTGTTCCGCCAACACGCGGGAGCAGATAAATATCGCTTGTCTTTCGCGCAAACACACCGTTTGCACCAGCGCCCTTCACGAATGAGATCCACTTACCGTCAGGTGAATACGTGGGGAAATAGTTAAAGTCGCCGATTCCCGATGCGATCACAACGGGTTCGGGCGTTCCCCCGGCGCCGTCATTGAAAGGAATGCGATAGATGTTCATACTTTCAATCGGCGAGTCCTTTTCCGATTTATACTTTACGAACAACAGCTCTTTGCCATCGGGACTCCACGCCGGCATGTCCTCCACGAAATCCATCTCGCCGGCCCCCGGCAGGAGCTTGATCTCTTTCGTTGCCATGTCATATATGGCGATGTCGCCACTTTGATAGCGGAGATTGAACGGTTCGATCACGTCGTTTTTGATATCAATCACGCCGAAGGTGTTCACCGCCATGGCAAGATAGCGGGCATCGGGGGACCAGGCAAGAAAGGAAAACTCGCCGATCTTTTTTGTATCGAAAAGATGCAGCCCGTCGGCGTCTGAGTTGAAGATGACCAGCCTCCGGTCACCTTTCTTTTTCACATTCAGCGCAACATGCCCCTGCGAAGAATAGGCATGACAGCCCACGCATACGCCATCTGTTTCAAAAACAACCTGCGAGGGCTCGTTCCCGACCTCTTTCCGCATGACCCTGCTCGTCTGGTTAAGATTGAACAACGGCTCGACGATGCGGTAGACGATGACCTCATCTTTCAGGTTTTTACCAGGGTCCGGTGAATGAACAGCGCAGTGGGTGAGCAGGAATGAAAACAAAAAGATTGACAGACAGGAGAAAAACCTTATCATTGAGTTCGCCTCGATATAATTTTAAAGGCTAAGCTGCTGTCTGTGCCGGGAGGGCATTCCGTGATGAAATATGTCGTACTCGTAACAATGGTTGCA
>Ga0334722_10007442_pt1 | contig 10602 bp, 12 predicted proteins | sample C3_bottom_MG_FD_207210 | JGI IMG/M metagenome (GOLD analysis project Ga0334722, IMG submission 207210) | Sediment microbial communities from Yellowstone Lake, YNP, Wyoming, USA - C3_bottom | ecosystem: Environmental > Aquatic > Freshwater > Lake > Sediment | place: USA: Wyoming | collected... | reverse complement strand
TGCCAAGACTGCCGCGAAACTGGGAATCAAAGATGGCGACGCCGTCTGGATTGAATCGCCCTATGGCAAAGCGAAAGCGTTCGTGCATCTCACCGAAGGCATCCATCCCGAAGTGGTTGGCTGGCAGCACGGATTCGGTCACTGGGGCTTGGGCAAGGTCGCCAAAGGCAAAGGCACCGCGGACGGCGGATTCAATGTGACCAAGTCCGACCCAGTTTCGGGAATGGCATTGCACAAAGAAGTGTGCGTCAAGATTTACAAAGCGTGATCTAGTCAAGTAGTCGTAGAGTCGGATGGTCGCGTGGTCAATGAGTCGGTTTATCAACGCCCACGCGACCGCCCGACAAAGTGACTATAAGACTACTCGACTATTTGACTTTACTGGAGGTCTCAATGCGCCGATACGTTATCTACGCCGCGCTCGTTCTAGCGGCACTCGTCTTGCTCAACTTGTTCGCGCCGCTCGTCGTCTACGGGTCGGAGGCGCTGGTTCGCAATCCCAGTTTATCTATTTTCAACGCGCCCGCATCGCAACAATCTAAACCTGCGCCTGCCGCGGCATTATCCGCAGACGCGTCGCGCGGACAGGCGTTGTATCGAACATACTGCAGTGGTTGCCACGCCGCCGAAGCCAAATTCGGTCCGATTCAATCCAGCGCGGAATTCCAAGCCAAGTATGCCGACGATAAAGCGATTATCGCGGTGATTCGCAACGGTCGCGCGCCGATGCCATCGTTCCCCGATCAAACCTTGAGTGACGGTGATCTGGCGGATTTGATTGCGTATGTGCGGATGCTCAAGTGAAGACCAGTGAACAGTGAACAGTCATCAGTGAACACTGTCCACTGTTTACTGTCCACTGTTTACTGTCCACTGTTTACTGTTTACTGTTCACTGACTTTTGCGACAAAACCAGGATGAGCCACTCGACTGAATTTGCCGCGCTCGCCAATGCTCGCGCAGACGTCTACCGCTTTCTGGCTACTGTCTTTCTTGCGCCGCCGACAGTTGACTTGATGGCGCGCGTCCGCGCGGCAGAGTTCCGCGCCGCCTTTTCCGATTGGGTAGATGACGCGCAATGGGATGGGATTGGCGCAGAATCGCTTGATGCGCTTGTGCTTGAATACAATCGCCTCTTTGCGGTGCCAGGCGACGCCTACGTGCCGCCGTACGAATCGGTGTACACCGACGTAGTGGATTTGGAATACTCGCGGCATATGGTCAGCGGAGCGGGGGACGCGCCAACGCGCGTTGGCAAATTGCTGTGGGGTCCTTCGACGGTGGCGGTTGAACGTTGCTACGCCGAGGCAGGATTTGCAGTCACGCGCGCGGCAGGCGAACCGCCCGATCACCTGGGAATCGAGTTGCAATTTCTCGCGCGGTTGTGCGATGAGCAAGCGAGCGCCTGGTCGGCAGATGATGCGCCCGAAGCCATTCGTCTGCAACACGTCGAAAAAGAATTTCTCAAGACGCATCCATTGTGTTTCGTTGCTGCGCTGCGCGCACGCTTGGACGCCGCGTCCGCCCATTCGTTTTATCGCGCCGCCGCGCAGTTGTGCGAATCGTTCTTGCAATCGTCCGCGCAACTCTTGGATCATTCTGAATGAACGATCTATCGCGTCGTCAATTCTTTTCATTCCTTGGGGTCAAGGCGGCGGAGAGCGCGCAAGGCGTGCTGATCTCGGTGGCGCGAACGACGCGCACTCTGAACGCGCGTCCGCGCGGCGATGCAAAATGTGCGCGCTGTTTTGCGCCCTTTGACCCAGTCGCCGATGAATCGCTCTGCGCGACGTGCCGTGACAGCGAAGCCAAACAACAGTCGTTGATCGCCGAAATATTTCCAACCTAATATTATTCTCCGAGCAACGTGATCTAACGATCAATGATCTATGATCGCGTTGCCGAACCTCGCAAGAGGGATTCACGTTGTAGGGGTAGCCCTACGTGGCGACCCAGCAATGGGCGACCACACAGGGTCGCCCCTACAATGTGGATCGTGGGCGCACAAGGAAACGCGCGCGCCTCCGCGTGTTTGGAAAGGAGACGACAAGACCTTCCAGGTATTCGCGCAAGCGACCTGGAAGGTCTGATACCGTTGCCAATCTCCTTTTTAAGATTGGCATTTTGTTTTTTAAACGCAAATCGATACCAGGTTTCTTGAAGAAACCTGGTATCTGGCAAAAAGTATTTTGAGGAAAAGACAATGAATGATCTGCAAACGCTGTTAGCCAAATCTGTCGAACGCCATCACGACCATTTGTGCCCGCGCCAAGTCCTGGGTGTGCGAATGGGGATGCACGCGGCGAATCTATTCGGTCTGGCTCTGCCGCAAAACGATAAACGCCTTTTCGCGTTTGTCGAGACCGATGGTTGTTTGATCGATGGGATTGCGGTTGCGTCGGGATGCTGGGTCGGCAATCGCACGATGCGCGTGATGGACTATGGCAAGAGCGCGGCGACGTTCGTGGACACCCAGACAAATCGCGCGCTTCGCCTCACGCCGACGCGCGAGTCCCGTACGCGCGCGCGCGCGTATGCGCCCGACGCGCCCGACCGCTGGCACGGACAACTCGTGGCGTATCAGGTGATGCCTGTCCAAGAATTGCTGAGTGTGGAAGAGGTCACATTGTCGGTCTCGTTGTCCGCGATCCTTAGCCAACACGGTCATCGCGTCGTGTGCGAACGATGCGGCGAAGACATCATCAACGAACGCGAAGTCAAGGTCGATGGAGAAATTCTTTGTCGCGCGTGCGCGATGGGGGCATACTATCGGAAGACGGAATATCCAGGACCATGGTTGGATAATACAAGGTTGCCGATGGATGAACGGTTTGCGATTTTGATGGGATGAGGTTGATCGGCAAGTTGTTATTGGCACAAATGAAACACGCGGCATGTTTTGATTACATGCCGCGTGTTTCATTTACGCAGTCTTGGGTTCTAACAATTTCCCCACAACAAGCCGTGCGGTCAATGTAACGGATAGGGTGTTGTCTAATTGTCCACTTGATGAACGCTATATTGGAATTTGCAATAGCGGTAGCTTTTTGAAATGGCATTTGTTTGAGATCACCTTGTCAAGAAATTCTTGAACTAGTATACCACGCTCGGATTACACGGCAAAATAAGGAGACTGTAGCACACCCACCGACATATTCACGGGCTCGCTCGCTCGGAATGCAACAGGTTGAGTGTCGTGGTCCGGGGTTGCATCGCCGCTTCGCGAAATAAGTCGAGTGCCAAGCGCGCAACAATATGCAGATAGGTTCGTACGCGATACACCGTTTTCTGCATTTTGCGATAGCGGCGGTTGCCGCGTTCGACGGCATTGGAGGTCGCCCCGAGCAAGCGATCATCCAAGAAAGTCAAGGCTTTTTCCACATTGGCGGAGAAGAGCCCTTTCAAAATCTGGCTCAACTGTGTGAACCGGTGCACTCGTTGCCGTAAGCGGGCCAATTTGGCGAGTGCTGTGTCCGTCCGACAGCGGCGGTCAAACAACCGATAGATTTCATCCGTGATGTCACGTAACGCACGTAGATGCGGCAAGCCGCGCGTAATCTGCTGGAGGGTTGCCCGCTCACTCTCGGTCAGATGGTGTTGCACAAAGAGAAAGCGATGCTCAAACAAGTCCGCGATTTTCTGCTGAAACCGTTGCCGTTTCTGAGCCAGTGAGCGCTTCTCTCCACTGGGACGACCCCGCCCCAGTTTGGGTTGCTGGGTGGCGAGTTGTTTCCGCACTTGCGCCACCGCACGCAAGGTGGCTTGGTTCAGGTCTTTCAAAATATGAAACTCGCACAGTTGATGCGGCACGGCACCCCAGACAGACTGAATCGCGGCGGGATACAAGGGCGACCCATCGGTGGTAATACCCCGGACCGTCAATTGACGTGCGTGCAAGGCAATCTGGAAGCGACCGAAAAAAGCAATGACGTCGTCCTGAGTTGGGTCATGGTCAAGCACTTTGAAAAAGAGCCGTTTGAAGGTGCGGTTGTCCACAATGGACAAAACGCAAAAGGGACCATCGTACAGTTCATCGGCGGCGAGATAGCCCGAAAAGTCGGCGAGGGCCCACGCCAGATAGTCGGTGTCCCACCGTTCGCTCGCCTTTTTTTCCCCCCGCCTCGACCCAGTTTTGGATCGTGGCGAAGGGGACAAACACCCGATGGTCACGCCAGAGTTGCCAACTGGCATTCCGATACGGGAGGCTATCTTCGACGACCACGCGGAGTGCCAACGCAATGACCCGGTGGGTATAGTGACTGCCGCGCGGTGCCACATCGGTCAAGTCGGCACTGAAATACTTGCGACACGCTTTGCAGTAGTGTTGCGAGTAGGTGATGTGGCGTTCCTGGGGTCGCCCCGAAACCAAGTCACCGACATCGCGTATGGTGCGTGTGTACACCCGGTCGCGCGGCGCAGGTTGCTGGCAACGGGGACAGGTTCGCTGAATGGCATTGCGGTTTTCATTGATAATCTTGGGTTTAGGCAAGTCTTCGATCCGGGTAAACGCGGTGTCCGGTTTGTACTCGCCCGGGCCCAGTTTGGCTGAGGTGCTGGAAGATGTTGGTTTCATGGCTCCAGTTTACCTCAAACCGCTTGTTTTTGCATTTTTACGTCGGTAGACGTGCTACAGTGTCAAAATATTATCCAAATTAATTACAGGGACACAGCCGTTTGGTAATCGAGCGTCAAGGAATTTTTTATTTTCCGCTTATTAGTGATGTGGTCGGGCAATCGCTTACGCAACTACCCGACCGCATGATTAACTGACCATTCTACTACTAGTCTTGTTCAAATCGCCGTGCGCACTTTCTTTCTGTCCAGAGCGTCGATAGATAACACGCCCTGTCCGCCGAATCTCATCAGCAAAACTACCGCGTTCTGCATCGCGCTATTGACGCCGAGAATAACCAATCGCTTGAATCGGTTCGCACAAGGTCATGTTTGCCAGACCCAGCATTTCGTATCGCTCGCGCAAATTACGCTTGCCTGAAAGTTTCCCAATCCAATCCTAGTTGCCGCACGACAGCATGAAGCGTGCCGATCTTGAGGTCTTTCGATCCCCAATCCGGCAAGGGCGCAATGCGTCCTGTTGCAGGATTGTGCCATTTTCTATGCGAGCCGCCTTTGCGACGTGGCAGTTCCTCGCACCCCAACGTACGAAGTTTACGGGCAACGTCGGCATATTTCATGGCACTGTCACCGCCGTCTCAATCCATAACGGGAAATTCATGCTGGCATATTGCAAGACGGGCGGAATGGGTTTGCGTAAATCTTGGTACGCCTCGATCACCGTGGCAAGCGCATCCGAAACATTGTTCAGCGCCTCTTCAACTGTATCGCCCTCAGTGATGAGTTCTGGCAATATCGGACACGTCACCGTAAAGCCGCCTTCGGGCTGTGGATCGAGAACGAGCGGTAACTTGTAAATCGCAGCCATCATCGCTCCTTTCATAATAACAAATTGGCGCAGAAGATTTCTTCTGCGCCAATATTCTACACCACTTACTTGTCCTTCACAACCTTCGCCAGCGCTGCTTGCGCTGCCGCGAGTCTCGCGACGGGCACACGGAACGGCGAACAACTCACATAGTTCAGTCCCGTGCGGTGGCAGAAATCGATGGACGATGGATCGCCGCCATGCTCGCCGCAGATGCCCACTTTCAAACCTGGCTTGACCGCGCGCCCTTCCTTGACCGCGATCTGCATCAAGCGACCAACGCCGATTTGATCGAGGGATTGGAACGGATTCTCCGGCAGAATCTTGTCTTCGACGTACTTGAGCAAGAACTTGCCTTCCGCGTCATCGCGCGAATAACCGAACGTCGTTTGCGTCAGGTCGTTCGTGCCGAAGGAAAAGAACTGCGCGTACTCGGCGATTTGATTCGCGGTCAACGCGCCGCGCGGAATTTCGATCATCGTGCCGAACTTGTATTCCAGTTCGATGCCCTGCTCGGCGATGACCTTTTTCGCTTCGGCTTCCAAAATCTCGCGCTGATTCTTCAACTCGTTCACGTGACCGACAAGCGGGATCATGATTTCGGGATGGACATTGACGCCACGCTTTTTGAGAATGCATGCCGCTTCGATGATCGCGCGCGTCTGCATCTTGGTGATCTGCGGCATCGTAATGCCGAGACGACAGCCGCGCAGCCCCAGCATCGGATTCGCCTCCTTCATGCCCTTGACCGCATTCAACAACTCTTCGGTTTCTTTCAACCGCGCTTTTTCAGATGAATTGTCGACATCGTCCTTGTGCATGTATTCGATGCGCATACGCAATTCCGTCGACTTGACGAGCAATTCTTCGTACGATGGCAGAAATTCGTGCAGCGGCGGATCGATTAAGCGAATGACCGTCGGCAATTCTTCCATCGCCTCAAAGAGGCCGATGAAATCGCCGCGCTGGATCGGCAACAATTGATCGAGATAGACCTGGCGGTCTGCATCATTCTTGGCGAGAATCATTTTTTGCACGATGGGTAAGCGTTCGGTTTCCATGAACATGTGCTCGGTGCGGCACAAGCCGATGCCTTGCGCGCCGAAGCGGCGAGCCATGCGCGCATCGCGTGGATAGTCGGCGTTCGCCCACACTTGCAGACCCAGTTCGGGCGCGTTCTCCATGCCCTTGCGCGATTTTCGCAAACGAATTTCGTCTGCCCACGAAAGGAGCAGTTTGAGATTTTCGTCTTTATCGTAGTCGGGCAAGACGGTCCTGATTTCACCCGCAAACACTTCGCCTGAGCCGCCGTCAATCGAAATCGAATCGCCTTCCTTGATTGTTTTATTGCCAGCGGTGAATTGCTTTTTCTCTTCATCGACGCGAATGCCTTCACAACCCGCGACGCACGGCAAGCCCGCGCCGCGTGCGACGACTGCCGCGTGCGAGGTCGCGCCGCCGTGCTGGGTCAAGATTCCTTTGGAGGCGTACATGCCGTGCACATCTTCCGGCGACGTTTCGTATCGAACCAGGATGATGCTCTTGCCTTCCTTGCCCAATTTCTCAGCGGTGTCAGGATCGAAAATCGCAAGCCCCGTCGCCGCGCCGGGCGATGCATTCAAACCCTTCGCCAATAATTTCCCGACCTTGGTCGCTTCCTCTTTCGCCTTGTAATCGAATTGCGGCATCAATAGTTGCACGACTTGTTGCGGATCGACGCGCTGAACCGCTTCTTCTTTCGTAATCAACTTTTCGTTCACCATTTGCACGGCGACGTTGACTGCCGCGCGCGCGGTGCGTTTGCCGGTGCGCGTCTGAAGCATATACAACTTGCCGCGCTCGACCGTGAATTCCAAGTCTTGCATTTCGCGGTAATGTTTTTCCATGCGGCGCGCAATTTTATGGAATTCGTTATAGACCTTCTTGTTCTTTTCTTTCAATTCCGCAATCTTCATCGGCGTGCGAATACCCGCGACCACGTCTTCGCCTTGCGCGTTGACAAGATATTCGCCGAACAATTCATTTTCACCCGTCCCAGGATCGCGTGTGAACGCCACGCCCGTGCCAGAGTCGTCGCCCATGTTGCCGAACACCATCGTGCAAACATTGACCGCCGTTCCCAGATTGTCGGCAATTTTGTTGATACGGCGATAATCGACGGCGCGCTTGCCCATCCACGAACCGAACACTGCGCCAATCGCGAGTTCGAGTTGCTTGTAGGGGTCTTCGGGAAATTCTTCGCCGAGTTCGGCTTTATACAACTCCTTGTATTTGACGACGACTTCTTTCAATCCATCGACGCCAAGATCAGTGTCTTGCTTGGCGTGAAACTTTTCCTTCACACCGTCAAAGATCGCGTCCCACTTTTTCGCTTCGATGCCCATCACGATGCGACCAAACATCTGAATGAATCGACGATAGGCGTCCTGCGCGAAACGCGGATTGTTCGTCAACGCTTCGATGCCTGTGAGCGTCTCGGAATTGAGACCCAGGTTAAGCACCGTGTCCATCATACCGGGCATCGAAAATTTTGCGCCTGAGCGAACGGAAACGAGCAAGGGATTTTTCGCATCGCCGAATTTCTTGCCGGTCTGTTTCTCGACCTGCTTCATCGCGGCGAGCGTTTGTTTCAACATACCCTTGGGGAATTTTTTACCGAGCGCGACATACGTGTTGCACGCCTCGGTCGTGATCGTAAAGCCGGGTGGAACGGGCAACTGGGCATTCGTCATCTCCGCAAGACCGGCGCCCTTGCCGCCGAGGAGATCGCGCATGTCCTTGTTGCCTTCCGCGAACAGATACACCCATTTCTTCGAGAGTGCTTTTTTTGTCACCATCTTCTTCGCGGTAACTTTTCTAACTGCCATGTTAGTGCCTCCTATAGAAATTTATGATTTTAGATTTCCGATTGCAGATTTAAGCGGCTTGAAGTCGAGCGCGAATCCAATTGGCGACTTGATCTTTATCCAAAACTGACGTTGCGGCGTCTATCGCAAACTGATAGAGTTCGTCGTTTGTGGATTCAAGCCTATGACCGTTGCGTTCCAAGAACTCGAGCAAAGCCAAAGTTGCGGTTCGTTTGTTGCCATCCATGAAAGGATGATTTTTGATCACCAACACAAACAAGATGGCGGCTTTGGAGACCAGATCAGGATACAGGTCTTCCCCAAACATCGTTTGCCGTGGTGTCTCCAAGGATGACTCGAGTTTTTTGAAATCGAGGATCTCAGCCGCCCCGCCAAGTTCGCGGATTGCTTCAAGATGAATGGCGAGCAACTCGTCCACGGTAAGATACATCATTTTACGAATCAGCCAATCGCTCCAGCGCCGATCGGTAACGCTGAATGTTCGCGCGAACGCGGGTCAACATTGCAGGGTCTATGTTTTCCAGTCTTTCAAGCACAACCTGATTGTTCTCCTCGCGATAGAGCAAAACACCCATGCGTTTTTCATCTGACTCTAGCCATTCCAGCACTTCTGGTGGAAGACTGGATCGTTCAATAATCAAATTTCTTAGCATCGTGCGCCCCCTTTGCGATCACGTATCTACGCGCCCAACTTTTCCATCAACACGCTCTTGACCTCCGCCATTGGCACGCGAATCTGTTCCATCGAATCGCGGTCGCGGACAGTCACCTTGCCGTCGTACTTTTCATCGCTGGGCAACGCCGATTGATGATCGACGGTCACACAGAACGGCGTGCCAATTTCATCCTGGCGGCGATATAACTTGCCGATGCTCGCCGTGTCATCGTACATCGCCATCATATGCGGTTTCAATTCGGCGGTGAGCTTTCTTGCCAGATCGACAATCTCGGGACGATTGCGCGCGAGCGGCAGAAATGCCACTTTGATCGGCGCGAGTTGCTTAGGTAACCGAAGCACGATCCGTTTTTCGCCTTTGACCTCTTCTTGGCGGAAACTCTCGAACAGCGCCACCAACACAGAACGGTCAACACCCATGGCTGGCTCGACGACGTACGGAATGTATTTCTCTTTCGTCTCGTCGTCAAAGTACGACAAGTCTTTGCCGCTCAACTTCATGTGCGAGCTAAGGTCCCAATCGGTGCGGCTCGCAATCCCTTCGACTTCGCTCCACCCCATCGGAAATCGATACTCAATATCGTAGTTGCCTTTGGAATAATGCGGCGGCTTTTCTTCCTTCACGTCGTCGGGATCGGGACCGATGATCGTCGTCGCCTCGCGCCGAATGACTTTGATGCGTATATTGTTATCGTTGATGTTGAATGTTTTTTTCCACCATGCGAGACGTTCGTCGCGCCAGCGATCATGCCAGCCGTCTTCCGTCCCTGGCTTGATAAAGAATTCCATTTCCATCTGCTCAAACTCGCGGTCGCGGAAAATGAAATTGCCCGTGATGATCTCGTTGCGGAACGAGCGACCGATTTGCGCGATGCCGAACGGAATTTTCTTGCGCATCGATTCGCGCACGTTTTCAAAATTCACAAACATCGCTTGCGCCGTTTCGGGACGCAAGTACGCCACCGCCGCATCCTCCTCGACGGGACCGACGTGCGTTTTGAACATCACGTTGAATTGGCGCGCTTCGGTCATCGTGTTCTTGTTGCCGCAGTTTGGACACGCTTCGCTGGTGATTAGATCAGCGCGGAAACGCTTGTGGCAATTCTTGCACTCGACCAACGGATCGGTGAAGGTTGCCACGTGACCACTAGCGACCCAGACATTCGGATTCATAATCACGGCGGCGTCGATGCCGACGATGTCATCGCGATCCTGCACCATCGCTTTCCACCACGCGCGCTTGATGTTATTTTTTAGCTCAACGCCGAGCGGACCGTAATCCCAAAAGCCACCGATGCCGCCGTAGATTTCCGAACCTTGAAAAACAAAGCCGCGCCGCTTGCATAATGAGACGATGGTTTCCATGTCTGGCATATTCAACACCTTCTATTTCGATTTTTCCCATTCAGTTTATCGCAAGTTTGCGCTGTAAACGAACGGCAATCCATCCATCGATCACATCTTCGAGATTATTGCGACATTCTTCCAGCGTCTTGCCTGTTGCCCAAACCCCCGTTAATCCTGGGACAGAACCATAGTACGGTTCTGGATCGTCGATGATTTCGTATTTGGCTTTCTCCATCGCCGCTTGAATGTATTCGCGAATCATGAATTTGCCC